>JNSL01000011.1_pt1 | contig 45105 bp, 40 predicted proteins | sample 210691 | NCBI WGS metagenome assembly JNSL01 (sample SAMN02808685, study PRJNA238866) | freshwater metagenome | biome: fresh water; feature: freshwater reservoir; material: water; isolation source: water column of the freshwater reservoir Embalse de Amadorio in Spain | place: Spain: Valencia ...
GCGGAGACGAGAGGATTTGAACCTCCGAAGGATTTGACTCCTTACCTCATTAGCAGTGAGGCGCACTCGACCGGACTATGCGACGTCTCCTTGAACCTTTAGATTAACGGGTTTATCGGGGATTTGCGAAAGCCCTAGTTTGTGCCAAATGCACTCGAGCGTCAAGATTGGCTCATGTCAAAATTCGGTGTCTCCTCATCAGTTGCAAACCTTAGGCGCGTCGCAGTTCGCACCCCGACTCGCGACGCAGACTATCAAGGTGCACATTGGCTTGGAGCTCCAGCAGAGTTGGATCTAGACGCACTACAGGTGGATCACGCTGCATTTGTCCAACTCCTAAGGGAACTTGGTTGCGAAGTTGATGTGTTGCCAGAAGCTACAGGTTTAGCTGATGCTTGCTTTGTTTATGACCCCGCTTTCACAACCCCAACAGGAGTAATTCAACTGCAAGGCGCAAAAGAAGCGCGTATTAAAGAGCCAGCTTTACTTGTTAGCGATATTAATGCACTTGGCATGCCAACTGTTGGAGTTTTACTGGGGGATGCAACGGCTGATGCTGGTGACATGTTTTGGTTAGACGAAAGAACAGTTGCGATTGGTCGTACTTATCGAACTAACGAAGCAGGTGAAAAACAACTGCGAGAAGTTTTCGCTGCAGAAGGCATCGATGTTAAAACTTTTCACATGCCACATGCGATGGGTCCGGAATACTGTCTGCACCTGATGAGTGTGATCTCGCCCATTCGCGATGACTTAGCCGTTGTTTACGAACGCGAAGCACCAGTCACTTTGTTGCAAGAACTTGCCAAGCGCGGAATCAAAACAGTTTCGGTGCCCGATGAAGAATACATGTCACTTGCTTGCAACGTATTAGCAATCCGTCCAGGTGTTGCGGTAATGCCATCAGGTAATCCAATTACAGTCCAGCGCTTACGTGAGGCAGGAGTAGAAGTTCACACTTACAAAGCAGATGTGATTAATCGCGGCGAAGGAGGACCTACTTGTTTAACGCGTCCGCTTTGGCGCGAAGACTAAGGTTCACGCAAAGCGCTACGTAGGAAAACTTTTTCCTGAACGCCACCGATACAACGATTAGTTGAAACTTCTAAAGCAAAAGCTCAGGAGCCAGAGTCGAGCAGAAGCGGTTTTCCGATCGTAAGATCTTGGAAAACCGAATTGAACCAGGGGACGTAGCGGGTGGCCTTTTGTTTAGAACGTTTCAACTAAGAGGTAAGAGGCGATTGCAAGTTAGTACTAGAAGACAATGAATGATTGCGGAACTGTTTAGAGCGTAGGCGAGGGAGGGAACCGTCCAAATTTTCAAATCGATTCGATTTGGAAATTTCTCCTCCCAAATCCCTCATTCCTTGTCGCAAATAAAAGTGCTAGCCCCGCACGGGGGCTAGCACTTTTACTGCGGCGAGGGAGGGATTTGAACCCCCGGAGGCTTTTACACCTCAGACGCTTTCAAGGCGCCCGCATTCGGCCGCTCTGCCACCTCGCCAAATCGTTTTAAAAACGATCAAACGTAAGGTTACGCGAGAATTCAACGGTAGTGAAACCCGCTTAATGGCATAGGATTTTGATACTAGTAATTCGCTAAAAGGAGCAAGACTGATGGCAAAACAGGTTCGCCAAATCACCCCACTAGCTATTCGAATTTGGCTGGTTGGGATCACAGCCACCGCGTTTGCTGCAGCGGCGAATGTGGGCTGGCTATTGATTTGTACCGGTGCCTTTAATTTGAAGATTTTGGTTCCATCTGGATTCCAAAGCACTACATATGTGGACGCAACGCAACTTCGAATCACCGTTTCGACCGCTATTGCTGGATTAATCGCAACAGTCATGGCAGTTGTCCTGAGCAAGCTTGTCATTGGGCCTCGTATTTGGTTTTTAGTCAGCGGTTTAGCCATTGGCCTTGCGTCTATTTATGGTGCAGTAACTTTGCAAGGTATTTCTCTTCCTGTGAAGTTTGCGTTAGGCATGATGCACATTCTTGCCACGGGCTTCATTGTGCTTCCAATTGCTGAAGCGCTTAAGGTTCGGGAGTCTGATTTGCACCGCGCTGATCGCAATTATCACGATCACTTTGACAACAAAAGTTCTGGCGTTATTCCAGCGAGTGCTGCCAGCGGATCTTCAAAAAATGCAACTGCGGAGAACCTTAATGAGACGAAAGTTATTCCACTTGATTCTGCAGATGGTGGAACATCAAGTTCGGATTAAAACTCGCTTGCAATTCGGCGGGCTAAGTATGGAGAAAATTCTCCGGCATACTTTTGGTGAAGTTCGGGTAATTGCCAGTCCTTGCCTGTGACTGTGCCACGACAAGATTTCGTGCCGCAACCACAAATGAATTCGTCATAGTCCGAATCGTCGCAAGTTGCGTAATCAAAAGTTAGTTCCTCGCCCACGGAAATGTCGCGGCGCGCCTTCAAAACTGTTGCGCCACTGAGGCTGCAACTCGGTTCACAGGAATGATTAAAACAATCACCAGGTTCGCGGTGTTCTCGGGAAACTAAATACTGATCATCATCAACTTGGATGGCGCGATGCTGGCGCTCAATTTCTAAGGTCGCTAAGACTGAACGTGGTACTGACCAACCGCCAAAACTCCCTACGGTTTCGCCGGCACTAATCGGCTCCGTTGCAAAACTTCCCCAGCCCTTATCTCCGGCCTCGTGTGCTTGCGCCTTGGGAGTCAACCAGTTCATATCCAATGAAGTACCTCTTATTCCTGTGTCTGATTTCAGATCAAAATACTTTTCAAATGCAGAACTGATGCTATCTGGAAATGCCAGTTTGATGCCAAATCCAAAATGAATTTTAGTTGCGCTCACTGCGCAAGTGTTCCTCTAGGCTTGAGTCATGATCGATTTAGCCGTTTTGCGCCAAGACCCAGATGCATTGAAGAGGTCTCAAGCTGCTCGTGGTGAATCGGTTGAGTTAGTTGATCAGGTACTCGCAGCAGATGTTGCTCGTCGAAGCGCAGTTGGGGAATTTGAGGCGCTGCGTACTACACAAAAAGCAATTGGCGCCAAAGTTGCAAAGGCGCAAGGTGAAGAAAAAACTGCTCTTTTGGCTGAAACAAAAGAATTGTCAGACCAAGTAAAAACGGCAGAGAATTTACTTCGTGAGATGGACGCAGCTCTCGATGCACTGGTTCTGGGGCTTTCTAACCTTGTGGACTCAGCTGCCCCAGTTGGTGGGGAAGATGACTTTGTAGTTATAAAAGAAGTAGGTACAAAGCGCGATTTTGTGGCAGAAGGTATTTCGGTTCGCGACCACGTCGAAATCGGCGAACTACTCGGCGCAATAGATATAGAGCGCGGCGCAAAAGTAAGTGGCAGTCGGTTTTATTATCTGACTGGCCCAGGCGCGATGCTGGAACTCGCACTCGTGCAGTTAGCTATGAACACTGCGCAGAAAAATGGATTCACACCGATGATCCCGCCGGCGTTAGTTAAGCCTGCTGCGATGGAAGGTACCGGTTTTCTTGGCCAAGCAGCCGAAAATGTTTATCGCTTAGAAGCCGATGATTTGTATTTGGTAGGAACTGCTGAAGTTCCACTTGCGGCCTATCACATGGACGAAATTTTAGAAGGCGAGCTACCTCGGCGCTACGCAGCGTTCTCCCCTTGCTTTCGGCGGGAGGCTGGAAGCCATGGCAAGGACACTCGTGGAATCTTTCGCGTGCATTGGTTTGACAAAGTTGAAATGTTTTCATTTTGCCCAGTTGAAGAAGCACTTGCCGAACATGCTCGACTACTTGGCTTTGAAGAAGAATATTTACAACTTCTCGAGATTCCTTATCGAGTAATTGACGTTGCTACTGGAGATCTTGGCTCAAGTGCAGCGCGAAAGTTTGACTGCGAAGCGTGGGTTCCTTCACAGGAGCGTTACCGCGAAGTAACTTCAACTTCGAACTGCACAACCTTCCAAGCGCGGCGATTGAAGATTCGCTCACGCGGAGAAAATGGTGTGGAGACAATTGCAACATTGAATGGCACCCTGTGTGCGGTAACCCGCACAATTGTGGCGCTTTTTGAAAACCATCAAGAAGCTGATGGGTCAGTTCGGATACCCGTAGCCTTACGCCCATATCTTGGTGGCGCAAGTCATTTCAAGGTTAAGTAAGTTTTCAGTTAGAAAAAAATTATTGATAAAACTAAAGCCCCGCTGGTTTCAGCGGGGCTTTAGTAATTGACTTAGTTATACGCCGGCGACCTGTGGCAAGTTTGCCAAGGCTGCAGCGAAACGCTCATCAGTAATAACTTCATCACTCATTCGACCATTTAGGAATTCGTCATATGCAGCAAGATCGAAATGACCATGTCCACAAAGGGCAGTCAAGATAACGGTTTCTTCGCCGGTTTCCTTTGCCTTAAGCGCTTCTTGAATTGCAATTGCAATTGCGTGAGTCGGCTCTGGCGCCGGAACAATTCCCTCGGTACGAGCAAACTGCACAGCAGCACTGAAGCACTCTGTTTGACCAACCGCTTGCGCATCCATCAAACCAAGGTCATAGATGTGTGAGATCAACGGAGCCATACCGTGATAACGCAATCCACCTGCGTGAATTGGATCTGGAATGAAGTCCTTACCAAGTGTGTGCATCTTCATAAGTGGAGTCATACCTGCAGTGTCACCAAAATCGTAGGCATAAGTTCCACGAGTAAGTGAAGGACATGATTCTGGTTCAGCAGCCAAAATTCGTGGGCTGATTTTTCCAGCCATTTTTTCGCGTAGGAATGGGAATGCTAATCCGCCGAAGTTGGAACCGCCACCAGTGCAACCAACAATCAGTGTTGGAGTGTCACCAGCTTTAGCCATCTGCAAGAGCGCTTCTTCACCAATGATGGTCTGATGCATCAAAACGTGATTCAAAACTGAACCAAGTGCATAACGAGTTCCTGGATCCTTCACTGCCACTTCGACAGCTTCTGAAATTGCGATACCAAGTGAGCCACTTAAGTTCTTTGGATCAGCAGCAAGCATCTTGCCAACTTCAGTTAGCTGCGATGGTGAGCGATGAACGGTTCCACCAAAAGCCTCAATCATTAACTTGCGAAACGGCTTTGCATCAAATGATGCGCCGACCTGGAAAACTTCACATTCCATGTCATAAAGTGCACAAGCAAACGCAAGCGCCGTACCCCATTGACCAGCACCCGTCTCAGTTACGAGTTTCTTAATTCCTTCTTGCGCGTTGTAGTAAGCCTGTGGCACGGCGGTATTTGGCTTATGTGATCCAGCTGGTGAGACACCTTCGTACTTGTAATAAATTCGCGCTGGTGTTCCAAGCGCTTTCTCTAGTCGGTGCGCACGAAATAGCGGGCTAGGACGCCATTGACGATAAACATCTAGGACGCCACCGGGGATATCGATGTATCGCTCTTGGCTAACCTCCTGCATGATCAATGCCATTGGAAATAGCGGCGCAAAATCATCGGGCCCAGCAGGTTGGTGCGTGCCGGGATGAAGTGCTGGCGGCGGAGGTGCTGGTAGGTCGGGAACGATGTTGTACCACTGTGTGGGCATCTCATCTTCGGTCAAAGTGTATTTGTGGGTGCGAACTTCGTCGCTGATCTTGGCCATGATGCTCCTTGGTGAAAAGCCCGTAGAATTGGTACGGATAACTCAGAACTCTAGCGACTTTTACGCTTTTGTGACTAGGGAAAAAACCAGGAAATTAGGTAACAATTGTGACGCGGATGGTGGCCAGCGATCTCGATGGGACTTTTCTGCAAACTGGGGGCACCGTTTCCCCAGAAAACGTGGCAGCAATTGCTCGGGCGCATGCAAATGGACTAGAAACCATTTTCGTCACTGGTCGCCCAACTCGGTGGATGCGTCAAATTCCGGATATGACTGGCCATGAAGGCTTGGCACTAGTGTGCAATGGCGCATTGCTAATGGACCTCAAAACGCAAGAAACCATCTACGCCGATTTTCTTCCTTCCGAGGCTGGGCTCAAGGCGGCAAAAGCCTTGCAAGCCCTGGATCCAGATATCTCGTTTGCCGTAGAACTTGATCGACATGATGACTCATTCATGGTGGACGATAAATACCGCCCGCGCTGGGAAGTTAAAACAAGCCCGCAGCCAACAGATGTAGAAACAATGTTTGGCACCGATCTAGTCGTCAAGTTGCTAGCGCGACCAAGTGATCGGGTTCAACAAAATGCTGACGAATTCTTGATAGCTGCGCAACAGGCTCTTACTGGAATTGTTGATGTAACACACTCAAATTTCCTAGATCTCATGATCGAGATGAGCGCCCTTGGCGTAAACAAGGGGACGGGATTAGAAAGGTTTGCATCGAAAAACGGGTTCAGTGCCGCAGATGTTGCTGCAATCGGTGACATGCCAAATGATTTACCAATGATTCAGTGGGCAGGACGCGGAGCTGCTGTTGACAACGCACATGAATGGATTAAAGCTGCTGCCGATGAACATGTTCCATCCAATGACGATCACGGCGTTGCAGTATTTATAGATCGAATTATTACTAGTTAACTCTCTTGCGTAGGTTTGCTAACCAAGTCTGTGGCGCAATTTGTGAAACAGGAATCGCGGCAACTTCCCCATCCCCACTTGCATTGTCATGACGAGGGTATGACCCCAGGAATTTTACGTCAGCACAAATCTCGCGAAGCTTAATTAATACTTCGCCTAAATTTTCATCATCAATGTGTCCAACGCAATCTAAGGAAAAGAAGTAGTCGCCTAATTGCTGCTTAGTGGGACGTGATTCCAAGCGAGAGAGATCAATTCCGCGCACTGCAAACTCAGTTAAAATCTTTAGCAGAGCACCTGGTTGGTTACGGTGCATAAATAGGGACAAAGTCGTTTTGTCATTACCGGTTGCAGGCTGAGCATGGCCAGGCTTGCTTACTAAAACGAACCTCGTCCAAGCCGAATCACTGTCGCCAATCCCCTCAGCGAGAATTTCCAGCCCGTAATGTTTTGCGGCAGCAACTGAGCAAATCGCTGCGTCATAGTTAGCGCCATTTGCCATCTCTTCAGCAGCAGCAGCGGTAGACATAGCCGGCAAAACATGTACGCCAGGAATATTTTTCGATAACCAATTCACGCATTGCGCATGTGCATGCGGATGAGTTGCAATTCGTGAAATGTCCGAAATCTTGGTGCCTACTTTAGCTAAAAGTGCAAAGTCAACAGGGATCGCAATCTCGTCGATAATTTCTAACGGATCCCCATGACCCAATTCGTCCAAAGTGGTTGAAACAGATCCTTCTACCGAGTTCTCAATTGGAACTAAGGCGGCGAATACTTCGCCAGATCTAACAAGGTTTAACGCATGCCGCACTGACTCAGCAGGAAACAACTGAGCTTGCGCAGCAATAGGCATCTGCAGGAGAGCCGCCTCAGTAAAGGTTCCCTTTGGGCCAAGATAGACAAATGAATTTTGCATAGAAATCTAAGATTACGCGCTTTTTGAGTGTCGAGAAACTTTTGATGCGAGAATTAAGGTGTGGACTCAACAATTTATCGCCGTACTGAAAGTGGCGAAATTTCTGGAACTCCAGAATTACCCAGTCCACCCAAAGAGCGTAAGGCTGCGCCAGTTTTTTCAGTTTCTACTTTTCGAGCTGGCGATATCGGTGACACGAAAATTCAACCGCCTTTCGTCGTAGATTCGCAGTCAGAAAATAGATCCAATTTGAAGTCGAAATTACTTTCTCTCACATTGCCATGGCACAAGACATCAAAAATACAAAAAACTAAACGATTCCCACGCCCCGTTCGCTACGTCAGAAACATAGTTCTTGCATACCTTGGGTTTTATGTAATTCTCGGACTTCATGCAGCGAGCTCGCTGACCAAAGTGCCTACCTCACCAAGTGTTGTGATTGCTGATACTGCGGGTACTAATTGGCTCTTGGCTGGCTCCGATAGTCGTGAGGGACTGACTGCAGCCGAGCAAAAAGAACTCCGTACTGGAAAAGATGAAGGTACCCAGCGCACCGACACGTTAATGGTCATTCACATAACCGATGAAGGCATTCCTACTCTGGTTAGTTTGCCAAGAGATTCGTATGTAATTATTCCGGCTCATATCGATCTTGATGGAATGCAGGTAACGGACAGACGAAATAAAATCAACATCGCATACGGCCAGGGGGGAGCCCCATTGTTAATTGAAACCGTCGAACGCAACACTGGACTGCGTATTGATCACTTTATGGAAATTGGATTCAAGGGTATCCGCGACATCACAAATGCAGTTGGTGGCGTCAACATGTGCATCCCAGCAGATGTCACTGATGAAAATTCAGGCCTGAATTTGAAAGCAGGCTGCCAAGAACTAGATGGCCGAAATGCTTTGGCTTATGTTCGAATGCGATACGCAGATCCCAGAGGTGACCTGGGCCGGGTAGAACGTCAGCAACAATTCTTGAGTTCGGTAATGAAAAAAGCAGCAACTCCCGCAGTATTAATAAATCCAATTCGTATGTGGAAGTTAGTAAATGCAAGCGCGGGATCAGTAAATGTTGGCCAAGGTGACACGATTCAAGACATGGCAAATTTGGCTATTGCAATGCGCTCGCTATCAAATGGCAAGGGAACCCTGACCACAGTTCCGGTTTTAACAGCAGAGGAAACCACTGCGGCTGGAACGTCAGTAATTTGGGACGAGGATGCTGCCCGAGAACTATTTGTTTCGTTGGGAGCAAACTAATATTTTGGTGGCATTCAACTCGAAAAATGAGCAAAATCGCAGTCTTATGGCGAGTAATCTCATAAGATTTCAAGAGAGATCCCAATTAGGAGAATTATGTCTTTAATGTCGCACGTCGCCTTCCAAGAAGTCGCACTGGCGGGAACCAACTACACAACAGTTGTCATCGTTGCACTAATTGCTTTAGCAGCACTTGTCGTTGCTGCGCTGTTAGTACGCGAAGTTTTAGCAGCCGATGAAGGCACTGACAGCATGAAAAAGATCGCCAAAGCGATCCAAGAGGGCGCATCTGCTTATCTAAATCGTCAGTTCCGTACGCTGGCCGTATTTGGTGTACTTGTTTTCTTCTTGCTGTTCCTGCTTCCAGCAGACACACAAGGTGAGCGCATTGGCCGCTCATTATTCTTTTTAGTTGGCGCTGTGTTCTCTGGCATAACTGGATACATGGGCATGTGGTTAGCAGTTCGTGGAAACGTTCGAGTTGCAAATGCAGCTAACACCAGTGGTGAACAAGAAGCCATGAAGATTGCTTTCCGCACTGGAGGCGTAGCTGGAATGTTCACAGTTGGCCTTGGATTATTCGGCGCAGCAGTTGTGGTTTTGGTTTACAAAGGTGAAGCTCCAAAAGTACTTGAAGGCTTTGGCTTCGGCGCTGCGCTGCTCGCAATGTTCATGCGTGTTGGCGGTGGCATATTCACTAAGGCTGCTGACGTTGGCGCAGACCTTGTTGGAAAAGTGGAACAAGGTATTCCTGAAGATGATCCACGTAACGCAGCAACTATCGCTGACAACGTAGGCGACAACGTAGGCGACTGCGCTGGTATGGCTGCCGATTTATTTGAGTCTTACGCAGTTACCTTGGTCGCGGCATTGATTCTTGGAAAGTCTGCCTTTGGCGAAATTGGTTTAGTGTTCCCTCTCGTAGTTCCTGCGATTGGTGTAATCACCGCTGTAATTGGAATTTTTGCAGTCACACCACGTCCTGGCGATCGTTCCGGAATGAGCGCAATCAATCGTGGCTTCTTCCTATCTGCTGTAATCAGTGCTGCACTTGTTGCAGTGGCTGCATACCAATTCCTGCCAGCAACTTTGGCTGAACTTACATCTGTTGCAGATCCAACTTTCGGACTAGCCGATAGTTCAAGTGTTAATCCTCGTCACATGGCAATCGGCGCAGTACTTATCGGTATTGTCTTAGCAGCTGCGATTCAGCAACTAACTGGGTATTTCACCGAAACTAATCGCAAACCAGTCGATGATGTTTCAAAGTCATCTCTAACTGGACCTGCGACCGTAATTCTTGCGGGTATTTCACTCGGTATGGAATCTGCCGTCTACTCAGCACTATTAATTGGTACTGCTTTATACGGCGCATATCTATTAGGTGGAGCATCAGTAATTCTTGGACTATTCGCGATTGCACTAGCTGGCACCGGTTTGCTGACAACTGTTGGCGTCATCGTTTCGATGGATACCTTCGGACCAGTTTCTGATAACGCACAAGGTATTGCCGAAATGTCTGGCGATGTCCATGGCGAAGGTGCACAGGTGCTAACAAACCTTGATGCAGTTGGTAACACAACCAAAGCAATCACCAAGGGCATCGCTATTGCAACCGCTGTATTTGCGGCAACTGCACTGTTCGGTGCATTCCGTGACGCAGTAACAATTGCGGCAGCAAGTTACACCGGACCTGATATGCAGTACAAGGCGGTACTTGATATTGCCAACCCAGCAAATCTGTTTGGCTTATTAATTGGCGCAGCGGTTGTATTCATGTTCAGCGGACTTGCAATCAACGCAGTCTCGCGCGCAGCTGGATCTGTGATCTTTGAAGTTCGTCGTCAGTTCCGCGAGAAGCCAGGCATCATGGCTGGCACTGAACTTCCGGATTACAGTCGCGTTGTTGACATCGTGACAAAGGATTCATTGCGCGAACTAGCAACCCCGGGTCTACTAGCAGTACTTACCCCGATCGCAGTTGGTTTCGGCCTTGGTATTGGAGCCCTTGGTTCCTTCTTGGCCGGCACAATTGCAACTGGAACTTTGATGGCGGTATTCCTATCCAACTCAGGTGGCGCTTGGGATAACGCGAAGAAGTTCGTGGAAGATGGACACTTTGGTGGCAAGGGTTCGGACGCGCACGCCGCAACCGTAATCGGCGACACAGTCGGCGATCCATTCAAGGACACTGCTGGTCCGGCCATTAACCCATTGCTTAAGGTTATGAACTTGGTGGCATTGTTGATCGCTCCAGCAGTTGTTGCCATGAATCTAGAAGGTGACACCCTTACCCGAGTCGGTATTACTGTGGTGGCAACTTTGGTAATTGTGGTGTCAGTGATCATTTCAAAGCGTCGCCCAATCACGGTTGGCGAGGAAGTACCAGTTTCCTAAATCTGGAATTCAGCGCATTAAATCAAGTGCACCTCAGTAATTGGCTGGGGTGCACTTTTTTGCCTAAATATCTCAATGTTTTAGGGCAATAACGAGCAATCCACAGCCAACTGCGACTCGCGGGCAAAGACCTTCAGTTTGACAATGCCCCTACTTCATAAGGCACACTCTCGGAGATAGCGCTTTTGACTCTATATATAGAGTCTTTGGCATTTGCCGAAGGGAACCCTTTTGTCGACACCGCATCGTCTGGTTATCGTGGAATCGCCAGCTAAGGCTAAAACGATCCAGAAATACCTTGGTCCAGGTTACGAAGTGACGGCCTCAGTTGGTCACGTTCGCGACTTGCCCGAACGCGCGATTGATGTGCCGGCAGAAATCAAAAAGCAGCCTTGGGGCCGAATGGCTATTGACGTTGAGGATGACTTCACTCCGTATTACGTAGTGAGCTCCAAAAAGAAGGACAAAGTAGCTGACTTAAAGCGCATGCTTGCAGATGCCGATGAATTATTGCTCGCAACCGACGAGGACCGCGAAGGTGAGGCCATTGCTTGGCACTTGATGGAAATCTTGCGTCCAAAGGTTCCAGTTCGTCGAATGGTTTTCCACGAAATCACGCCAGAAGCAATTCGACATGCTGCGGATTCAACTCGCGACATTGATATGCAGTTGGTTAACGCGCAAGAAACTCGGCGCTTGATCGACCGACTTTATGGCTTTGAAGTGTCCCCAGTACTTTGGCGCAAAGTTCAAGCCGGACTTTCTGCTGGACGCGTGCAGTCAGTTGCCACGCGATTGATCGTAGAACGTGAGCGTGAGCGCATTGCTTACAAGCGTGCATCGTATTGGGACATCGAAGGTAATTTTGATCCGCAATCATTTAGCGCAAACTTAGTTGCAGTTGACGGCAAGAAGATTGCGCAAGGAAAAGACTTCGATACGTTAGCTCAACTTAAAGATGCGACCATTGTTCATTTAGATGAATCTGCCGCAAAAAGTTTGTGTTCATCACTTACAGATGCAAAATTTGCGGTTCGCTCTGTTGATGACCGTCCTTACTCAAGCAAACCTAAAGCGCCATTTATGACTTCTACAATGCAACAAGCGGCCTCCGGTCGATTAAAGTGGGGCGCACAACGCACCATGCGAGTGGCCCAAGCTTTGTATGAACGCGGTTACATAACTTATATGCGTACTGACTCAACAACTCTTTCTGATACCGCGCTAAACGCTGCGCGTACTCAAGCAGCGCAACTATATGGAACTGATCATGTGTCAGAAGCACCTCGTCGCTACGACCGTAAAGTCAAGAACGCCCAAGAGGCGCACGAAGCAATTCGTCCAGCGGGAGATGTGTTTCGCACCCCTGCCGAGGTTGCTGGCGAATTAGTTGGCGATGAATTCGCGCTGTATGACTTGATTTGGAAGCGCACAGTTGCAAGTCAGATGGCTGATGCTAAAGGCACAACTGCAACGATTCGTATTGGTGCAACAAGTAGTGATGGACGTGACGCAGAGTTCTCAGCAAGTGGAACAGTAATCACTTTCCGCGGTCACATGGCTGCCTATGATGACGCGGATGAAGATCAAGATGAAAAAAATGATGCTCGTCGCTTGCCGGCAGTCAAGGTAGGGGATTCAGTAACAGCTATTTCACTTGAGCCAAGCGGCCACACCACGAATCCACCAGCGCGCTATACCGAAGCAACCCTGGTTCAAAAACTCGAAGAACTTGGTATCGGCCGACCTTCCACTTATGCAGCAATTGTTAGTCGCATTATTGATCAAGGTTATGTTTGGAAACGTGGCAGCGCACTAGTGCCTCATTTCTTGGCATTCACAGTTACTCGATTAATGGAAGAAAACTTCACTCAACTTGTGGATTATGACTTCACAGCCTCACTTGAAGAAGTGCTCGATGAGGTAGCTAGCGGTAATCAAGGTCGACTTGAAGTTCTTAAGCGTTTTTACTTTGGTGAAAAAACGGAAGGTTCAATTTTCCCTGGGTTGGCTCCACTGGTTGCGGTTTATGGCGACATTGATGCGCGGGCAATGGCGTCGTTGCCTATCGAAGGCCACGAAGGCATAGTACGTGTCGGTAAGTATGGCCCTTACTTGGAGCGCGGCGAGGGCGAAACTTTGCAACGGGCTAACATCCCGCAGGACTTAGCACCTGATGAAATGACAGCAGAAAAGGCTGAAGAACTTTTCAACGCACCTTCGGGTGAGCGCGAACTTGGGGTTGACCCAGAAACTGAACGAGTATTGATGGCGAAAACTGGAAGGTTCGGTCCGTACTTCACCGAGGTTCTGCCAGAGGGTTCACCAAAGAAAGAAAAGCCTCGCACTGCATCGTTGTTCTCAACCATGGATGTGGAGCAAGTCACGCTAGAAGATGCACTTCGCATGTTCACATTGCCGCGTGAGATCGGACTTGATCCAACCGAAGGTGAGCCAATTACTTCTCAGAACGGTCGCTACGGTCCATATTTACTCAAAGGTAAAGAATCTCGCGCCTTGCCAGATGAGGAATCAATCTTTGGCTGCACCCTAGAGGAAGCGCTAGCTTTATTTGCCCAACCAAAACTTCGTCGTGGCCGCGGGCAAGCAGCCCCACCGCTGAAGATTGTTGGCGTCGACCCATCAACTCAAAAAGAAGTTGTGGTTCGTGAAGGTCGATTTGGTATTTACATAACTGATGGGGAAACAAATGCGTCACTTCGTGGTGGCGATTCAGTAGAAACTATTTCTATAGAGCGAGCATCAGACTTACTTGCCGAACGTCGCGCTGCAGGTCCATCAGTTAAGAAAACAGCCGCGCGCAAAGTAGCAGCCAAAAAACCTCCAACTAAGAAGAAAGCCGCTACTAAGAAAAAATCTGCAGCTAAGAAAGCTGTCGGAAGCACCAAGGTAATTAGTGGCACAGCAGCCAAAAAAGCAGCAGCAAAAACTAAGACCGGTGTTGGAAATATGGCGGCAGAATCTGACGTCACACCGGTTGGCTAGGGTTTAGTTGTGAGTAATGGATTCTTTATTGCCATCGAAGGTGGCGAAGGTGCGGGTAAATCCACGCATTCAAAGCGGTTAGCGCAATATCTAGAATCCATAGGTCATGAAGTTGTTTTGACTCGGGAACCGGGTGGCACACCAACGGCTGAAAAAATCCGAAATATATTGTTGGACCCAGAAATCGTAGACATGCCAGACCACACTGAGGCCCTGTTGTTCGCAGCTTCGCGCGCTGATCATGCAGCCAATTTGATTCGACCAGCACTAGAGCGCGGTGCCACAGTTATATGTGATCGCTATTTCGATTCCTCGGTTGCCTATCAAGGATATTCGCGCGGTCTTGGTGCAGAAAAAATCAGAGACTTAAGTCTTTGGGCAACTGACAATTTGATTCCTGATTTCACAATTTATTTAGACGTACCAGCAGAAGCCGCGCAACAGCGCATGGACGGTACTGATCGGATGGAAATTCAATCTCGAGATTTTCATGAAGCAGTTCATCAAGCCTTTCGAGAAATCGCAGCCGCCTCTAAGTTTCCAAATGTTTTGATCGATGCAACTGCGCCAAAGGATGAAGTTGCAGCAGCAGTGCAGGTAGCCATCGTTGGAGTTTTAGCTAACCGATGAAAGTTTTTGATTCCTTAATCGGGCAAGAACATGCTGTGCAAGAAATGCAACGAGCCGCAATAGATGCAGCAAAAGTTTCTATTGGAGATCGTGGCGATGCCATGACTCATTCCTGGCTATTCACTGGACCACCAGGAAGTGGGCGAAGTACGTTAGCCCTCGCTTTTGCCGCATCTCTAGTTTGCCCAAATGGTGGGTGCAGTGAATGTGTAGATTGTCGTAATGTAGCGGCTGGGATGCATCCAGATGTGGAACATATAATTCCGGAAGGCATTGTCTATAAAGTTGAGGCAACTCGAAACTTGATTGAGCGTGCATCGCTTTTGCCAACACGTTCCCCTTGGCATGTAATTATTGTTGAGGACGTGGATCGGTTTCGCCTTGATGCAGCCTCGACATTGCTCAAGACCCTTGAGGAGCCACCGCCACAAACAGTCTGGTTGCTGTGTGCTCCAACTGTTGATGATGTTTACCCAACAATTCGTAGCCGATGTCGCCACGTTTTGCTCAGCACCCCAACACTTTCTGCAATTGCAGACCAATTAACTTCGCGTTTTGGCATTGATTCAGCAATGGCTGCTTTTGCAGCGCGCGCAGCGCAAGGGCATATCGGTCGCGCGAGAGCCATTGCCACTGATGAAAGCGTTCGGCTGCGACGAAAGCAGACACTTGAAATCCCAACCAACCTTCGCGCTGTCAGCTCATGTTTTGATTTAGCAAACAAGATTGTGGCTAGTGCAAATGCTGATGCGGATGCAATCGTGAGCCCACTAGATGGACAAGATGATCAAGACATTAGGACTGCCTATGGCGAAGGTGCCGAGGGTAAGGGTTTAAAGACTGTAGAACGGCAGATGAAAAGTTCCCTTAAGACTTTGGAGGAGCGCATCAAAGCGCGCCGCCGCCGAGTCTTAAGCGACCAATACGATCGAGTACTTCTAGATCTAACAGGCTATTACCGAGATGTTTTGGTGATTCAATCTGGCGCGAGTGTGGAATTGATAAATGAAGAAATCCGAGAAGTAATTGGTCGGGTAGCTAGCGTGGATGATGAATCGGCGACGCTGCAAAAGATCGCTGCGATTACCGAAACTCGGGATCAAATCGTGGCAAACGTTAATCCATTAAACGCTTTTGAATCACTACTGGTGACACTTAGGGATCCAAAGCTAAATGCAATTGTTGGTTAGTTTCCAAAACTACGGCCACTGGATTAAGGTCTAAAGGGAATTACTAAGGGGATTAATGCGTAAATTTCTTGTCGTTAGCACGGTCATTTTGGTAAGCGTCATTGCACTTCTTGGTTATGCGCTATTTTCTGACTCGCCCACTAACTCGCGCCCACTTATTACACCCAAACTCTCGAGTGGTCGGAGTGCAATGGCCAATTTGAATGCGCAGTCTTTGCGGCGCCCATTGATTACGCTAATCCAGAAAATGGCGACCTTAGTATTTCAGTTATTAGAAAAGTGTCATCTGGCACATATCTCGGCTCTCTAATTCTTAATCCAGGTGGACCCGGTGGCTCTGGAGTCGAGTATGCGACTTACGTTGAATATGTGGTTAGCTCAACGCTTCAAGAAAATTTTGACATAGTTGGCTTTGATCCGCGAGGTGTTGGAGCAAGCACTCCCGTCGAATGTTTGAACGACAAACAAACTGATTTTTACGTGGCATTGGATGGTTCACCAGATAACCAAGCCGAAATTAATGATGCAATAAAGATGTCGCAAGATTTTGCTGAGGCTTGCGCAATAAATTCGCCAGAACTATACAAGTTTGTTGACACTGTTAGCGCTGCAAAGGATATCGATATCCTTCGCGCATTGTTAGGTGATGAGAAACTCAACTGGCTAGGCAAGAGCTACGGCACTTTCCTTGGCGCTACTTATGCAGATCTGTTTCCAGACAAAGTTGGACGGATGGTTCTTGATGGCGCGATTGATCCTGGTTTAACAAATGAGTTGCTCTCTTACGGTCAAGCTATGGGATTTGAACTTGCACTGGCTAGATTCGTTGATGATTGCGCTACCCAATCGGACTGCCCACTTGATGCCGGCGACGCTGCAGGCATTTCGCAAGTCAGTGACTTGCTTGAAGAGCTGGACTCGAATCCAATAATTTTGGAAGACGGCAGACAATTTACGCAAGCCATGGGAACACTAGGTGTTGTTGGCTCCCTGTACGACAAGCGTTATGGTTGGCCCGAGTTGCGCACGAATTTGAGTGCAGCGTTCGAAGGCGATTTCACTGGACTGGCAACGAGTGTTGATTTCTACACTGGCCGCGAAGCAAATGGAACATACAAAGATAATTCCAATGATGCGATTGCAGCAGTTAATTGTTTGGATCGCGCAGACCGAGCAAGCACTGAACAAACTATTGAGTTAGCGCGAAAGTGGAAAGTCAATGCACCAAATTTTGGTGAGTATTTAGCATGGAGCAATGTAGGTTGTAGTTTTTGGAAAGCCCCTGCAACTGGTGTAGCAAAAACTAATAGCGCGCCAGGCACTCCAACTATTTTGGTAGTGGGCACAGTAAATGATCCAGCAACTCCCTATGAATGGTCGATAGCTTTAGCCAAGCAGCTTTCCTCTGGAGTATTGCTAACACTCGATGGCGATGGCCACACTGCATACTTCCAAGGATCAGCTTGCATTGATGAAGCTGTAGATAACTTCTATCTGACTGGCAATGCCGACGATGGAATCACTTGCACTGACGGCCCATAACTTTGCCACACAACTAGGAAAAATCTGGAACTAATTTGTGTATTAGAGTTACAAGTGTGGCAAGCAGAATCGGAAACTAAGTAATGAAAACTGAACAAGAAATCAATTCTGGAAGTTATCGACAGACTGCCTGGATCCTTGCTGTCGGTGGCATTATCGGCATATTTGCTTCCATCGAATTAATAATTCAAAAGATTGCAGTTCTTAGCGATCCTGATTTTGTGCCTAACTGCGACATAAATCCAATCCTGTCTTGTGGTTCAGTGATTAGTACCGAGCAAGCTTCACTGTTCGGATTTCCAAATCCAGTCCTTGGTGTCATTGGTTTCACCATTGTGATTATGTTTGGCGCATTGCTGTTTACAGGTGTTGAAATGCCAAGATTGATGTGGCTGGGATTAAATTTTGGCGCATTGGCTGGAATGGTATTTGTTATCTGGTTAGTTAGCCAAAGCCTCTATGCAATAGGTGCACTTTGCCCTTGGTGCATGGTGGTGTGGGCTGTAACAATTCCAATTTTCTGGCAAGTAACGACTGACAATTTGGCAAGCAATAGGTTGAGCCTTGGTAAGGGTCTTTCAGAAATCATTGTGACTTTGAAGTGGATTTTGATCGCAGGCTCTTACTTAATCATCATGGCCCTAATTTTTGTTCGCTGGCAAGACTTCTGGCTTAAGTAATTTCGTAGGCTGCGATAAATGCCAACCTCAAAACAACTGATTTCTAATCTGCGCAAAGAGTTAGCTAAGCATGCTGATCCAGAAGTTAAGGAAGGCGCTGCCGCATACATGCGGAACCAATTTGAGTTCCTTGGAGTTAAGACTCCGTTACGGCGTGAGTTAAGCAAGGACCTGATTACGAAGTCAAAAGACCTGTCAGAACGTGAATTGGTTGCATTATGTAGAGACCTTTGGGCGCAACCAGAACGCGAGTTTCAATACGTCGCATGTGACCTGCTGGCAAAGAATGCGAAACGCCTTTCACCAAGTTACGTAAAGCGTGATGCGCCATGGTTTATAAAGAACAAGTCATGGTGGGACTCTGTTGATTCAATTCGCAAATCGATTGAAGTTGTTGTGTCTGCAAATCCTGAACTCAAGGCCGAGATGGAAAAGTGGATCGTTAGTAACAACATCTGGGTAGTACGATCTGCATTGATTCATCAACTAACACTTGGCAGCAAAACCGATGCGAAACTGCTGTTCAAGTTTTGTGAAATCCAGGCTCAAGAAACTGAATTCTTCATTGCCAAGGCAGTCGGCTGGGCACTTCGTAGTTATTCGTATGTGGATTCAAACGCAGTAAAAACATTCGTTAAGGCCCATCCAGAACTTACGCCCTTGGCAAAGCGTGAAGGCCTTAAGGCTTTGATTCGAAAATCGCAATCTTAGAGTTCTAATAGAATGTAAAAGTTGCCTTCGCAGCAAGCCACCTTAGCTCAGGGGTAGAGCAACGCACTCGTAATGCGTAGGTCCAGGGTTCAAATCCCTGAGGTGGCTCGAACAAATCATAGATTTGTAAGAGCCTCTATCTGGGATTTGGGAGCCGATTTTGTGATCATTAATGATCGCTGAAATCGGAAGACAAATAGCATTCATTCAAATGTGCGACGGTTCTGACAGGTGGCTCACTGGCTGATGCGTAGGCATCAACTCGATGAGCAAAGTAAAAACTGTTACGTATTTAAAAGTGCATTGGCTGTGCGGCGAGCTGCTGAAAATGCACCCTGAATGTGCCCGGGCGCATCAATGGACGTTTCAGTAGATGAAAAATAGAGTTGTCCATCGAAATATGGTGCCCTCAGTTCCGCTGACCCAAACAGTTGGTAGTTGTTGAGGTCAGAAACCTCGGGTGGAGAAGTGAATTTAGAAGTGCTCCAATTTTTCACAATTAGTTGTCGAGGTGAACTTGCTTGCGCACCAAAAAGTTCGACAAGTTGGGCAATAACTTCATGCTCGACTACCTCACCCCGACTAAACCCAAACAAGGCACCGAAAGTTGCTTTCTCATCACTTATGTCATGAATTTCCCGCAGGGGACCAACATGACTCATCGCACTTCCAGCCAATCCTTTAGAACGCCAAAAAGGAGAATCATAAATGGCAACTACTTTTGTTATTGCTCCCATCCATACAGGTGTTTGTTTAGCAACTTTGACTAAGTCAGCGGGAAGTTCTGGCGTGAACGTGATGTTAGCAAGGGCTGTTACTGGAGGAAGTGCCAACACAATATGTTTAGCCAGCCAGTCACCTTGATTTGTATTCACTGTTATTTCATTTTTGAACTCTATGCCAGTCACAGATGTTGATAACTTAATTGTTTTTGGAGAAAGGGCTTGTGCAAGAGTGGAGACAAGTGATTGCATTCCACCAATAATCCGCCATGCTTGTTGATCAAGTGGATTTCCCTCAAGTTGTTTGACGCTTCCAGGTATTTGAAACATCATGTTGCCTGCAGCATGCTGTGGAAAAGTAAGTATGTCGCTCTCAGAGATAACTTCCAAGACATCCTTTTCGTTTTGCCAAAACCAAGAAGCACCTAAATCTATACCTGGATCGACAGTGAGCAATCGCCCACCAATTCGGTCACGACCCTCCAGAATTTTAGAGTCGATGCCAGCGCGCTGAAGAATGCCTGCAAGTCGAAGTCCACTTGCACCTGCGCCTACGATAACTACGTCTGTTGACTGAGCCACAAACTTACAAATTTTTCTTAAAGAATTCCACTGAACGTTGCATTGATAGTTCCCATTGTGGTCCAAAGGAGTGCTGCTCACCTTCGTAAATATGCAAGGTGACGTCTTTATCAAGAGCTTGCATTTGAGCCGCGGCCCGTTCTGACCAGGCTAATTGGCAAGTGTCATCCGCAGATCCATGGTGAATCATGATCGGATCATCAATCTTGTCGAAGTAGTTCTCGGCTGAAATTCCAGCCCAGAACTTGGGGGTTTCCTCAGGGCTACCGAATCTTTCGATGATTGGGTTCCCAACTGCTGGCATATCTCGGCCCCATTTATTGAAGTTATCAACGTAGTTAGCACTTACAGGTGCGTACAAGACAATCGCGTCATATTCATTAGGGGCGACAGTTGCTACGTTGTAACCAATTCCGCCACCCATCGATCGACCAAGGTAACCGATTTTTTCAATATCAACTTGTGGCAAACCTGAGGTACGAAGTGCACGTGCAGCCGCAATGACATCAATTGTATAACCCAAACGTAAAGTCGAGTCGATGTTTGGATCATCGTCACCACCTGCATGATTCCGGTAATCAGTATGTAAAACGATGTAACCCTGATTAGCTAAGTAATCTTGCTCGCGCTTTAGACCGCGCCCAGATGTGTAGATGTCAGTATCTATGTAGCCATGTCCCAGCACCAGAGTTGGGAAAGGTCCGTCACCTTTTGGGATGTTCATGATTCCCGAGATAGTGAATTCATTTGCTTTGTAAGTGATTGGATGCCTTGTGTAGTTGGCAGTACTGCCAATCGCATCGCCAACCACTAAATCTGTTCCAGTGATTTCTGTTTGCATTAGTGCCGGCAAAGAGACCGGATCAAAACTTTCTGTTGGCGAATCAGAAGCCGTGGCAGATCCACTCGGAGTAGCACTAGTAGTTTCTGACTCATCTGTATTTGAGCAACCAGCTAGCCCAAGTGAGCCAGCAATAACTAGGGAGATCCAGTGTCGCTTCATACTCTCAAAAGTAAACGACATTTAGAGAATCTGCAGACTTTGGTCAGATCCCACGGCTGATGCGCGCAGCATCCAAGATTGCGGAGTGTATGCCACGGCTGCTAATCGCATCACCAATGCGAAATAACTGAAACTTTCCCTCAGGATTTCTAACCGAGGTCTGGGGTTTGCCGTTAATTAGAGCCTCAATTAAAACTTCGCCGCCATTAGAGGAAAGTGAAACTAATTCATCGTAGACATCTGAAATTGCCGTGGTGCCAGTTTCTGCAACCACTGCTGTGACAACGCGGTGTTCTTCCCAGGTCTCATCTTCCATCCCTAGGTATGCGGTGAAAGTGCCATCCGAGTTCTTTTCGATTCGATTTAGTTCTCGCAAAACTGTGAACCTAACGCCCAGTGCGGAAAGGGACTTGAAGTAAGCCGAAGCCACCATGCCACCAACATCTGTTGCCATAGTGCGCTCGGGCGTAACCAATTCAACTCTTGCCCCAGAGTTGGCTAGATTCTCTGCTAAATCCAGAGCTTGATTACCACCGTGATCGTCGTAAATTAGGACATCTCCAGTTATTCGCTTTGCTCCGGAGAGCACATCCCAACTTTCAATCACATGCTCGTTACCTGGAATTTCTAAAGCCTTTGGTAGGCCACCGGTAGCAACAATGATCACGTCAAAACCAGACTTTGCTAAGTCAGAACTATCGACATAACTATTTAGTTTTACTATTACGCCAAGTCGTTTAAGTTCCTGAGTTCGCCAGTCAATGATTCCCTGCAAATCGCGACGTCGTGGTGAGCGAATTGCAAGGTTAACTTGACCGCCGAGTGAATCGTTCGCCTCGTACAAAGTGACGGTGTGACCCTTTTCCGCCAGAGTTCGAGCGGCTTCTAGACCACCGGGCCCACCACCAACGACCGCAACACTCTTTGATTTAGTTGTGAGTTCAATGTCTTGTGGTAATTCCAATTCCCGACCAGTGGATGGATTGTGAATACAAAACGCTGCCCCCGCTGTGTAAATGCCATCAATACACATACTTGCGCCAACACATGGTCGGATCTGATCTTCGGTTTTGTTTGCGATTTTGGTCGGTAAGTACGGATCTGCAATCAGGGCTCGCGTCATTCCAACTAGATCGAGCAATCCTGCTTCAATGGCGTACCTTGCGGTAGGAACATCTGCAATTTTTCCAGCATGCATCACAGGGACATTTAGTTTTTGTTTGATCTCGCCAATAAGTTCTAAGTGAGGTGCGGAAGCCATTCCCATAATTGGAATCATTCGAGTTAGTCGGGCATCTGAATCAATCGAGCCGCCGAGTGCGCTGATCACGTCAACGCCACCATCGATAATGTCTTGCGCAACAGTGAGTAACTCACCAGTACTCAGGCCATTTTGGCGCAGTTCATCGAAGCTCATTCGAGCACTGATTATGAAATCTTCTGGGACTGCAGCACGTATTGCTTTGATTACTTCAAGTGGATAGCGCATTCGATTTTCATGCGAACCTCCATATTCATCACTTCGATGATTCCAAAACGGAGTCATAAAGGAATCTAAGTAATGTCCATGAATCATTAAGTCGATGCCATCCATGCCGGCTGCAACACAGCGCTGTGCGGCCAGAACATAATCGTTCTTGATTCGATCTAAGTCCCAATCCTCGGCTTCTTTGGTGAAAGATCGATGTGCTCGTTCCCGAACTGCGCTCACTGAAATGGTCGGCAGCCAATCGCCTGAGTAACTACTACTTCGGTGCCCAAGGTGAGTGAGTTGAATCATTACTGCCGCACCATGATCATGCACTTCATCGGTAAGCAAACGCATCCAGTGCACGGATTCATCTTTCCAAAGCTGCAGATTTCCAAAAGCCGGTGCGCTTTCTCGGCTGACGATCGAACTGCCTCCGATCATGGTTAGACCAACCCCACCCTTAGCCTTGGCAACGTGATAAGCACGATATCTATCTTTAGGTAGGCCATCCTCGCCGTATGAAGGCTCGTGTGAGGTGCTAACAATGCGATTGCGAAGCGTCAGGTTCTTTATGGTGAATGGTGTTAATAGCGGGTCAGAACTCATGATTCCTCACTCTTTTGAGAAAAGAATACAAGTAACGCAATCAAATAGTCTTTGCCTTTGGGCATAAGCACGCGTAGCCTGAATTTATGAGCAATCAAAAAGCTAATCGGGTACTCGGTCTGGCTGTAGCCGCAATTTCAATCGTTGCCCTAATTGCAGTTTTGGCAATAAAGGAAACTGCTCCACAGCTAGACGCCAAAACCCCAGAAGGAACTGTGCAGCAATACTTACAGTCAGTTACTGATCGCGACTTTAATTCCGCAATCACATACTTAGCAACCGACTCCAAGTGCAAAATTGAAGATTTTGACCAGGCATACATTCAAGATTCCTTGAGAATCTCACTTTCGGACACATCAATCACAAGTGATTCAGCCTCGGTGAAAGTCAGTATTGAGAATTCCAGTGGTGATCCCTTCGGTGGTAGCTACACCGAATCTCAAACTTTTCGTTTGACCAAGTCCGACAGCAGGTGGAAGATCTCTGGGATTCCGTGGCCCACCTATCAATGTGGTGGGGAGTTCAAATAAATGTCCGTAATTCTGTCACTTATTCCATTGCTACTTATAGTTGCAATCGCAATTTTAGTGGTTCGAAAAATATCTAATAGAGGTTTGAGTACGAATTCCACTGCGCAACCCGTGCGACTCTTTTTCCAATATGCATTAGCTCTTGGACTTTTCATTAACTTTACTGTGGGTCTATCAGGGCTACTAGGAAGATTACTTGGCGCGTCAACAGATGTTGTAACTGATCAAAGTTCACTTGCCAGCTATTTAGCATTTGTGGTGGTGAGTGGCCCACTACTTGCATGGCTAATTCTTTGGCTTAAGAAATCAATTGCTAGTAATCCACTCGATGCCTCAGGATTTATCCCAACATTTTTTGCCACAATAGCCGCAGTTATTTCATTGCTGGTTTTCATGTCTTCAGCAATCGCAGTCTCGCACAACTTAATTGATGGCGCCTCTGCACTTGGGTACACCAGCGCCCGAGCCATCGTTTGGGGGATCGCATTGATCGCGGTGTTGCGCGCATCGAATGCAGTAATTCCTGAGAATGATTTCCGAATCCAATACTTCGTAGACTCCTTTATCACTGCGATCGTGGCAATTGTTGGTTTGATTAATGTGCTTGCAAATTTGATTTCTGCAATAATTTCACAACCAATATTCTTGGGAGCGCAATCACCAGCACTGATCTCGACCGGAGATAACTCACTTGATGGCTTTGGAACCTTGGTGGTAGCTGGCGCACTTTGGTTTTACTACTGGATCAAAAACGCAAATACCAAAACAAATGACAAAACGTGGCTAACGTACGTATTAGTTGCTGGCGTAGGCGGCGGCTTAGTTGTAGCGATAACTTCGTTAACCGTAACGATGTATCAAGTTTTGGTCTGGCTCATTGGCAATCCAGCTTCGCAAGTTATGTCCGAACATTTCGATGGACTTGCGGCATCTGCAGCCAGTGCCATAGTGGGTCTACTTGCGTGGTGGTACCACAAATCGCTCTTGCCACGCAATTCCCAAAGATCGCAAACTCAGCGAATTTACGAATACGTTGTTGCAGCCATCAGTTTGACGGCAAGTACGGTCGGCATATCCATCATCATTGTGGCAATTTTTGAGGCATTCACTAGTTCCATAATTGTGGGCGATGACGCAATCAACACTTTGCTCGGCGCAGCAACTGTAATTCTTGTCAGCGGCCCGGTTTGGGTTCGGTTTTGGACGCGAATCCAAGGCTTTGCAAAAACTTCCGAACAAGAAGAGCTGACTTCACCAGTTCGACGGATCTATCTATTCTTATTGTTTGGCGTAGGTGGCATCGTGGCCATTGTTTCTCTGATCACGGTCGCGTTTCAAATTATTAATGGAATTCTAAGTTCAACTCTTGGCAATTCGACCTTAAATGAAATGCGATTTGCGCTGGGAATCTTGATTAGCACTGGCATTGTCGCTGCGTATCATTGGGAAATTTACCGACATGAAAAAGATGTTGAGGTTTCTTTTGGTTCATTAACTAAATCAGTTTTGTTGGTTGGTCCAACAAATCCAGAATTTGTGCGCGCCCTTAAGGCAGCCACTAACGCAAAGATTTCATTTTTAGAACGCAAGGACTCAGGTGACCTTGATTGGCCAACTGATCGGGTAATTGATTTGATCACCGATAGTAAAGATCGAGATCTATTGATTTTGCTTGAATCAACCGGAGTAAAGGTAGTTCCAGTTACTCACTAATCTGGCGAATGCAAAAGGTTAGGTAGTCGAAGCACGAAGTTTCGGTCCGCGATACTGCCTTCTTTGCGGTGAATACTAGTCAGCGGGTCACGGCGTTGGTAGTCATTAAATGCAAGTATTCGCGACAGCCCTGCCATGTCAGCCAAGTCCAGTCTTTCAAGATCTGGATCCACTAGACCATCATGGTTTATGACGGTGGAAGTTATGTATGCAGATTCGTTATCCACTGCGAATTCTAAAATCCTTGCCTGCTGCGGCCAGTCGATCATGGAAGCAGTGTTGATTTCTGGCAAGACTCTTCCCTCGCGGCCAACGTTCAAAATGATTTGATTCTCGTGCTCATGACCATTTATCCAAACCAACACATTCTTATGACTCATCAGTTTGGCTAAAATTTCAGGCCCCAAAACTCTGCGCTCGGCGCCACCGGGGCAGTAGTCATTGATGATTGCAGGACTCGGATGATGCGAGGCTATTACAACGTGTCGATCAGAAAATTTCGTCAAGGTGGATTCGAGCCATAGCAATTGTGATTCTGAAATCGAACCTTCAAATCCGCCATGATGATTTACGGTGTCTATAGCGACAAGAATTAGTTCGCCAACTTGGTAGGAATAGTACGCAGTTCCATCGGCTACATTCTTTGTAGTGAAACCGTGACCAATTGGCTTCGATTTGGAGTCTAGATGTAACTCAGCAAATTTCCCTGGCGAAGTTAATCTGCGCCCAGAATCAGGAGTTACATCCTGTGTTGGGGAGTCTGCGGTATGAATGTAGCGAGCTGGACCGATCCTTGGAATTGCTGCAATGGCATCGAGTGGTGTTTGCTCCGAGGCAAGGCCAACAATCCGCTTGCTTCCAATTGCCAGTTCGTTCAACTCGTGATCTGGAGCGACCGTACCTTGGAGTAATGCATCGTGGTTTCCATGCACACTCAACCATGGGTGTTTCAGCCCAGTTGTTTTAAATGGTTTGCGTGCGGCTGAAATCAGTCCTGGAACATTTGGGTATCCGAAATGGCCAGTCGGTAAGTCAACCTTGCCAGCCACGTCGCCTTCGGGGTGCCAGTATCTTTCATCCCAATCTGAATCTGAGCCAACCCAGTCACTTGCGGAACGCCCACCAGAAGGATCGACTTCCTGACCGTCTAGTAAGTTCAGGTACCATTCGAGTTCGTTGAGCTGCCCGTTGTCTGTGACATCCCCTGTTATGACGAGTGCGTCAACGGGGCGCTTACTGATAGGACCTACTTCTATTCGATTCAGTGTTTGGATAAAGGCTGCTGCTACCTGGGTCGTAAGAATTTCCCATGGACGATAAGTTCCTACATATCCCAAGATTGCTCGGTAAGCAGAGTTGGGATCAAAATAGCGATCTAGGTATTCCTGACGTGCGGGCGATTCCGCATCGCAAATGTGCCAATCAGAGGAATGCAGAATTGTTGCAAGCGTTTTTACGTTTGGACCTGGTCTATCTCCAACGTAATCCTCCCCAGCAGTTACCTTAAGAGTTTTGAAACCAAGTTCGCTTGGAGCATCGGGGGCGATAGTTGCCTCAGTAGTTAGGTGTGAGTGGTTCACTTATTCCCCATCGATTCAATTAATGGATTTGCGTCGCGAATCGTAAGTTCTACTTGCTGGCCAGTAGCTAGATTCTCAGCCTCGGAGATTTGCAGGTCAGCGATAACTCGGGCTCCATCAACGGACATAAACACCCGAACGAATGACCCAAGAAATGAAATCTCGTTTATCACAGCAATACCATTTGGACTCGGTGTAATTTTAATGTCTTCCGGTCTGATGAAAGCAATACCAGTATTGAATTCTGCTGGTCCCGAGACGCTACTGCCGAGGACTTTCCAAGCATCACCGATTTTTGTTGATTTGATTTGATTCGAAATTCCAACGAACCCTGCCACGAATGAGTTTTTTGGATTCTGATACAGCTCTCTTGGGCTGCCAAGTTGTTCCACTTGGCCACTACGCATAACTGCAACTCGATCTGAAATGGCCATAGCTTCTTGTTGATCGTGTGTAACAAAGACAGTAGTTATGCCAAGACGCTTCTGCAGACTGCGGATCTCATCTCGCAACTGATCCCTAACGGTTGCATCTAATGCTGACAATGGTTCATCCAAAAGCAAGATAGGAGGCTCTAGTGCCACCGCTCGAGCGAGCGCAACACGTTGCTGTTGTCCACCAGAAAGTTGATGCGGAAATTTTTTTGCATGCTCAGCCATATTGATTAGATCCAAAAGTTCATTGACTCTCTTGGCTCTCGTGGCAGCATCAATCTTTCGCAGCTTCAATGGAAATTCAATGTTTTCGAACGTTGTCATGTTTGGAAACAAGCTATAACTTTGAAAAACCATTCCGTATCCGCGCTTAGCAGCTGGCAAGTCTAAAATTTCTTGCCCGCCAACCACAAGGTTTCCTTCAGTTGGTTGGATAAACCCAGCCAGAATGCGAAGTGCAGTTGTCTTCCCACAACCAGAGGGACCCAAGATACTTACTAACTCGCCACTATTGATACTCAAGGAAAAGTTGCTTAAGGCAACTTCGGCTCCATAGTGTTTCGTAATATTTTTGAATTGGACATCAGTCATGTTTTATATTCCTGTCGCTGAGAAGTTAAGTCCACGTCGACGCATTCGCGCAACGGCAAATCCGAGTATGAGCGCAGTAGCCACCATTACTAACAGTGCCAAGGCAAAGCCAGCACGCGCCTGTGAACTTTGGAAACTCCACAGATATACGGGCATGGTCTGCTTCAGCAGTAGCGAAGCGAAAGTAAATTCCCCAAGTACTGCAGCAAAGATCAGAGTGGCTGAAATGTATAGCGAAGACTTCAAGTTAGGCAAGATCACCTTAAAAAAGAACGTAACTGGACCGCAACCGACACTTTGCGCTGCTTCGAAGAGATTCTTTGCACCAATTAGGCGTAGTTGACCATCAATAGCGCGGTATGTAAATGGCAACATCCAGAGAGAGTAAAAGAATGTCAAGGTGAATGGCGATGTTAAGAAACTAGGCATCACTTGGCGAAAAGTTGCAGCCACACCAACAACTAATGCCACAGGCGGAACTAGCCAGGTTGCAACAGTTGCTCCTGTCAGCCAAGGCTTTAAATGTGGGGCTGAAACCTCCACAAATGTTGTCAGAGGAACTAGGACGATGAATGTCAGCGCAATTGTGGTTGCGCAAAGCTGCAGACTAAGAATTGTTGATTTAATTACGCCAGCGTCCTGGAATGCCACAGCAATAGAACCCAATCCCCAACCTTGAAAAATGTTTTCTGTTGTTAGCAAGAAAGTAGGTATGGTTTGGAACGCAAACCGTGCCATAGCCAACATCGGGAGTAGAAAGTATCCAATAAGTAGAATCCAAAAACCGGTACGAGCTAATTTGCCTACGGAAATCACTGTTCAGTCCACCTACTTACCCGACGCTGCAGGAGCGTTACTGCTACGAGTGAAAGCGCAAGAAGCAGCAATGCCCAAGTAACTATGGCAAAGCCCAATTCATCTTCGCCTGTGATTACGTTTCCCTGCAAAATGAAGCGAATTTGCAGCGGAATCAATTGGCCAGCTCCAGTACTCAGCGCGTATGCGGTTGCGTAGGCACTGAATGAGTTAACAAATAGTAAGACAAATCCAGTAACTATCGTTGGAAGCAAAATCGGGATTCCGACTGATCGCCAGAACTGCCAAGCATTCGCCCCCATTGATGTTGCACTTTCAAACCATGATGCACGCAAGGCACTTACTGCTGGAGTCATGATTAAGAACATGAGTGGAATCTGAAAATATAGATACACCAAAGCCCAGCCAGCCAGCCCAGTTAATGAAAATCCAAGTTCAACTAAATCAATTCCAAAAGCCTCTAAAACTTTTGTCAGGATTCCCTGGGTTCCAAGCAATGCTATGAATGCAAAAGCAAGTGGTAAGCCACCAAGTTGTGACGCCACCGCTGACCAGGAATCAGCTAAAGTTCGAGATTTACTTTCCACTGGCAAAGTGCGAAGCAAAATGGCCATCAGTAATCCAATGCCACCACCAATTAGTGATGTGATGAGACTTAGTTGCGCAGTAGTAATAAACGAATCTCTATATGTGCCAGACATTGCCCGAGCCATGTTAAAAAAGGAGAATTCATCTTCGTGTATGAACGCTTTCCCAATGGTCGTGAGTGTGGGCCAGATAAGAAAGATGGACATCAAAATTACAAATGGGGCCGCAACAATTAACGCTGGAGCGAATTTTCGGATTTTTATCATATCAATATTCACAATAGCGGCGGGTGGATATAGTCAGAAACCATTGGTCCCCAGTTGTCAGTCAAGAGTAACTTGGCTGCATCAATCTGGGCTTGTGATGGGAACTTGATAGCTGCCCATGCTTCTTTGGTTGGAAGGCCAGCGGCAAGATCAGCAGGAATAACTCCGGCGTCAAGCATTGCTGCATAACGTGCTGGGATTGCGCCACCCTTTAGGTACTCAAGTGCTCCATCATTTCCGGAGATGTGCTCAAGCCACAACTGTGCAGCACACGGATGTGCAGCTTCAGAAACTGCTGCTTGTGCGTAGTAACCAACATACAAACCATCTGTAGGTGTGATTACTGGCATTTCGAAACCAGCAGTCTTTAGTTCAGCCTGTAGTCCTGGGAAGTTGTATGACCAGTCAAGTGCGATTGGTGCATCACCAGAAATGATTGCAGCAGGAGTTATGTCTGCTTGATTCAAGTTTCCGGCCTTCTTTAGCTCAGCAAAGTACTCGATGCCAGGCATGATGTCATCAAATGAACCACCGTTTGCAAGCGAAGCAGCCATAACTGCTGCGAATGCTGCGCCAGCTTCACGTGGATCGCCATTGATAGTTACTTGACCCTTGTATTCAGGCTTCTTTAGGTCTGCCCAGCTTGTTGGGGCATTCTTTACCAAAGCGCTGTTGTAAGCGATTGACATAACACCGGTGTAAGCACCGATCCAGTTACCATCGGCATCTTTTAGTGCGTCAGGAATTTCATCCCAGTTAGTTGTCTTGTATGGTGCATTCCATCCATTTTCAATGAATTCTTTTGTAAATGATGGGCCAATGTCAATAACTTCAGGCATACCTGGCTGACCACGAAGTGTTGAGATCGCAGTTAGTTCGTCTGCAGATGAAGCATCTGGGTTAGCAACTGGTGCTTCGATACCGTACTTAGCCTTGAAGGTATCTAGAACACCTTTGTAGTTTGCCCATGTGTCTGGCAATGCAATTAATTCAACTTTGCCTTCTGCCTTTGCGGCAGCTGCAATTTCTTCAACCGTGGTACCACAACTTGTTGCATTTGTTGATGCTGGTGATGCCGTGGCACTATCAGCGCTATTGCTGGAACATCCAGCTAGAAATATTGTGCTGACGGCTGCCAACGCAATAATTTTTCGTGAAATTAACATATGTAGACTCCTTAGTCTCTCGAAAAGAAGTCTTCCGAAGGATTCTAAATTGCACTCGAAATTGAAACTAAGCAACAGTGAACTTTTAGAATCGAAAAAGTTCCCAATCTAAACAATTGGTAAAGTTCGAAAATATTGTGGTTAATGTTGGATCGTTAAAAATGCTAAATGAAACGACTAGCCAATTTCGTAGGTGTGACCAGTCTTTTTGCCATTAACTGATTTGGCGTAAGCCTTACCAACTGCTTTAAGTGTGACCTGTTCAAAACCTGGGAAATATGAATGGTAGCCAGTGGCTTCCACTAACACGCTTGGACTAACAACATTGATTCGAATTCCGCGAGGCATTTCAATCGCGGCTGCCATTACAAACGATTCAAGTGCGCCGTTGGCAACAGAGGCAACGGTGCCGGTTGGAATTGCAGCCCGAGCCAGAATTCCAGTCGTCAAAGTGAATGATCCACCATCATTAACAAATTCGATACCGCGACGAACCAATTCAATTTGGCCGAGTACTTTGTCCGCTATTCCAGATCTGAAATCTTCAAGCGTTAATTCGGTAATTGATTTAAATGGCACTTTTCCAGTAGCTGCAATCACAGCGTCAACTTTGCCAACTTGCTCGTACATGGCAGCAATTGAATTCGGATCTGTTAAATCAACTGATACTTTGCCACTGCGGGAGGCCTGGATGATTTCATTCTCATCAGATAACGCAGAAACAGCTCCTGAACCAAGTAGTCCGCTGGCTCCGACTATCAGAATTTTCATGGTGGCCCCTTAATCAAGGTTTGATAGTCGAGCCTACCGCAGGGCTGTGGACAAAAAATGAAGAACTTTAGTCTTGGCACCTAGGTTTATTAGATGCTTGAAAACTTGCCACTTGCAGTTTTGATACTTTTTGGACTTTGGCTTTCAATCATCGACATCCGTTCACATCGACTGCCAAATCAAGTAGTTGCTGCAATGACACTAATTTCATTCTCATTACAAGCACTGATTGCAGTTATCCAATCACAGATGGATCGCCTAATTTCGGCATTAGCAACTGCGCTAGCTACTACCCTGGTATATCTCCTGCTTTATATGTGTAGTCGGGGCTCCATGGGAATGGGGGACGTGAAGTTTGCATTTCCGTTGGGTTTAGCTATTGGTTGGTACAACCCCGAGCAATGGCTGTCCGCAATTTTCCTAACATTTTGCTTGGCTGGAATAGTTGCCCTTACTGGAATTGCATTAAAGAGAACTTCCTGGAAATCTGCGTTAGCCCTTGGCCCCTACATGTTTATCGCCTCCGGCTTCGTTTGCGTAATCAGCAATTAGTATTTCTAGCGGTCAGATCTGAGAAGATATGCGTGAAGCTACTTGAATTGGATGCAAATGAATCGAAGTTGTGACGCGGTGGTAATTGGAGCCGGCGTGATTGGATCTTCAGTTGCTTACGAACTTGCCCGTAAGGGATTGAAGGTAATTGTCGTTGATAAAGCGGCTGCCCCAGGACTTGGCTCAACTAGTTCCTCGAGCGCCGTAATTCGATTTAACTATTCAAGTTACGACGCAGTTGCCCTGGCGTGGGAAGCATTCCACTGTTGGAAAAACTGGCGAACTCATTTAGCTGCGCCGGATGATGAAGTAATTGCCGAAGTACGCAACATTGGCGTATTAATGATGAAAGTTCCAGTTGTATCAATTCCTCGCACACAAGAGTTGTTTACTGCAGTTGGAATTGCGCATGAAGTGGTTGGCGCTACGCGCATGCAAGAAATAGTTCCAGGAATTGATACTGGAAGTTATTGGCCGCCAAAACAGATTCATGAGGATGCATTCTGGGATGAGGCAACGCAATCAATTGAGGCTATGTACACCCCAGAGGGTGGCTACGTTAACGATCCACTCCTTGCGACGGTTAACTTAGCAAACGCTGCCATGCGATTAGGCGTTGAATTCAAATTCAAAAGACAAGTTGTAGAAATTCTAAAATCTAATGGTCGCGTCTGTGGTGTTGAATTAAACGATGGCGAACAAATCGAATCGCCAGTTGTAGTCAATGTTGCTGGACCTTGGGCAAGTGCAATTAATGAATTAGCTGGTGTTGGGTCCGACTTCACAGTTTCCGTTCGTCCGATGCGCCAAGAAGTTCATCACGTTACTGCGCCAACTCAATTTGATAACAACCCAATCATTGGTGATTTAGATTTGGGTGTCTATATTCGTCCAGAATCAGGCCATGCCTTCTTAGTTGGTGGTACCGAACCAGAGTGTGATGAGTTTCAATGGGTAACTAATCCTGATTACGTGAATATGGTGCGCACCCAAGAATTATTCGATGCGCAAGTCACCAGAGCCGCAAGGCGATTACCAGATCTGAAAGTTCCATCAAGTGCCAGCGGTGTTGTTGGTGTTTACGATGTGTCATCAGATTGGACTCCAATTTATGACAAAAGTGAGTTGCCAGGTTATTTCATGGCGATTGGTAGCAGTGGCAATCAGTTCAAGAACGCCCCTACAGCTGGTCGCTTAATGGCACAACTCATCACTGAAGTTCAAGCGGGCAAGGATCATGATTTAGATCCAGTTATCTACCGAACGCAGCACACAAATCAAGATATAAATTTGGGAACTTTTTCTCGCAAGCGAGCCCTGAATGAAAATTCATCGGGCACCGTAATGGGCTAGCTATTTAAGGCCTCGATAGCGCCCATTGAAATAACGGCAAGTCCAAGTTTTGTTAAGGCAACTGTCGCTTGACCCATTGTGCTTTGCGAACCAGAGGCAGCGCCAAGTTGTTGCCCGCTGAGATTTCGGTGATGAATTGATTCCATAATCACCGCGAGCTTGAAACACGCTAGTGCAACACATTCATCCAGATGCGAAATGTCATAACCAGTTTTGGAAACATAGCGCTGGACCACTTGTTCTCTGGTCCAAAATCCAGGACCACTTGTGACTTCCTGCGCCACTGGAATTTGGTTGCGCAAGGTGTCCCCAGCTTGGCTCCAGTAAACAAGCGAGATGGCCAAGTCAGAAATAGGATCACCGAGAGTCGACATCTCCCAATCTAGAACGGCAATAATCTCGCTGGCTTTTGCATCCAAAATTACGTTATCTATTCGATAGTCACCATGCACAATGGCCGATGGCAAGTTAGTTGGAAGTTTTGAAATCGCACCTTCAAGCCAGTTGTGAAGTTCGTCAATCTCCGTTAATTCGCGAGTTTTAGTCAATTGCCATTGCTCACCCCAGCGCTTTACTTGTCGTTGTAAATAACCCTCAGGTCTACCTAATTGATCAAGTCCTGCCGCAACAGGATCAACACAATGAAGATTTGCCAGAGTGTCAACTAAGTTTTGCGAAATTTCACTAGCTTGAACGTCGCTTAACTTCATCGCGGTCTCGGCAGACTCGATAACTCGACCATCAACAAAATCCATCAGCATAAATTTTGAACCAATTATTTCTTCGTCATCGCAGAAACTCTGCGCCTTAGGTGTTGGAAAGGAAACAGAATTCAAGCCAGATAACACTCGAAACTCTCGGCCCATGTCGTGCGCGGACGGCATAATGTGACCAAGCGGTGGACGACGTAACACCCAACTCGAGCCACTAGCATCAGTCAATTTGTAGGAAATGTTTGAACGCCCGCCAGCTAACAAAGTTGTTTGCAATCCAGCGCTGGCGTCAACTCCAGAAATGTTTGATGACATCCACTGCAATAGTGGATCAAGCTTTAGCCCAGGAGGGTCGGTAGGACTCAAGCCCAGTCCCCAGGCAACTTGCCAGCCTGTGAATGGCGTACAGAACGTCGCGAAATTGACCAGCGATGGACTTCTGAAGGACCATCGTAAATTCGAAACGGTCGGATGTCCCGGAAAATATGTGCAATTGGAAGTTCACTCGAGGTTCCTTTAGCACCGCATAGTTGCATTGAACGGTCAACAATTCGAAATGTTGCCTCTGCGACGAAAGTTTTTGCAATCGAAGTTTCCGCGCGTGCTGGTAAACCTTGATCAAGAACCCAGGCAGCTCGATGAATCAAGGCACGGCACGCCTCAATGTCAATTTCATTGTCTGCAATCATCTGTTGCGCCATACCAAGTGAGGCCAGTTCGGTACCAAACATTGGTCGTGACGCTGCGTAATCAACAGCCGACTCATGCGCCCGGCGCGCAGCACCAAGCCAGCGCATGCAATGTGTCAGGCGTGCTGGACCAAGACGAACTTGGGCATTGACAAAACCCTCATCTACTTGGCCAAGAACAGCATCATCTGAAACTTCACAATCAGTAAAGTCCACAACGCCATGCCCACCCGTAAATGCGCTATCTAATGTGTCGAGACTGCGAATCACTTTCATGCCAGGATTATCGGCGTCAACCAAGAACATAGTTGCGCCACCAGAAGTTTTCGCCATGACTATTGAGAATGCTGCGCCATCTGCGCCAGTTATTAGCCACTTGTTTCCGTTGATTACCCAGCCCGAGCCAGTCTTTTGTGCAGAAGTGGAAAGCAAATTTGGATCTGCGCCAGCACCCGGACTTGGTTCGGTCATTGCAAAGGAAGACCTAACTTCACCTTTCGCAAGTGGCGCCAGATATTTAGCACGCTGGGCTGGCGTTGCGATTTTGTTCAATAACAATATGTTGCCTTCATCTGGCGCTGCGCAGTTAAGTGCAGTTGGCCCCAGCAAACTTCGACCACTTTCTTCCAGGATTACCGCTTGCGCGCAATGATTAAATCCGTGCCCACCGAATTCTTTTGGCGCAGTAGGGGCGAACACATTTGCTGCCCGAGCTTTGTTCTGCAACAAGATTCGCAAATCTGGATTAATTCCGTGTGAGTCTGGATTTAATTCTGACTCGTGTGGAATAACTTCAGTATTGATGAAGCTGCGAACGCGTAATGCGAACTCTTTCACTTGCGGATCTTTATCAAACTCGTAACTCATGTGCGCAATCCATAACACTAGGTTTCTCTCACTCGATCTTATCTTCAGTTATGCTTAAATAAATTTCTACTGGCCAGTTAGGTTTGCATCCAAATGACAGATACCTCACCAAAAGGGTCACTGACGTTTGAGGCGCTAACCCTGTTACGCGATGAAATTATCCAAGGGAAAATGCGTCCCAATGAGAGATTGATCGCTGCAGATTTAGCTGAGCGCTTGAACACCTCACGCACGCCAATTCGAGAAGCGCTGCAGTTACTTGAGGCTGAACAGTTAGTTGTAGCAGCAAAGCGAGGATACGTAGTCCGCGAACATACTAAAGAAGAAATTGTTGAGATTTACGAGGTGCGCGCAGCTCTTGAGGGAATGGCAGCTCGATTAGCAGCCCAGAAAACTGGCACTAGTGCTTACAGGGAAATTGAAGCAATTGGTGCTCATCGGGATTCCTTAATTACCTCTAATGACCGCAAACTTATTGTGGATTTAAATGATGAATTTCATGCGGCTATTTTTGCCGCTTGTGGAAATTCCAGACTCGATCGAATTAATCGAAGCAATAGTCAACACTTTTTCAATTATCGAATTTCTGAGTTGTACACCAAGGAAGAAACCAAGATCTCGATTAAAGGCCACGCATTAATTCTTAAAGCAATCAAAAATCACGATGCAGATCAAGCTGATAGCGCCGCGCAAGAGCATGTTTTGGAAGCACTGAAAGTAACGCTACTTAAGTTGCGCTAAATACGTTTTATGTATTGCCGTTTATTGTTATGCCGCCATCAACCACGATGGTTTGACCCGTTATGTAACTTGAGTCTGTTGACATCAAGAATTTAACAACTTTTGCAATTTCACTTGGCTCTGCCAGGCGTTGTTGTGGAATGCGAGCAGTCAGTGCTGCTTCTGACAGCCTGCCATCTTTAATTCCGCCTGCCACCATTTCAGTGCGAGTCCAACCTGGGGCAACTGCATTAACGCGAATATCACGATTCGCCCATTCCAAACCGAGAGTTCGAGTTAGACCTTCAAGTCCAGCTTTTGCTGCGGTGTAGCCGGCGCGTCCAGCAATACCGACGCTGCCAGCTATTGAGCCGACATTGACAATTGTGGCGCCAGGAGATTTAACTAAGTCAGCGTAAGCAGCTTGGCTGCATTTAAATACGCCACTTAAGTCAGTATCGATTACGGTATTCCAGTCTTGCTCGCTTAAGACTTCTGATTCATCGCGAATAATTACGCCAGCGCAGTTGATTAACGAGTCAAGAGAATCGAACTCAGTGCGTATCTCGGTAAAAACTGCATCTATCGAAGCGCGATCGCGCACGTCCATAACTTTGCCAACTGCTTTTCCAGGACCAGTATTTAGTCCTGCAACGGCGCTGGCGATAGCAGTTGCGTCACGACCGGTGATGACAACATTCCAACTATCGTTGATTAGCTCTTGACTAATTGCTAAACCGATTCCTTTAGCGCCACCAGTAATCAGCGCAGTTTTCACAATTAGCTACTTGCGGTAACTGCGAACAACAAATGGATCCATAGCAATTTCTGGAGTGCGACCAGCAATGATGTCAACGAGGGCAGCACTTGAACCACTTGCCATAGTCCAACCCATGTGGCCATGACCGGTGTTGTAGTAAAGGTTTTGGTGCTTCTTACCTTTACCAATAATTGGTGGACCATCTGGCGTCATTGGGCGCAAGCCAGCAGTCATGCGGCCACCATCCCAATCAGCAGCGTCTGGCCAAAGTTCTTTAGCGGTTGAACGAATGGCTGAAAAATCTTCTGGCTTATGGGACACATCAAAACCAGAAAATTGCGCGGTAGACGACATGCGCAATTGATTACCCATTGGTGACCAGGCAACTAAAGTCTTTTCATCCACTCCGCCAAGTTCTGGCGCAATAGATTTATCTTTCAGATCAAAAGTCATGGAGAAACCCTTGGCTGGATAAACCGGAAGGTCTTGTCCAACAGTGCGAGATAAGAATGGACTCCAAGCTCCCATAGCCAGTACGTAGTTGTCTGCCGAAAGAATTCCCTGGTCAGTTTGCAATCCAATAATTCGATCGCCGTCTGCTACAAATGATTTTGCAGTAACACCAAGTTTGAACTCGACGCCTTTGCTTAGGAGAAGTTCTGTTAGTTTCTGAGTGAACAACTCGGAGTTGCCGCTGCCATCGTTTGGTGCATGAATTGCGCCAGCTAGTTCAACTTTCGAATTTCCAAAAGCCGGGTCAACAGCCGCCAGACCCTTCATATCTAATTGCTCAAGTTTTTGGCCATTGTCAGTGAGTAATTTCATCTTGCCCATGCCAAGTTCAAGTTCAGCTGCATCTCTGTAGAGATAAAGCAAACCCTTGTCGACACCTTGGTAGTCAATTCCTTCAGCGAGTGCAATTTCATCAAGCTTGGTTTGGCTGTAATCACACAAGTACATTTTGGCCAAAGTGTTAATTGCAGCGCGTTCGGAAGTGCACTCTCGCATGAATTGCAGACCCCACCATAAAAAGCGAGGATTCAAAGTTGGTTTAACTCGAATCGAAGTTTTTTCGCCAAATAATGATTTAAGTAGCATTTTTGGAGCAGCTGGCGATGCCCAGGCAAAGCAATGTCCTGGCGCAATTAGACCTGCGTTAACCGATGTCGCTTCCGATCCAACTGAGTTTGCTTTATCTACTACAACAACTTCGTGACCTTCTTTGTAAAGGTAGTAAGCAGTTGTTACGCCGACGACTCCGCCACCAACAACGATTGTTTTCACACTGACTCCTAAGTTTTTCTACTTGAATCTATGGCCGATTAACCGTTATGGCAAGGCTGCAATTGCGGTAACTTCAACGACTAGTCCTTCAATTAATAACCCACAGACGACGGTTGCGCGAGCTGGCCGGTGATCACCAAAGATTTCAGCCCAGGCCCTGTTGTACTCCGGCAAGTGCGCTAAGTCCGTTATGTACACCGAGGTGGACGCGATGTCATTTAGAGTTGCCCCTTTTTCCGCAAGAATGACTTTAATTCTTCCCAGAATGTGTTTGGTCTGTTCATATGGATCGTTTGGCGCAACTACGTTAGCTTCTGGATCAAGCGATACCTGTCCAGCTACAAATAGAAAACCATTTGCAACTGCGGCATTTGAATAAGGCATGATTGCTGGACCAAGTGAACTTGGATTGAATGATTCGACGTTGCTCATTATTTTCCTTTTTGTTTTCTAGTTAGATCTAGACGATTCCACTGTAACTTCGCGGGACCGTTGCGTTGTATACATAGTTGATAAAGTTTGCCCAATCAAATACCGGTAAGCCAGTGGCTTCTTCGATTGCCTTACTATACGGGGGCAAGTCGCTGCACTCCAACATAAATGTCCGGATGGCAGGATCGCGCTTGATTGCGTCTTTAGCAGCTTGGACAGATTCCATTCGCATTTTTTCTTCATCTAGCGTGCCCAACTCTTTCAAAATGACATCATTGAAATGGTTGTAAGTTTCCATACCTTGAATTGTTAATCGCGATGAATCTGTTATCCCAGCGTTAGCAAGCAAGCCATCAGTAAGCGAGGCAGAGTTAGCAGTCAAGATCCCGATGTGATGTTGGCTTCCTAACATGTTTAACAACATTGGAATTTGGACCAAGCTTGTTAAGAAAACTGGAATGTTTACTTGGCTTGCTACGAACTCTTGGAAGCCAGCCATAAAGCCACAGTTGCCAGTTATCGCTCGCACACCTTCAGCTTCAAGTTTCTTGGCAGCATCAGCCATAATTTGCGCATAATCCGCACCATTGCCACGCAGTACTTCTGCGCCAGAAACACCCTTTACGGATTCATAGCGAACGGGAAAGGGGAAGGTTCCCGCGTTATTCAAATCACCCGGAATAAAAGGTATGTGCCACTCAGCACACAGCATCCCAATCGCGTAGCCGTATGCAACTTGCCCTGCTCGAGCTTGGTAGATCACGGTGCCTCCGAAACGACTTTTTTGCATGCACTATTGCATGCACTAATCATTGTTTGTCAAAAAAGTCCCCAAGTCAAGGCTTTTAAGACTTGCCAATGCTAGTTCGGGCGTGGAATAGTGCAGAGATGAGCATCTCTCGCTTCTTGCCTGACTTTGCGCCCATTGCGCCATTTAGTCGCCTAAGTGAATCTGGAATTTTAGATTCTGGCCCAGCCCCTATGTCTGATACGGCAGTCATTGAGGCTCTTCGCTACATGGTGCTCACTCGAGTTTTTGACGACAAAGCAACAAGCATGCAGCGCCAGGGTCGGTTTGGAACTTTCTCTTCCGTTCGCGGACAAGAGGCTTCAGTGGTCGGTGCTGCGTCCGCGCTTGATCCAAAAAAAGATTGGATCGTTCCGCAATATCGCGAATTCCCTGCATTGATGCGCCACGGTTACCCAATGGAAAATTTTGCTCTCTACTTCATGGGTAATCCAAAAGGTGGAACTATTCCGCGGGAAGTCAATATGTTGCCGATGCAGATTTCTTTAGCTGCACAAATTCCACAAGCAACTGGATTGGCTTGGGGATTAAAGATGCAAGGCAGTGACGGCGTAGTAATTACCTTCTTTGGCGATGGCGCCTCATCTGAAGGTGATTTTCACGAGAGTTTAAATCTTGCAGGAATTGTTAAGGCTCCAGTAATTTTCTTCTTACAAAATAATGGTTGGGCCATTTCAACTCCGCGCGAATCACAGACAGCCGCACGTTCATTTGCAGAACGAGCTATTGGTTATGGCGTTGAAGGCGTAATTGTTGATGGCAATGATTTACTTGCCGTCCACGAAGTAACCGCTCGCGCAGGTGATGGGCCAACATTAATTGAATCTGTTACATATCGAACCGGTGCTCACAACACTGCTGATGATCCGTCCAGGTACATCGATCAACAAGAACTTGAGAAGTGGCAACAAAAAGACCCAGTTGCTCGGATCGAAAACTATTTGCGCAGCAAGGGCATTTGGAATGAAGAATTGGCTAAGGAGATGCACGACAGTTGTGCCGAGCAAGTTGACGTTGCCATGAACCTCGCTCGCAATACGCCGTTAGCAACAAGTGATGCGCTATTCGATCATGTCTATGCCGAGCCACCACAGCGCATGATAGATCAACAAGCTGATTGGGCTAATCGAAATGGCGGCGCGGTATGAGCGAAAAAACAATGATCGAAGCAATCCGCGAATGTTTAACGCAAGAAATGCAAGAAGATGATCGCGTAGTTGTAATTGGTGAAGACGTCGGCGTTCTTGGTGGCGTATTCCGCGCAACCGACGGACTCCAAGCTAAATTCGGCAAAGATCGTGTGGTTGACATGCCACTTGCTGAAGGCGTGATTGTTGGATCAGGCATCGGATTAGCAATAAGTGGACTGCGTCCCGTTATTGAATTGCAGTTTCTTGGTTTTGGCCATCAAGCGTTTCATCAAATCGGGCAGCAAGTCGCGCGCTTGCGCTATCGCTCACAAGGTCGACATTCCTTGCCACTTGTAATTCGCTCACCATTTGGTGGTGGCGTGCGAACTCCGGAACTTCACTCTGATGCATTCGAAGCTTTTTACACCCATACCCCTGGATTGAAAGTTGTTGCGCCAGCAACTGCTTATGATGCAAAAGGATTGCTTGCCGAAGCAATGGCAAGTGATGATCCAGTTCTATTCCTTGAACCGCTTAAGGGTTACCGCTTAACAAAAGATGAAGTTCCAGACGAGCGCTACCGAGTTCCGCTTGGCAAGTTACGTATTGCACAAGAAGGTACGGATGTAACTTTGATCGCTTGGTCCGCCGCCGTAAATGTTGCGCAGCGAGCCTCAGATCAATTAGCAGCCCAAGGCATCAGCGTAGAAGTTCTAGATTTGCGATCGCTAAATCCGCTGGACATACCTGGCATCAAAGAATCCGTAAGTAAAACTGGTCGAGTCGCAATATTGCACGAAGCCCCATTAACTGGAGGATTTGGCAGTGAACTCGTGGCAACTATTCAGCAAGAATGCTTTTACGATTTACAGTGCGCAATTATTAGAATCTCTTCACCAGATACTCCTTATCCACTTGGTGGCGTCGAAGATTTATATATTCCAGATGTAGACCGAGTCGTTTCAGAAGTTGGCGCCTTGGCCAGGACCAGCGCATGAGTCAGATCGTCGATTACAAACTTGCTGATGTTGGCGAAGGAATTGCTGAAGCTGAAGTAATTGAATGGCTCGTAGCTGTTGGTGATTTAGTCAAGGAAGATCAACCAGTAATTGTTGTTGAGACGGATAAGTCTCAAATTGAAATTCCAGCGCCGGTCGCAGGAAAAGTGGTTGAACTATGTGTCGTTGCTGGCGACGTACTTGCCGTTGGCGCAAGCCTGATGAAAATTGAAGCAACTGGTGAAATTTCCAATGACATTAGTGCGCACGCCTCGCCGGCAACAGCAGCTACAAGTCCGATAATCACAAACGATAAAGCAGATTCAACCTCGACATTGGGAGCGCGTGCGACAAACGTTCGTCCGCTTGCCAGTCCAAGCACGAGGCGACTAGCTGCCAGCCTTGGTGTGGCACTGGAAAATGTTTCAGGTTCAGGACAAAACGGTCAGATTACTGCCGAAGATGTGCAGGCTGCGAGCGCAACAGCGTCACCAAATTCAACTCCAAAAGTTACGCCAACAGCTTCCGAACCAGGTGTGACCGTAATTCCACTTCGCGGGCTGCGTCGCCAGATTGCTGCCAGCATGTCGCAGGCATTAACAATTCCGCACATTTTGGAATTTAAGGAAATTGATGCCACGGCATTACTCGCTTTGCGTAACGACTTATCGAAAGACTTCGAAGACCAAGGACAAAAACTTTCAGTGACGCCTTTCTTAATGCGCGCCTGCGTGCTGGCACTTGCAAAACATAAAACATTTAATGCTCGTTTTGATGCCCAAGGTGCGGAAATTGCGCAATTCGAAAATGTGAATTTAGGTTTTGCCACAGCAACCGATGACGGGCTAATCGTTCCCGTGATTGAAAATGCGCAGAGTCTTTCGGTGAAAGAACTTGCACAGGAAACCGATACTTTAGCCGCATTAGCAAAATCACGGAAAGCGTCAGTGGAGCAACTTAGCGGTGGCACATTCACCCTTACTAATTTTGGCTCGTTTGGCACTTGGCTAGGAACCCCAATCATTCATGCACCAGAAGTTGCGATTGCTGGCTTTGGTCGCATCACTGAAAAAGTTTTGGCCGTTGATGGAATACCAACTGTGCGGATGGTTTTGCCGATAGTAGTTGCCGCTGATCACCGAGTAAATGACGGAGCACATCTGGGTGCATTTGTTTCTGAAATTGCAGATTTGTTACTACATCCACTCTCGCTTCTAGAAAATAAGTAGGTACTCGTGGTCGTTGGAGAAATGCCATCATCGGTTGACTTACTAGTTATAGGCGGCGGACCCGGTGGATATGTCGCCGCGATAGCAGCAGCGCAATTAGGGCGCAGCGTTGTGTTAGTTGATAGCAATGGCGAAGCTGGATTAGGCGGCGTGTGCGTAAACGTTGGATGTATTCCATCGAAAGCATTAATCGAACTTGCGCATGCAACACACGGAGTCGCTAATTGGTCACAGCGTGGCATGAAAGTTTCGGCGCAACCAAGTGTTGATATGAAAGATTTTCAAGCCTGGAAATCGGAAGTTGTATCTGGTTTAAATGGTGGCGTTCGGCAATTACTTAAAACTGCAGGTGTTGAAGTACGTCAAGGCTTTTTTAGATTCACTCGCAAGGATCAAGGCGTTCTAGAGTTTGGTGAGGCTCCTCCGACGCATATCCAATTCAATAACGCCATCATTGCAACAGGTTCTCGTCCCACGATGATCAAAGAGTTGCCACACGATGGTAATCGAATCTTAGATTCCTCTGATGTCTTGGCGCTCGATACGTTGCCAAAGGCGATAGCAATAGTCGGTGCTGGTTACATCGGCGTTGAACTAGGTACGGCTCTTGCACAACTTGGATCGAAAGTTTTCATGATCGAGGCAGGCGAACGAATCCTGCCAGCGCTACCTGCAGCATTAGTTGCGCCAGTTGCCCGCCGGCTCACAGAAATCGGGGTGGAAGTTCGTACCAAAACTACGGTTGTTTCAGATGATGGCAGTGCGTTGACTGTGACAACTGATGGCGTGACCGCGCAAATCGAAGTGGATTATGTGGTCGTAGCAATCGGACGTATCCCAAATACTGATGACTTAGGACTTGAAGTACTCGGTGTTAAACCAAATGCTCGTGGAATTCTAGAAGTTGGCGCAGATCTTTTGGTCACTCCAAAAATTGCAGCAATTGGAGACATCACACCAGGACCTGCGTTGGCGCATAAGGCCAGCGCCGAAGCTCACATTGCCGCGGAAGTTTTGAGTGGTCATGCAGCTCGCTTTGATCCAACCGCAATCCCAGCTGTGATTTTTAGTGATCCAGAGATCGCTATGACAGGACTCACGCTGGAAGAAGCAAGCGTTGCTGGTTACTCCGCGCAGGTTGCAATGTTCCCGATGGCAGCATCAGGTCGCGCATTTACTTTGGGCGATAAAGCAGGCTTCACGCAGTTGGTTCACACTACAGATGGCGTTGTTTTAGGCGCCCAAATTGTGGGACCTCGCGCCTCGGAATACATTGCCGAAATTACTTTGGCAATTGAAATGGGCGCAAGTTTGCAAGATATAGCCGACACCATTCACCCACATCCATCGATGAGCGAGACTTTGCCTGAAGCTGCTCGCGTAGGCTTGGGTTTTCCAATACATGTTTCACCAAAACGCCAACGCAACACCTAAGAAGGGAAGTACGTTTTAACCATGCGTATTACAGAAGCCGATAAAAAGTTCCTGAAAGCCGAAATCGAAGTGCTTAAAGCACCAGAGCTCGATTCCCCGCCAGCGCAGCGTTTGCCTGAGGTGATCGAAACTGTTTCGAAGATGCTTTCCGAAATTGAAAAGAATGGTATCGATGCCGTTAGGAAATACTCCCGCGATCTTGATAAGTGGGACAAAGATTTTGAACTAAGTGCAGCCGACTTGGCAAAGACTGGTGACAAGCTTTCGCCAGAACTCCGCAAGGCTCTAGAAATAGGTTCCGAGCGCACCAAGATGTTTGCAAAAGAAACTCGTAAGCACTTAGTTGACTTCGAACTTGAAACCACACCCGGTGTTGTGCTGGGTCAGAAGTACATCCCAATCGAACGTGTTGGTGCTTACTTGCCAGCAGGT
>JNSL01000013.1_pt1 | contig 43821 bp, 42 predicted proteins | sample 210691 | NCBI WGS metagenome assembly JNSL01 (sample SAMN02808685, study PRJNA238866) | freshwater metagenome | biome: fresh water; feature: freshwater reservoir; material: water; isolation source: water column of the freshwater reservoir Embalse de Amadorio in Spain | place: Spain: Valencia ...
CACAAGCATTTCTACAAACCCATGGTCAAGCATTTCTGAAAAACAGTAATAAGGCGGTCATCCAAGGTATTGATATGACTAAGGGTTTACCAGTTAATAAAGAATTATCACCATCAGTTACCTTTGAAGCAATTGAGGCAACAGTTTCACTTATTGTTACTGAGTTAAAACTTTTGCTAGATGGTGTTCCACCTGACTTAGCTGCAGATATTTTAAATGATGGAATTCACCTAACAGGTGGCGGATCCTTACTTAATGGTTTAGCTGAATTAATCTCAGAAAAAACTGGAATACCTTGCAAACATGTGCCGGACCCACTGCTCTCTGTAGTTATGGGATGTGGAGTTATTGCAGAAGACACCGATAAGTTCAAATTTATTTTGGAGGCTGCGCCAAGTGATCCAATCTCTGCTGCGAAAGCCTAGAATTATTTTTAAGCGGATCAAGAAAAGCTCAACAGAGTGGAGCATCGCCTCTACCGCTGGTGTAAATGTTGGTCGAATTAAGAATTCAGATGCCTCAATCCACGCTGAGGTAATTAGAACCCCAATCACGCCAAGACTTGCGATTTTAAATGTCACTCTAAAAAATGAAGGTCAGGGATCTCTTTCAAATCTTTATCTGATGGCAAAGGTTAGCAAAGGGTTTTCTTTGACAAATTCAGAGGAGATCTTTGGTGCAAGTTGGAAGATGCAAAGAGTAGAGAATTTGGCTCCATCTCAAAGTATTAAATTTAAATTAGCTTTAAGAAGCAGTGTAAATCTAAATGCTGGAACTCTGACTTTCTTACTATCTCCGACCTCAAATGAGAATGATCCTGAGTTAATTAACCTAACAATTCCAATCAAAACCATCACCTTCGAATAAGTTTGTATTTGTTGCCCTCCTAATTGTTGCTATATGCTGACCAGGTAATTGGGGGCGGTAGCTCAGTTGGTTAGAGCCCCGGACTCATAATCCGGTCGTCGTAGGTTCGAGCCCTACCCGCCCCACATGATCAAATTAGATGGTGGACTATCTACCGCATTAGAAAATAATGGAAATAAATTAACTACCTCACTTTGGAGCGGTGAGTTAATCAGATCAAAACCTGCTGAAATTACCAAAGCACATTTGGATTTTATTAAGGCTGGGGCGCAAATAATTATTAGTGCCTCCTATCAACTCTCTTACGCAGGCTGTGGTGCGCGTGGTTGGAGTGAGTCAGAAACTGACCAAGCTTTAATTACCTCAACTCAATTAGCAAAAAATGCGGTAGCTCAAAGTGGTGAGAGTGTGAAGGTGGCAGCATCAATTGGTCCATATGGCGCATCACTTGCCGATGGTTCTGAATACAAAGGCAATTATGGGGTTAGAAAATCTGTGTTGAAGGATTTCCATGCCAGGCGACTGGAGAAATTGATTTTGAGCTCACCGGATTATCTAGCACTTGAAACTATGCCTGATATCTCAGAGGTTGCAATATTGCTGGAATTACTCGATGGCTGTCCAATTCCATTCTGGATCTCTTACTCATGTCGAGAGGGCAATCAAACAAATGCTGGACAAAGTTTTCAAGAAGCAGTTGATGTGGCACAGGTAGCGATGGCTGTTGGAGTTAATTGCACCAAACCAGAGTTAATTACTAATCTACTGCAGTCAGCCAAGGCTGAAATTCCATATATCGTCTACCCCAATGCTGGAAAGGTATGGGATGCAGAAGTGAAAGAATGGTTGGGCGTGAGTACAACTGGGTTTGCAGCGAATTTAGTTGATGAATGGAATAACCTAGGTGCAACAATAATTGGGGGATGCTGTGGTATCGGAGCTAAAGAGATTAGTGAGATGTAATTGACCAATTCAAATGAGTTTAATTTAATCCAAAGTGATCTAATTGATTCAGTGATTGAATCTACTAATGACCTGAGCTTAAAAACACTATTAACTGGCTCGCAAAGCTCTGGATTAATCAGCATTACTGAAGTTTCTATAGATGGTGAGCATCGAAAACTAAGGAGTGATTCCAGGCTAAGAATTTACTACGTATTATCTGGTGATTTGGAGTTTTCAGTCAACAATAATCCTGTAATCAAATTAGCCAAGGGGGATCTATTAACTTTGCCCAGTGGATGTGAATATAACTTAACTGGAACAGCCAATTACTTGGTTATTAACACCCCGGCGTTTCAAACAGGTGATGACACATATCTATAGGCGGTCTTTTGCTTATCTGATGTAAGTTGCACCGTTTACATCAAAAGTTGCACCAGTCATCTGTATATTTTTTCCTGATGCCAAAAATGCGACGAGGTTTGCTATCTCCAGCGGTGGTACCCATTCGCCCATTGCTAATGTCGCAGTTACAGCATCTTCTCCCCCTAAAGATTTTGCTGAAGCTTCTGACATTGCCGTTCTTACAATTCCTGGTGCAATTAAATAGGCATAAATACCATTTTTTGCATAAGCTCTGGCTACCGTTTTAATCAGTGCTGGCAATACCGATTTAGATGCGGCATAGGCTCCTAAATTTGGATTACCAGAGCCACGTTGGGCAGCCCAGCTAGAAAGCCCAATTATATTTCCTCCGCCGTTTTCCAAAAAATGCAAAACTGCTTCACGAATTAAAAATGCGGGGGCAGTGGCATTGACTGCGATCGATTCATGCCAAGATTTGCTCCATTTTTCAAATGAATCTGTAATTGCAGCTTCTGGCATTATCGCCGCATTAAGAATAAGCACATCTATTTTTCCTTGCCATTGCAGGGCTGAGCTCCAGAGTTTCTGGTAGCCATTCACATCAGATAAGTCGGCGCTAATCAGGATTTTTTGATGATCTGGGATCTGCACAGTCGCTTTTTTTGCGCCTTCTAAATCTTTCCCATAGTGAGCAATCACATTTGCGCCAGAATTTCCCAAGACGCGGGCTATTTCACTACCAATTCCCTTTGAAGTGCCAGTAACAAGAATCGTTTTACCTGATAAATCTTCCATCTAAACTCCTTCAAGGCAATGGCATGCAAGTAGCAGTATCCTATGCTAACGAGAAATAAGGCATATAATTTTAACTTGAAAATAGCTATAGGAGTTTGAATTTGAGAGTTTTAGCAAGAGGTATTACCAAGTATGGGAGAACTATCTCATTCAAATTTAATGGGCGGTCATTATCAGGGGTTGAGGGTGATTCAGTTGCATCAGCATTAATCAATAATGGCGTGCATGGTTTTCGAGGCACAGAGGCTGATGAAGAGCGTGGTTTGTTTTGTGGTATGGGCGTATGCAACGAGTGCTTAATACAAATTGATGGCGAGCAAGGATTGTTAGCATGCATGACCTCACTTGAGGATCAAATGGATATTATGGTTCAGCCACAACACAAATCCAAGCCAGATTTTGAAGTGGATGTTCAAATAAACTCTCTACCTGAAGTGGAGTTAAAGACTCAGGTATTGGTCATTGGTGCCGGCCCAGCCGGTATGACCATCGCATCAAAATTAGCTAAGTATGGGGTTGATGTTTTGGTTATTGATGAAAGAAAAATATCTGGTGGTCAGTACTTTAAGCAGCCAGCACAAAAGTTTGAAATAGTTGAGAATAAACTTGATTTTCAATATCGCAAGGGCAGAGCACTAATTAATGATCTAGACAAAAGTGGTGCCAAGATTATGCATGGTGTGAAAATTTGGGCAGCAGATGGATCTGAAAAATTCTTTGCCTATGATGATTGCAATAAATATTTTATTTCAACCAATAAAGTGGTAATAGCAACTGGTGCTTTTGAAAAAGGATTGGCATTTCCTGGCTGGACTCTTCCTGGCGTAATGACAACCGGGGCTGGGCAATCCCTATTGCGCAGTTATCAGGTTGCCCCCGGGGAGGCAATTGCTATCGCCGGAAATGGGCCGTTAAATTTGCAGCTTGCTGCCGAATTATTAAGGGCTGGAGCTAAGGTAAAAGTTGTCGCAGAAACAGCTAGTTTGTTTAATTTTAAAAACGTAATTCGTGGGTTTTTTCTATTTATTAGCTCACCCAGAACAGCCTTAAACGGATTGGGATATGTGGCCACTATTTTCAAGTCAGGAACTAAAATACTAACAGGACAGGTAATAATCGAAGCATATGGTGCACAAAAGGTTCAAGGGGCAAAGTTTGCCCCAATTGATAGCCAAGGTAAACCTAAATCTGATCCTAAAAATATTTCAAATTTTCAAGTTGATTCAGTAACTATTGGTTATGGATTTTCACCTTCTAACGAAATAGCCAGGATTTTAGATTGTCACCACAACATAGATGAAAAGTGGGGGTACTTAACCACTACGCGGGATTTGATGGGTGCTACAAATTTGCCAAATGTTTGGGTGATCGGTGACGGCTCGGGAATAAACGGAGCTCAAGTGGCAAAATCTAACGCTAGTTTATTAGCACTTGAAATGTTGAGGCTGGCAAAAATTAAAAAGGGATTACTTCTAAAACTACAAATGCAGTTGGCAACCTTTACATTGAAAAACCAATTATTTTTCCAAAAAACACTTTGGAAAGTATTTAATGCCCCTTTGATAGTGGATCAGGTTGCCACCCCAGAAACATACATCTGTCGTTGTCTTAGCATTTCTTTAACCCAGGCAAAATCTGCTATTTCAGAACACACCTTAAGTGCCGGGGCAGCCAAACGGATTAATCGAGTAGGAATGGGGCGCTGTCAAGGTCGTTATTGCTCACCGGTCATCCAAAAATTGATTTCAGAAAATACAGGGTCAGAGTTAAACCAATTTTCGGGATTTGCACCACAAGTCCCGATTAAGCCTGTTCCAATTGGAGTAATCGCTCAGCTAGATCCAGAAGTGATTAAATAGATGAGTTTCTTCAATTAGAGCCAGAAGCTTGCTGGTGGATTCTTCGCTTTAAACAGGATAAGTTTTGATATGGTTAGAGCGCTTTGCAAACATTCAAGAATGAGGGTTCGATGAGTTTATCTTCAAGTAGTTCTTTAGTTGAAAAAGATAAGAAGTATTTTTTTCATCCGTTTACTGCGCTTAAGACCCATGAGTCTGATGGTGGAAAAATTATTGTTGAAGGTAAAGGTTCGACCTTAACAGACTCTCAAGGAAATAAAATTTTAGACGGCATGGCTGGTCTTTGGTGCGTGAATCTTGGATATGGAAATACAGAGCTTGCTGGTGCAATTGATGCCCAGGTTAAAAAGCTTTCTTACTATCACAGCTTCTCCGGCATGGGTACTGATCTTGCAGGACAGCTCTCGGAACAAATCATCAATATGTGTCCAGTTCCTATGTCAAAAGTGTTTTTTGGAAACAGTGGTTCAGATGCAAATGACACAAATGTAAAAATTGTTTGGTTCTATAACAACGCAATTGGACGCCCAAATAAAAAGAAAATTATTTCAAGAACCCGTGGTTATCATGGCGTGACAATTATGTCGGCAGGGCTTACTGGTTTAAAAAACTTACACGATGGTTTTGATTTGCCTCTGTCCACAGTTCGCCATGTGCGTCCACCACACAGGTTATGGGAAAAAGCACCAGGTGCTACCGATGCGCAATTTGCCCAAACCCTTGCTGATGAGCTGGAGACATTAATCCTTGCAGAGGGCCCCGATACAGTTGCAGCTTTTATTGCAGAACCAATTCAAGCAGCCGGTGGCGTGATCGTGCCTCCAAATGAGTATTTCCCAGCAATCACAAAGGTTTTGAAAAAGTATGACATTTTACTTATTGCAGATGAAGTAGTGACTGGTTTTGGCCGCTTGGGTCAGATGTTTGGAACAGAGACCTTTGCAATGCAGCCTGACATAATCACAATTGCGAAGGGTTTAACTTCAGCTTACATACCGCTTTCAGGTTCAGTTGTTTCGGAAAAAATTTGGTCAGTTCTTAGAGATGGCAGTGTTCAATACGGAGCCTTTGGCCATGGCTACACATATTCAGCTCATCCTGTAGCTGCTGCTTGTGCGTTGAAGAATTTAGAGATCATTAAGCGCGATAAATTAACTGAAACAACCACCAAGCAAGGAAAATTACTGCACGAGCTGCTGCAAAACTACTTTGCGAATCATCCACTAGTTGGAGAAATTCGTGGACAAGGTTTAATTGGCGCCATTGAATTAGTGGCGAATAAAGAAACTCCTAAACCATTTGATCCAGCGCTGAAAGTAGCTCCTCAGATGGCTAGAAGGTCTATGGAATTAGGGGTCTTAACTAGAGCATTGCCTGCATCAGATACTCTGTCTTTCTCTCCCCCATTCATTGTCACTGATAGTGAGTTAGAGGTAATTGTGAAAACTGTTCATCAGGCAGTAAATGAAATAGGTAAAGAGCTGGGTTTATATAGTTAATGGCCTCCAACTTCAAGCTGGGTTTAATCATAAACCCAGTTGCAGGTATGGGTGGAAAAGTTGGATTGCACGGGACAGACAATGATTTAGCACAAATCGCAATTTCGCATGGTGCAGAGAAAATTTCTTTTGATCGAGCTCAGCGAACAATCTCTATGTTGGTGACTGAGCAGGACAATATTGACTTTTACTCACCCAGTGGAGTTATGGGTGGTGAATTACTTGAGATGCTGGGAATTAACTTTTTTGAAATTGATTTAAATGAAAACTTGGATTTCAACAAAACAAATCACCTTCACACACAAAATACTGCATTAAAAATGTTAGATCATAAGGTTGATGTAATAATTTTTGCAGGTGGTGATGGAACTGCTCGTGATGTATTTACAGCAGTTGGCAGCAAGGTTCCTATTTTGGGTATTCCTTCTGGCGTTAAAATGCGCAGCGGAGTTTTTGCGAATTACCCAGAGCATGCGGCTATGATAATTCTAGATGCACTTGCGGCAGCGCAAGATGGGAAAAATTTTGAACTTACAAATGCTGATGTTTTGGACGCTTCGATAGATTCTAAAGAATACTCAAACTCTCAATTTTTCGGCAGCGCCAGAACTTTTAAGGCACCAAATAGAATCACTAATCCAAAGGTAAACTCCCATTCAAATCAAGATGTAGCTCTTATGGAGCTAGCAGCCCACCTATCAAAAAATCTTGAGCCAGATCGTTTATATCTATTTGGACCTGGGCAGAGTGCCAAAGCTATATTGAGTAATTTAGGCTCCTCGTTTGCAAATCAAGATCAATCCGGAGTTGATGCCTACTATGCAGGTGAAATTATCGGTCAGGACTTAAGCGAAAAGGCGATACTTGATTTACTCAGCCGATTTGATGATAAACGCAAATTTCAAGCACCCGTGCTATACCTTGGCGTGATCGGTGGGCAAGGGTTTCTGCTGGGCCGGGGAAATCAACAACTTAGCTATGAGGTAATCTCCAAGATTGGCGTTGGAAACATATATGTACTGGCCAACTCTGGGAAAATTAACCAAATCGTCCCATCAAGGCTCTATGTTGATTTTGGAGACGCAGTTCACTTTAAAATTTTCTCCGATTATATAAAGGTGCATGTGGCTATAGACCGAACCTTGGTCTGTAAAGTATTGTCCTCAGGTGTTCAATCTAATCAGTAATTGTTTAGTCGGTTTGGTTAGAGTTGATCTGAGAACAGGGGGAAATCATGAGTAAGGATGGCAATGCTTTGCCTACTCCTCATCCATTTATGGCCAACACTGCACCGGGCAGTTTTCAAGAGATGCTCCGGGTAGCAAAGGTAAATGACATTGAAGAATTGTTTGAGCAAATTCCACAGGATCATAAATTTACTGGTGAATGGAATTTTGATTCAGCTATTCCATCAGAGGCTTCACTATATAAACATTTGACAGGTATTCTGCGCAAAAATAGATCAGGCGAAGAAAATTTAAACTTTTTAGGAGCTGGTTGTTGGCAGCATTATGTGCCAGCAATCTGTGATGAAATGGTAACTAGAACAGAATTTCTTACTCCAGTATGGGGAACTCCATCTTCTGACCATGGAAGAAATCAAGTTTGGTTTGAATTTCAAAGTCAAATAGGTGAATTAGTTGGTATGGAGTTTGTGGGATTACCTTTGTACAGTTTTGGAACTGCCGGTGGCCATGCAATTAGAATGGCAGCAAGAATTACTGGTCGCAATAAAGTAATTGTTCCAAGATCATTAGATCCAGAAAGATTAGCTGTATTTAAAACTTATTGTGGATTTAAGGAATTATCAGGTTACATAGAAATAGTTTATGTAAACCTAGATCCTAAAACTGGTCGCATTGATTTGATGGATATGAAATCAAAGCTCTCTTCAGATGTGGCTGCTGTGTACTTTGATAACCCTAACTATTTAGGTGTAATCGAGTCAGAGGCTAAAGAACTAGTCGCTTTAGCTAAAACAGTTGGGGCTGAAGTAATTGTGGGTGTGGATCCAATTTCTCTTGGAGTTCTTACGCCACCTAGTGAGTACGGCGCTGACATTATTGTTGGAACTACCCAACCACTAGGTGTTCACATGAATGCCGGTGGTGGAGTGGGTGGCTTTATCGCAACGCGCGATGATGAGAAATACGCACGTGAATTTCCAACCCTTCAAGTAAGTCTTACCGGAACTAGCGTTCCTGGCGAAATGGCATTTGGCCTGACCTTATTTGAACAATCTTCATATGGATCACGAGAACATGGAAAAGATTGGACTGGCAACTCTGTTTATCTCTGGACAGTTGCAAATGCTACGTATATGTCATTGCTGGGGCCAACTGGATTTAAAGAGATCGGTAATACGATTTTACAAAGAAGTCATTATGCAGCTAAGCAGCTTGCAGACATTTCAGGTATCAAAATTACCTGGGGTTCCGGATTTTTTAAAGAGTTTGTGGTTAATTTTGATGGAACTAAAAAATCAGTAGCAACAATAAATAAAGCCCTACTTGAAAAGAATATTTTTGGTGGAAAGGATTTGTCTTTAGACTTTCCAGAACTTGGTCAATCGGCTTTGTATTGTGTTACCGAGATTCATACCTTAGAAGATATACAAAACTTAGTTAGCGCGATTAAAGAGGTAATAAAATGATTAAATCTAAGATTCGCAAATATCATGCTCCGGTTTGGGATGAGCCTTTGGTCATGCAAATGGGTAAAGCTGGAAGGCGTGGGGCAATTGCTCCAGTAACTGAAGGTGCTATCGCCTCCGCTGTTGGTCCAGCCATAGATTTGATTCCTGCATCAATGCGCAGATTGAATGTATTGGATTTACCAGAGCTTTCTGAGTTTGAAGTACAACGCCATTATTTACATCTATCCCAACAAACCTTAGGAATGATGGGAATTAGCTTATTTGGTACCTGCACTATGAAATACAATCCAAGAGTTAATGAAAGAATTGTTTATCAACCTTTTGTCTCTGAGGTTCACCCTCATCAAGATCCTTCAACTATGCAAGGAATACTTGAGGTTGTAAACCGATTTGATCATTTGTTACGAAAATTATCAGGCCTAGACAAGTTTGTTTTTCAAGCAGGTGGCGGAGCCGATGCAGCTTATACGCAAGCTTGTATTACCCGTGCTTACCATGCCTCAAGAGGTGAACTAGCCCAACGTAATGAAATAATTACTACTGCTCAAGCACATCCATGTAATCCTGCAACTGCTGCTGCTGCAGGTTTTAAAATTATTACATTAGCTCTTGAAGATGATGGCTATCCTTCAGTTGAATCTTTGCGATCTGTAGTCTCTGAAAGGACTGCAGCATTAATGGTGAACAACCCAGATGACATAGGTATTTACAATCCAAAGATTAAAGAATGGGTTGATATTGTCCATGAAGCTGGAGGTTTGTGTTTTTACGATCACGCCAATTTCAATGGGGTAATGACTCGAATTCGTGCTGCAGATATCGGTTTTGACGCATGTATGTACATGCTTCATAAAACATTTGGTGGTCCAAAGGGTGGTGGTGGCCCAGCTGTTGGTGCATACGGATGTAATGAAAAGTTAATTCCATTCCTACCAGGCCCAATTGTTGAGACCAATAAAGATGGTTCCTTTTATCTTAGAGATTCAAATCCTAATGGCGTAGCAAGGATCAGAGAGTTTCTTGGCAATATTCCAACTGTTATTCGGGCATATTCTTGGACCAGATCTATGGGCATCGAAGGATTACGAGATGCTGCAAATATTTCTGTTTTAGCTAATAACTACATGGAAAAAAGATTATTAGAAATTCCAGGAGTGACTAAGGGTATGCCTGATGTAAAGGGGCGTAGGCTGGAAATGACAAGATATAGCCTAGGTGAGTTAACTGATCAAACGGGCGTATCATGTATTGACATTCAAAATCGAATGACCGATTTTGGTGTCGACGCCTACTGGTTAAGTCATGAGCCATGGTTTATCCCGGAGCCATTCACGCCCGAAGCTGGTGAATTGTGGTCTGTAGAAGACATCGATTACTGGATTGATGTTTTGGAAACCGTTTGTACTGAAGCAAGAACCAATCCAGAGATTGTAAAAACAGCGCCACATAATCAAGTAGTTCATAAACAAAATTCAACAAATTTAAGTGACCCACAAAAATGGGCTACAACTTGGCGTGCATACAAGCGTAAGTATGCAGTCACAGATTAAGGTCTTGGACACACTTATTGTCTGAGTATAAATTTGCTGTCGTAGGGGCGGGCAGTATTGGAGTTGGATGGTCGATTGTTTTTGCGCGTGCAGGGTATAGCGTTTGTGTTTTTGACATAAAACCTGAGATCTTAGATCGGTTTTGGGTTCAAATAAATAGCAAGTTAAAACTGCTGGCAGAGAATGACTTATTGCAGGAGGATTTAGAAGCTATAAGTAAGAGAATTACAACAACTACAGAGTTGTCACAGGCGTTAACTGGTGCAGATTACGTGCAAGAATGTGGCCCAGAAGAATTACAGATCAAGCAGAATATTTATAAAAAATTAGAAGAACTTTCTAGTCCAAATGCAATACTAGCTAGTTCTTCATCAGCATTAACTACAACGCAGTTTGCCTCAGATCTTCCGACTAAACATAGGTGCTTGGTGGTTCACCCCGGTAATCCACCATATTTACTTGCCATAGCAGAGGTGGTCCCTGCATCATTTACTTCAAATCATTGCGTGGAGGAAACATTTAAGATTCTAAAATCTGTAGAAATGGCCCCCATACTTGTATCTCATGAGCCAAAAGGCTTTGTATTCAATCGAATACAGGGTGCGGTTTTGCGTGAGGCTTACTCACTTGTGCGTGAAGGTGTTATCTCCCCTCAAGATTTAGATTTAATAGTTACTGAGGGTTTAGGTAAACGTTGGTCCATCGTTGGACCCTTTGCGACTGCAGCACTTAATGTGCAAGGTGGCATAAAAGCCCATGCGGCACGGATGGGGCAAAGTTATTTTGAGATGGGGCAAAGCAGAGGTCAAAATGAACCTTGGAGTGCAGAGCTAATTGAAAAAGTATCTAAAGATATTGAGATAAAACTCAATAATTCAGATTGGCTAATCAATGTTGAAAAAAGAGATTTGGCGTTGATGAAGATAACTAAGCTATTACTGGAAATCATCAAGCCATAAACTGCTTTATCTGTCAGAAGTTTTAATCAGTTCGCGTATCTTGGTGAGCTCCACCGGCTTTGGTTGTTCGGTAATCTTCATTGATTGTGAAAATTTCAATTCCCAACCGGTATTTTCAATAACCTGTTCTTTACTCACGCCGGGATGAAGGTGAGTCATTGTTAGTTCTAGCGTTTTAGGATCTGGCTCAAGAATCCCCAAATTAGTTATCACTTTACTTGGCCCACCACCACGTAAGTCATATTTTTCTCGGGAGCCCACTCCATCACCAAATCCCATCGAAGTCACGAAATCAACTTGGTTTACAAAAGCTCGTTTTGTCTGATTAATTATTATAATTACCTCTTTACAAGCCCCTGCAATTTCAGTTGCACCTCCAGCACCTGGCAGTCTGACTTTTGGCGCTTGGTATGTCTGTCCAATATAAGTGGTATTGATATTTGCATATCTATCAATTTGAGCTGCGCCAAGAAAACCAACATCAATTCGTCCTGACTGAAGCCAATAATTGAAAATTTCTGGCATACCAACAACTGTTAGTGCTTCATTGGCAAGTTCTCCATCTCCAATTGAAAGTGGCAATTTTTGGGGGTTTGTATTGACTGTTCCAGATTCATAAATTAGGAATAAGTTAGGCGCGTGCATAGATTTAGCAAGAATTGCAGCCGTACTTGGGATACCAATTCCAACAAAGCAAGTATCAGTGTTCTTAAGTATTTTTGCAGCGGTAATTGTCATGATTTCGTCATCACTCCAGGTTAAATCACTATCGAGTTTGCTACTCATGACTTTGGCCCCTTTGCATTAGATTCTTTATGAATAACATCATCTAACCAAGTCAAGAATGTATCTCTCTCCTTTGCAATTTTGTCCCAGGCGATATATGCACTGTTATCCCGCTCGTAATAGCCCGAAGCATAAGAGGGCCAAGCGCCCCTGGGTGCTAATGAGATTACATCAATTTGAATATTGGGAATGATTATTGAATTAAATTTGGGCGTGAATTCTTCTACAACTTCTTCAACTGTTACTAAAACTTTTTTCGCAGCAAACACTGCTTCTCGAGCTACCCCTGTTATCCCCCATAACATTACATTTCCAGCCTTATCAGCTTGCTGGGCATGGAGAACTGTTACATCAGGATTAATTGCTGATACCGCAGTTAAAATCTCGTCACTGAAAGGAGAATTTATCTCCACTACCCCGGAGGTCTGATCAAAAAGATCTGAACCTCGGTACCCTCGCATCACCGTAAAGGGCAATCCTGATGCGCCTGCCACATATTTATTTGTTAGTCCAGCGTGGGTGTGTTCCTCGATTTCCAATTTTTGCGGCCAACTGTTCTGATAAGCATCGCGAAATCGATGTAATGAACCAACGCCAGGATTTCCTCCCCAAGAAAAGATCAATTTTTTTATGCATCCTGCACCAATCATTTGGTCATAGATCAAATCTGGAGTCAACCTGATCGCCGTAAGGTCCTTTATCTTCTGACGGATGATTTCATGGCCAGCAGCAAATGGAATTAAGTGAGTGAAACCCTCCATGGCAATGGTTTCACCATCTTTCACAAACTCATTTATGGCACTAGGCAAATCTGCAAATTTCACCATGTTCTGACTCTTTTCAATTGAAATTACTCAACTTTAGGATGAAGCAAATATACAACAGCAAACTCTAGCCCGTATAATAATGGTTACCGGTAACAATAGAAAACCACTACTTTGAAAGGTTCCCTCTTTCATAGAGGATCTTTCAATGAGGAGCTCACATGATGCTACCTAATATGTCAGGCAAAATTGCAGTTGTGACTGGCGGATCCTCTGGCATCGGAGCAGCGATCGTCAATCGATTTCTTGAAAAAGGTGCGACTGTAATCTCGTTAGATTTGGTCAAACCAAGTAATCAAAATCAGCAGGCGATACATTTTGATTGTGACTTGACTCATGAAGAATCTGTTTCACTGGCTTTTACAGATATTAAAAAGAATTATGGCTCGGTAGACATAATCTGTGCCAATGCCGGAATTGTTCCTGCTTGGAGTCGAATTACAGATACAGAATTTTCTGATTGGAAAAAAGTTATAGATGTAAATGTGAATTCACTTTTTTTAACAATATCAAAGGGTGCTAAATTGTTGAAGAGTGGCACAGGAACCGTAGTAATTACTGGATCGTTAAACTCTTGGAAAGGTGATGCCAATATAGCTTCTTATGTTGCGAGCAAACATGCAGCGCTTGGGCTTTTGAAATCTGCGGCATTAGATTTAGGCCGAGAAGGTATCAGAGTAAATGGAGTAGCACCTGGGCCTATCGCAACACAGGCGCTAATATCAAGAGTGAAAAGTAGAATAAAAAAGGATGATAAAGATGTTGAAAGTTTTATTCAAAAGTTTGCGGAAGCAACTGCCTTGAAAAGAATTGCAACTATTGATGAGGTGGTAAATACAATAGACTTTCTAGCAAACGAACAGTCCTCAGGAATAACTGGGCAGTTAATAGCAGTAGATTGCGGTGTATAAAATGGGTTACGACTTGTCAGGTAAAACCATCCTGGTTACCGGCGCTTCTCGTGGTATCGGCGCTGCTATTGCAAAATCATGTGCCCTTGCCGGTGCTCATGTAATCTCACACTTCAACTCACATGCAGATGGTGCCACTGAGAATATGAAGGATATTCCCGATTCACACAAGAGTTTTATAATGCAGAATCTATCTGAACCTGGTTCGGGTAGACAGCTCTGGCACAAGGCAATCAAAGCCTCTAAAAAAATCGATATCTTTATCAATAATGCGGCAGTTAATATCGAAACGCCATTTGATTCAGCAGTTGATGAATGGGACAAAGGGTGGTTAGAAACTTTTCAGGTTAATGTTTATGAACCGGCAAATATTATGAAGGAAGCCCTATTTCACTTCCAAACACAGGGTGCAGGTGTAATTATTAGTATGTCGAGTTGGTCTGGACAACGAGGTTCAGCCTTGCCAACTTTGCCAGCATACGCAGCTTCAAAAGCAGCAGTGAAAGCTTTAACCCAAACTATCGCCAAGAATTATGCTAAAGATGGCGTACTTGCATATGTTATTTCTCCTGGAATTGTAAAAACTAGAATGTCGGATTTGGCCGCTGTTGTGCGCGGTGGTGAGGAATCGATGAAATCTCAGCTAGTTATGGGAGAACTAGTTAAACCAAGTGAATTAGGAGAGCTAGTTGTATTTCTCTCTTCTGGAGCCTGTCGACATCTAACCGGCTCGACAATTGATGTAAATGGCGCCTCTTATATTCGTTAAATACTCAATTACTTTCCCTAGGGCTAATTTCTATTTATAGAGTGCATTGTGTCCCGATGAAAATCAATCGTTGAAACCGCATATAAGCGCAAACTTTTTATAACCCAGCCGCTCTTTGTTCTTTTAAATTCACTCTGATATCCACCCCACAAATGTCCAATCTCACTCTTGTTTCTGTATCGATGCCATGCATACAGATAACAAGAACTGGTTGCTGTCTCTGCATCAGCACTTAAAATTAAAAAGTTAGAAATATGATGACTTGTAGCTGTAAAAGTTGTGGATAAGCCTTTGCTCACCATCTCAAAAATTTGATCCTGCCCATTCAGATTATCAACCTCCGGGCCGTAATCAACCACCGCATCAATAGCAAAGAGTTCACTTAGTTCTTTCGGCATGTTCCTATCAAAGAAATAGCAGTATTTTTTCATTAGATCTTCTATAGCAATTCGATCATTCGGAGTGATCGTCAAATCATTTGGAATATTCGTTGTCATTGCCCAAGGCTTCCTTAACTTAAGTGAAAATACCAAACCTGCACAGGCTTATTGATGGGTGAAAGGTACCTTGAGGGCCATTTTGAGTGAGAATCACCTGAGACGCAAAGATTACTTTTCTGTAACAATCCTATTCAACCTGCCAAAATCCTTTTTTTGGGGGTAGGGCAAGGCTAGGGTTGAGCCTTCGCTCAAAGAGAAATACATGGAGTTTAGATGACGCAATCCCAAGTACTCATGGAGCTAACTGGCGTTCGAAAAACTTTTGGAAAAGTAGAAGTGCTTCACCATATTGATTTGAAAATTAATAAGGGAAGCCATGCAGTTATTTTTGGTCCATCAGGTTCGGGTAAGTCAACTTTACTTCGGTGTATGAATTTACTGGAAGAGCCAGATGAAGGCTCAATAAAATTCATGCAAGATGAATTTGGTCCTGGTGACAAAACCAATAAGCAGGTCAATCGAAAGAAGCCAATTGAATTAAGACGAAAAGTAGGAATGGTATTTCAACAGTTTAATTTATTTCCACACTTATCAGCACTTGATAATCTTGCATTGCCATATCGCTCGGTTAGAGGGGGCTCTGTAAAAGATGCACAAGAGCGTGCTGCACATGAGCTCAAGAAGGTTGGCTTACTAAAATTAGCAGCAAATTATCCTTCAGAGCTATCAGGTGGGCAACAGCAAAGAGTTGCAATAGCAAGAGCGTTAAGCCTTGATCCTGAATTAATGCTATTTGATGAACCTACTTCAGCACTAGATCCTGAATTAGTTGGTGAAGTTCTTGGAGTTATGCGTGACCTAGCTGAAAGTGGCATGACCATGGTTGTCGTGACTCATGAAATGAATTTTGCTCGTGAAATTGGTGATTTGAATGTATTCATGGAGGATGGCAATGTTGTGGCAACAGGTGGTGCGGACTTCTTTGAGAGCTGCACGAACGAGCGTGCTAAACAATTTATAGGATCGGTGCTGTAATGGATGAGGGTGGCGTAGCTCCAATAAATTTCATGTGGCACCTGGTTTGGGATTACAAAGCCGAACTTTTCAAGGGGCTGCTGACCGCAGTAGGTGTATCTATTTGCGCCCTTATAATCTCGCTGGCCGTTGGCATGCTCTTTGCACTAGCAAGAATGAGCAGGTACAAAATTGTCTCTGGATTTGCAACCGCTTATGTAAATATATTCCGAGGAATACCTGCCCTGGTGAGTGTAATCTGGGTTTACTTTGGCTGGTCTCTGCTGTTTGGTCACAATTTCACCGTATTCCAAGCAGGCGTTATAGCTTTAACTCTTTTGTACTCATCATTTTTTTGTGAAATTTTTCGTTCTGCATTACAAGCAATCCCTAAGGGTCAAAGAGAAGCAGGAATGGCTCTTGGTATGACACGGGGTAAAATCTTTAAGTCAATTTTGGCACCACAATCGATCAAAATTGCTATCCCTAATATTGGCAGCATGTATATCGGAATGATCAAAGATACTTCCACCTTTGCAATTATTGGCATGGTTGAGGTTGTGCGAGTTACTCAAAACTTAAATTCCACATACTTCCAACCATTTGTTCTTTATACGGCTGCAGCCGGCCTTTATGTAGCGATAGCCTTTTTAATTGATTTTATATTCAGGAATGTTGAATTAAATATGGCATATCCACCACGGGGCCGCATATCTAAGTTTCTCAATCGCAAAAAGAAAGCCTCTGTCGAGAAAATTATTTCTTCGACGTGAGTGTTTCTAAATTGTGATGAGAAAAGCAAAATATCTCTACCTAGGAAAGGGAAAAATGCGTAAAAAAATCGCTATAACCGCCGTGGCTTCACTTCTCGCATCAGCTGTTCTATTCACTGGTGCGTCGTCATCGGCTAATGCAGCAACAAAAAACTTGAATCTTGTTAAAAAGGGTTCTTTGGTTGTTGGTATGACTTTGCAATTTAAGCCTCAAATGTACTTAGACGCAGCTGGCAAACCAGCTGGCTATGACTATGAGTTATTGAAGCAACTTGCCAAAGACCTTAAGTTAAAGCTTGAGATTAAGAACATGGATTTTGCTGGATTGATTCCTGGATTAGTTTCCAGACAATTTGATCTAGTCTCTGTTGGACTAACAAAAAATCCTGATAGAGAAAAATCAATTCTTTATGTTCGCGAATACATGCCTTACACCACTGTATTAGCAGCTCCTTACGGAGTAAGTAAAGGTACAACTAAAGATGCATGGAATGCTCCAGGAATCAAGATTACAGCACTTCAAGGAGCCGCTGCATCTAGAATCGTAAAAGCTGATTTCCCTAAGGCAACTCTTGTTGAATTCCCACAACAAAATGATGCGTTTCTTGAGGTTGCCTCTCTACGTGCTAATGCAATAGTTGTTGAAGAGAACTTGCTTAACCAATTCAGCAAAACTAATCCATTCACACTGGAAAAAATCAATTTGCCAGCACCATTAAGCCAGGCTTATGGTCAGTGGACTGTTCAACTAGGAAATACAGCTCTTCAAACTGAGCTAAAGAACTGGTTGTGCGGAAAGCAAAAGAGCAAATTCCTTGCTAAAACCTTTGAAAAGCAAATGGGTTACACACAACCAGCACTACCACCCTGCGTTTAACAAGTATAAGCAAGACTTGGAAATTTGAAGCTTAAAGCTTTAGTTTTCCAAATAAAGAGATGGCGATCATAAACATGATTGCCATCTCTTTTACCTTATAAAAGTCAGATACATCTGAGAGGAAAATCTCTAGTGCAAGAATTTGATTTAGTGGTTATAGGCGGAGGCCCTGCTGGCATTGCTGCGGCTACAACTGCTTCAAATCATAATCTCGATGTGTTGCTTATTGATGAGCGCTCCACATTAGGCGGTCAAATATACAAAAGAGTTGGGCCAGGTTTTGAAGTGAAAAATTCAATTAAACTTGGTGCAGATTATTTACGAGGTGAAGTTTTAATCAAATCTTTGACTAAATCCAACGCAGAAGTAATGCTAGAGACCACAGTTTTATCTGTTGAAGACTCACAAGTTATTGTTGTAACCGCAGATAATAAATATGAATCCATTAAGTATAAAAAATTACTCATCACACCAGGTGCTTACGATAGACCGGTTGTTTTTCCTGGATGGACATTACCGGGGGTTATCACTGCAGGCGCAGCGCAGTCATTGGTCAAAACTCAACGTGTTTTGCCAGGCTCAAAAATATTCTTTGCTGGAAGTGGCCCACTAGCTCTTGCTTTCCCTGCTCAACTATCAAAAATGGGAGCTAACATTGTTGGCATTATCGAAGCAGCACCTCGCCCTGGGTTAGTTAAATCATTTAGAATTGCCAAGTCCTTGAGGGGAAATCTAGATTTAATTAGAGATGCATTTTTTTATCAATTTCATCTTGTTAAAAGTAGAATAAGAATTAAATATGGTCGAATAATTGTTAGTGCAAATGGCACAGATAGATTAGAGTCGATAACTTACGCTCGAGTAGATAAGAATTGGCGCCCAATTTCAGGCACTGAGAAAACTGTACCTGCTGACACATTATGCATTGGATACGGTTTTTTTCCTTCCGTGGAGCTTTTCAAGATATTAAACTGTGAGATGTCATACGATGAAAGCAGGGGTGGAACAGTTGTTCAATTAGATGAATGGGGTTCAACATCTTTGCCAAATGTTTTTGGTGCAGGTGATGGCACCGGTGTCTCCGGTTCATACGTGGCAATTTTAAATGGACAAATAGCGGCACTGAGAATTGCATATGAGCTTGATAAAATCTCGGAAAAAACTCTATTTAGCTTGTCAAAAAGTATTAGAAAAGAAGTGAATCTTCGCAAAAAATTTCAAAAAGCAATTAACCATGCCTACGCTGTAAAATCTGGAATATACCAATTGGCAAGTAGTGAAACTATAATTTGTCGATGCGAATCGATCCCCTTGAAAGATTTACTTCCAATTATTGAATCAACCTCAGATTTTTCTGTAGTAAAAGCATATAGTCGATGTGGCATGGGATTGTGTCAGGGACGAAACTGTCAGCGACAGGTTTCAGCATTAATTGCCGCCAAGCATGGACTTGATCTAGGTAAAATTCCTGGAACAACCCCAAGGTTTCCGGCAAAACCAGTTTTACTGGGGCAAATTGCGGACAGTTCAATACGTGATGAAAAATACTTCATTGATGAGCAATAAAATGACATCATCTTTTTTGCCTGGCTATCTGGATCGAAAAGAGAATTTGGCTGATCTGCCAAAGGTGACTGATGTTGCAATTATTGGAGGTGGTTTACTAGGGACCGCCTTGGCATACTATTTATCAAAATTTGGTATAGAAGTAACATTGCTAGAGAGAAGTGATTTAAATAGAGAGGCCTCTGGTACAAATGCAGGAAGTTTCCACTTTCAAATAGCACTCCATCAATTAACAAAGAACCTTACAGTGAGTGAAGAAAAACGACTCTCAGATGAGGTGAAATTACAGCTGGACGCAGCAATTTTATGGGACACCCTGGAAAAAGAGTTAGATGCGGATCTTGGGGTTCATTTCACGGGTGGATTTATGGTTGCTGAGACTGAGGAGGAGTTGAAGGTTCTACGGGATAAGCAATCAATCGAGAATAAAGCTGGTCTAGAGACTCATGTTTTAACTGGCGATGAAATGCGAAGCTTTGCGCCATATTTGGCTCCAGATCTCTCTGGGATCGCATATTGCCCCCGGGAAGGTCATGCAAATCCACTACTGGTTGGTCCTACTTACGCATTTCGTGCCATGGAGTTAGGTGCAAAAATTAGAACTAATTGTGAAGTATTAAAGATCGAACCTCTTGATAATGCCTCACCGTATAGATTTAAATTGAAAACAAGTAGAGGAGATATTAGTTGTAATCGATTAGTTAATGCTGGAGGTGCTTGGACAGCTGAACTATCGGCTCAATTAGGAATTAAACACCCAATGGGATTAAGTGGTCTTCATGTAAACGTGACTGAGCCTCATGAGTTCTTTTTAAAGTCTATGGTTCAGCATATTGGTCGAAGATTAACTTTGAAGCAAACACCAAACAACACTTTTATAATTGGTGGTGGCTGGCCATCACGTACTGAAAATTATCCCCGTCGATACTCAAATTACTGGGCAAGTGCTGCCGGGAATGTGGCAGTGGCGGTTCGGGTACTGCCAATTTTAAAAGATGTTCGATTACTGCGTGTATGGTCAGGAGTATGGGCTTATACAAAAGATTTTAAGCCAATTCTTGGTGAGTCTGAAAAAGTCCCTGGTTACCACGTTGCCATGGTTCCTACTGGATTTACCCTAGGGCCCATGGTCGCACGTACTCTAGCGGAGTATATGCACAGTCCAGCAAATAAAAATATTATACCCAAAGAGTTTAGTGTAGATAGATAGGTTAAGTATGATTGGATTTAGATATGAATAGAGACTCAGTAACCTGGTCAGGCTATTGGCCGGCAAGCCCAACACCATTTCACGAAAATGGTGAAATCGATTTCAAACGATTTAGTAATCTCATTAAATGGTATATGGATAATGGAATGCATGGAATATTTCTAAATGGAACTACTGGTGAATGGTTTTCCCAAAGCATTAGCGAAAGAATGCAAGTTTTGGAGTTTGTATTAGCTGAGGTAAAAAACCGAGTTCCAGTCGTGGTTGGAGTAACAACTTTCACAGCTAAAGAATCGATAGATTTAGGCAAGCACGCTATGAAAGCTGGTGCGGCTGGCGTCTGTGCATCGGCGCCTGCATACTCAAAACCATTGCCTGATGAGACTGTCGCGTACTTTGAAGAGTTATCAAAAGGAATAGATGGTCCCTTAATGGTTTATAACTGGCCCCATGGCACAAATATCGAGATAGAAGGTGAGCTAGCCAGCAAACTCGCAGACATTGGAAATATCGTAGCAATTAAAAATAGCACTGGTGATGCAAATCAGTTTCGAAAAACTACTCAAGAGGTAGTAGAAAGAATTAGAGTTTTTGGAAATTTCATGGTTCCTGATAATTTCAAATTTTTACAGGAGTTTGGTGGGGATGGAACTATCGGAGGTGGATCAATATATGGAAAGCCAGATCCCAAATTTTGGGAAGACTATTGGAACAAAAACTATTCTCCCGCTCTAGATCATGCAGCGGCTAATGAAGTATTACTCTCAAAGCTTTGGCAGCCAGGTGGTTGGCGTGGAATCTATGGCGCCTACCAAAGTCAATTAAAAGCAATTATGAAAATGATTGGAGTTGATGCTGGCACGGTCAGGCCACCGAGATTACCCATCACCGATCAAGAGGCGCTAAAAAAAATACGAACAATTTTAATTGAATGCAATATTTCAGTTTCATAAGTTAGAATAATTGGGGTTAGTAAAATGAACAGGAGTCAAACTCGATGATAAATTTTCGTGGCGTGGACCATGCTGGTATTGGGGTTGCAAATATGGACCAAGCTCTTGAATTTTGGGGGGCAAAACTAGGTTTCACAGATTTATATTTTGACTACACCGGTCCAGTCCCTGGCTTAGAAGAGATTTGTAAGAAAACCGATGTGAAAGCTCGCATAGTAATGCTGGGTAATCGCAATTCCACCAGACTCGGACCAGGAAAAGTTAAGTTAGTTCAACGTTTAGATGGAAATGGAGCACCAGCTTATCCACCAGGAATTGGTTATGGCGAAGTGGGCTTAGCAGAAGTCTGCCTACACACCTTACACACTGAAAAAATATTTCGACATCTAGTAGATAATTTAAATTGTAAATCACTTATGGAGCCGCTTAGCGCAAGTGTTGGGGAACAAAAAATTGATCTTGATATTGCCTACATTGCAGACCCATGGATGGGCAAGGTTGAACTTATTGATTGGAAAGGTTTATGGACCTCACGTCCAGCTGAGCCACGCATTGAAGGAGTGAATCACGTTGCATTTGGCGTTCATGACATGAAAGTAACAACAGATTTTTATAAGCAACTTGGATTTAGAGACCAGATTTTTGAATCAAAAGAATTTTTTGAACCAATGGCTCCTTGGTATCAAATTGGCCGTGCCCTGCCAGGCCACCATATGACCTTATGGCTATCTGGTGAGGGAGCCGGCATAGAACCTGTTCGACTTACACCGCTTTGGGAGGATTGCCGGGGTGAATGGGGGCATGTAGGGCCAATGGATTTTGGTATTGGGGTCCAAAATATTAAGAAGGCTGTAGAGACTTTAAAACAATTAGGAGTTGAAACTCATAGCGAAATTCAAACTTTAGATGTTGGAAAATCAGAATTTAAATACGTCTACTTTAAGGATCCCGATGACCAGTACGTCTCTCTGGTCGAAAGTACCTATTAAATTTACTTTGAGGGAGTCAATCCATCTTGAGTACTAATATCCATACCTTCCTTTACCCAAGTCATACATGCTCTCGTATTTGGTAATCCATTCACGACAACTAAGCAATCAAAACAAACACCCATACCACAGAAAACTCCACGAGCCTGCCCTTGAATTGTTGTTCGCATAGCAGTGATGCCCTCAGCTAGCAAAACTGTCGCAACGCTCTCTCCTAAATATGCAACTTTTAAATTTCCATTTAATTTAATGCTCACCTCTTTGCCGCGGGAGAAATCTTCATTAGATGGCAATCTTTTTGACGTTGGCTGTTCCACCAGACTAGTTTGCCAATCTACGATACGATTTGCAACATGAGTTCATCGCTTTTTTCTCCAATTAAAATTCGCTCAACTGAATTTCGTAATCGTGTTTGGGTCAGCCCAATGTGTCAGTATTCGGCTGATAACGGGGTGGTTGGTGATTGGCACAAAGTCCACTTAGGATCTTTCGCAACTGGTGGTGTGGGTTTGATAATGGTTGAGGCTACTGGTGTTGAGCCAGAAGGTCGGATCTCGGTGGGGTGCACAGGTCTGTGGTCTGAGGAACAGGCTCAGGCATTCAAGCCAATAATTAAATTTGTTCATGATCAAGGTGCAAAAATTGGCATTCAATTAGCACACGCAGGGCGTAAGGGATCCACAATGTTGCCCTGGGATGATCATGAAATAGCAGCTCAAAATGAAGGGGGCTGGACAACAATAAGTGCCAGCGCAATAAGCTATAAGGATTTTCCAGTCCCAAAACAGATGTCTGTCGAGGAAATACAAACATTAGCTAATAAATTTGTGGAAGCAAGCACTAGAGCAGTTAAGGCAGGTTTTGACGTAATTGAACTACATGCTGCGCATGGCTACTTGTTTCATCAATTTCTCTCACCAATAACAAATCAGCGCCAAGACGCTTACGGCGGTAGCTTTGAAAACAGAATAAGATTTTTAGTTGAAACTTCTGAACTTGTTAGAGTAGCTATTGGGTCAGAAATACCATTGTTTGTGCGGATTTCAGCCACAGACTGGGTGGAGGGTGGATGGGATACTGAACAATCAATCCGACTATGTAAAATCTTAAAAGAAGTAGGAGTTGATTTGATCGATGTATCTTCAGGTGGATTGGTGCATGATGCAAAGATTGTAACTGGACCAGGATATCAAGTTGGCTTTGCCGCAGAAATAAAAAATGGATCAAAGATAATGACATCAGCGGTCGGACAGATTAATGATCCTGCCCAAGCCGAAGATATTATTAAGAATAAAAATATTGATGCTGTAATGATCGGTCGACAGATGCTACGAAACCCCAGATGGGCAATTGGAGCTGCCGAGGAGTTGGGTGAGAAGATTTCTTGGTCAGTTCAGCTTGAAAGAGCCCGAAAACTTGGTGCTAGAAAATCACCTCAATAAGTCTCTAAAACCTTTGAGGGGAAAAAGGCTTTAGGTCAACGCTAGAGGTCCCATTCACTACAAGTTCAGTTAATACCTGACCCATTAACGGTGATGCTGTAAAGCCCATGTATGGGTACATGCCGATATAAGCACCAGGGGTGTTTGGCACCATACCAATTATGGGGTTGTGATCTGGGGTTCCGTTACCAACACCAATCCATGTCCGAATCAAATTAATTTTACTTATTGAAGGACAAACCTTTAGTGCAACTTTTAGATTTGACTGTAAAGAGTCAATATTGAATGTTGGTTCGCCATTATTTTTATACTTAGCTGGCCACCCTCCCCCAATTAAAAGAGAACCAGAGTTCGCCTGCTTAAAGGTTAATTTCTCGGTAGTGAAATAAATCAAATGATTTACAAATTTTTCAACCTGCTCTGTGACTGAAACTTGAACAGGCACGTCCGTAATGGGTAGATCTATTCCAAAAAATTTAGCTAGCTTTGGTAATCCTGCATTGGCAGTTAATACAATTTGATTGGCAACAAACTCACCATTACTTGTTTTAAAGTGAAATTTACTAGACTCCTTAGAAATTTCGAAAACTTCTATGCCCGTATGAATCTCTGCTCCCATTTCCTGCGCTCGTGCGGCAAATGCCGGTGCAGTAGTTAACGGATTGGCCTTACCCTCAATCGGACAAAAGGCTGCACCGAGCATGCTTTGTGAGATATATGGTGCCTTTTCTTTTAATTCATTTCGATCAATTAATTTGGAGTTAATTCCAATACTATTTTCTAGTTCAATTTTTCTAGCCAAAGCCAGCATGTCAGAACTTGTTTGGGCAACCATTAGTCCTCCGTTGCCACCTACCTCTAAATCAACTTTAAGCTCGGTTGAAAGGGTTTTCCACATCTTCAAAGATTCTGCTAGAAAATTTAATCCTGGAAGGAAATTCTTTGCCCACTCATCGCCAAGTTCATCAAACGGTTCAAATTGAATTTGCCCATGCAAGCTGCCAGCATTTCTACCAGAGGCCTGGGTGTTTAAATCATATTTTTCTAGGAGGGCAACCTTTACTCCAGCCTTAGCCAAGTTGTATGTGGTGGCACATCCTGCGGCTCCGCCTCCCACAACAATGACATCAAATTGCTTTCTAGATATAGTATCCATTGTCGTAGGTAACATATAAGTATAGTATCGTACGCCAAATCATATTCAACTTGTCAGGAGTCATGTGAAAGAAAATTTCGTAGGCAGTTATGGAGTATTGGTCACTCCTTTCACGGATGATGGTAAATCTGTCGATACTCAAAAACTGAAAAATCTTATTGACTGGCAGATTAAATCCAAAGCTCCAGGAATCATAATTCTGGGCACCACCGGTGAATTTTTAGCGGTAAGTGATGAAGAACGTGATTTGATTATTGAAACAACAGTAAAGCATGTTGCAGGCCGAATTAAAGTATTGGTGGGAACTACCAACGCTTTTACTCCCACTGCGGTTCGCTATAGCAAGCAGGCTCAAGAATTTGGTTGTGATGGTTTAATGATTTTGCCACCTTACTATTACACGCCTACCCAAGATGAGATTTATCAGTACTACAAATCAATTTGTGAAGTAGTTTCGATTCCAATCATGCTCTACAACAATCCATTCACATCAAATGTGGATATGCCGGCGAAACTAGTAGCAAAACTTGCTAAATCATTTGAACAAATCAGATATATAAAAGAGGCTAGTCAAGATATCGCCAGGGTTAGAGATGTAATTGAAGAGTCAGATGGCTTAGTTAAGGTATTTGCGGGTGAGCGAGTTGTTGAGTCTTATCAGTTAGGCGCAACTGGCTATGTTAATCCCTATGCAAATTACATACCTGAGGCTTCAACCATAATTTGCACCTATCTGGCTTCAAATAAAATTGAGAATGCAAAGTCCATCAACAGATATATTGCCAAGATTGATCATATTATTGCTGAAGGCCACCCAACATATGGGCATCAATGCTATTCAAAAGCGCTTGCGGCTGTTCGGGGCTACCCAGTAGGTGATGTGAGGCCTCCACTCACTAAGTTCAAAGAATTAGGTGAAGATGGCCGTATTCGAGTTGAGAAGATTAAAATTTTAATGGATGAACTAGATCAACTGCTGCTTACCCTGGCTAGTTAAAGATTGGTTTCACGGTCCTAGTTCGTTTCATCTCAAAAAATCCACTATAGCTTGCTACACCAACCACAGAGTCAAATAACTTTCCAGCCTCCTCCCCCTTTGGAGCTGGAGAAATTACGGGGCCAAAGAAAGCAACTTCATCAACACTAATAATTGGCGTGCCAACATCTTCCCCTACTTTACTTATCCCAGCGCTATGACTTTCCAAAATAACTGAGTCTAAGCTTTCATCTTGCGCATACTTTATAAAATCACTTGGTAGTTCAGTTTTTGCAATTGCTTTTACGTTTAATTCGTCAGAGAATTTCATTTTATTTAAATGAATCTCTTCACCAAACGCTGTGTACAGATCTCCTTTAATTTTTGGGCCATAAATTTTTTCTGCTTGAGAAATTATTCGTAGGGGTCCTAAGGCTTTTTTCGCATTATCTAAATACTCCGTAGAGATAGTTGGCCTGTCCTTATTCAGAAAATAAAGACTCATTACATTCCAAGTAATATCTACATTACGAACCGCAGATACTTCACACAGCCATCTTGAGGTCATCCAAGCCCATGGGCACAAGGTGTCAAACCACAATGAAACACTTTGCTTTGTCATGTTTATAACCTACTCTCAACTATTTGACCATTTTGCATTACTAAGTCGATATTTCGCAAGTTTTGAGGATCATCCAATGGGTTATTTCGTAATGCAATAACATCCCCATAAAAACCAGTTTTGATTTGTCCTAATTTATTCTCTTGCCTAATTAAAGAAGCTGCAGTTGAAGTAATTGATTGCAGTGTTTTTACTGTACTAAGACCTGCTTCATGCATTAAAAATAATTCATGTAACGCCGCAGGAACCCCATCAACAAGATCTCCGGGAGGATAATCAGTTCCATTTGTCATTTTAATTCCAGCTTTTATTGCCAATTTTACGCTCGCAAGATGTCGATCACTTACTGCAAGGCAATTTTGAATTGATGATTCTTCAAAGCCTTTTTCGCGCATCCAACTTTCTGATCTAGTTACGCATAAAGTTGGTGAATAGAACACATCTTTTGCTGCCATGGCATCTACTGTCTGTTGATCCATAACATAACCATGCTCAAATGAACGCACACCAAGACGAAGGGCTTGTTGAATTGCGGTTGATTCTCCCGCGTGTGCAACTACATATGTATCATGCTCTTGCGCTGCCTTCACTGCACCAGCAATCTCATCATCTGTCATCTCTGGATCCTCTGGACTTTCACCAGCCCTAGCCAAACCACCTGTAATAAATATTTTTAAGTGATCTGCGCCAGCCTCTAATTCATTGATTGCAGCTTGATAAAAGCCATCAAAATCCTTGGCATAGCTGCAAGCGGAGCCTTTTCCATGTCCCTCCGGAGTTGATAATGCTCGGCCCGCACCAAAAATTCTAGGACCATTAAACCAGCCTGCTACAGCAGCTCTGCGTAAAGCAAGATCTACTTGATTTTGCTCGTGTACACATCGAATAGTTGTGATGCCAGCATGAAGAGCATCATGTGCTCGCTCGGCAGCACGAAAAGCAGTTATTGCAGGATCCTCATTTGGATCCGTAAGCGAGAATGGAAATACAACTGATAGATGAGTATGGCAGGAAATCAATCCAGGAAATAAGTATCTTCCATCTAAATCAATTGTGGGCTCTTGATTTTTGGCTAGATTTCTATTTAAGGTTGTTGAAGCCCCTACGTCGACAATTTCACCTTGATCATTAGTCCGAATTGCATCAAATTTACTTATTTCACCATTGAGTACATCTACTATTTTTGCATTGACAAGAAGCATGATAGGTGTGCTTAATCTAGTGAAATAGAGTTTGGAGAAGTGCCAGCATTTTGCAGAACGCATGCTACATCTCGGTTATCGCTGAGTCTTACTAGTCGTGGCTCACTAATTCGGCAATCTGGTTTTGCCAGTTGGCACCTTGGATGGAATCGGCAGCCAGTTGGAGGGCTCAATGGATTTGGCACATCACCTGGTAAATCCTTCGGCATGAACGAATTACCGTCCGCATGTGGAATCGCAGAAATAAGAGCTTTTGTGTATGGATGGGAGGGGTTGTTCCAAATTTGGTCAACAGTTCCAATTTCAACAATCTTTCCTAAATACATAACTGCCACTCGATCTGAAATTCTACGCACGATAGATAAATCGTGTGAAACAAAAATCATGCCCATTTTGAATTCTTCAACTAACTTCACTAAAAGATTGGCTACTTGAGCTTGAGATGAGGTGTCTAAAGCTGATATTGGCTCATCTGCAATTATTGCAGTAGGCGATGCTGCAAGAGCTCGAGCAATAGAAATTCTCTGCCTTTGCCCTCCAGAAAACTGATGTGGGAACCTAGAAATAGCAGCCCGAGGTAATCCAACTTTTTCCAGCAAATCCTCCGCTTTTGCCAATGCATTTTTCTTCGACATCCCAGCTACTAGCAATCCATCAGCAATTTGTACGCCAATTTTTCGACGTGGATTTAATGATCCATAGGGATCCTGGAAAATCATTTGCAAATTTCTGAAGTGGCTTGGTCGCTGCCCACGAGTCAACTTTTTCACTACCTGACCGTCAAAAGTTATTTCACCTTGTGAAGGTTGTAAAATACCAACAATTGCTTTTCCTAAGGTTGATTTTCCACAACCAGACTCCCCCACCAATCCAAGGATCTCGCCAGAATTCAGAGTTAAATCAACGCCAGCAACAGCGCGCACTGTATTCCCATTACGGTAATAATCCACCACAACATCAGAGAGCTTAATTATCTCTTTCATTTGTCACCTTCCTTGCTTGAAAGGAAAGGGTTTACTGGACAGAAAATCCTATGTGAAGCAGTTATTTGAAGTGAGCCTGGTAAATCATTCTTACAACTATCAACAGCATGAATACATCTTGGGTGGAAAGCACAACCTCTTGGAAAATTTCCTAATTCTGGTGGCATTCCTTCAATCGACGTTAAATTCTTCGAAGCAGATTTTACCTTCCCTGGTAGAGCTGCAATAAGTCCCTTTGTGTAAGGATGACGTGCATTTTTAAGAATTTCAGATGTAGGTCCAGATTCAACCTCTGAGCCAGCATACATAATAAGAATTCTGTCGGTAAGCGATGACAGGACGCCAAGATCATGTGTTATGACCATAACCGAAAGCTTTCGATCATTTCTTAACTGATGAAGTAATTTTAGAATTCCAGCCTGCACTGTCACATCTAAAGCAGTTGTAGGCTCGTCGGCAATCAATAATTTTGGTTCGCATGCGAGTGCGCTAGCAATTGCAATTCTCTGTCTCATTCCTCCAGAAAATTGAGTTGGGTGTGCAGCAAGAGCAGCTGCTGGATCTGGAATTTTGACAGTTGCCAATAGATCTAACGCAACTTTTCGGGCCGCTTCTTTACTTACTTTACGGTGGTGCAGTAAGTGCTCAGTCAATTGCACCTCAATTGTTAGCATTGGGTGCAGGGAGGTCATAGGGTCTTGAAAAATCATTGCAATTTCTTTGCCACGTAGATCTCGATACTCACGTTTGGTACTTGCTAATATTTCACGACCATTAAAATTTATCGATCCACTAGCTCGACCCTTATAAGGTAACAATCCAAGCAGGCTGAGTGCGGTCATGGTTTTTCCACTACCACTCTCACCTGCAATGCCTAGAATTTCTCCGTGGCCAACATCAAAGGACAAGTTGCGAACCGCCTGTGCATCACCACTGCCGGTGGCCAGAGTGACTGTCAGATCTTTTACAGATAATAGGCTCATTAGTCTCGCAATGCTTTGGCGGTTCTAGGATCTAGCGCATCTCTTAAAGCATCTCCAATAAAATTAAATGCAAGTACCGCCGTTAAGATTGCTAGACCAGGAAATAGACCAACCCACCAACGATCAAAATTTGCCGCTCCCATGGAGACCATGGCACCCCACTCAGCTGTTGGCGGTTGGGCACCCAAACCTAAGAATGACAAACCAGAGAGCAGTAACAAAGCGTTTCCAACCTCAAGTGATGCCAAGACGAAAACTGGGCCAGAAAGGTTTGGTCGTAAATCAACAAACATTGTCCGACGGGAAGAAGATCCAAGTAGTGCTGATGCTGTCACATAATCATTTTGCTTGGCATTTAGAATTAAACCTCTAACTAGTCGAGCATAAACTGGCCAAGCAACGATGGTGATAGCAATAACAGCATTTCTAATCTGTGGCCCTAACGCAGCAGCAACTGCCATAGCTAGAACAATTCCTGGAAATGCAAAGAAAATATCAGTTACTCGCATCAAAAATGAATCTACTTTTCCACCAGCGTAACCTGAGATTGCGCCAACAATTGAACCTAATGTAGCTGAGAGAAAAACTAGAAGTATTGAGTATGGAAGGGATATTCGAGCACCATAAACAATTCGGCTCCATATATCTCTATTCAATTCATCTGTTCCCATCCAATTAACACTAGATGGTGACAAAAACTTATCTGCATCCTGTGCATTTGGATCAAATGGTGCAATCCAGGGAGCAAATACCGCCAAAAAAGTCCAAGTTGCAATAATCCCAATACCAACTACTGCTAACGGCTGACGCCATATTGATTCCGAGTTTTTTGGTTTATTACTACTTTTGAGAAGCTTTAATTTCACTTTGTATCTTTCATCTGCGGATCAATGACCCGGTAGAGAATATCCACAAGTAGATTCATGAAAATATAAACGGTAGCAACCACCATACTCACGCCCATAATTCCAGGCAAATCTAATCCGATAGCTGCTCGATATGCATATTGACCTAAACCGGGCCATGAGAAAACATTTTCAACAAGTACTGATCCTGCTAACAAGCTTGCAAATGCCACGCCAGCTACCGTGATAATTGAAAGTAAGGCTGGGCGAAGTACATGCCGGCGGATTACCAAATACTCAGGCAATCCCTTGGCTCTTGCTGCTCTTACATAATCATTTCCTAAAATTTCTAGTATCGATGCCCGAGTAAACCTTGTCAGCACTCCGATTGCATAAATAGCCAAAACCATTGCTGGTAACAGTAAATAGGAGAATGCCTGTTTAAAGGTATCAAAATCCCCTGCTATCAAGGCATCGATTGTAAATAAGCCAGTTACATTGGCCGGCGGTTCACCACCTGGCTCAAGCCTGCCCGTTCCTGGCGCCCATCCCAGTACAAAGAAAAATATATAAAATGCTGTTAATGCGGTCCAAAATGCTGGCATTGAGACACCAGTTAAACTAAATACTCTAATTATTTGGTCAGGTAATTTATCTCGCGTTATTGCTGAAACAATTCCTAGGAAAAGCCCTACAAAAAATGATAAAAACACAGCCACTGCAGCAATTTCTAAAGTTGCGGGAAAATACTCACGCAAATCTTCAATAACAGGTCGCTTAGATGATAGCGACACTCCAAAATCACCTTGAAGTAAATTTCCTAAATATTTAATGTATTGAACTGGAACAGGCTGGTCCAATCCAAACTCTTTTTCAAACGCTGCCACAATAACAGGATCGCTGTACGCGCTCTGCCCAAGATTAGCTGCTACCGGATCTCCGGGAACTAGTTGGGTAATGGTAAAAGATATAAAGGTAACGCCAATTACTAAGAGAATGCTGGTTAGTAGACGGCGGACTATAAAAGGAGTGAAGCCAGTTCCAGAAAGAAGGCGCTTTTTCAAGCCCTGCTTACCTAGAACTGGCTCCATATCAATCTATTTTAAATTAAATAAATTAATTATTTAATTTCGGAAAGATTTACTTTCCAGATTGGGTGATCTTGTACTCCACGAACCGACTTATTTGCTACCAAGATTGCAGCAGGCTGAACTAGAGGAATAAGCGGACTGCGCTTGTTCATCTCTTTCTGCCATTCAGTAAATAGTGCTGCTCTCTTTTTAGCATTAGTCTCAGTAGATGCTTGCGCCTGGAGATTGGTGATTACTGGATCTGATCCAGCAAGCCAACCCATTCGAAGACCTACCTTAGTTCCAGGACTAAAGCTCTCTGTGTAGTTTGTTGAATCTGGCCAATCTGGACCCCATAACCAAAGACCCATTTCTTCTTTGTTCTCACGGTACAGAGGAAGAGATACAGCAATTGGCGCACCAGTTAGTTTTGGCTTGAAACCAATCGCACGAAGATCCTCTTCAACAAGTGCTGCTAGGGAACCAAAATTCAGTCCGTTAACAGCTCCACCATCGCCCCAGTATCCAATTGAAACTGGTGTGTCCTTGATTCCACATTCATCAAAAGCTGCCTTTGCGCGAGCAGTATCTTGCACAATTGCATCCTTTTGAGACAAGGCTCCAGAGAAGAAGCTTGGAATGATTCCTGGTGCTTGGACTGCTCCAAGACCGGCATACCGAACAACCTTCTTGTAGTTAATTCCATATCTAACAGCTTCAATACATTTCGCATTAGCAGTGAATTTTGTTGCTGCAGAGAAAGTTGGATTCTGGCTTAGATAGAAGAAGAAAACGTTTGAGGCCTTACCAGTAACAACGTTTACCTTATTTCCAAGGTTTGTTGCCTGATCTGGAGAAAGATCAACTGCAATTGAGGAGCTTCCCTTAATTACGTTTAGGCGTTGAACGTTAACTGGAACGTTACGAACAATGATCTTGTCATAACCAGCTTTTGCAGCACCCCAGTATTTTGTGTTCTTATTCAAAACAACCTCAGTTGTTAGGTTAAATGAACTCAATACGTAAGGTCCGCTACCTGCAGATTGGGTCTTTAAAAACTCAAGAGCCTTATCTGCGGTGTTTGCATCAGCAGCATCTGATCCGCCATTTGCCTTCACAACTTTGCTATTTAAGATACCTAGCGCAGGAGAAGTAACAATAGCTAGAACCTGAGGAGTTGCCTTCTCAGTTTTTAACACTACAGTTGAAGCGTCTGGCGCAGAGACTGTAATGCCATTCATCAATGATGATGGATTTCCTTTAACGTTCTTTAAACGATTTAAGGAGAAAACTACATCTGCTGAGGTAACTTTTGTGCCATCAGCAAATTTAGCTCGTGAATCAATAGTAAATGTGAATTCAGTTGCTCCAGCATTTACACTCCACTTAGATGCAATGCCTGGAACTTGTGTTGAAGCATCGCCACCCTTGTAGGTGAGTAAAGTTTCATAAAGTGCACGATTGATCATATTTCCAGTTTGCTCAAATGATCGCGCAGGATCTGTTGAAGTTAACTGAAATACAGTTTCAACCGTAAGATTTTTTGTTGCGGCAATAGCTGGTGCTGCTACAAGTCCAGTAGTAACCAAAGCTGTAGAGACTGCAATGCTTGCAACCTTTTTGAAGCTGATCTTCATCGGTTTGCCTTTCCTACCTAGGTTCATCAAAAGAGAGGGCCTAGCGCCATCTCAATCGTTCTTCGAACTGAGTGGCGAAATTCTGCCCACTACCCCTACGTAAGTCAATCTGACAGGATGCACCATCACCGCCCCCAAAGGCCCTAAATCATGTATTCAGACAACGCCCAGTAATGGCCCAATAACCTGCCCAAATCACCCTAGGCAGAATGGCCCCTCTCCTGTTGTTTTTAGCTTGCCAAATTCTTAAGTGTCGATATTAATTTGCAACTAAGTCAGTTGAGTGCTTATTCAACTTACGGCCACCATTTTCTTCAACCACAATAACATCTTCAACTCGCACACCAACTTTACCCGGCCAAAACACTGATGGCTCAATCGTAAAAGTCATTCCCACCTCTAATGGTGTGTGATCCTCCTCGGAAATATAAGGAAACTCATGAACATCTAAACCAATACAGTGACCAGTTCTATGTCTAAACCAATCACCGTAACCACCTTCAACGATTACATCTCTGGTGGCTTTATGCACCTGCGATGCCAACACTCCTGGTTTTACTGATGCTATTCCTGCAGCCTGTGCAGCCATAACTAACTCATAAACCTTTTGATACTCCCCTGAAGGATCTCCAACAAAAATAGTTCGACCAAAATCTGAACAATAGCCATTTACAACTGAACCAAAATCAAAGGAGACTCCCATGCCACCTACAATTGGGTTGCTACTTCTTCGATCTGATGCATCGCGATTATTTTTTGGACCCATCGACCAAACTGCAGTGTCAAATGACTCAGTCTTAGAGCCCTTTTCATTCATCTGAAAATTAACTTCAGTTTTTAGGTCTAGCTCTGAGACACCAACCGTTACTCGGTTTTCAACATTAGCCAAAACTTCATCAACTAAGAGGCAAGCCTTACTCATTTGCTCTATCTCTTCTTTGGATTTAATCCTTCTCAATTTATTAACTAATTCTTCAGCATTTACAATTGTTGCTTCTGGAAAAATTTGCATTATGTGAATTAGAGTTTCACTCCAGGTTCTGGCACTCACCGCTATTTTCTTTACCTTGCCAAAACTTTCCGCTACCATTTTAAATTTCGCATGAGCATCATCTGTTTCATTGACCGTCACGGTGCCTGGGTGCACCCCATTTGGTGAATCAAACTCAACAATCATTCTCGGTAGGACAATCTTTAGCTCACTCTTAGGGCTTAAAAAAGCACCTGCTACCCAGTGGTGGGTATAGGCAACATTGCCAAATGTAACCACTCGGCGCTCTGTACCTAACAAGTAATCTAAATCAGCTGAATGCTTTGGAAGAAAGATCAAGTCCACAGACTCTTTTTCCATCAAGGCGTAAAGTTTTTTACGCCGTTCTTCATAATTAAACATTGGTATCCTTTGTTAAATTCTAACTTAGTGGCAACTCATCTTCGTGGTTATGAATTAACTGCCATCCCTGCGGAAATTTTCGCCAAATTCCAGTATTGCGAACCTCTCTGCTTGGTGAGGAATTGTTCTTGTAAATAACCTTCAGATAATGCCTGGCCACAGCAAAATCACCGTAGACATCAATAACTGGGTCAGTTGCGTCAATCTTCTCAACTTGTGGTGCGCTTGGATCATTTGGTCGCCGACCACGAATTTCATTAAGTCCTTTTAAACCAAATGCTAAATCTCTCTCTGATGAATCCCATACCGTGCAATCTTCGTGAATGAACTTATCGATTTTCGGGCGGTCTTTTTCAATAAAGCCCTGGTACATGGTCAGTACACCATTCCACATATATTCTTGATCAACGTTCATATTTCCCCATTTCCTTATCAGAAAGTGCTAAGCGTTTTTTAAAATAGAACCAATCTCTGAAGCATCTCCTAAGAACTCAAACCGGAGTAAGGATAGAGGGACGTTGCCGTTTTTCCATAGATAGTCATGAAATTCTTGCATGTTGAAAGCTTCAGATTTCGCCTTTTTGTCCGAAACTACATCGGAAAAAAGCTTAAGTATCTGAGTTTTGCCAATTTGATAAGTCAATGCTTGGCCAGGAGAGGAAGAGAAGAATACGGCCTCTTCATACGCTGTCTCATGGTCCATTGGGACCTTTTTCTCAAGATATGCAGTAGCAGAGGCAATATCCAATCTACCCGTGGCAAGACCGACATCAACTATCACGCGCATTGCCCGTAGCTTCATGAAGTTATACATAACGGTTTGGCTATGCACTTTGTCATCAAACAATCCCGCAGCTAGTAGTAACTCTTCATTGTAAAAAGCAATACCCTCATTGACCCCAGAATCGTAGTAATAGCGCCGTAATACCCGCTCATGTCGCCAAGAGATTGCTAACTGTTGGTAGTGAGCTCCTTCATGAACAATTCCGGCTCGGGCATCTCTGGCATTTGCAGCATAAAAATACGGCAATTTGTTGTGTGGCTCTGGAACGTATGAATAACCATCCTCATCTACGCGCGATGGGCCAGTTAAATCATCAGTTACCCCTAGCCACTTGATTGGAGCTAAGTAGGCGGGCAAGGGTGCATTTAGGTAATGCTTTAATGTTTGAGGTTGAGAGAGAATGCCTTGCTCTGCATAAAATTGACGTACTTGCCTCTCATCATTTGCCTCATTTTTAACTTGTTCTGCAGCACTACTTGGTATCGCAGGTATTGCAATTTTTTTGTGCTTATTCAAGCTAATCTGTTCAAGAACGACTGCCCTATCCCACTCCAGCTCACCAATCATATTTAATTCGTGGGTAGTAAATGGCACAAGTGCAACTTTCTTGAAGAACCATTCATAATTATCTTTTCCAATTGCTGAAATTGGCTTAAAGGAATCCAAATTGGATATTAGCCATTCGCGATAATTAACAAATGCACCAATTGCTTTCTTTGTCGATGCCTCAAGCGCATCTGCTAAATCTTGGTCTACAAATTCTGCCAACTCTTTACTCATAGTATTTAGCTGATTTTCAATATCCTTTAATAGATCAATTGCAACTACTGCATAGGCTTTAACTGCGTTATTCGCTAAGTTTTTAATTCCTGAGCTCAAAATCTCTTCAGTAAAATTGAGGGCAAACACAACATCTCTAACAATTTCGTCATTGACTTGAATAGGTAATAACAAATCAAAAACTACTCCTGCGGTTTGGTCAATATAAAAACGAGGTTGTTGTTGCCAGACTTTCAAATAATCTAACTCCCAATAAACTCTATGGATAGCACTGCCAATTAATTGATAATCAACCCAAGACTCTTTGCTGACCTTCAGTGAATTAACTGTGCCAGCATCTATGGCTTTCCATCGTTTTTGAAAATCTGAAATTGCATTCTGATAACCAGCAACATCCTGAGAGCTCCATGCTGGTTTCCAATTCTTGTTCCGTTCAATTCTTGGAATATCATCATGTGATCTAGGTTGTTGCAAAGTCCGCCAGCGCCAAAAATCAATTCCTAACGCTTCAATTGCGTTTTCAGTACTCATTCGAGCCCCTTACATAGATTTCTGGCTTAAAATGTCATCAGAAGAATATCATAAAGGTCTATTCAAAATAATTCTGGCAGTTTGATACTTTTAAATTTTAATAACAACCTAGGGGGTCTTTCTTAGAAGTTTAGTAAGGCAGAGTTTTTCTAGGTTTTCCTTGTTTGTATTGATTCAACCACTCTAGATCAACGCCTAAAACTTCAGCAGCTTTTAATACCCAATTTGGATTTCGTAAAAACTCTCTTCCCAACATCACAGCATCTGCCTTATTACTTCTCACTATCTCTTCTGCAAAAAGAGGATCGGTTATAACACCCACTGCGCAAGTTAACATCTGACTACTATTTTTAATGTCTTCAGAGAATTTAACTTGATATCCAGGTGCTACAGGATAAGAAATGTCAGATTTGATTCCTCCGGAGGAGCAGTCGATTAAATCAACTCCAAGAGGTAACAATTTTTTTGCTAGTTCAGAGTTTTCCAGCGTGCTCCAGCCACCTTCTATCCAATCATGGGAGGATGTTCGTAAAAAAAGCGGGCGATTGATCGGCCAAACTTCTCGAATTGCTTTCACAACCTCAGTAACAAATCTAGTTCGGTTTTCAAAACTTCCACCATATTGATCTTTCCTGTGGTTAGTTATGGGTGAAAGAAATGAGTGGATCAGATAACCATGTGCTCCATGAATTTCAACCACATCAAACCCAGCTTTTAGCGATCGAGTGGCAGCCTGACGATACTGATCAATAATTGAATGAATTTCTTCTTCGGTCAAGGAGCGAGGTTTAGGCAACTTTCCAAAGGCAATTTCACTTGGAGCTACCGCCTGCCAGCCTCCAGAGTTAGCATCGACATAATCTTGACCTTGCCATGGTGTGGTGGTGGAAGATTTTTGACCTGCATGCCAGAGCTGGATACCAATTTTTACTCCTTGTAAATGAACAAAATCAACAATGGTTCTCCAGGCATCAACTTGTTCATCATTCCAAATCCCTGTGTCATGTAGCGTAGAGCGAGCACTAGGTGAAATCCCAGATGCCTCAGTCATGATTAGACCCACCTTGCCCATTGCATATTTGCCCAAATGAACCGTGTGCCAGGTATTAGGAAGGCCATCTATTGCAGAGTATTGGCACATGGGCGAAAGCCATATTCGATTGGGAATTATCAGATCACGAATCTTCAACTCATCAAAAAGACCAGGCATGTGAACATCCTACAGATCTAAATTGATTATTTTTATATATAGTTAGGAGTATGGAGAGTTTGATAGTCGCAGGTAATTGGGTCAACCTTGCTGCTGAAGAGCTGCATAAAACCTTGCTACCAACTACAGATTTAGATTGGGAAAGTAAGACCCCAGATTTAGATTGGACTCAGGCTCAAACTGCTATTCACACAATGCGTGCCTGTCTGGAATATTCCTATCAAGTTGTTGGAAAACGAATGGATACTTATCAACCTGTCTTGTTTGAAAAAAAGCCACAGGCGAAGCCAATTGAGTATTTAACAATGATAAGTACGGCGGCCAAGGTTTTGCAAAAAGTTGTATCCAGCGCAAGTTTAGATGACCGGGCTTGGCACGCTTATGGAGTTTCAGATCCAGTTGGGTTTGCAGCAATGGGGGTTATTGAAGTCAGCGTGCATACTTATGATTTAGCAAAAGGCTTTGGCATAGATTTTGTTCCAAATACTCTTGCATCTGAATTTGCTATAAATAGAGTTTTTTCAGGAACTGTTGAATTCCCAAATTTTGAATCACATGGGCAACTTTTGTTATGGCTTGCAGGTCGAATCGAACTCTCAGGGGTAGCTAGAAGATCTGGGTGGAAATGGAATGGAACCCCTAGATAGATATAGTGTTTTCTTTACCGGCGCCAATTGACATAGCTAGAAATAAATAGCGAGGCTGACAAAAGTAGTAAAGCTGTTAGTGCATACATGAATCCGGTAATTCCCGTTACTTCTAATACAAATCCCAGTATTGGTGGAAAAATAAACCCACCAAACATTATTGAAAGCATCAATACAGTTGTTGCTACTGGAAAGCCTGGGGTTTTTCTTGCGATCCAACTGGAAGAATTTGGAAACAAAGGTCCAAGAAATAAGCCACAAATCGCTAAGAAAATTCCTAATTTTGATTCAAACACAAGCGCAAATCCAAATGGAATTAAGGTTGAAAGGATGCAGAGCAAAATAATTCTTTCAGGCTCCATAACCTTTGCTAAAAAAACGCCCACAAATCGACCTATTGAAAAGAAGAAATAGAATAGTGCGCTGCTCAAAGCGCCAGCCTCTAGAGTTCCGTCAACATTGCTAATGATGGTTGGCAGCCATGCACCAATTGAGTTTTCCAGCCCTGAATAAAAAGTAATTGCTAGCAAAACGATTGTTAATCTAATTTTATTTTCTTTAGTCTGTGAAGAGTGTGGGTACTTTTCAACTTTCCATCTTGCGCCAGTTAAGAATAAGGTTGCAATTAAAGAAATCCCGATCGCAGTGGTAACGATATAGGGAATAAAGCTTGCTCCCAATATTCCGATTGTGAATGGCCCTGCTAATGCCCCCGCCCCTGTTGCTGCACTGGCAAGGTTCATCCGTACGTGACTGGCATTACTACTTCTTGTAAATAATTGAAGTAAGGCAATACCAGTTGCGCCATAACCTAATCCAGCAAAGCATGCAGTAATAAAAATTGAGGTTGCGCTATCAAGAGTAACTACTCCAATAAACCCAATAAAAGCGATGGTGATGCCACATCTTATAAACCAAATTAAATCTTTTTTGGGGCCAAACAATTGGACAATAATTGTTCCCACTAAAGTATGTAGACTAAAACCTGCAAGCACTAAACCTGAATTTGAAATGGATAGCTGAGATTTTTGTGCAATCCATGGAAGCATTGGACCCCAGCAAGTGGAAGTAAAACCCATCATTGCAAATGCAATAGCCGAGCAGGTGAAGCCTCTTCTGGTCAGCTCTCGATTGATGACATTTAATTTACTATTTGACGGGTGATTCACTTGATCAGCCTAGGCTCCTGAGCCAAAAACTAAAACTAAGGCATAAATTGAGCCCTTCCTGGGGTAAATGATGGCATGGGCTGGAAGTTAGAGCATGAAGATAGGGGTACATTTATTTGCAGGCTAAGATTTACTCCTGGGTAAAAATCCATTTAATTGATTTGAGGGTTAAAATACTATGCTCCTAGATGAAATAAAGTCTCCATATGATGGAGCAATTTTAGGACAGGTTCCAATTGCAACGTTAGAGGATTTAAACCTTGTCCTGGCAAATGCACAGACAGGTGCAAATCTTTGGCGTCGAACACCAGCACATATTCGTAGCGAAGTACTATTAAAAGCGGCAGAAATAACTGCACAAAATATTGAAGAGTTGGCACAGACAATATCTGGTGAGACTGGAAAAAGTATTACCGAGGCAAGGGCTGAAGCCAGCCGGTGTCCTGAAATAATCAAACTATCAGCATTTGAAGGCTCTCAACTTTATGGCTCAACTTTGCCTTTAGATGCAAACAAAGGAACTGGGTTTGAAAAAATTGGTTTTACATTGCGTCAACCAGTTGGGGTTGTAGTTGCCATCAGTCCTTTCAATTACCCTGCGCTCTTAGTTCTTCATAAAATTGCTCCTGCTCTTGCAGTTGGAAATGCAGTTGTACTTAAACCTGCCAGGACAACACCTCTTTCTGCATTGCTGATTGCAAAATACTTTACTCAGGCCGGACTACCCGATAACGCCTTGCAGGTGATTACAGGTCCGGGATCAACGCTAGGCGATGCTCTAGTTTCAGATCCTCGCGTCCGAAAGGTTTCCTTTACCGGATCGACAAATACAGGGCGCCATATTTCCTCAATTGCGGGAGTAAAAAAATTATCTCTTGAACTTGGTTCATCCTGTCCAGTCATAGTTCTAAATGATGCCGATATTGATCTTGCTACTGATGCTATTGCAATCGGAGGGTATGTAAATGCGGGGCAAGTGTGTATTTCTGTGCAACGTGTTTTAGTAGACAAAAAGATAGTTAATGATTTCTTAGCTGCTCTAAAACCAAAAGTTGAAAGCATCAGGATTGGCAATCCGAAGAGTGCCGACACCAAGGTTGGAACATTGATCTCTGAAAAGGAAGCTGAGCGGGTTGAAAACTCGATTCGAAGTGCAGTTAAAGATGGTGCGAAATTACTCACTGGTGGAGATAGAGAGGGTGCGTTAGTAAGGCCGGCAATTGTTTATGATGTTAATCCAAAATCACCATTTGCTCAGGAGGAGCTATTTGGACCAGCTATCTCTGTTAGTACCTTTGAAAATTTGCCTGAATCAATCGAAATGGCCAACGATTCAATTTATGGTCTTGGCGCTGGCATATTTACAAGAAACATTGATGCTGCAATTCAATCTGCTCGAGAGATAGATTCAGGCAATATCCATATTAATTGGACGCCACTTTGGCGTGCAGATTTAATGCCATACGGCGGATTGAAATCCTCTGGAATTGGCAAAGAAGGAGTTCGCTCAACTGTGAACGAAATGACTGAGGAAAAAACCATTATCCTCCATGGGAAAACCTGGAAGTAATCTAAGTAGACTTAATTAGCAAAATAGATTGGATAACTGAATTGATAAGAAAATGGGCATTAAAGCAGACAAGAGTAGTTTCTTTAAAGAATTCTAATCGCTACACCAGCAGTAGAATCTAAGCATCGATGAATCCCATAAATTATTATCGTTTTGGCGCATATACAGTTACAACAATGGGTCTAATTAATATGCCATACCAAATAGGTTTGCAAGGAAACTTTGTTAAAAGTTTATTTCTAGTATTGGTTGGTGTAGTGATTTTTGTTTTGACACTTGTGCCATTTTTTAAATCGGTAATGTTAAAGACCCCAAGCAAATTAATTGCCGGCATATTATTTTTAACGCTCATAATTTATGGTTTCTTGATTTAATATTATGGATTTAGCGCAGCTAAAAATTCAATGGAATGACGTACTAGATCAACTCCTTGAACAGGACCGAATTGCTTGGTTGGCCTTTTTTGATGCCCGGCTTGTCGCCTATGAAGATGATCAATTAACCTTAGATTTTGCTGATAGCCAAAAGTTTGCAAACCCTCATGATTTCAAGAAAGTTCGTAATCCATCCCACACTCAAGCTTTAATTGAGGCGATTAAATCAGTTTTAGGGATATCGCCCACGATAATAGAGCGGTGAAAAAACTAACTGCTGCGGTAATTGCACTTATAGTTTTTATGGGCTTGTTGCCATCTGCAAATGGGGCTACTGCAAAAACATTGGTTTCATTTAATGTTGAGAGCACGCCAAATGCTGGTGAATCATTAATTACATTTTATGGCCAGGTTAAACCAGCAGCTAAAGCCAAAATTACTATTCAAAGTTTTGATGGTGTCGCCTGGAAAGAGACACCACTTAAAACAACTGCATCTGCCGTTGGCTCCTGGCGGATAACAACAGTTGCCACTGCAATTAAAGCTGAAGGTCAGTATCGGGCCACTGGTTTAGTTGGAAAGAAAAAAACTATTTCAAAGACAGCCAACTTTAAGGTTGATAACTCAAAAACATTTGCCAGTAATAATGCCCTGTTTATAACTGAAGCGACAAGTAAATTAACGGGCGGGAGAATTCAAGGTTCAGATATCAGTAGATGGCAACACCCAAATGATCTACCAATTGATTTTAAAATGAAATTTGATGCAGGAATGCGCTTCGTATTAATCAAAGGATCAGATTCGCAAGAGCAAGCTGATCTGACAACCATGAAGTGGTTAGTTGGCGATCGAAATGCGGCGCAAGCTGCTGGTCTTTACACTGGCATGTATCACTTTGCATACTTACCAAATAGCGAAGATAAGGATTACATAATTCGTGATGCAAAAGCCCAAGCACAAAAAGTAATTTGGCGATTAGCCTCTTTAGGTGGATATAACGAGCGAGATCTACCTGTTGCACTTGATTTAGAAACAAATTGCGTGAAAAAAAGTGGTAGTAATTGCGTGAAGACTATGCCAAGAAGTTTAGTAACGCTTTGGGCCGAGACCTGGCTACAAACTGTGGAGGAAAAAACTGGTCGCAAACCATTTCTCTACTCCTATGCCCAGTTTTTAGAGATGGCAATGGAACGAAGCGAAGTGCTGCGCCAGTATCCACTCTGGCTAGCTCACTATGGAATAAATCCTGCTGATCCAATTGCTCAACCAGGGCAACGAACAAATATTGGTTGCTTTGTCCATTCTTGGAGCACCGCAAACTGTTCATCACAATGGCAAATTTGGCAGTACTCCTCCTGTGGTATCGGAAAGAAATATGGCGTGCCCAGCTCTAGGTTAGATTTAAATGTATTTAGGGGAACACCAGATCAATTCATGTCTCTGATTAAAGGTAAGTGGCAGCCAGAGGCGGCTGACATGATGCCAATTAATGAGCCGACAAATATGAATCTAATTTCAGCAGCAATTACTGATACCAATAAGCCTGTGGTTATAAATATTGAAGTTTTTAGAAGTATTGGTACCCCAGTTGTTACCGGCACCGTGGTATTTAGACCAACAGATAAAAATATAAAGGTGAAAAAACAAACCCCGGTTCGCTCTGCTAGCGGAAGGTGGGAGTTAAGCATCGAAGGGCTGCCTGCTGGGGTAACAGCTGGAACCTTAAATTATGTAGATATCTCAAAGACTCATGCTGATAATGAAATTCCATTCACCATCAACCTGATGCAAGGACCAGAATTACCAAAACCAACACCAACCCCAAAGCCTACGGTGAGTAAA
>JNSL01000014.1_pt1 | contig 43523 bp, 45 predicted proteins | sample 210691 | NCBI WGS metagenome assembly JNSL01 (sample SAMN02808685, study PRJNA238866) | freshwater metagenome | biome: fresh water; feature: freshwater reservoir; material: water; isolation source: water column of the freshwater reservoir Embalse de Amadorio in Spain | place: Spain: Valencia ...
TAATCAAGAATGTCGCAATCTCGACTAGGGGAGTAAGAAATGACAACAACTCGTAATTCTTCTGCAATTTGGGATGGAAATTTAGTACAAGGCAAAGGCAAAGTAACTTTGAATTCATCAAAGATTGGAACATTTGATGTTTCTTGGCCAGCCAGAAGTGAGGAATCAAACGGACTTACAAGTCCTGAAGAGTTGATCGCTGCAGCACATGCATCGTGTTATGCAATGGCGCTTTCACACGAACTCACTCAAGCAGGTACACCTCCAACACAATTGCGTACATCAGCAGAAGTTGACTTCACACCAGGGACCGGAATCACAGCGATTCGCTTACATGTTGCCGGAGAAGTAAATGGTCTAGATGCTGCTGGCTTTGCCAAGGTTGCACAGGCAGCTAAGGATGGTTGCCCTGTAAGCCAAGCGCTAAAGGCTGTGCCAATTTCTTTAACGATTGGATAAAGGTTTAAATCCAATTCATGTATCGCAAAGGTTTTCTCGTTCTGGCAATAGGCGCCCTGCTATCTCTGCACACACCTGCCCATGCACACCAACCAGTTGCTCTGCTTAATTCAGATACAACTGCAGCAAAGGGACCGCTCTTAGTCGATGGAACTATTTCCTTTGCAGTCACCGCAGCATTTACTAAAGCTGGTCAGAAGAAAGCATTTCGTGCAGGGTTTAAATCAGGCGATAGCGTCGAAGTTCAATTATTAATCAAGGATCAGAGACCCGAAAATAGATTGAAAAATTCTCAAATTCCAACCCTCACAATTATATCGCCATCTGGTAAACGAACAACACTTAAAATAACGGAGCGCACAAACTTCTTGGAAACGTATACCTCAACCAATTATTTTTACCTATCTCGTTATTCAGCACCAGCGGAGGCTGGTATTTACAACTTTATGGTGACAGCTAAAGCAAAGGCTGCAGTGACAATTGGAGTAGGAGTAAAAGAAATCCCTGGCGAAGTTATTCGCGGTGCAGCGCCTACAGTTACACCGACACCGACACCATCGGCTACTCCTGCTGGTTACACAATGGATCAAGTCAAAGCCAATAACTCAGCAACAAAGTGTTGGAGTGTTATTGATTTAAAAGTTTATGACCTAACAACCTGGATTAGTTCTCACCCAGGTGGCGCCGGCGCCATTACATCTTTGTGTGGCACAGATGGAACTTCAGCCTTTAGAGGTCAACACGGTGGCTCAGGACAACCTAATAGTCGCCTCGCTGGATTCTTACTTGGGCCGTTAGCTAAGTAGTAATTCGGTATCCGAATTCAGCCTTAACTTCCTTCGATTGGCTGTCCCAGAATCCGCATGGCTTTTTGATAATCCTTTTCAAAGACCATGAGCTGCACGCCATCGAAAGTATCAGTCACTGTTGCTTTGATTTTGAACTCTGCCAATAACTTTTGAGCAACAGCGATATCTAATTTGATTTGTGCTGACTCAATGGGAATTAAGAGCCCGTATTGATCTTTCTTGCCCGCACTGACCGGCAGTACAACCATTTTTTGATTAGAAGAAAACGCCCACTTGAGAATCGCATAGAAAATCAGTGCAGCAATAATGGCTCCAATGAACTGCTGTAGTGGATCGTTATATCTGAAAAAGCTCATCGCTCAGTCCTAAATTCTTTTATTTGATCTAAGACTTGAGATACATAGAGCGATTGTTCGAGGCCAAGAATCCATGCAGGTTTGTCACTGATGTAGTCACTAAAGTTTTCAACCATTAAGCGATACGGGTCTACGGGGGCAAACACTTCTATTTGATTTGCGACGCGCATCGAACTCGGTTTGTTCCAGGAAGTAAATGCATCATTGCCAAGGCACTCAATGGTTGTTTGTTCTGTGGAAATGACAATTGATTGCGTCTCGGGCATCTCAAAAGAGGAGAGAGCTTTAATTCTGACACCGTTACCTAATTCAGCACTTACTCGCGTTGTCATATCCACGCCAGTGGCGCTCATGGTGCGATCAACAGATTGGATGTTTACAACATCATTATGTGGATTGAGCGCACTCCATACGTGCACTTGATAGACGCCAACATCAAGAAGAGAACCGCCACCCATCTGTGGGTCGAGGCGATAGTTGTTTTCAAAATTACCAGTAAAGCAAAAAGATGAATCAATCGATGTGAGCGCACCCAGATCGCCACGTTCTATGAGTTCACGGATGCGTGCAAATCGTGGATGCCATTGGTGCCATACCGCTTCGGTCAGTACTCGATTATGTTTCTTTGCATTATCAGCCATCCCTTGTGCTTGCGCATGATTTAGAGCCAATGGTTTTTCACATAGGACATGCTTGCCTGCAGCGAGTGCTGCAATTGACCATTGATAGTGCGCTTCGTTACTGAGATTGATATAGACCGCATCTATCTCTGGATCATCTAGTAAATCTTCATATCGTTGATGGACGCGAGTGGGGTTTAAAGCTGCAGAGCGTTCTGTATCTCTGCTTGCAACTGCGTGCAGTGTTGAATTATGTGCTGCATGTAGTGCTGGTGCCAGCGCTGTCTGTGCAATCCAGCCTGCACCCAGAAAACCCCAGCGAATCATGCTCTCAATAATAAAGGTGTAACAGGTTTTCCATTCAATAATGCGGATGCTTCTGCGGCTTGCATAATGGCGACTACATCGCGGGATTGTTCGGCGCGAATAGACATCGGTGTCCCATCGCTGAGATAAGCCACTAGTGATGAATAAAAGGAGTAGGGCTCAACGCTGACATAATCGATCACTTTGCGTGTTCCATCGGCGCGATGCAACGAAATAATCGCTGGCAGATCCGCAACCGATCCATCACCTGATTCATCCCAATCACCCATGATTGCGCCATGTGTTCCTAAGACGTAAAACTTTGGCTTACGAGCTGCAGCTAAATCTGAGTTGATAAAAACTGCCTGTAATCCATCTTTAAAGTTAATACTTACTTGTGCGTGATCAGCATTTGTAACGTGATCCCAAACTCGCTTCTGATTTAATCCACTGACAAAGTCAACATCAGAGTCAACGATGGACATGATCTGATCAATAAAGTGACTGCCCCAATCAAAGATAGCTCCACCAGATACTTCTGCATCAGAGTGCCAGTACGAACATGGCTTTGAGTATCCACCGACAAAGCTTTCATAATGAAAGACTTGACCAATCTGATCTGTATCGATGAGCTCTTTCATTGTTAGAAAATCAAGGTCATACCTTCTGTTTTGATAAACCACTATGAGAAGTTCTTTACTGCGAGCAAGTGCCATTAATTCATCACACTGATCTGCTGTCAGTGCCATTGGTTTTTCTAGCATCACGTGTATGCCATGGGTGAGCGCTTCTTTGGCCCATGAGTAATGACTATTTGGGGGAGTCGATACAACTACCAAATCAATCTCACCCGATGCCAACAACTGCTTTGCATCGGTAAAAGTCTTGGCATCTGGCGAAATCTTTAGCGCTGCTTCAAGGCGCTCAGGCTTTGTGTCACAGATTGCAGCAAGTGTCATTCCTTTAGTTGCTTTGATTGCACTGTTGTGTTCATCCCCGATTGCGCCGTAGGCAAGCAAACCAACTCTTATATCTTTGCTAGGCACAGTACGAGCTCCTTTTAGGAATAGTCCTGAAGTTTAGTGCGCACAGACCTTTTGTGCATTTTTGACAAGTATTTACACAGTGACTGGAGTGTCAACCATTCCGACAACAGCGCCTTCTATACCTAGTTTCGATCCATTTATCGAAACTCGATACGTAAGCAAATAATCTTGCCCGCCACTTGTCACACGTACCTCCTGCGTAACTTTGTCATCGGCAAATCCGCACATTTCAAATTTATATCCCTGGTTCTCAATCAACATCGAATACTGAGAACTGATAATTTCAGTGAATTGATCGAGCCCGATGTTCTCCTGAAAACTCTCAGAGGCAAATGAAAAGGCCAACTGCCAATTCTTTGAAACCAAGGCATCTATCTGACCCGAAATATGTTTATCAACTAACTTAGCCTGGGCGCTTGAGCAACTTCCATCAGCTAAATTTTCAACCTCAGCCTTTTGTGCGCAGCTACTGAGCATTACTGCCATTACGCACATTGCTATCACTCGACGCATTTGCCAACTTTACTAGATAGCGGTGAAGTACTAATTAAGCCGCGCATAGGTCCAACTTAAGAAGCTAGCAATGGAAACCCAGATTTGATACGGCAATAGCGCAAAGGCCAAGGGCCAGGAAGCACGCGATGCAATGGCAACGAGTGCAATCGTTAACACCGCTACACACGTCAGTGCAAAAGATGCGGCCTCTAAATTGTGCGGACGATAGAACTGAAATGCCCATGTCAGGGCACACGCAACGCTGATTGCAAATACTGTTAAATAGGTGGCAACCAGAGTGGCACTTAAGCGATTAGAAACAATCACCGCTGCATAACCTAAAACAATAAAGTTATACGGCCAGATAATGCCGAAGATGAAATCTGGTGGCTGCCAAGCCGGTTGATTTAATCCGCGATACCAACCATCGCCTGTGTTAACCCACAACCCTGAACCAATTACGTAAATCAAAACTAAAGCGACGCCGATCGAGGAAGCTGCGAGTTTCATGAAGTAAGTCTATTTCTCGGCATCCAATTCAGGGAAGAAACGGCCGCATCCACGCTATCGTTACCAAATGATCAGGCACATCGCCCGCACGCTGTTAGGAATTGCTCTTACATACGCTGGCTTCACACACTTAACGAGTAGTCGCCAAGAGTTTCAGGCACAAGTTCCTACTATCTTGCAGAGCCAAGCAGACTTCGTTGTTATTGCATCCGGTGTTGTAGAAATCCTTCTTGGCCTCTCACTGATCCTATTGATTAAGTACCGCACACACATCGGTTGGATCACTGCAGCATTTTTCATTGCAATATTTCCGGGCAATATTTCTCAATACATCAACGGCACTGATGCATTTGGTTTAAATACCGATCAAGCCCGCGCCATCCGCTTACTTTTTCAACCATTACTAGTTATATGGGCACTCTGGTCTACAGGTGCGTGGACGAGTTATCGAACCAAGAAGAAGTAATTAGTTATACACAGTTAAGTAAGTAATTTCATTTCGCGGTACGCAATCAATCTAGATTCCCAATTGCGTACCGCTGTAGCTCATTGGATAGAGCTTCCCTCTCACTAAGGGAATTGTAGCGGGTTCGATCCCTACTTATTATTTAAGTTACACAGAGTAACTTTGCAACAACTCCACTATTCTTGATTCCGTGAAAGCAAAGACAAAAAACGGTTTCGAACCTAAAATCTGCCAACGTTGCAACCTTGCCTTTGAATGGCGTAAAAAATGGGCTCGCGATTGGGAGAATGTGAAGTACTGCTCAGAAAAGTGCAAAGCAGGCAAGTAATTTGCCCGACATTTATTGATTGGCCATGCGATGTTCAGCATTGCGCCATAAAATCCTCCTATGTGGCTAAACGAATCCACACCTAAAGGGGAGAAATCATGAACGAGAAGGACCTATTACAGCTTTGGAACACCAAGCGCACCCACATCATCAACGCTCAAATCGCTCCAACTCTTCTGCTCATCGGCGTCTTCGTATTAGCAGCCTATGGAAAATTTGAAATGGCAACGGATGCAACCAAGTACCTCACAATTGGCGTTGTCGCAGCTACTGGAATTCTTGCAATTATTTCTCAATACGCTGCCATCCGCGAAGGTGAAGCTCTTATTGCTGATCTAAAGAAAGTTGATAAGCCATCAAAGCTTTCTAAGAAAATTTCAGAATCTGGCGAACTCTTGAAGCTCTCTGCAGTTGCTGTAGTTGGTCTAGGAGCAGCAGTATTCGCACTCGTTGTGTGGACAGTTCTCTAAAAATCAACATATGGAAACATTAATTGTTATTGGCGCGTTTGTGCTGATTCTTGGTGCCTTGCTGATCGCTTATGAGCGGCCAGCAAGGAACAAGAAGAAAATAACTGGTCGAGGCGGAGACTTCGAATAACCCATGTCATTTGTTATGTATTCAACTTCTTGGTGTGGGTATTGCAAGCGCCTGAAATCTCAACTCGCTGATCTCGGTGTTACTTTTGATGAGATCAACATTGAAGAAGTACCAGGAACCGCAGAAATTGTTGAAAAAGTAAATGGCGGAAATCGCACCGTGCCGACTCTGGTTTTCTCAGATGGCACGGCCATGACAAATCCTTCGGCCAAGCAAGTAACAGAAAAACTGGCCGCACTGTAGACGCAGAGTTACTTCTTCTTTCGATTACTAGAACCATCTTTGGCGAAGTAAAAAATCACTGCTATCGCCAACGCTGTAACAATCCATTCCATGACTAAATTCTACCTGCGAGACTCTTAGTTCGTAGTCCCAGAGAGAACTCCCAGACACATTTCATCCGATGACCCCTCGCCCCATGTCACATAACGTGGCTCCAGGCTCTTGAGTTGTGGAATCTTCTGTCGAAGCGTTGGATCAAATGTGCACTCAACACGAATCGTGTCACCAGGATTTACGGCAATCGGTTTCTTTAAAGGTATTGATGATTGATTATCAAAGTCGTAATTAGTCACATTCAGAATCGTCTTTGCATTCTTTGTTCCTGGATTAAGAGTCATCTTCAAAGTTCTTCCCAACAAGTGCATATGTGGGCCCGCGGCAACAATGCTGAAGTATCTGTTCATGTACTTATCGCACGTAGAAGTCAATGATGGCGTTGGACGGTTGGGGTTCTGTCCGCAGAGCGCATTAAGTCCCAACGCTTGCTGAACACTTGGTGTACCAGTGCGAGCTGCAAGATCCATCAGTGATGCCCTGCGATCACAGAGCGGACCTGTTACACCTGGGGGACACGCTAATTCAACAGGTGCTGCAAATAGTTCTAGCTGTAACTGCTTAATCTTTGAACCTTTTGCGGGCACAGCTTCCATGACAATCGTTGATTGATCGGTTTCGATTTTTCCATTTTCTGCAGCAAGTAAGTTGTAATGAACCTGCAAAACAAAGCGCTCTCCCTTTTTAAAAGGAATTCCATATCCCTTTGGCGAAATATCTTTACCGCGCCCTGGTGCCCACGAACTAATCCACGGGGATGTAATAAATGTTGAGAGCATTCCACCAAGGCTAGTGCCGCCAAAACATGGCCAGCCAATTCCACTCTTGTCAGCGGCAATTGCCTCGGTTAAATCAGCATCTGTTACGCGAAAGATAATTGCGTGGTGAACATAGTTTTTGCGCTGCGGGATAAATTCAATGCTGCGAATAATTGAATCTTCGTTAACTTTAGGATCTAACAAAAAGCATCGGTAATCATCGGTGCCTTTATTGGGAGCAACCGGCAAGTGAGCCTTTGTCATAGTGACGCTGTACTTCTTTACCTTTGTCGAAGTAGCCGCATCGGCAATAGGGGATACAAGAGATGTAAGTAGCACTGCCGCTACAGGCATTACCAAAGAGCGCATCTTCATGAGAGAAATGGTACAGAAATTGCCCGCATGGGCAACACCCCTAAGCCGTAACTAATCCCGCTCCCAGTAATAATCTTCTTCACACGGCAGAATCTTTGCGCAGAAAGCATTGAGCGACATAGCAATGTTGTACTGCTCATCTTTAGATAGAAACGTAACAACCCCAACAACGTTTCCTTCGTTATCTACTACGGGACCACCGCTATTGCCCTTAGAAATATTGTTCGTCAGCAATAATTGATCAGTCGTTGCATTCAAAACAGTTCCGAATGCCACAGATCCTTGATAGCCATCTGCACTGCCAAGTGCCATCGTCCAATACCCAGGCCACGGTTCGTACTCAGATAAAGCAAGTGGAGGAATATCTAGATCCGTTGCAAGCACAGCTAAATCATTCTCTTTATCCCACTTTACAATCTGCGCCTTCACAGGATCTTCAAACAAAAGCGCCACAGTGACAGATCCATCAACGCCAATGCAATCTTCAATCACATGATGATTGGTAATCAGAGTCGTTGGAAACTCTTCTTCTACTCCATTAGCCAATTCAATTGCCCACCCAGTGCCTTGCCCATAACCCTTTTTACTTGGTTCGCAAATAACAGTCACAGTTGATGTTTGAATTTTTTCAACCAGATCACTAAGACTTCGCGGAGCAACATAACCATCTCTTGCCGGATCAGTATTACTAAATTGCTGCGCCGGCGACCACGCCAACATAAATGCACCGAGGGCAAAGGGAGCAGCAACAATGGTGACAAGGGCAATGAACTTCGTCGAAGGTGATTCACTCATAGCCACAGCCTAAGCAACCCCACTGACAATCTCGCTTAACCCTGGCTCACGCCACCTCGTTCGCGCTTCTTTCTCTCTGATGGATCCTTGCGGGTAGCAAAGGCAAAGAGTGCAAGGCCAGTCAGAATCGCACCGGCCCCAACGCCGTAAGAAATGACATCAGCGGCACGGTTGGTATCTACAAATACACCAACAAAAATCACCGAGATAATTGCAACTACAACACCAATCAGCTTTGACTTTAAATCATCAAGATCTTGAACCTGCAACCACACCGGCACTTCAAGGTCCTCATCAATAAATAACTCGTATAGGCCATAACCAATAACTAGAAGAACTGTTCCCAGCAAAATTGCATCAACAGCGGTCAAAATCTCCACAATCGTTAACTTCAACTTGGTGCCCTCAGTTATCACATCGATAACCGTCACAACCATCGCCACTGATCCTTGGAACATCAACAGCAGCGCACCCACAATCGATGCAAGAGCGGGGATAAAAACTGCATAACGAGCACGAGCCAGGAGTTTGTTCATAAATAAAGCGTAATCGATAGCGGCTTAATTAGGGGGATACCCGCTGCGCCCACCTGCCTGAAATTGATTGGTCACAGCGCGCCACCTATTGCATTTCCACCTCGCCAAGAGAAGTATCTAACTACTCGATGGTTAGGAGAAGAAATGAAAATCCAAAGCCTCATTGCAGAAAAGCGCGTTCACACCATCTCGGCACATGACACGGTAAAACACTTAGTTGAATGTCTCAACACCTTTCATATCGGAGCCATGGTCGTCTCAAACGATGGCAAGGCAATCGATGGAATCGTCTCTGAACGAGATATCGTGCGAGCAATGCCTGGCAAACTCGACATGATCGAAGATCTTCACGTCAGAGACATCATGACTGTTGGCGTACACACCTGCACATCCGATGCAACAGTCTCAGAAGTCATGGACATGATGACTAAAAAGCGTATTCGCCACGTTCCTGTCATAGACACCGATGGCAACCTGCTCTCTATCGTCTCCATTGGAGATGTGGTCAAGCACCATCTCAATGAGATCTCTGTAGAAAATGAAGCTCTGAAACAGTACGTAGCCAGATAATTCTGTAATCCAGAACGTCAGTGCCGACCTCTATGTTTTCCCCATGTCCACTAAACGTTGCCCTACCTGTTCTTCAGAAACCGCAATCCGCATAATCCTCTACGGCATGCCCATGGGCGAACCCGATTACGACATCTACACACTCGGTGGCTGCGTGATTTTTGATGACATGCCGAAATATGAATGCATTGAATGTGGATGGAAAGGTTCTAGAGCAGAATTAAGAAAAGCTGCACGTGCGCACTAAAGAACACTGGGTTGGATTTCACTGGGAAGAATTCCAAGCATTCCGCACCTTTTTCTTAACCTGTACTTGCGGATGGAAAGCTCCGGTGAGAGTCATGAATTACGGGTTTAATGCTTATTTCCTGCATAACTTGTGGGAAGTGCATTTGGGGGAGAAAGTGGAAACTCGGTGATTAAGAGTTAACGGACACCTGCGTCTTTAGAGTTTTACCTAACACTCCGCATCACAGCAGTTACCTTGCCAAGAATCTCGCAGTTATCGCCATTGATTGGTTCAAAGGATGGGTTGGCGGGTAGCAGCCAGATGTGACCGTTCTTGCGGGAGAAGGTTTTAACTGTTGCTTCGCCATCGATCATGGCGGCAACTATTTCTCCGTTATTGCAATCCTTTTGTGAGCGGATGACTACGTAATCGCCATCGCATATTGCAGCTTCAATCATTGATTCACCAACAACTTTGAGCATGAAGAGTTCACCGGAACCAACGAGGGATTCTGGAAGTGGGAAAGTCTCTTCGATCTCTTGCTCAGCAGTAATTGGACCACCGGCTGCGATGCGACCAACGAGAGGGATGTATTTTGTTTTATCTACTGGGGCAGAGTTGCCTGCTTCACCTGGGAGCAATACTTCTAGTGCGCGGCCACGGGTTGGGTCGCGGCGGATAAAGCCTTTTTTCTCGAGCTCTTCTAGTTGGTACTTAACTGATGCTGGGGATGAAAGGCCTGCCTGGGTGCCGATTTCTCGCATGCTTGGGGGATAGCCGTTGGTGTCCACGGCTTCCTTGATGGCGGTCAGGATCTTGAGCTGGCGGGCTGTGAGGCCGTGGGCGTCGGCTGGACCATCTGGGAGTTCGGTGACTTGGCCTGATTTCTTGGCTTTTACTGGGGCAGGCTTCTTTGTGCTCATGGGGATAAGGGTAGGGCAGATTTAGAAAAAATTCAAACATATGTTCGAAAATAACTTGCATGTGTCAGTGGGTGGGGGTATGGTTTTCCTATCGAACAAGTGTTCGAAAAACCTTCCCCAAGGTTTAACCGCAGCAGGAGTAAAGACCATGAGTACATACGCAGTTTCTACAGTGATCATTCCGTCCGGCCTTAACCGTCGTGGTCGTTTAGCTCGTACTCTCGTGGTGCTTTCTCTTGCTGTTGTTTTGCTAGCCGGCTTTGCTTTTCAGGCAGGTGCTGGTGATGTGGTTTCTGGTCCTGCGGATTCAAAGACTTCTAGTTATGTGGTTTTGACCGTGGGCAGTGGCGATTCGATTTGGTCCATTGCACAGACTGTGGCCGATGGTCGCGACGTCCGTTCTGTGGTTGATGCAATTGTTACTGCCAACTCTTTATCTGATGGCACTGTCTCTGCGGGGCAGAAGATCCGCGTTCCGCTGAGGTAGATTCACAGGCATTTTCACCCCAAAATCCATTGTAAACGGGGCAATTGCCGCATAGGCTCTCTCAAGTCCATTAGGCACGAGGGGGAATGTTAGTGAATTCAAAGAAATCAATCATTGCGGTTTCGGTCGCAACTGTGGCGCTATTGCTTGGGTCTATTGCCCCAGCACAAGCAGACTGGGAAGCGGATCTCGTTACAAAGGGAACGCTTATAAATTGCATTGATCCTGAGTATCCACCAATGGAGTACTACTCCAACGGTACTTCAGGAAAAATAATTGGATTTGATGCTGAGGCATCAGCAGCACTTGCAAAAGAACTTAAGTTAAAGATTAAGCAACTTGCAACATCATTCGATGGTCTTATTCCTGCACTGACCGCTGGTCGTTGCGACATTGTGTGGACTGCGCTTTATCTCAGCAACAAGCGTTTAGCTGTTGCAGATGGCGTTCCTTACCTTGAGACAGGTCCAGGAGTTGTTGTTGCAAAGGGCAACCCAAAGAAGATTACTGACATCTCATTTTCTATGTGTGGAAAGCGAATTGCTGTGCAAGGCGCATCTGCTAACGAAGGTCTTGTAAAGGCACAAGACAAGGTTTGTCAGGACACAGGAAAGAAGGGAATTGCAATTTCCTCATATCCAAAGGTTGCAGAGACAGTTGCTGCACTCTTGAACGGAAAAGTTGATGGCATCGTAGAGACAGATGTTGCCTGTGGCGACATTGTTAATAAGAACAAAAAGAAGTTCGAAGTTGCTAAGGGATACTTCCTTGGAGATGTTTCTTTCGCTGCATACATGCAGAAGGGTTCATCTCTAACTCCAGTAGTAAAGAAGGCAGTTCAGAAGTTGATGGACAACGGAACACTTGCCAAGATTGCTAAGAAGTACAACTTGGATCCAGAGAAGCTCACCACAGTAGGAGAGCCAATCTAAATCTCGAAGAATCTTCGAGAGTAGAAGTAGTAAAAATAGAGTGATGCTGGCGGTTCGGTCGCCAGCATCACTTTATTTATAAGTAAGTGCCACAAACTAGAGAGGTAGATGATGGATTTCGAAAGCGCGTTGTTCTTTGAAGTTCTAGTCTCAGAGGCATTTATCAAGGGCGCAGCAATTTCTGTATCTCTTGCAACGCTCTCTCAATTGCTCGCAATCTTCTTTGGTTTCTTTTTAGCTATTTTTCGCTTGGGTAAGAACCCAGTACTTAAAGCATTTGCTGGTGTTTATATCTGGCTATTTCGTGCCATCCCAGCGTTATTGCTTTTGCTTATTGTGTGGAATGCGCTTCCGCAATTAATTCCTGCGATGCGCCAAGAGTGGTACAGCCCATTTTTAGCAGCATTGCTTGCGCTTTCAATTCTTGAAGGTGCATATATGGCAGAGATCTTGCGTTCATCGATTATGAGCGTTGATGATGGACAGGCGCTGGCTGCTCGCGCCCTTGGTATGACGCCGACGCAGGTAATGCGCAAAGTCGTTGTTCCTCAACTTACTCGTATTGCTATTCCACCGACTGCTAATGAGTACATCGGAATGATTAAGTACACATCATTGGCATCTGTGATTTCACTTCAAGAGTTATTGACTCGCGCGGGCAATGGTGTTTCTGCAACCTTTAGATTCGTTGAGTATTACGCCGCAGCTCTTGTTTATTATTTAGTAATCGTTTCAGTCTTGATGGTTTTGCAAGCACGTCTAGAGAAGCGTTATGCGTGGATTTCTACGGTTAAGAAGAGTGTGAGGGTTTCAAAGTGAGCCTTATTGATGTAGAAAAAGTCGAAAAGTATTACGGTGAAAACCACATTCTTAAAGGTGTGGATTTCTCAATCAATACGGGGCAAGTAAAGGCGATTATGGGACCTTCGGGTTCTGGTAAGTCCACATTGCTGCGCCTGATTGCTCTTTTGGAGCCAGTGCACTCTGGAAAGATTTTGTTTAATGGCGAATTAATCGCTGGAAATGCTGATGGATCACGTGCAAAGTCAGAGAGTGAAAAAGTATTAGCTCTTCGCCGCCGTGGAATCGGAATGGTTTTTCAGAAGTTTAATTTGTTCCCACACTTAAACGCCGTTGAAAATGTGATGTGTGCGCTGACAACGGTGCAGGGAGTGGACAAGAAAGATGCTCGCGAGCAATCAATTCACATGCTCGAGCGCGTTGGCTTGGGCGATCGCACAACGTTTTTTCCTTCCGAGCTATCTGGTGGCCAACAACAGCGCGTAGCAATTGCACGTGCTTTGGTGCTTGCACCGCAATTGATGCTCTTTGATGAGCCAACAAGTGCTTTAGATCCAGAGCTTGTGCGCGAAGTGCTTAAGGTGATGGAGAAGTTGGCAGAAGATGGCATGACAATGCTTGTGGTTACTCACGAAGTTGGCTTTGCTCGTCGTGTGGCTAATGAAGTCTTGATGTTTGATGAGGGCGAAATTGTTGAAGCGTTGCCACCAGATCAATTCTTTACAAACCCAACACACGAGCGCACCAAGAAGTTCCTCGAACACGTTCAATGAGCCGCTTAGCGGTATATACAGATACCGATGATTTAGATCCATCTGCTGGTATTGAATTACTCAAGACTGCAGGCTTTGAGGTCGTGCGCCTTGAAACTCATGACGCCGCAGAAATAGTTGCAGTAGCAAAGGCTGCTGCGGCTCTTCTAGTTGGTTATGCCAACATCTCAAAGAATTTAGTTGACCAACTAGAAAGCCTGGAAATAGTTTCGATGCTCAGCACCGGTACAGATAACGTAGATACCAAAGCGCTGGCCGATCGCAATATTTCACTTGTCACCTTAGGCGCTTTGCCAGCCGAGGAAGTAGCAACTCATACTCTGGCAATCACATTAGCGATGCTGCGCGGTGTAGATAAGTTTGCAGCCGCCGCGCAAAGACTTGAGTGGTTTAAGACTCCATATCCAGTTGTGCCACCGCGCATATCCCAATTGAAGTTCGGTGTTCTGGGCTTTGGTCGTATCGGTCAATTAGTTGCCCGTTATGGCGCACCGATGTTTGGCAGTGTGATTTTTCATGATCCATTTGTTAACCAATCACCAGATCCACAATTTAAATCCGTCAGCTTTGATGAACTGATTAAAGAGTCAGATCTGCTCTCTATCAATATTCCAGCAACGGCTGAGAACAAGCACTTGTTCAATAAAGATTTATTTGCAGCGATGAAACCAGGGTCATACCTTGTTAATGCATCCCGTGGATCGATTGTTGATTCAGATGCGTTGGCTGCAGCGCTTAATTCTGGCCACTTAGCAGGGGCGGCGCTTGATGTCATCGATGGCGAACCAGCCAAGAGTGATAATCCATTACTGAATAACCCACAAGTGTTATTGACGCCTCATGTTGCTTATCTTTCACAATTTACACAAAAGGCATACATTACGGTTCAAGCACAAAACGTCATCGACTTCTTTAATGCAAAGGCAGGTAAGTAAAGTGAGTTTCGGTAGCCAAGCAATGAAGTTGTTAAAGCAATATGACGTAGACACAATTTTTGGTATTCCGGGTGTGCACACAATCGAGTATTACCGCGGCATCACTGAGACCGGCATTAAGGGAATTGTTCCGCGCCACGAACAAGGCGCTGGATTTATGGCAGATGGATACGCGCGTATCTCAGGAAAACCTGGTGTCTGTGTGTTGGTCTCTGGCCCTGGAGTATTAAACGCTGCAACACCTATTGCACAGGCTTGGCACGATTCGATTCCAATTTTGGTTTTGGCTGCAAGTACAGAGTCTGAACTCAGCGGCAAGAACCGTGGACCGCTTCACGATGTGCCAGATCAAGCAGGATTTTTCACACAGCTGACGGATGCCAGTGTGACTGTCACAGACCCAGATCAATTCGCCGAAGTTGTTGCACAGGCTTTTGCTACCTGGAAAGTCAATCGTGCGCGACCAGTGCATATTTCTGTGCCATTTGATGTGCTGAGCAAAGATGTATCAGAGATTAAAAGAGTAGATGTTGCTCTACCTGCTCGTCATGTAACGGCAGATGATCTTGCCAAAGTGGTTGCACAGGTAAGTGCGTCGAAGAAGATTGTTCTGATTTGTGGTGGCGGTGCCAATTATGCCCACAGCCAGATTCGAGCTCTGGCAGAAAAATTGAACTCACCAGTTATCACCACAGGAAATGCACGTGGGTTATTACCTGATGGGCATCCGCTCAACGCCGGAACAACGCTGCCATTTAGCGGGGGACAATCACTGATTGCTTCGGCTGATCTGGTCATCGCAATCGGCACCGAATTTAGCGATGTGGACATTATTTATACGGGCAAGCGAGTGCCACAGCCACAGTCAATGATTCGAGTGGATTTAGATAGCACTCAATTACAAGCGGGATTAAAGGCAGACATTGGTGTTCTCAGCGATGCCGCCAACTTTGCTTCAGAGTTATTGGCAGCCCTTAACACCAGTGGATTTACAAGTGGTTATGAAAGCGCAGCAACGGATGCTGCAACTGCGCGGGGCGATATTGGTTGGACTAATCAGTCGCGCTCGCACTTTGAGTGGTTGGACGTAATTTCAGAGTTGATGCCAGAGAACGCAATAGTTTCTATTGATTCAACGCAGTTGGCGTATACCGCTCATCACTACACACCGTGGTCGACTCCTCAGCGTTGGCTTGCACCATATGGTCTTGGAACTTTAGGACCAGCGGTGCCAATGGGTATCGGTGCCAAGGTGGCTGCGCCCAATGATCCGGTTGTGATTATTGCCGGAGATGGTGGTGTTTTATTTACTATCTCAGAGCTAGCAACTGCGCGCGATGTCAGCGGAACAATCGTGACAATCATTTGGGATAACGCAGGCTATGGCGAAATTCGAGACTCTTTTGATCGCGCGAAGGCGGATCGAAATGGTGTGGATATTTCATCATTTGATTTAACAGTAGTTGCACAAGGTTTTGGCATGAACGCATCTCGCGTTCGCACACCAGCAGAGTTGCATACGCAATTCAAGAGAGCGTTAAGTGTGAAAACTCCAAGCGTCATTGTTGTTACAGAGCCAGGATCACCGGCGGATCACAAATGAAGGTCTTTACGAACGCGAAGATAATTTCGCCAAGTGCCAACATTCCAACAGGGGCTGACGCAGTGGCTGTTAAAGATGGATTGATTAGCGCAATTGGTACTCGCGCCGATTTAGCAGCAGGGGCAACAGAGGTAATCGATCTTAAAGGCGCATTCTTATTGCCAGGCTTTGTAGATCCGCACGCACACCCATTGATGTATGGACAGATGATGGATTGGGTCGATGTGGGACCGAGTAAAGCAAAAAACATTAGCGAAATCATTGCGATTCTAAAAAAGGCTGAAGCAGCCCTTCCTGCAGGAGTTCCACTTCGCGCATTTGGTTATGAGCACCGCAACCTCGAAGAGGGTCGCCACCCAACGAAGGAAGATGTTGATCAAATAAGTACTACTCGCGATATTTATGTGATGAATGCCAGCGGTCACGGCGGAGCAGTAAACACACTCGTTCTAGAAAAAAGTGGCATTACATCTGCAACACCAGATCCAAAGGGTGGAGCATTCGAGCGCGATGGCGCTGGCAATCCAACAGGTGTTATTTGGGATGCAGCCTGTGACATCTTGACTGGCAAAGATGGCGTGAAGGTCACAAATCACGGACCGAACTTTCACTTGCCTGATGATCAGAGTGTGCTGACTAAGCAATTTATGCAAGCACAGCACGAATTTATTCGACATGGTGTGACGTCAGTAGGAGATGCCCAAGTAAGCCAGCGCGAATTTGATACCTATAAAGATGCTAAGAAAAATGGCGGGCTTAAGGTTCGTTACTCGATGTATTTGATCTCTTCACAAGTAGGACATGCAAAGAAACTCAGTGCTGATGCTGCTATCGATAACACAATGCTGACGGCTAATGGCATCAAGATGTATGCCGATGGCACCTTGGGTGGGTGGACTGCGTATTTTCCAGAAGGATATAAAGCCGATAAGAATCGCAAAGGTCAGCTCTATCACGATGCCCAAGAGTTTGAATCAATCTTTTTAGATTGTGCACACCAGGGCTATCACATTGCAACGCATGCACAATCACCGACTGCAATCGGAATGGTTATTTCATCTGCTCGTGCAATGCGCAAAGAAAATATCAAGAGCGTAAAGGGTGATTTTCCAATTGTTCGAATCGAACACTGTGGTCTGCCTCAAGAAAAACAATCACATGAACTTTCGGATCTAGAAATCATTGCGGTCAACCAACCAATTCACCATCACAATTGGGGAGATGGTGTTGTTACTGCTGTCGGAAACGAAATTGGCGAGCGCTTTAATCCACTCGGTGAATTTGTGAAAAACAATGTTGCATTTGCGTTGTCTTCCGATGCCCCCGTGGGCAAACCAAATCCATTTGAAGCGATGGCTGCTGCAATGGATCGCCTCACTGTGCACGGCACCGAACTCGGCGCCGATGATTTGAAGATTGATGCCACCACAGCCTTTATGGCCCACACAATGGGCGGGGCTAAAGCGCTGGGAAAAGCGGATCTGATCGGCAGCATTGAGGTCGGCAAGTACGCCGACTTCGCTGTGGTCGATGCCAACCCGCTGACGGCCGATTCAGGCGCCATGAGGCAGATTGGCGTCCTTGCCACCTACCTAGGTGGGCAGCAGAGCTTCTAGATTGGGCTAGCCACCCGCGACACGCGGGTGTGAGCGTGAAGGGCTAGCAATACAGGCAAACCTTCAACGAATCCTTTATGGTTTCCACTATATGTAGGGGTCGAAACGAGAAAACTTTCCATAAGTAGTGTTTATGGCGTATATTTCTCACTCCGCTCAATACAGCGAATTTTGGAAAATAGTGGGATTTACTAGAAGGGACACGCCGAGATGATCTGCCCGTTTTGCAGACACGATGACTCTCGAGTCGTGGACTCACGTCCTGTTGAAGATGGCACACAGATCCGCCGTCGCCGGGAATGCCCAGAGTGCGGACAGAGATTTTCTACACAAGAAGTAGCTCTGCTTAACATTATTAAGCGAAGCGGTGCGACAGAACCATTTAGTCGCGAGAAGGTCTTGGTTGGCGTGCGTAAAGCGTGCCAGGGACGACCTGTCAATGAAGATGACTTAGTTTTGCTGGCTCAGCGCGTAGAAGAAACTCTTCGCGCAACAGGGCAAGCAGATATCGAAGCACAGGAAGTTGGATTGGCAATTCTCGCGCCACTCCGAGAACTCGATGAGGTCGCCTACCTGAGATATGCATCGGTATACCGTAACTTTGCCTCCCTTGAAGATTTCGAAGGCGAGATCGCTTTACTGCGAGCGCTGCCTTCGAGTGCGAATTCCCAAAGCACAGCAACAACAAGTAGCAATAAAAGTAATTCCCCAATTACTGATGAAGAAGTAAAAAGCAATACATCCATGCAAAAAATTAAAAGTACCAACTAACGAATACGGGGATTAAAAATGTCAGACACGGTCATCAACCGCCCAGTCAAGATCAAGGCTCACAACACCTTAAAAGGTAAGGGCTTAACGATCGAACGCATCTACACGAAGGAAGGCGTGCACCCGTATGACGAAGTCAAGTGGGAGCGTCGCGATGTAGTGCAACAAAACTGGAAGACAGGTGAGACAGTCTTTGAGCAACGTGGTGTTGAATTCGCTGACTTCTGGTCAGTAAACGCATCAACGATTGTGACAACAAAGTACTTCCGCGGCGCAGTTGGATATGACAACCGCGAGTGGTCACTTAAGCAGGTTATTGATCGTGTAGTTCTGACATATGTCAAAGCTGGTAAAGAGCATGGATACTTTGCTACAGACAAAGATGCAGAAATTTTTGAGCACGAACTTACATTTATGTTGTTGCACCAGTACTTTGCATACAACTCACCAGTGTGGTTTAACGTGGGAACAAATGCACCACAGCAAGTAAGTGCGTGCTTCATTCTCTCAGTCGATGACACAATGGAATCAATCCTTAACTGGTACCGCGAAGAAGGAATGATCTTCAAAGGCGGATCCGGTGCTGGACTAAATCTTTCTCGTATTCGTTCATCAAAGGAACTACTTAAGTCCGGTGGAACAGCATCTGGTCCAGTTTCATTTATGCGCGGTGCGGACGCATCCGCTGGAACAATTAAATCTGGTGGCGCAACACGTCGCGCAGCCAAGATGGTTGTACTAGATGTAGATCATCCAGATATCGAAGAGTTCATTGAGACTAAGGTCAACGAAGAGAACAAGATTCGCGCATTACGCGATGCTGGCTTTGATATGGACCTTGGTGGAAAAGACATTATTTCCGTGCAGTACCAGAACGCAAACAACTCAGTTCGCGTATCGGATGAATTCATGCGCGCAGTTGAAAAGGGCGAAGACTTCGGTCTAGTCGCTCGCGCATCTGGCGATGTCATCGAGCGCGTTGATGCACGCCAACTCTTTACAAAGATGGCACAAGCAGCATGGGCATGTGCTGACCCAGGAATTCAATATGACGACACAATCAATGATTGGCACACAAACCCAGAGACAGGTCGCATCAATGCGTCAAACCCTTGCTCTGAGTACATGTCACTAGATAACTCAAGTTGTAACTTAGCTTCTCTTAACTTGATGAAGTTCCTTAAAGAAGATGGCTCATTTGATGCAAAGACATTTGCTCGTGCATGCGAACTTGTTATTACATCAATGGATATCTCAATCTGCTTCGCTGACTTCCCAACAGAGGCAATTGGCGAAACCACAAAGGCATACCGTCAGCTCGGAATTGGTTATGCAAACCTAGGTGCACTCCTAATGGCATCAGGTCTTGCGTATGACTCAGATGGTGGACGCGCGCTCGCTGGTGCGATCACATCGCTGATGACAGGTGTTACATACAAGCGTTCTGCAGAACTCGCAGGAATCGTTGGACCATATGCGGGCTTTGCACAAAACGCTAAGCCACATGCTCGCGTTATGCGCAAGCACGCGGCGGCTTCATCTGCTGCAAAGACAGAGACAACACTTGATCGTGATGTCTGGGCAGAAGCGAACAAGGCATGGGATGCATGTCTTTCAACAGGAGATAAGAACGGATGGCGCAACGCGCAGATCTCAGTTCTTGCACCAACAGGAACAATCGGTCTGATGATGGATTGCGATACAACTGGTATCGAACCTGACTTCTCATTGGTTAAGTTCAAGAAGCTAGTCGGTGGCGGATCTATGCAGATCGTTAACCAGACAGTTCCTGCGGCACTTCGCAAGCTTGGTTACGCAGAAGAGACCATCGAAGCAATCGTTGAATTCATTGCAACAAATGGTCACGTCATTGATGCACCAGGACTAAAGCCTGAGCACTACGAAGTATTTGACTGCGCACTTGGTGCACGTTCAATTGCTCCAATGGGCCACGTGCGAATGATGGCTGCATGCCAACCATTCCTATCAGGTGCGATTTCAAAGACTGTTAACTTGCCAGAGGATGCGACAGTTGAAGAAGTTGAAGAGGTTTACTTCCAAGCATGGAAGATGGGCGTTAAGGCACTCGCTGTCTATCGCGATAACTGCAAGGTGGGACAACCACTTTCAGATGGCAAGGCTAAGAAGAAAGGCGCTGTCGCAACTGACTCTGTTGATGAGCAAATAATTGCTTCCCCTGTTCGCAAGCGTCTTCCTAAGTCACGTCCTGCAACAACAACATCATTCTCAGTTGGTGGCGCCGAGGGTTACATGACCGCTGGTGCATATGCCGACGGAGCACTTGGTGAAGTCTTCTTAAAACTTGGCAAGCAAGGATCAACACTTGCCGGTGTAATGGATGCTTTCTCAATCGCAGTATCAATCGGTCTTCAATACGGTGTTCCACTAGAAACATTCGTTGAGAAGTTCACTAACTTGCGATTCGAGCCAGCTGGTATGACAGATGACGCGGACATTCGCATGGCGCAATCCATGATGGATTACATCTTCCGTCGCTTAGCACTTGATTACATGCCATTTGAACAACGCAGTGCGATGGGTCTCTACACATCAGCAGAGCGTCAAGCAGCTCTCGACAATGGCGGCGAATACGCGCCCCTACCAACAGTTTCTGGGGCGAGTGTTGATACCCCAAAAGCGGTTGCGGCTGTGGCAGCGGATGCGGTTGTAAAAAGTGATGTAAAGATCGAAGCAGCGCCAGTTGCCGCAGCACCTGCTGCACCAACACAAACAATTGGTTCTTCATCAGATCTTCTCGAATCAATGGGTATCAAATCTGATGCACCACTCTGCATGACATGCGGTGTGAAGATGCGTATGTCAGGTGCGTGCTTCGTATGCGAAGGTTGTGGAAACACAAGCGGTTGCTCATAAATCTTGTCCAACCCCGTTAAGAAATCCCCGCTAGTTATAGCAACTAGCGGGGATTTCTCTTTTGCGAATTAATTGCAAGTAGTTATAACACGCAACAAAAACATTGATTTACAATGCTTTTTAATTTGACTTTGATTTTTTAATTAAATAACTTATGCACATGTCTTTTTCGAAGATGTTAATTAAGCGCCGCCACATTGATTTTGCGCGCACACAATCTTCTATCTGTCTGTAATAAAGCAAAACCTTCATCCGCTTTAAATCCATAGTTTTTCTATGGGCTCTTTTTCCAATATCCATCCCCAACACACCATAGGAGAATTACATGTCAACAAAGAAGATCGGCAGAGTTGTTGCACTCGTTGCATCAGTTGCTCTGCTTTCAAGTATTACAACAGCACCCTCGCAAGCAATTCCAAAGAATGACACACAGACACTTGTTTCAACTGAGTGGCTAGCAAAGAACATCAACGACCCAAAGATTGTTGTTCTTGAAGTAAGCGCAGAAGAAGGTCTATATGAGCGCGGACACATCACAGGTGCTATCAAGGTTTCATGGACCAAAGAGCTAGTAGATCCAATCAACCGCAACATCTTGTCTCAGAAATCTTTCCAAAACTTAGCTCGCAAAGCCGGAATTGATAATGACTCAACAGTTGTTTTCTACGGCGATAACAACAACTGGTTCGCAGCATGGGGCGCATGGGTATTTAACATCTACGGCCTAAAAGATGTTCGCTTGCTAGACGGTGGGCGCATTAAGTGGGAAAAAGATGGACGCCCACTGACAACTGCAGTATCTGCACCAGCACTCGGTGACGTTGTTGCAAAGAAGGCGGATGCTTCAATTCGCGCGTTCTTGCCAGAAGTTCTAAACGTTGCGAAGAAGAAGACAAACAACGCACTCGTTGACATCCGCTCTGCTGATGAATTCAGTGGAAAGATCTTTGCAGCTCCAGGTTTCCAAGAGCTAGCAATTCGCGCAGGACACATTCCAGGTGCAATTAATATTCCATGGAAGACAGCGATTAACGCTGATGGAACATTTAAGAAGACAGCAGAAGTTCGCAAGATTTATGCTGACCTTGGTATCGATGGCAAGAAGCCGATCATTGTGTATTGCCGCATCGGTGAGCGCGCAAGCCACACATGGTTCTTGCTCAGCCAAGTACTTGGTTATGACGTAAAGGTCTATGACGGTTCATGGACTGAATACGGCAACTCTGTTGGAGTTCCAATTTCTAATCCAGCAGGAACTGTTTGGGGAGTAGCTTGACCTCAAAGAAAGTAACTACTACTAGCGGCTCTGTAACAGGGGCCGCTAGTAGTTTTTCTTGGAGCAGAGCTGACACCATTCGCACAAGCGTTGCGGGCGTCATTGTTCTAGGACTCTTTACGTGGGCTTATCTTTTAAGTTCTAATACCGAAACTGGTGGACGAGCCTCATTCTCACTTCTTATTGGTCTTGCACTCGGCATTGTTTTTGAACGTGGACGTTTTTGTTTCTTCTGTATTTTCCGTGACAGCATTGAATCTCGAAAGAACTCTGGATTTTTATCTGTCATCGTGGCCCTAGCAGTTGGTGCTATTGGTTATGCAATTGTCTTTGGAATGTATCTACCTGACACATCAGGGGAGTACTTGCCACCGAATGCGCACATCGGTCCCACTAGCTGGGTATTAGCGATTGCGGCCCTTGCTTTTGGTTTTGGTATGGCTTTATCTGGTGCCTGCATCAGCGGTCATCTCTATCGCATCGGACAAGGATCATTGCGCGCAATACCTGCGCTAATCGGTGCACTCATTGGTTTTGGTCTTGGTTTTATTACCTGGAACACGTTGTACTTACGAGCAATTCAAGAGGCCCCAACTCTGTGGCTTCCGCACTACATCGGATATGCAGGCTCTCTTGCCGTAACTTTGGCAGTGCTCGGTGTTATTGCTTACTTCTTATTAAAATCAAATACAGAGAGCGCACCAGAGCGCGCTAGCGGCCTTGCTGTTCTTCGTTCGAAATTCTCACCTGCAACAACAGGTGCTTTAGTCGGCATCATCGGAACAATTGCTTACATGCGGATCGAACCACTGGGTGTGACTAGACAACTCAGTGCGATATCTCGCAAGGAATTCGAAAAGCAATCGTGGCTGCCTGAAACAATCAATGGTTTAGATACGTTGGCAGGTTGCGTAGGACTTGTGGCAGATACGATTACAAACAACGGATGGCTCATTATTGGTTTTGTACTTGCATCCTTTGCTGCGGCGCTTTCAGGAAATCGATTTAAATTTGAAATTCCAACGGTTCGAAATAGTTCTACTGCTTTAGTCGGCGGAGTATTGATGGGCTGGGGATCTATGACTGCGCTCGGTTGCACCGTCGGTGTTCTGCTCTCAAGCACTCAGGCATTTGCTATTTCAGGCTGGGTTTTCTTTATCTTTGCATTCCTAGGCGTCTATCTAGGTATCAAAGCAAGGGTGCATACGCTCTAACTTCTTTCTAGGTTAAATTCTAGGCTAGAATTGTGATGTTGTTTCCGGGGTCGATGTAATTTCGAACCGGCGGTTATAGTCCGCGACCCGATGCCATCCAGGTATCGGTTGACTCAGTGAAATTCTGAGACCGACGGTTAAAGTCCGGATGAGAGGAAACAAAAATTGCAGTAGGCGCTGCCTGCTTCTATTTTTTCGTGTACCCCGGTAACTCGTAACTCAAAGAGTTCAAGGGGATATGCACAGATGACACATCATCTAGCGTTTATGCAACGCGCTATCGCCCTGTCAGAAAATGGTCTTGGTCGCACAGCGCCTAATCCAATTGTTGGCGCAGTCATCATTGGCACCGACGGCTCTGTTATTGCAGAAGGTTTTCATGATCGCGCATCTTGTGCTGATCACGCAGAAGTTGTTGCGTTAAAGATTGCTGGTGCTCGCGCACAGGGCGCAACGATGTATGTGACTCTCGAGCCGTGCAATCACACCGGCACAACAGCGCCGTGCACACAAGCAATTATTGATGCCGGAATTAAATCCGTTGTCTATGCAGTTTCTGATCCAAATCCTGTTGCCGCAGGCGGCGCTGCAGTACTGAAAGCTGCCGGCATAGAAGTTATTGCAGGAGTTGGTGTCGATGAAGCAACGCATTCAAATCGTGCGTGGCTAACAAAGATTATTAAGGGCCGTCCATTCATTACGTGGAAGGTTGCTGCAACCCTTGATGGCAAAGTCGCGGCGAGTGATGGAACATCGAAGTGGATTACAAATGAAGCATCAAGAGATGATGTGCAAAAGGTTCGTCGAAGTGTTGATGCCATCATGGTCGGAACACAGACTGTGATTGCAGATAATCCGCACTTGGTACCTCATGATGGCGCTGCAACAAAGAATCCACTGCGTATTGTCTGTGGAACGCAGGAGCTGCCGAAGGGCGCCAATGTATTTAATGATGCGGCGCCAACACAGGTGATTGCAAGTAAAGACTTAGGTGTAATTGGCTCAGGACTATTGGCACTCGGCGTGAATCATATTTTGCTCGAATCTGGACCAACTCTTGCCACTGCGATGTTGCACGCTGGAATGCTGGATGAATTGATGATGTATCAGAGTTCATCTGTACTTGGTGCGGGCAAGAGCTTTGTGGCTGACCTTGGTGTTTTAAGTATCGATAACGCAATCCGTATGCAGCGCATCAGCACTGAGACTTTTGGTGATGACGTTAAATCCGTCTACAGAATTGCGAAGGTGTAACGATGTTTACCGGATTAGTACAAGAACTTGGAACCGTTCTAGATATCGCGCGTAATGAAAGCAACGCTGTGATCACGATTAAAGCAGCGCAATTGGTGGCTCAAATAAAGCCAGGGGATTCAGTAAGCGTTGATGGTGTCTGTTTAACAGCGGTGGATGTAAAGCCTGATTCATTTACGGCAGATGTCATGGTGCAAACACTTGCCGTGACATCCCTTGGACAAATTATTGCTGGCAGCGCAGTGAACCTAGAACTAGCAGCCAGACTAGATACACGCATGGGTGGGCACATCGTGCAGGGTCACGTAGATGGCACAGGTACGTTGGTGGCGCTGACGCCTGGCGCGCAATGGATGAAGTGCGAAGTAAAGGTAGAGCGCTCATTACTTAAATACATCGTGGCAAAGGGATCTATCTGTTTTTCAGGAATTTCTCTCACAGTTGGCGAAGTAAATGATGAGACATCAGTGGTCACAGTCTGGTTAATTCCAGAGACTATTGAGCGAACATCTATTGCAACTAAGAAACCAGGAGATGTCATCAACATCGAAGTCGATGTACTGGCCAAGTACGTCGAGCGAATGATGGAGAGTAAAAAATGAGCACTCTGACACCTATAGAAAAAGCACTTGCAGATTTTGCTGCCGGAGCGATTGTGATTGTCGTAGATAACGAAGATCGCGAGAACGAAGGCGATTTCATTATGTTGGCCGAAAAGGCAACGCCGGAAAAAGTTGCGTTCATGAATCGTTATTCAACGGGTCTTTTGTGTGCACCGATGAATCGCGAACGTGCACGCATCTTGGGCTTGCCATTGATGTGGGCGAAGAATCAAGATACAAATAAGACAGCATTTACTGTGACAACGGATGCGAAAAAGAATCTGACAACAGGAGTCAGCGCCACAGAACGCGCAACAACATTTACAGAGCTAGCACGAGCAAGTGCGAGCGCCGATGACTTTGTCCGTCCTGGTCACGTACTGCCTTTGATTGCAGCAGACGGTTTACTTGAGGATCGACAAGGACATACAGAGGCCGCAGTTGCAATGGCCACATTGGTGGGCGCACAACCTGTTGGTCTGCTCTGTGAAATTGTTAATGAAGATGGCTCGATGTCTCGTATGCCAGATCTGGAAAAGTTTGCGGCCCAGCACTCACTGCCAATTATTTCTATTGAGGCGTTAGCCGAATACGCACGAACAAAAAACATTGCAAAGCACGTTCCTGCACTGCCAAAACTAGTGTGGGCGAATCTGCCACTAGAAAGCGGTGCGTGGAAGATTTCATCCTTTACCAACTCTGCGGGTATTGATCACGCGATTGTGGCTTTTGGCGATATCAACGGTGCATCCGAAGTTTTGATGCGAGTTCATTCTGAGTGTTTAACAGGGGACGTATTCTCATCAAAGCGCTGTGATTGCCAAGCGCAGTTGCATCACTCTTTAGATCGCATTGCAGCCGCTGGTTCTGGTGTTGTGATTTATCTTCGTGCACATGAAGGTCGCGGTATTGGGTTAGCTGAGAAAATTAAGGCGTACGCTCTGCAAGATCAGGGGCAAGACACTGTGCAAGCAAATATCTCATTGGGCCACGAATCAGATGAGCGCAGCTTTAATGATGTAGTTGTGATTGCTAAGGCGTTGGGGATTTCTTCGGTTCGATTATTAACAAATAATCCTGACAAGATTTCAACACTTACTGCAGCCGGAATCTCCGTAGCGGTTGAGGAAATCTCTGTCGGACTAAGTGATTTTAATCAGAAGTATCTAGAGACAAAGCGCACCGTCATGGGGCACTTAATGGGAAAGGCAAAATAATGGCCGGACATGCACCAGACGTTTTTGTTAAAGAAGTACCGGGCGCCAAGATTGCGATTATCAGCGCAACATGGCATGACGATATTTGCTGCGACCTGATTAAAGGCGCCGAACGCGCATGTGCTCTGGCAAAAGCATCGACCACTGTTATTCGAGTTCCAGGTTCTTTTGAATTACCACTTGCTGCGCAATTTGCTTTCGAAAAAGGTTTTGACGCAGCAGTTGTATTGGGCGTTGTTATTCAAGGTGAAACACCGCACTTTGATTATGTCTGCCAAGGTGTGACACAAGGAGTCATGGATGTCAGCCTTAAGTTCTCAAAGCCAATTGGTTTCGGTGTTTTAACAGTTAACACAATTGAGCAAGCGATTGCCCGTTGCGGTCGCCCAGAAAGCTTTGAAGATAAGGGATTTGATAGCGCGGTTGCGGCCATTGCATTACTGTTACAGAAGTGAGCGAGCTATCTGCGCAAGTACGTAAAGCGTTAGACGCAGCCGTTGAAGCAATTGGTGGCGCGCCTCGTGAAGGTCAGATTGAAATGGCCGAAGCAGTTGCCAATGCACTTACTGATCGCCATCACTTAATGGTTCAAGCAGGTACAGGCACTGGAAAATCACTGGCATACATTGTTCCGGCACTTGTGCATGGGCGAAAAGTATTAGTTGCAACAGCAACACTTGCACTACAAAGACAACTCGTCGAAAGAGACTTACCTGCCGTTGTTCCGGCTCTTGAAAAAGTACTGGGCCGCGAAATTACATATGGAATCTATAAAGGCGTTGGCAATTACATCTGCTTGCAAAAGATGAATAGCGAAGAACCAGATCCAGATGGCGAAGTACTGCTGGAAGTTTCTTCCCTTGGAAAAGATGCACAGCGTTTACACGCATGGGCAAAGTCCCCTGGTGCAACAGGTGATCGCGATGATGCACCCGAAGTAGATCGCAGAGTGTGGGCTGCTAACTCTTTATCGGGGCGCGAATGCGTGGGCGCAGATGTCTGTGCTTACGGGCACCAATGTTTTGCTGCCCTTGCAAAGGGACGCGCGCAGAGCGCAGACATTGTTATTACTAATCACACGTTGCTTGCAATCGAAATTGTGGACTCACATCCAATTTTGCCCGAACGAGATGCTGTAATTTTGGATGAAGCACACGAATTTATGGATCGCACAACCCAAGCTGTGACTGAAGAACTCACATCGGCTCGAGTCATCAGGGCTGCTGCAATGGCGCGCAAACATATGCCAGGAAAACTAGCTGACACATTTACAAAAGCTGCTGATGACTTTCATGACACGATGGCAGATTACGGACAAGATGTTCGCCAAAACCCAGCTATGCAAGGCCGCCTCGAAGAGATTCCAGCATCGCTAGAAGCACCGATTCGTCGCGTGAAAGAGGCAGCAGCAGCGATTGTGCAATCAATTAGCGCCGATGAAGAAGCAATTGGCAGTGACGCACTGGCAGAACGTGCACGCGTAAAGGGTGCGGTCAATGAGATCAATACAACGTGCCAGAAGATTATGCGAAATAGTGATGGCCAAGTGCTCTGGTATGAACCAACGTTTCAGACTCTGCACTTAGCGCCTTTAAGTGTTTCTATTGTTCTGCGCGCTAACTTGCTGACAAAGACACCAGTGATTGCAACATCTGCCACATTAAGCGTTGGCAACTCAATGGATGCAATGGCTCGATCTATTGGTTTTACAGTCGGCGGCGATGAAGATGCCATCGCTGAAGATGGCGATATCGATCCGAGCAATGTTGCGATGTTGGACGTTGGTTCGCCCTTTGATTTTGCTAATCAAGGTGTTTTGTATCTGCCTAAGCACTTGCCCGAACCAGGCCGCGACGGTGTGCATCCAGATGTATTAGAAGAGTTAGGCGAATTGATTGACGCCGCCGGCGGACGAACACTTGCACTCTTTAGTTCGTGGCGCGGAGTAGAAGCCGCCGATCTGCACTTGCGCAAAGTATTAGCAGAGCTGCCAATAAAGATAATTACACAAAAACGTGGCGATGCTGTTGGGCCACTCGTCGAACGTTTTGCAAAGGATGAAACATCTGTCTTGCTCGGCACGATGTCGCTCTGGCAAGGAGTCGATGTGCCAGGAAACTCGTGTGTACTTGTCACAATTGATCGCATTCCATTTCCACGTCCCGATGAACCAGTGATGTCAGCGCGCGCCGCACAAGCAGATGCCGGCGGTGGTTCTGGATTTATGCAGATCTCATTGCCACGAGCCGCGTTGTTACTGGCACAGGGCACTGGACGTTTAATTAGATCAGTTGAAGATCGCGGAGTTGTAGCGATACTTGATTCGCGCATCGTTAATAAGAGATACGGAAGTGTGCTTTTAAACTCAATGCCGCCTTTGTGGCGAACTTCGGATAAAGCTGTGGTGCGCGAATCGCTACAGCGATTGTCCAATCAACTTAAGGACTAGTTCTTTTACCTTCGGCCAGGATGCTGCAAAACTTGGATGCAACGTGAGTTCGCTGATTTTTTCAACCTCAACCCAACGCACTTCATGTGATTCATCATTTACTTCGTGGGCAATTAATGTGGCAGCAGCCGATGCAATGACGGTGTCGTATTTCCAATTGCCGTGATTGTCTTCGTGAACAACAACGGGTGTGACAAGGGCTGGATCTAAACCAGTTTCTTCCACTGCTTCGCGAAGCGCGCCGGCAATGACATCTTCGTGCGAATCTCGCGCACCGCCAGGAATTCCCCAGGTGTCACCGTTATGAACCCACGGCGCTCGGTGTTGAAGCAAAATCATTGAATCGCGGACGAGTAATAAACCAGCAGCGCCGTGTAAACCCCAGTGCTTATTTCCGCAATCACACTGGACCCATCCATCACCATCTCGCGCTGTCACGGTTCTAGAGTGGCATAAGTATCCACATGCGCGCGAGATGAAGGCTTTTGATACGCGCGACTTACTTAACCTGCGCCCATTATGAAAACAAATAGAGCATTAATTACAGGACCCTTACTTATCGCACTCTTATTTCCAGCTTCCACAGCCGTGGCCGCTGACTGCACCAAAGCGTGTCTGGCGGTCACCGTAGAAAATGGCCAGATAGTTGTCTCTGGTCAAAAAGGCAATGGCCCCAAGAGCACCAAGGTTGTTAAGAAGGTTGTAGCTGTAAAAACAGTTGCACCCAAGAAACCAGTTATCAAGAAAGTCGTCTCAAAACATCCGAGCACAGTTGTGGCTACACGCAAACCAGTTGTTAAAAAACCGGCAGTGAAAAAACCAGTTGTTGCAAAGAAGAAAGTTGTTGCAAAGAAAGCAACAGCTGCAACATCTATTGCTGATCGCCTCACCAAATTGTTGCCAACAGGGGGAGTTGCCTATCAGCCAGGCTTTGAGCCACTAGTCAATGTTCCTGTTGTTTTTTGGTGTGATCTGCCAAAGATATTTAGCACTCGATTTAACATTGTTGGCGAAGTTGTTGATGTGACGCTGCGTCCTTCATTTACATGGTCATTTGGCGATGGAAGCATCATGCAGAGCACAGATCCCGGAGCGCCTTATCCCAATGGATCAATTCAGCATTCGTACTTAAAAGAGGGTACGTATCTGGTGACAATGCTTGCAACATGGGGTGGCACATGGTCAAACCAAGGCACCATCCGCGCCGTTTCCGGACAGATTAAGACCATTCGCGTTGCAACCGTCAAAGTTGTTAGCGCCCCAACAATGTTTGTTCAGTAAGTGAGTACTGCAACAGCGGTGGATTACCGCGAAGAAGATTTTGCTAAAAACGTTGCCACATACTTTGTAGATATCGATGCTTCAGATTTGAACGCCATGCAACAAGATGGCGCCACAGCAATTGTGGATCTAGCGGGTGAGTACGAATCAATGGGCTGCAGCGTTAATACGGCCCTTAAGGCAAAGGTGCTTGGTCGTTTATCGGATATTCAAGTACGCGATTTTGCTTTGGGCTGTCATAACGATGTGACGCTGCCGAATTATGTGGCTATGTGGTCTGATCTTTTGTCTGTGGCACCGGCAAAGTTTGTCGCTCCGGTGGCATCTTTATGTGCGGCCATTAGTTATGAAAGCGGAGACAAGGAAGGTGCTGCGCAGTACTTGCGCCGAGCCATCGCAGATGATGCGCGGTATTCATTGGCCACATTGTTACAACGCGTCTTTGCATCCGGTTGGCCTACAAGCGCCTTTGCCGCAATGCGCGCAGACCTTCACCCCAAAGTCTGCGCTCTGATCTTTACGCACAATTAGTATTTGATGCGGCTCGCTTCATTTGTTACCCTTGCCAATAGGTCACGAGTTCTAGCTATAGCCCCAGCTTGCTAGACGGCAACCCTCCACCGCGGCGGGGTGCTCTGGGTGAAGACCTGGCAGGGGTTAACTTTCGAGTTGAGTCTGCAAGTGCGTGAAGGAATTAATTACTGTGTCTATTGCTAAGAAATCACCACACGATCGATACGACGTGACTGGCGCATGGCTTGAAGGCGATGATGTTGGCGATCGCGAGTTTATAAAAATCGGGGATCTCGAACTTGAAAGCGGTGAAATTCTCACCGATGTAACAATCGCGTATCAAAGTTGGGGCACATTAAATGCTGCTCGCGATAATGCAATTTTAGTAAATCACGCAATGACTGGTTGGTCAGATGTTCCGGGATGGTGGCCATCGATGGTTGGACCAGGTCTGCCACTAGATACTGACAAATACTATGTCGTCTGTCCGAATGTCATTGGTGGCTGCCAAGGAAGCACAGGGCCATCTTCAATCGCACCAGATGGAAAACGATGGGGATCACGCTTTCCATCAGTAACTATTCGAGACATGGTTGCTGGCGAAATTGCATTCTCAGATGCCATCGGAATTAAGAAGTACAAACTCTCACTCGGTCCATCACTCGGTGGAATGCGTGCCCTTGAATGGGCTGTTGAATTTCCAGATCGCGTTGGCGCCATTTGCACGATTGGTTCTTCAGCGGTTGCCACAGGTGATCAAATCGGAACCGCTGCAATTCAAATTCGCGCAATCAAATCTGATCCATTTTATTTTGGTGGCGATTATTACGATAAAGATCGCGGACCGATCGAAGGCATGGGAATCGCACGTCGTATTGCGCATCTGACATATCGCACAGAAGCAGAGATGGATGTGCGCTTTGGTCGCCAATTACAGGGAGATGACACTGGCCGCTTTGCCGTTGAGTCATATCTGGATCATCAAGCAAACAAATTAGCTAAACGCTTTGATGCCAACACATATATTGCTCTGACTGAGGCGATGAATTCACATGACATCGGCCGCGGACGTGGGGGTGTGGCAGCAGCACTTGAATCCATCACTGTGCCCGTGATGGTGCTATCCATTGATACTGATCGACTCTTTCCACCTCGTCTGCAGGCAGAGATAGCCGAATTAGCCCCTCACGCGGCTCCTGTAGAGACGATTACATCCCCATTTGGGCACGACGGCTTCTTAGTTGAGGTCGAATCTGTGGGCGCTGTAGTGCGAAAGGCGCTCGCGCTCTAAGAATTTGCTCTGATTATGTGTTTTTGGATGTGCAAAATGGCCTGTGGACAAATTATAATATAGCCATCGCCTCTTCGGCTTCGAAGAGAAAAAACAAAAGGACAATTGTGGCTGTATCAAGTGCGCTCAAAAACAGGGGCAAGAAGAAAGCAGTAGCGAAAAAGAGTGCTGCGAAAAAGAAACCCGTAAAAAAAGCGCCAGCAAAGAAGGCTCCAGCCAAGAAAGTTGCTCCAAAGAAGATTGAACTCAAGAAAGATCTGACCGCCAAAGATGTTCAGGCCATTGTTGATGCAAAAACAATCGCGATGCGCCAAAAAGAAGTTCTCGCCGAACTCGAATCTCGCGGTATTACATCCATTAACCGCATTCCAAAAAAGGTCGATAAAGATTTAGTTGACGAGGCTCGTGCGCTCGCAGCATCGGTACCTGTTGCTGCGGAGAAGTTGCGCAAAGCCGGACTCGGTTCGCCATTTCGAATGCTCAAAAAAGTTGAACTCGAACTAATTGCTCCTCCTGCACCAAAAGTTGTTCCACCAAAGATTGATGCTAAGACTGGAAAGCCAGTAGTTGTAAAAATCGATGGCGAAGATGTAGAGCTCGAAGAAGTAGAACTCGAAGATGTTGAGTCCCTTATCGCAGAAGCGGTAGAAATTATTGACTCAGAGGCAGAAGATAAGGCTAATCAACCACGCGTTGTAGACCTTAAGGCCGAAGATGCCACAGGCAATGAAGAGAATGCATTTACATTAAAGGCATCAGAAGAAGATGATGCGCCAGCACAGACAGTTATGACTGCTGGTGCAACAGCAGATCCGGTAAAGGATTACCTCAAGCAAATCGGTCGTGTTGCACTGCTCAACGCCGAACTCGAAGTAGAACTAGCAACTCGCGTAGAAGCTGGATTATTTGCTGAATACAAGCTTGCAACTGAGAAGAAGTTAGATAAGAAGTTTAAGCGCGAACTCGAATTCATCGTCGAAGATGGAAAGCGCGCAAAGAATCACTTGCTAGAGGCAAACCTTCGTCTGGTTGTCTCCCTTGCGAAGCGTTACACCGGCCGTGGAATGCTCTTCCTTGATCTCATTCAAGAAGGAAACCTTGGTTTGATTCGTGCGGTTGAAAAGTTCGACTACACAAAGGGTTACAAGTTCTCTACATATGCAACGTGGTGGATTCGCCAGGCGATTACTCGTGCGATGGCAGATCAGGCGCGCACAATTCGTATTCCGGTACACATGGTTGAAGTCATTAACAAACTTGCACGTGTACAACGTCAGATGCTTCAAGACCTTGGTCGCGAACCGACCCCAGAAGAGCTCGCACGCGAATTAGATATGACACCTGAAAAGGTTGTTGAAGTACAAAAGTACGGCCGCGAACCTATCTCACTTCACACACCACTGGGTGAAGAAGGAGACTCTGAATTCGGAGATCTGATTGAAGACTCTGAAGCAGTTGTTCCAGCCGATGCGGTCTCATTTACATTGCTTCAAGAGCAGTTGCACTCAGTTCTAGACACTCTGTCAGAGCGTGAAGCAGGTGTGGTTGCAATGCGCTTTGGCCTTACAGATGGACAACCAAAGACACTCGATGAAATCGGCAAGGTTTACGGAGTTACTCGCGAACGTATTCGCCAAATCGAATCAAAGACAATGTCTAAATTGCGCCACCCTTCACGCAGCCAGGTGCTGCGCGATTACCTAGATTAAAAATCAACTCAAGGGAGAAAAAAATGAGCGACAAAGTAACAATGCGTATTAAGCCAAATGGATCTATTCGTGTGACAGGTGAAGTTGATTTCGTAGATGCAGAAGGCAAAGTTGTAGAGACAAAGAGTGATTTTTCTTTGTGCCGCTGCGGAGCTTCAAAAGATAAGCCGTACTGCGATGGTTCACACCGCGATGCTGGTTTCGAGGCGGCTGGAAATTAACGCACGCGATGCACAAGAGCAGCACATTGCTGCTCGTATCGCATTGGGTGAAAAGGTAGTTGGCATCAAATTAGGTGGAGCATTAATTCAATCTGAAGATGGTGCAAAAAACTATCAGACGATTTTCGGATATCTCACCGATGCCATGCAACGAGATAGTGAAGTAAAAATCGCAGATTTTGGCTGGCCGCGAGTCGAGCCGGAAGTAGTCTTTAAATTAGCTCAAGATATTGATCATCAAATCACTTTAGAAAAAGCCCCTTCATACATAGAGGCCGTCACGGTTGGCGCCGAAATATTAGATTACAGAAGCAAAAATCCCGATCCATTCGTAGAAGAAGCAATTGCAGATAATGCAGGCGCTGCTGGTTTCGCACTGGCTACCTGGAATGATCCATCCGTACTTCACCAGAATCTAAAAGCCACAATTCATGAAAATGATGCACTGATGCGAGAAGCCCCAGTGAGTGCGATTTTTGGCAATCCATGGAAAGCAGTTGTGGCTCTTTCGACAATCATGCAAGAGAATTCAACATTATTGCCTGCAGGATCAATTCTTTTTTCTAGTTCTGCAACTGAAGGAATAGTTCTCCAGGCAGGTAAGAACTATCGAATTGAGATTCAATTGCTAGGAAGTATTGAGCTTAAAGCCATTTAGCTCTCTTGAATTTGAAAAATAAAAATCCACTGACAGCTGCAACAAATCCCATCACAAGGGGATATCCAAATTTCCACTGTAGTTCAGGCATAAATTCAAAGTTCATTCCATAAATGCCTGCAATCATGGTTGGACCAGCAGCCAGTGCAACCCAGGCAGAGATTCGCCTAACATCTTCATTTTGTCGAACTTGAACGTGAGCCAGATCTGCTTGCAAGACGGTAGTCAGAAGTGAATCCATGCCCGTGGCATGTTCATATGCATGTTGCAAGTGGTCGATTGTGTCTCTGAAAAAGGGCTTGATCTCAGAAGGAGCTGCAGCAAAAGTTTCGGAAGCAACTTTTTGTAGAGGCACAATCAGTGGCTCGATAGCGTGACGATACTCAATAACTTCGCGCTTAAGAAAATAAATCTCTTGACTATATGTTTTTCTATTTCCACCAAATACTTTTGTTTCAATATTTATTACGTCATTTTCAAGTTCAGTTGCAATCTTTGTGTACTCATCGATAACTCGATCAGCCACAGCGTGTAGAACTGCAAATGGACCAAGGGCCAATTGGCTCGGATTTGCTTCGATGTCATGGCGCACCGTCGTAAGGGGTGAACCTTCGCCGTGTCGCACAATCACAATGAAGTGCTTGTCCACGAAGCACATGAGTTCGCCAGTTGTGATTTCAGAACGCGCTTCGTTATAGAAAACCGTTTTTGTAACGAAGAACGTTAACCCGTCGTAATCTTCTATTTTCGGACGCTGTTTTGCCGAGACTGCGTCTTCAATTGCAAGGGGGTGAAAGTTAAGTTCTCCAACAACGTGATCAAACTCTTGTTGAGTGGGTTCTGCTAAACCGATCCAGACGAACCCGCCATTTTTTCGGGCGAGATCAACCTGGTCGGAAATGTCTGCAGGTGCAGGAATACGTAAGCCATCGTGGTAGAGGGCAGCATCAACAATCACGAGATTGATTATGGTGCAGACAAGCGCAAATTGACCGAAAATTCACGCAAGTTCACCCTAAATTGGTTAAATGTAAAGCCAAAATACCTTTTTACGTGAGTTTCCAAATCCTACTGTTGCGACCATGACACATTCCGGATCTGCCTTTGATGAAGTAAATGAAAAAGTTGCACAAGCTGGTGAAATTTTAGGCCTCAAGCCCGGAATTATCTCAGCTCTCAGTAGTTGCGAGCGAGAAGTAGTTATCTCGATTCCGCTACGAAGAAATGATGACGTCGATGTGTTGGTTGGGTATCGCGTCCAGCATTCAAGCGCGCGAGGACCTCGCAAGGGCGGCATTCGATTTCATCAAGATGTTGACCTTGATGAAGTACGCGCACTTGCATCACTCATGACATGGAAGACGGCACTGATAGATGTTCCATTTGGCGGAGCCAAGGGTGGCGTTGCAGTTGATGCATCAAAACTAACTTTGATTGAGAAGGAAGAAATCATTCGTAGATGGACACGTTCACTTGTACACGTACTAGGACATCATCGCGATATTCCCGCTCCTGACATGGGAACAGATGCAAAAACTATGGCGTGGTTGATGGATGAATTTCATCGTCTCGAAGGATTTCAACCAGCATGCGTTACTGGAAAACCAGTTGAGTTATTTGGAGCACCCGGTCGCGAAGAAGCGACGGGTCGTGGTGTCGCACAAATCGCTGCTGCCACATTGGAACGAAATGGTGTGAAAGTAAAAGGCGCCACAGTTGCAATCCAAGGATTTGGAAACGTAGGTCGATATGCAGCACTAGTTTGCTACGAGCTTGGAATGAAAGTGATAGCGCTGGCAGATGTCACTGGTGGAATTGTTGATAAGAAGGGAATTGAAGTTCCGTCGATCTTCTCCCATAAGACATTGGAAAATGTTCAGGCTGAAGAACGCATCACGGGTGATCAATTACTCGAGATTAAGTGCGATGTATTAATTCCTGCGGCCCTAGGAGGTGTCATCAATGAAAAGAACTGCGCCAAGATAAATGCAGGATTTATCATCGAAGGTGCGAACCAACCTTTAACTAGTGCTGCAGATAAGCATTTGCGCAATCAAGGAGTAGTCATCGTTCCCGATATCTTGGCGAACTCTGGGGGCGTCATGGGTTCTTACTTCGAATGGACGCAAAACATTCAAGAATTTAGTTGGCCTATAGAGAAATTCCGTCGCGAATTAGATTCACGAATGGAGGCAGCATTTAGCAATGTCAATGAGACCGCCAAGCAGTACTCGATTGACCTTCGCAGCGCAGCTTTCGTTTTGGCCGTTGGGCGAGTAGCCAAAGCCTTCGAAATGAGAGGATCTTTGGTCTAGCAAATTACGAAGCGATTGTTTCGGTTGTAGAGGATTTGATGTCCTCATAGGTTGCGATCCACGAATATCCGCACTCGGCGCATAGCGTCATCGGACCGAACTCTTCATTGCGTATCAATTCCAACTCGACAGAACGACAAACGTAACAAGTTGGAAAATCTAGAGGTTGTGACATGGCGACTTCCCTTCGTTCGTTGTGTATCCACGTGTGGGGAAGCGATTCCTAGTATCTAGGCGCGTGGAAACGCGAAAGGGTGTTTAAGGGTTAATGTCAGGTGAATACTTTCTTTCTCTACCTGTGAGTTGCCTGTGAAAGTGGATTAAAGGCCGCTTTCAGGTTGCTGGTCAATGGGTCTGAACTTAATGTTTCTGGGACCCGCACGACCTAATTAGAGGAGTTCGATATGAAGAAGTTGCGCCTTGGTGCAATGACTGCAGTAGCGCTGGCTGCCGCGCTGACGTTGTCAGCAAAGCTTCTCAAGTAATCGAGTAAAAGCATTGCTTTATTTACATAGAGTAAAGGCCATCTCAGATCGTGGGGTGGCCTTTACTTGTGCATGCATCGTGATGGCATCAGCTCTTTTGTTCTCACTAATGCAACCAGCGCAAGCGGCTTCAGTTGATCTCACATTTGAAACAACTTCCATCGAACGCACTGTCACAGAGGGCGGAAATTCTCGTGGTCCCGCTATAGCGGTTATGCAAGATGACACTGTCTTACTTGGTGGTGGAGCAAATGGTGGAGAGGTTTTTATCTGGAATAAGCAGACAAAGACACTGGTCCGCGGCGGAAGTTTTATTCCAGCACAAAGAAGAGATGATGATTCTCGCTTTGCGATTAATGACATTGCAGTACTTTCAGAGACCCCACTTCAGGCGAGGTTGTTGATCTCGTATCCGCGTTTTAATACCAAACGCACGTGCGTAGAAATTGCTGTAGACGAACTCGCTTTCGATCGCGTGAAATCCAAAATTACATATGTATCTCAATGGTTTCTGACAAAGCCTTGTGTTCCAGTATCTGCAGTGCAACACACAGCAGGCCGCTTTGAAGTAATTGATAAAAACACTGTCTATATGACCGTGGGAGATTTGGGCTATTCACAAATAGGCAATCGTAAAAAACGTGGAGATCTAGGCTCAGTCTTTAAGTTAACTTCTCAATCGGCAAGGAAAATCTCACAGGGACATCGCAATCCGCAGGGGATTGTTCTCTATGACAAGAAAACACTCTTAGTTGCCGAACATGGACCTCGCGGTGGCGATGAGATTAATCTGATTAAAAAAGGTAATGATTATGGGTGGCCATTTGTTTCATACGGAGCGCCATATGGATCAGGAGATTATGTTCGCCCCGGCAAGACAGGGACGCACGTTGGTTATGCCGCGCCGATTACGTATTGGGTCCCATCAATTGCACCTACAGAGCTTGTACAACTTCCTAATCAAGGCTGGGGTGCTTGGAACTCTGCATTAGTACTTGGAACTCTGCGTGAAGAAGTATTGGTTTTTATCAAAGTAAATCAGAAGTTTGACGTGACCGAGAATGTGCGAGTAAACGTTGGTCACCGCGTTCGAGACCTCGAAGTTTTCGGTGATGGATCACTGGTGATGAGTACAGATTCAGGCAAACTGATTACAGCAACAATCGCTAACGCGTCGTAACTCGAGCTCTGACTCTTCCCTTAGGGCGATATGTTGCCCGAGGTTGTGCCTTTGGAAAATCACCATCTAATCTGAAGTTTTTAGCAACCATCATGAGAATTAAACGTGCTTCAGCAATTGCAAAGTATTCACCAAGACATTTGCGCGTTCCTGCTCCAAATGGGAAGTAAGCACCGCGGGGCAGACTCTTTTCTAAATTAGTGTTGAGCCATCTAGATGGATTCCATGCAAGAGGGTCTTTGAAATAATTTGCATTTCTGTGAGTAACAAATTGGCTCACCAATACGTGCGCACCCTTTGGAATATCGATTCCATCAACGACGCAATCCTCTGTAGCAATGCGTGGTGCAATCCAGACAGGTGGTGCCAAACGCATCGTCTCTTCAAAGATCGCTGATGTGATGGGCGAGCTCTCTTCGAGTTCTTGATATGTAGGAATTCGATTTTCTGTAATCCACGCCGCGCGATCAGCTTCTGCTTCTAACTCTTTACGCATCTCAGGGTTTTTGGAGAGATAAGAAAATGCCCAACTCATAACATTCGCCGTTGTTTCGTGGCCACTGAGAATAAGAGTCAAAACTTCATCTCGAATATGTTCGATGGAGATGTGATCTCTCATCTGAAGCATGATTCCCAATAGGTCATCATCCTTATTCTCGCCACTCTGCAAGCGCTTGTTGATGATGGCTTCTGCTGTATCAACTAATTTATCTGAGGCGACTTCAAACTCTTTGAAGTACTTAAGACCAGATTTATCAAAACGCTCAAGACCCGGAAGCATTGTTCGCTCGATTCGATCAATTGCTACTTCCATTGACTCAGCGATGATCTTTGTGTATTCATGTGAATCTAATCCAAAGAGGCAGCGAGAGACGATTTCAAGGGTGAGCTCCATCATTTCTGGAGCGATATCGACTGAAGGTTTTTCTCTCCATTTTTCTGTGTGCTCAGTAATGAGATTGTGCATGATTGCAACGTACGCATCTAAATTTCCATGATGAAATGGTGGCTGCATCATGCGTCGATGCGCAAGATGAATTGGCTCTTCGTTAGTCAGTAACCCTTCGCCCAAAACCTTTCGCATACGTGCGAAGCCGACCCCTTTTACAAATTTATGCTGTTGCGCAACTGTTACTTCGTGCACCGCAGCCGGGGAGAAGAGTCCGATAAATAACCGGCGGGAGAGAAAGAACGAACACGTATTCCCATATTTTTTCTGCATAGATAGTAAAAAGCTTGGAGTGTTAATGATGAACGTTGGCGTAAGTAGATCTGAAAAAATTGGGTTTGGTCCAGGTAGACGTTCATCGCCACTCCATTGATTGCGCATAATTGGCGCAGGAATAGGAGCGTACTCAGCCGGCCTTGGAGCCGAGAAGGGCTTACTTATCTGCATCGCCATTACATGAGAGTAATACTCATGAAGGCTTAGTTATATAAGAAAGAGGAAGTTTCTTTTAATTTGCAGCAGGGGATTCAACGAGTTTTGAAGTCTCGTCTTGAATCTTTGCAGCAATTGGACGAATCTTTTCGGCGTATTCCTTGCCGTGGTGTCCACAGAATAAGAGCTCTCCGCCAGAGAGAAGCACGGCGCGTACATATGCCTGGGCTCCGCAACGATCGCATCGGTCAAGGGCGTTAAGAGGTACAGCTTCTAGAATCAGTTGTTCTGACATATCTCTCTCCGTTCTCAATCGGGAAGTGGTGGGTGGTGCTCTTTCTATGGAACATCAAACCATGTCTGGTTATTCCCCGCTCGTTAATATTGCTCTTTTTCTTTAATTTTGTGTGTGAATATGCACGATTCTCGGCGAAATTCATATTGTGAGACTTTTGCGGCGAGTTACCCACGGCTTTGGCGTATTGAAAGATAACCTTTGCCACCGTGGCCTCCAAGAAAGAAGATGCAAACATCTCGCAGGAGAGCTATACCGCAAAAGATTTAGCAGTCCTTGAAGGACTAGACGCAGTTCGCAAACGCCCCGGAATGTATATCGGTTCTACCGATTCTCGCGGCTTGATGCACTGCTTATGGGAAATTATTGATAACTCAGTCGATGAAGCACTCGCTGGTCACTGTAAAAAAATTGAAATTAATCTCGAATCAGATGGTTCGGTAGAAGTACACGATGATGGTCGCGGTATTCCGGTAGATAAAGAACCAAAGACTGGACTCACTGGCGTTGAAGTTGTTCTTACAAAATTGCACGCAGGTGGAAAATTCGGTGGCGGATCATATGCGGCCTCCGGTGGTCTTCACGGTGTGGGCGCGTCCGTTGTAAACGCACTCGCTGTTCGACTCGATGCCGAAGTAGATCGCGACGGCAAGATTTATTGGATGTCCTTTCAACGTGGCGTTGCAGGTATTTTTGATGGTGATGGACCAAAGGCAGAGTTCACACCAAAGTCTGGATTACGCGTTATTGGCAAGATTTCTAGCAAGGTCACAGGCACACGCATTAAATGGTGGAGTGATAAGCAGATCTTCTTAAAGGAAGCCGAACTAGATATTGAAGATGTGTACGCTCGTGCGCGTCAGACTTCGTTCTTAGTCCCGGGACTCACTCTTACTGTTAATGACAACCGTGGAAAAGCAAAGACCACCGAGTCGTTTTATCACAAGGGTGGAATATCCGAATACTGCGAATTCTTACAACCAGATCAGCCAATCGGCGATGTCATTCGTATCTACGGCACAGGCCACTATCAAGAAACAGTTCCTGTCTTAGATGACAAGGGACATATGGTTTCCACTGAAGTAGAACGCGATATGGAAGTCGATATCGCCATGAAGTGGGGCAATGGATTTGATAACACCCAGCGTTCATTTGTAAACATCATTGCAACACCAAAGGGTGGAACACACGTCATGGGATTTGAACGCGCAATCACAAAGGCATTTAACGAAGCGCTGCGTTCAACAAAGACTCTGAAGAACAACGAAGCAGATGTGATTAAAGATGACATCCTCGAAGGATTAACTGCAGTCATCACAGTTCGTATGTCAGAGCCACAATTTGAAGGCCAGACAAAGGAAGTTCTCGGAACCGCAGCTGCTACACGAATTGTCTCTGCTGTTGTGGCGGACAAGATGAAAGAATTTTTCAACACTACTCGTCGCATTGATAAAGCCAATGGGCGTTTAATTCTAGAAAAAGTTGCTGGCGCATCACGCACACGTATTTCAGCCCGTGCCCACAAAGATTTGCAACGTCGAAAGAATGCACTCGAATCATCTTCTCTTCCAACCAAGCTTTCGGATTGTCGCTCAGAGGATGTAAACCGCACAGAGTTATTTATCGTCGAAGGTGAATCCGCTCTCGGCACCACCAAGGCTGCACGCAACTCTGAGTTCCAGGCAATCTTGCCTATTCGTGGAAAGATCCTGAACGTGCAAAAGGCATCTCTTTCTCAGATGCTAGACAATTCAGAGTGCGCATCAATTATTCAAGTAATCGGTGCTGGCTCTGGAAAGTCATTCGAATTAGATGATGCTCGCTATGGCCGCATTATTTTGATGTCAGATGCGGACGTCGACGGCGCACACATCCGTTGCTTATTGCTCACACTCTTGTATCGCTACATGAAGCCGATGATCGATGATGGTCGCGTCTTCGCTGCGATTCCACCACTGCATCGCATTGAAACAGTGGGTACTGGCGGTAAAAAGGGTGAATACATTTACACATACTCAGATGATGAGATGCGTAAAGTCACTGGTGATTTAAAGAAGGCTGGCAAGAAGTGGAAAGAACCAATCCAGCGCTACAAAGGCCTCGGCGAGATGGATGCGGATCAATTGCGCGAAACCACAATGGATCCAGATGCACGCACACTGCGTCGCATCACAATTAAAGATGCCGCAGCTGCAGAAGCAATGTTTGAGCTATTGATGGGCAACGATGTTGCACCACGTAAAGAGTTTATTTCTACAGCTGAAATCGATCGCGACAGAATCGACGCTTAGTCAGTACCCTCACTGCCCACGAGGCTTGTCTATAACTCTCGTGCTTCAATCTCAGGTACGACTTTCTCAAGCCACTTGTCGTAACTGATTTTGAATTGCTTTTCAAAGGCAACTTTCCACTTCTCACTGTCTTGACCAGGTGTATTAACAATAGCTTTCGTAAAAGATAGAAGTGCTTCATGACCGAATTGATAAATAAGTTGTTCTACAAGTAGCCGGCCTGCCTCATATCCACCCTGGTTGCCGCAGGTTCCAACATCAACCCCATATCCAAGTCGCTTGGCCGCAGTCATCAGATCCTCTTTTTTAAACCTTTTGTGCCAAGAAAAAACTTCTTTGAACTCCGAGAAATTTTTTGCTGTTCCAAGCACACTGCCGTAATAAACCTGTTGACCCTCATTTAGCCAACAAGGTAGTAGTTCGTCCCGCTCTTCTGACCAAACTCGTTGCATGGCGCCAACTACCTCATGCTCAACAGTAGTTTTCCAAACAATATCTAGTGGATTGGTGCAATCATTTGGATAAAGAGTGAATTGAAGTAATCCAGAACCATCTGAGGAA
>JNSL01000015.1_pt1 | contig 40183 bp, 39 predicted proteins | sample 210691 | NCBI WGS metagenome assembly JNSL01 (sample SAMN02808685, study PRJNA238866) | freshwater metagenome | biome: fresh water; feature: freshwater reservoir; material: water; isolation source: water column of the freshwater reservoir Embalse de Amadorio in Spain | place: Spain: Valencia ...
TGTTCCTTTGATTGGGATCGCGTTCTACACACATGTGATCCCGAATATTACAAATGGAATCAATGGCTATTTCTTGAGATGTATAAGAAGGGCCTGGCATATCGCAAGGATTCACCAGTCAACTGGTGCCCAAGTTGCCAGACAGTTTTAGCTAACGAACAAGTTGTCGCCGGTCTTTGCGAGCGCTGCGATACCGCCGTTACTAAGAAGAAACTCAATCAGTGGTATTTAAAGATTACGGATTATGCCGACCGCTTGTTAGATGACATGCAACAACTTGAAGGTCAGTGGCCTGAGAAAGTTCTGATGATGCAGCGCAACTGGATCGGACGTTCAATCGGCGCCGAAGTTAAGTTTGTTATTGAAGGGCGCGATGAACCTGTAACCATTTACACAACCCGCCCCGATACTTTGTATGGCGCAACATTTATGGTTGTGGCGGCAGATTCTGCGTTAGCTGCTGAATTAGTTTCTGGCTCAAAGATTGAAGGCGAATTCACCAAGTATCTCGAGAGCGTTAAGGCTGCGACTGATATTGATCGTCTTGCAACTGATCGACCAAAGAGTGGAATCTTCTTAGAGCGCTATGCAATCAATCCAGTTAATGGTGCAAAACTTCCAATCTGGGCAAGTGATTACGTTCTTGCGGATTACGGCACCGGCGCAATCATGGCGGTTCCGGCACACGATCAACGAGATTTAGATTTCGCGAGAGCGATGAAACTTCCAGTTCAAGTTGTGGTTTCCAGCGAAGAGGGCGATCCAAATGAAACCGGTATCGCAACTACAGGTGATGGAAAACTAGTTAATTCTGGCTCGCTAAATGGACTTTCGAAAGATGCGGCAATCGCAAAGATTATTGAAGAGCTTGCAGCAAAAGAACTTGGTAAGGCTGCGAAGAATTATCGCCTGCGTGATTGGTTGATTTCGCGCCAACGTTTCTGGGGAACTCCGATTCCGATTATCCACTGCGATAAGTGTGGAGAAGTCCCGGTTCCAGAGAATCAATTGCCGGTTGAACTTCCATCTGCGGCTGGCTTAGATCTAAAGCCAAAAGGAACCTCGCCACTTGGCGCTGCATCAGATTGGGTAAATGTTGATTGTCCTAAGTGCGGGGCACCAGCAAAACGCGATGCCGACACAATGGATACCTTCTTCGATTCATCTTGGTATTTCCTTCGCTATACCAGCACAGATCGCCACGATGTCGCATTTGATAAAAAGGCTGTCGAAACTTGGTTGCCGGTTGACCAATATGTTGGTGGTGTAACGCATGCGATTCTGCACTTGTTGTATTCCCGATTCTTCACAAAGGTATTGCACGATCTTGGCCATCTAAATTTTGTTGAACCATTTACCAGATTGCTAAATCAAGGAATGGTCCTGATGGATGGATCTGCGATGTCTAAATCTCGCGGAAACTTGGTTCGCCTCTCTGATGAACTTGCAAACCATGGCGTTGATGCAATCCGCCTTGCAATGGTTTTTGCTGGACCACCAGAAGATGATGTTGATTGGTCAGATGTTTCACCATCTGGTTCAGTTAAATTCTTAAATCGCGCCTGGCGTATCTCTGGCGATGTAACCAGCCCAGCCGGAACAGATTTTTCAAAGGGCGATCTTGCGCTTCGCAAAGTTACACATAAGGCGCTACACGATGTTGGTTTCGCAGTTGAATCATTTAGGTTCAACGTTGCTGTGGCCCGGGTAATGGAATTAGTGAATGCAACACGTAAAGCAATTGATTCTGGTTGTGGTCCTGCAGATCCTGCAGTTCGTGAGGCAGCAGAAGCGATTGCGATTTCACTCTCATTAGTTGCCCCATTTACCGCAGAAGAGATGTGGGAAATTCTTGGACACAAGCCAGGTGTGGCACTTGCTGGGTGGCCAGAAGTTGATCCGAAATTGCTCGAAGCAGATGCAGTCACTGCAATTCTGCAAGTAAATGGCAAGATCAAAGATCGAATTGAAGTTTCACCAAACATTTCTGATGCCGAATTAGAGATGCTTGCGATGGCAAACCCAGAAATCGCTGCAGCTATTGCTGGTGCCACAATTTCAAAAGTTATTACACGCGCACCAAAATTAGTTAACATCGTTCTTTAATTCACAGAGGACATTGACTCTCATAATCTAAGCTCTCCGCATAGTTAGATTCTGGGGATGTTAAATCAACTCAAGGAAACTATTCGGGACAAGTATTTAGACTTTGGTTTTACCGACGAGCAGCGCAAGGCGGTATTAATCGTCTTTGCCGCATTCATAGCACTTGCATTTCTCTTCTTCACTCTGGCACAAGGGCGAGGTTCCGAACCTGTCGAGGCTGTAATACCGGAAATTATTACTCCAACAATTCCAGCTATAGCTGAAGTATTAATCGTTGATGTTTCAGGGCGAGTGCGAAAGCCGGGTGTGTATTCACTCGATAAGGGTTCTCGGGCAATTGATGCGATAAATCTTGCAGGCGGTGCGCTTCCTGGAGTTAATTTGAGTGACATTAACTTGGCTCACATCTTGTTTGATGGTGAACAGATAATTGTTGGCGCACCTCGAGTTACTTACTCATCAGGTTCAAGGAGTGCACCGAAAGCAAAGGCACCGACAGTGGCATCGCCACTTAGCTTAAATTCAGCAACGCTTGCGCAATTAGATACCTTGCCTGGCATTGGGCCAGTTATGGCGAATCGGATTTTTGCTTACCGGAAGTTAAATGGCCCATTTACTTTGATTGATGATTTAAAGAAGGTTTCCGGGATTGGTGATGCCACATTCGCGGAAATATCGAAGTTGGTCCGAATCTAAGAGAATATGACTTTCGACTTCTAGCAATTGGCTTAGCAATTTGGCTTGGTGCTGGGATCGCCGGAATCCTAAATGCACCATGGAGTTATCTGGCAATTCTTATTTGCTTATTTCTTGCAGGACTCAAACGAAGTTTGGCTCTGATACTTATCGCTGCGCTCTTAACTGGAAGCGCTGGCAGCGCAATTAGGCAGATCGGACTGACTCAAAATTTTCTGGCCAAATCTCTAGTTAACAAACCCAGAGTTGAAATTATTGGAACTTTAAAGACCGACCCTAATTGGGGTAAGCCCAAAGTAATTGGGTCGAGATTTCGCAGTAAATCAATGACCGCTCTTGCTTCGGTCTCGAGTGTAAATATTGATGGTGAAGTTAAATCAATAAGGTTGCCAGTTCGAATTACAAGTTCTAAATACATAGATCTGATTCCTGGTGAAAAGTTCTCGGTAAGTGGGGTTGCATTTCCAACTGCAGAGCGACGGGTAGCAGCGCTTATCGCTACGACCGGCGATTTTAAGAGACTTTCGCAGGCAAATTACTTGCAACGCCTTTCAGCAGAGATTAGAAATTCCTTCCGCGAAACTGCTAAATCTGTAGGCGGTGCCGGCGGCGCACTTATTCCAGGATTGGTGATCGGGGATACCTCACTGGAGGAGCCAGACTTCATAATTGAAATGCGAAGAGTTGGACTCTCGCACCTAACTGCAGTCAGTGGCGCTAATTTTGCAATCATTGCCGCATTTCTACTCTGGCTTTCCCAATGGATTTTTAGGGGAGTTAAGGCCCGGCTAATTCTCACCAGCATTGTTCTAATCGGATTTATCTTTCTTGTTCGCCCTTCACCATCAGTATTGCGAGCCAGTGTTATGTGCGCAGTTATTTTGATTGCTAAGGCCCGGGGTGTAAGAGCAGATTCGGTGCCCTCACTTGGTCTCGCAATTGCATTCTTGATTTTGATGGATCCATTCCAGGCAATTGATCCAGGCTTTGCGCTTTCGGTATCAGCGACAGCGGGAATTTTACTATTGGCGCCCAAGATTGAAATTTGGTTAACCGAGAAGTATGGCCATGAAAAACTTGCACAAGTTATTGCAATTCCACTTTCGGCGACGCTTATGTGCACGCCAATCATTCTGGCAATTTCGGGTCTCTTTTCGCTGGTATCAATTCCAGCTAATGTCTTAGTCGCGCCGGTAGTAGCCCCAATAACAATTATTGGATTTATAGCCGCTTTACTCTCACCAATAATTCCTGGCATTTCCTTCCTTCTGCTTTTGCTCATTAAGCCACTCGCGCAATTTATTGTTGGGGTCTCGAATACCGCCTCTGGCCTCCCGGTCCTGATGCTGCCCAAGAGTTATCTGGGTGCGCTTATCGCCATTTTTGTAATTGCACTGATCAGGTTTAAGAAATGGCTTGCGCTCTTTTTGCTCCTAATCATTGCGACTCTGATCATTGTTCTGCCCGGAGGCTGGCCGGGATCTAATTGGGCAGTAGCAAATTGCAATATTGGGCAAGGCGATGGATTGGCCATCAATCTAGGCAATAACGAAGCTCTGGTAATTGATGTGGGACCTGATGCAAAACTTATGGATGAGTGTTTAAAAGATTTGGCCGTAAAAAAGATTCCGCTCTTGGTGATTTCACATTTTCACGCGGATCACGTGCACGGTTTAGATGGCGCGCTACTTGGCAGGGATATTGCAAATGTCTGGGTCTCAAATCTTGATCAACCAAAGAGCGATCGAGATACCGCCTACCTATTACTTGGAGCTACACCAATACATCAGGCAACAGCGGGTGAAACAATCGAATTCAAGAGCGCTAAAGGTCCAGTAAAAATAGAAGTTCTCTGGCCCACAAAATTAGAATCAAACTTTGAAGCTTTACCCGGAGATGGGTCGGCAATCAACAATTCGAGTATTGCGCTTCTAATAACCGTAGGCAACCTGCGAATCTTTACAGCGGGAGATCTAGAACCTCCGGCTCAAGAAGCGCTCTTGGCGCTGACCAAGATAGAACCGATTGATATCTACAAAGTTTCTCACCACGGTTCATCGTTTCAATTTCTACCACTGATGTCAGCGCTTAAACCTAAAATTGCCCTCATAAGCGTTGGGGCTGGAAATAGTTATGGCCATCCAGCGCCAAGCACAGTCAATGCGCTTGAATCCCTGGGTGCAAAAACCTTGCGAACCGATCAAGATGGAGCCATCTCGGTTGACGGGGCCCTTAAGATCAGAACTAAGAGAAATGATTGGTGGAATATCTCGTGGGGATAACGTTGTTGCAGGGCGGCGAATCATTGCTTGCCGACCGCGCGATATCTCAAGTGATTGCAAAATTTAAAGGCGCAACGGTGAGCGCATTTGATGCCAGTGAATTAGAACTTGGTGGAATCACCGATGCTCTCGCGCCTTCGCTATTTGGAGACTCCCGAATAATTGTTATTAAAGAAATCCAGGATTTACCAGCCGAACTCGGTGAAGAAATTACTGCATACCTGGAAGCACAAGATGAGAGTGTGGAATTAGTTCTCTGGCATAAAGGTGGAGTCAAAGGGAAAGCACTATTAGAGAAGATTAAGAAAGCAAAGCCAACAGTTATACCTTGTGATGTAATCAAAAAAGATGGCGAAAAATCCGACTTCATCCGCGCCGAATTCAAGCGACTTGGCCGACCAATTTCTACCGAAGCAGTCCAAGCTTTAATTGATGCGCTGGGCAGTGACCTTCGCGAACTCGGTGGCGCTTGCTCACAATTAGCAGCAGATGTAACTGCCGGAAAAATGATTGATGAAACTGATGTAATGAAATTCCAGAACGGAAGAGTCGAAACAACTGGCTTTGATGTTGCAGATGCCGCGCTAGATGGAAATCGTGATGTCGCGCTAATTTCGCTGCGAAATGCTCTTGCAACCGGAACCGATCCAGTTCTTATCACCAGTGCACTTGCTGGTTCGCTTCGAACTCTGGCAAAAGTTTCTGGTGCATCTAGAGGCGTGAAATCTTTTGATTTAGCTGGGCCCTTAGGCCTTGCACCATGGCAGATTGATAAAGCTCGCAGACAACTTTCGAAATGGACGCCGGCAACCTTGGCTGGGGCAGTAGTAGCCGTGGCTCAAGCCGATGCCGACATCAAGGGCGCCGCTGTCGATCCAATCCACTCGCTAGAGCGTGCGATTATTGCCATCACATCTCGAGTTTGAGTAGTAGACCCCTTCGCTGGTAATCTGCGCGTCTGCCTGGCAGAAGCCAAGGCTTAGATTTCAAGAGATTAGAAGGTAGTTCGAAGTGGCAAATATCAAGTCGCAGATCAAGAGAATTCGCACCAACGAAAAGGCTCAAATTCGTAACAAGTCTGCTCGTTCAGCGATCAAGACCGCGATCCGTCGTTTCCGTGATGCAGTCACTACCGGAGACAGCAAGGTAATTGCAGAAGAACTTCGTCTAGCTTCAAAGACACTTGATGTTGCAGTAAGCAGCGGCGTAATGCATGCAAACGCAGCAGCAAACAGAAAGTCAGCGATGGCTAAGCAAGCTAACAAAGCTGGCGCTAAGTAATTCTTGTTTTACCCAAATCTATTTTCAAATAAGTTTCGGCGAATAATCTCGGGGGATAAATGCCTGCCATTGATTTAGCCAAAGCGCCACAACCAGCTTCAACCAATCCAGCGCAGATTCGTAATTTCTGCATCATTGCCCACATCGATCACGGCAAATCAACTCTTGCCGATCGCATGCTCGGAATCACCGAAGTTGTCGAACAGCGCAATATGCGCGCCCAATATCTAGACCGCATGGATATCGAACGAGAACGCGGAATCACAATCAAGAGCCAGGCAGTCCGTCTGCCATGGCGTTCTGGAATCGATGGCCAGGAATACATCCTCAACATGATCGATACCCCAGGTCACGTTGACTTTACCTACGAAGTTTCAAGATCTCTTGCTGCTTGCGAAGGCGCAGTTCTCTTGGTTGATTGCGCGCAAGGAATTGAAGCGCAAACTCTTGCAAACCTTTACCTTGCAATGGAGAACAACCTCACAATTATTCCGGTTCTAAATAAAATTGATTTGCCCGCTGCACAACCAGAGAAATTCGCTGAAGAGCTAGCAAAGTTAATCGGTTGCCAACCAGAAGATTGTTTGCGCGTCTCTGGAAAAACTGGCGAAGGCGTTACCGAACTTCTAGATCAAATCGTTAAACAAATCCCTGCCCCAGTTGGTGATGCAAATGCACCAGCCCGCGCACTTATCTTTGACTCGGTTTATGACACATACCGCGGCGTTGTTACATACGTTCGCGTAGTTGACGGACACCTTTCAACTCGCGACCAGATTCAAATGTTCTCAACCGGTGTTCGCCACGAAATGCTTGAAGTCGGCGTAATTTCACCAGAACCTGTTGTCAGTAAAGGACTTGGTGTTGGCGAAGTAGGTTATGTAATTACTGGCGTTAAAGATGTTCGCCAATCTCGAGTCGGCGACACAATCACGACTTATCACAACCCAACAACTAAAGCCCTGGCTGGATATAAAGATCCAAAACCAATGGTTTTCTCTGGCCTGTTCCCATTGGATGGCGCCGAATATCCAATGCTCCGTGAAGCGCTAGATAAGTTGCAACTTAATGATGCCGCCCTTGTTTACGAACCAGAAACTTCTGCCGCGCTTGGTTTCGGATTCCGTTGTGGCTTCTTAGGTTTATTACATATGGAAATCGTGCGCGAACGTTTAGAACGTGAAGCTGGTTTATCTCTAATCTCAACCGCACCAAGCGTGGTTTATCGCGTTGTTAAGGGCGATGGCAAAGAGATGATTGTGACAAACCCATCAGAATTTCCTAACGAGAAAATCGAAGCAGTTTTCGAACCAATCGTTCGCGCAACCGTATTAGCCCCATCGGAATTTATCGGGGCAATCATGGAACTCTGCCAAGAACGTCGCGGCTCTCTTCTAGGTATGGATTATCTCTCTGAAGATCGGGTAGAAATTCGTTACACCTTGCCACTTGCTGAAATTGTCTTCGATTTCTTCGACCAACTTAAGTCAAAGACTCGCGGTTATGCATCACTAGATTACGAGGCAATTGGCGAAGCCGAAGGCGACTTAGTAAAGGTTGATATCTTGTTGCAGAGCGAGGGTGTAGACGCATTTAGCGCAATCGTGCACAAGGACAAGGCTTATGCATACGGCGTAATGATGACAACAAAGCTTCGTGAATTAATTCCAAGGCAGCAATTCGAAGTTCCGATCCAGGCTGCAATTGGATCAAGAATTATCGCTCGCGAAAGTATCCGCGCGATTCGCAAGGACGTTCTTGCCAAGTGTTATGGCGGCGATATTTCACGTAAGCGCAAACTTCTTGAAAAGCAGAAAGAGGGAAAGAAGCGCATGAAGATGGTTGGCCGCGTGGAAGTTCCACAAGAAGCATTCATCGCCGCACTTACAACCGATTCTGATGTTGATAAGGCAAAGGCCAAAGCCAAGGGTCAATAGTCGATACACTTTTAATATGAGATTTAAGGCTCTAGTTGCAAAAAGCCTTCTGGTTGCTCTACCTTTAACTCTAATTCCAGCGCTGGCCATTTCAGCCCCGAAAGTAACTCCAGGGTCTAAATGCAAAGTCCAAAAGCAAAAAGTTATTTATCAAGACAAAAGCTTTACCTGCGTCAAATCAGGCAAGAAATTGATTTGGAATAAAGGCGTTGTGTTTGTTAAGCCTGCATCAACTCCTACTCCAATAGCAACTCCTACTCCAGCATCAACTCCAACGCCAGATCCAACACCAGATCCAGTAGTTAGCGAAAGTTCGGTCTATGTCAATTCATCAATCTGCAAATTGCCCTATACGTCGCCGGATAGCGATTCCTTTCTAGGCTTTCCAAGGAATCAAAGATATATCCCGTCAATCGGTGAGAGAAAATCAATAGTCCTTTTTGTTGATTTTGATGATTTGGTAGCAGACAAGAAGGCGGTAGACACCTGGAAGAATGTCCAAATACCAGTGGCTGAAAAAGCATTTTATAGATTGAGTTACGGAAAATATAAAATTTCATTTGACGTAAACGAAAAGATTTATAGACTTCCGGGCAGTTACAAGGCCTTTGCTAGAAGTGAATATGTGAATGTTGCAGGATCGACTCCTGGACTTGGCCTTGAATACGGCAAATTTGTTCATTCCGCGGTAACGATTGCTGATATCGATATAGATTTCAGTAAGTATGACTTTGTAAATGTTGTCACCCCAACCTTTTCTCCAAAGGCTGAGGGGGGTGCGACTGGTGGCTCGGGATTCAATGTAGATGGCAAGACTTCATTCTTGAGCACAGTTGGTCCAATAGATGAATATATTGACGACCCACTTAAGAGTAATTGGCTGCTCCATGAAGTTGGGCATTTACTAGGGCTGACTCACGTCTATGACTATTCACAAAGAAACATAGGAGCTTTAGATCTAATGGGAAATAGTTTTGGCTTTGATGAGTTACATGGATGGCAAAGATGGTATCTGGATTGGATTGAGGATATCCAAGTTGCCTGCTTAGACGAATCAGCACCAAAAGAGTCGGTTCACTTAATCTCTCCACTTGCAACTTCAACCAAAGGAACCAAGTCACTGATCTTGAAATTATCACCAAGCTCCGCACTTGCAATTGAAGTGATGAGAAGTTCACCCGAGGACACATTTCCATCTGCGTACGAAGGCGTTGTTGTATACAAAATTGATACTAAGTTGTCTGGAGGAAAAGGTTCAATTTCAATTATTTCTAATGCAGGCAAATCGCAACCCACCAAAGGTGGACGTGCTGGATTGATTGGGACGCTGAGTGTCGGCGAATCAGTGAAGTATGAGGACTACACCATTAAAGTTTTAAAGAATTCAACCACGGGGGACTACGTTTCTGTCAGTAAGGGAAATTGATAAAACTTTGGCCGTAAGTATTGTTTATTAGAAAAGTAAGAGACAATATCCACTATGCCACTCTCGTTTTACATCCACATTCCATATTGCGTTAAGCGATGTGGCTACTGTGATTTCAATACCTATACCCCAGGTGAATTGAAAGAGGGAAGCGATATCGCACAGGTCTCAAATGGCTATATCGATCTCTTAATTCAAGAGGCAAAAATAGCTCGTGCGGAAGTTAATACGAATGAGCCAATCCCGACTATTTTCTTCGGTGGCGGAACTCCGACCCTTATGGAGCCAGCAGATTTAGGCCGCGTCCTTAAAGCGCTTGAAGCTGACTTTGGTTTCGCAAAAGACATTGAGATAACGATTGAGGCTAATCCGGATACAGTCTCGAAAGAGAAGTTAGTGGCATTGCGAAGTGTTGGTATAAATCGGTTTTCATTTGGAATGCAATCAGCGGCGCCACAAGTGTTGGCCGTTCTTGATCGGACACACAATCCAGAGAATGTTATTAAGGCAACAAATTGGGCTAGAGAAGTTGGGTTTGATCAAGTCAGTGTTGATTTAATTTATGGAACACCTGGCGAAAGTATTGCTGATTGGGAAGCAACAATCGATTCCGCTCTTGCTTTGCCAATCAACCATATTTCGGCATATGCCTTGATAGTTGAGAGTGGAACAAAGCTTGCGGCACAGGTTAAACGTGGGGAAGTTGTGATTCCTGATGATGATCAAACTGCAGATAAGTATTTGCTAGCTGATGAAAAATTCAGTAAGGCCGGCTTTACTTGGTACGAACTTTCAAATTGGGCAAAGCCTGGTGGGGAGTGCCGACACAATATTGCTTATTGGGAAGGTTCAAATTGGTGGGGACTTGGGCCTGGTGCACATTCGCATATAGATGGGAAGCGTTTTTGGAATGTTAAACATCCAAATGCATATCGCGAGCGACTTGAATTGAATCAATCTCCAATCATGGAGAGCGAAACATTGAAAGTGGAGGAGAAGGAGAGCGAGCGAATCATGCTTGAAATTCGCATGCCTGAAGGAATTGCTAAGAATTCTTTAGGTGATGCAGCACTCCTCAGATTAGAGAGCTACCTTGCTGGTGGGCAGATTTCGAAGGAGCAATGGGAGCAAGGGCAGATTTCGCTGACTTTGTCTGGGCGCTTGATGGCGGATCGAATCGTTCGAGAAATATTGTTGTAGTAGCGTTTGCCTATGCAATTAGCCCATGACATCTTGCTCGGCCTGTTAGCCGTTGTATTCCTAGTTTCCGGAGCCATGAAGTTAAGTGGCAACCCAAAGGGCTTACAAGGAACCCGAGATGTGAATATCGGCGATCGAATTGCGAGATTGATCGGTCTGGTTGAAGCAGTAGCTGCGATTGGTTTGATTTATGCAATCAGATATCCAGATGAGCTAATTGGCTGGCTTGCAATTTTGGTTCTGTGGATTGCTATGGGAATTGCGGTTTATGCACATTCGAAAGCAAACAAAATGAAGACTTCTGCTCCTGCCATTGTCTTATTGTTCCTGCTTTCAGTAGTTCTTGTAATTAACTAATTTGGATTTGAAATGGAATTAACAATGCAAAATCGACAGCTCGAGATTCTTCGGGCAATTGTTGATGAATACGTAGCGACTGAAGAGCCAGTTGGTTCGAAGGTAATTGCTGAAAAACATGGACTTGGTGTTTCGCCTGCGACTATTAGAAATGATATGGCTGTTCTTGAAGATGCTGGGCTAATCAAGCAACCACATACAAGTGCGGGAAGAATCCCGACCAACAGTGGCTATCGAATGTTTGTAGATAAGATCGCTGAAATCAAGCCGCTATCTTCTGCCGAACGCAGAGCTATTGAAAACTTCTTGGATGGCGCAGTTGACTTAGATGATGTTTTCTCGCGAACTGCGAAATTATTGGCGCAGATTACAAAGCAGGTTGCTGTAATTCAGTATCCAGATGAAGATAAAGTTGTTCTGGCTGGGACAGCGAATTTGGCTCGTTCTACCCAAGAGGTTTCGATTGCAATTCACCCAATCCTTGAAGCTCTGGAAGAGCAAGTTGTTCTGCTCCGGTTGTTATCTGATGCTGGCACTTCACTGCAGGTAAAAATTGGTGAAGAGCAAGGTGAAAGTTCACTCAAGACAACAAGTCTGGTTTCGATGAGTTTTGGAAGCGGTGCACAAAATCATGGCGCACTTGGAATTCTGGGACCTACTCGTATGGATTATGCGAGTTCTATGGCTGCGGTTAATACCGTTGCGAGATATATCAGTGGCTTCTTAGGGGATAAGGCTTAGATGGCTGATTATTACGCAACCCTTGGCGTGGACCGCGACTCTTCCTTCGATGAAATCAAGAAGGTATATCGCAAACTAGCCCGGGAATATCATCCTGATGTAAATCCAGATCCAAATGCATCAGAGAAATTCAAAGAGATTACAACTGCTTACGAAATATTGAGTGATCCAGAGAAACGTCAACGCTATGACTTAGGCGGAGATCCCTTTTCGCAATTTGGTGGTGGACAGAATTTTGGTTTCGGCGACATCATGGATGCCTTCTTTGGTGGCGGTGGACAGAATCGTGGACCACGTGCCCGGATGCGCGCCGGACAAGATGCGTTGATTCGAGTTGAACTCGATTTAGCAGAGGCTTGTTTTGGAACTGATCGCGAATTGAATTTAGAGACAGCTGCAACTTGTGAGAAATGTTCTGGTTCTGGCTGCGCAACTGGATCGAAGCCAAGTATTTGCGGAATTTGTAAAGGTCGCGGTGAGACCCAGCAAGTTACACGTTCAATTATTGGCCAGGTTATGACAAGTCGACCATGCGCTGCATGCCAAGGTTATGGCAGCGTTATTTCAGATCCTTGTTTAGAGTGCTCCGGTGACGGTCGAGTTCGTTCTAGAAAAGTTATTCCAGTAAAAATTCCAGCTGGTGTTGAAACTGGAAACCGTATTCAGATGAGTGGCGCTGGCGAAGTTGGTCCTGGTGGTGGACCTGCCGGAGATCTTTATGTAGAAATTGTCGAAGTGGCTCATGACTTTTTGGTGCGTGAGGGAAATGATCTACATATCTCGATTGTTATTCCTATGACATCTGCAGCCCTTGGCGCTAGCGTGGCGATTGAAACACTTGATGGGCCAAAAGAGGTAACTATTAAATCTGGGTTTGTAAGTGGAGATACCGTCCTGTTAAAAGGTTTAGGTATGAGTAAATTGCGTGGTCCTGGGCGCGGAGACTTGATTGTGCATGTAGAAGTTACGACTCCGGGTAAGTTGAATAAAGAGCAAGAAGAATTACTGAAGTCACTGGCAAAATCACGTGGTGAAAAAAGTGATGATGTTGAGATTCATCGCCGAAGCAGCACCCAGAGCACAGGATTTTTTGGTCGATTTAGAGATGCGTTTCACCGCTAAATGCTGACGCTCTTCTTGGTTGATAAGTTAGAAGATTCAAATTTAATTGAAGTTTCTGGCGATGAAGCACATCACGCGATAAAGGTGCTTCGGATTAATGTCGGCGAAGAGATTTTGATATCGGATGGTGCTGGAAATTGGGTCCGGGCAAGCGTTGAAAATATTGAGAAGAAAACATTCACGGCTAAGGTCTTAGAACGTGGATTTCAGCCAGAGAAATCTCCAAGGCTGATTGTCGTGCAAGGACTGCCGAAATCTGATCGAGTCAAAGATGCAATTGAGATTTTGGTTGAGTCAGGTGTTGATCTAATCATTCTTTGGCAAGCCGATAGAAGTATTTCGAAATGGCAGAAGGATTCTCTGGCAAAGTGGCAAAGTGTCGCTGTAGCAGCGACTAAGCAATCTCGTAGATTTAGAAAGCCAGAAATTATTGATGGCTTGTCGCTTTCACAACTTCTGGAAATCGAGAGTGAAAACAGCGCTGTCTTGGTGATGCACGAGTCAGCAACAACGAAATTATCTGAAGTTGTAACTTCGAAATTTGCAGGAATGAGTGAAATCATTATCGTGATTGGGCCTGAAGGTGGAATTAGCGAGAGCGAACTAGCGGTTCTAGAGGGCGCCGGTGCTCACATAGTTGGGCTTGGACCAGAAGTTTTTCGAAGCGCGCATGCAGGTGGCGCCGCTTTGAGCGCGGTATCTGCTTTGATTGGGAGATGGTGATTTCGAAATGAGTTGCTTATTCTGCAAAATGTCAGCTGGTGAAATTCCGGTTGAGTTCGTTTTCGAATCTTCAAACCTTTTTGCTATCAAAGACATCGCTCCTCAGGCTCCGACTCACATCCTCATAATTCCTAAAGCTCATCATGAAAACGCTGCAGAGCTTTCGGTGAATGCTCCTGGCGTTCTTTCCGAGATGCATGGCGCCGCTGCCAAAATTGCGGTAGATCTCAACCTGGATGGCTATCGAAGTGTCTTTAATACCGGCGCAAGCGCAGGTCAGAGCGTATTTCACGCTCATCTGCATATTCTTAGCGGGCGTCCGTTCGCCTGGCCGCCCGGTTAAAAGTAAGATTTCCCTCAATGGACCCCATTAAAACTGCACTGATTACTGTGCCAACCGCGATTCCTATGGTCGCGCTTACTGGAGCCCAAGATACTCACCTTCGTATTTTCGAAAAAACCTTCCCAAATATTTCTATCACTGTTCGTGGCAATGAAATTTTTGCAGGTGGAGATCTAGCGCAAATAGCAAAATTCGAAGCACTCGTTCGCGAATTATTGGTCTTGCTGCGTGCCGGCCAGAGTCTAAATAGCGATGCGATTCTGCGTTCAATTGAAATGTTTAATCATGAGCCAGTTGATCATCCAGCCGAAGTTCTTTCGCTAAATATCTTGAGCAACCGCGGAAAAACTATCCGCCCAAAGACTGCGAATCAGAAGCGATACGTTGAAGCGATAGATGAGAACACAATTACTTTTGGAGTTGGGCCAGCTGGAACAGGAAAAACTTACCTAGCAATGGCTAAAGCAATACAGGCTCTGCAATCAAAGCAAGTAAATAGAATTATCTTGACCAGACCGGCCGTCGAAGCAGGAGAGCGCCTTGGTTTCTTGCCTGGAACTCTGCAAGAGAAGATTGATCCATATCTGCGCCCACTCTTCGATGCGCTGCACGACATGATTGACCAGGATTCGATCCCAAGACTTATGCAATCTGGAATCATAGAGATTGCACCGCTCGCATATATGCGTGGTCGCACTCTGAACGATGCATTTATCATTTTGGATGAAGCGCAGAATACTTCTGCCGAACAGATGAAGATGTTCTTGACTCGCCTTGGTTTCGGATCAAAGATGGTCATTACTGGGGATATCACGCAGGTTGATTTACCTCACGGTTCGCAATCTGGGTTGAAGATCGTCCACGAGATTCTTGAAGGTGTAGATGACATAACATTTATTCGTTTAGATTCTGAAGATGTTGTCCGAAACCGACTTGTTGGTGACATCGTTAATGCATATGGAAGACATGACGAAAATAAAGTTGTTCCACCGAATGTAACGAGATCAATTCGATCTGGAAGCGGTGATCGCTAATTCCCATGGGAATAGAAATTGCTAATAACAGCGGTATCGCTTGCAATGAAGATGAAATTGTTGATGTTGCCGCATTTGCGCTGGAGAAAATGGGAATTCATCCTGAATCAGATTTAGGGATCACTCTGGTAGATGAAGATGAAATCACTAAATTGCATGTTCAATGGATGGATTTACCGGGTCCAACAGATGTTCTCTCCTTCCCAATGGATGAATTGAAACCCTTTTCGGCAAGTGATGGACCTGGGATCATCGGAGACATTGTTATCTGTCCGCAATTTGCTGCAAAGCAGGCAATCAATCATTCAACCGCAGATGAGATTTCGTTATTAACAGTCCATGGAGTTCTACACTTATTGGGCTTCGATCATGTCGAAGAAGAGGAACACAAAGTTATGTTCGGACTTCAAGATAAGACCCTAGCGGAATGGAAAGCGAAGTAAATGGAGACTCTTAAGTTTTTATTTGATGCAATCGTCTGGCTGGTAATCGGTTTCTATATCGGTCGCACATTCGGCAAGAAGCACAACCTAGATTTCGCACGAGTTATTGCAATACTTCCGAATTCCGTTGTAAAAACATTGCGTAAGGCGGGATTCAAACTTCGGGCTGGTCAGTTCTCAAATGAAGAAGAGCTCCGCGAAGCAGTAGATCAGGCGAGCCAACATGGTTTAGTAGAAGAATCCGAACGCGAAATGATCCAATCAGTATTCGAATTAGGGGATACCTTGATTCGCGAACTGATGGTTCCGAGAACCGAAATTGTCTGGATTGAAGGAGATAAAACACTTCGACAAGGACTTTCACTTGCACTGCGCTCTGGTTTTACCAGAATCCCGGTTATCGATGAGAATCTCGATAATGTAATTGGTATCGCTTACGTGAAGGATCTTGCAAGACGAACCCACGAGCATCGCGAATCTGAATCAAGTGAGAACGTTGTAGAGCACGTCCGTAAGGCGACATTTGTTCCTGAATCCAAGACCGCTGCCGAACTTTTGAAAGAAATGCAACGCGATCAAATACATATGGCGATTGTTGTCGATGAATATGGTGGCACAGCAGGGTTGATTACCATCGAAGATATTCTCGAAGAAATCGTTGGTGAGATTGCAGATGAATATGACGATGATGATTTAGAAATAGAGTGGCTGTCAGAGACTAGTGCTCGCCTTTCAGCAAGATTGCATATTGAAGATTTTGCCTCAAACTTCAAGATTGAAATCCCAGAATCAGAGCGCGAAGATGTAGATAGCATCGGCGGATTGTTGGCAAAAACTTTAGGCCGAGTGCCAATTCCAGGAAGCACAATCTCAATTGCTGGAGTTAAATTAACTGCAGAGCGTCCAGTTGGACGTCGTCATAGAATTGCCACAGTTCTGGCCGAAAGAATCGTTGATGAAGCGGAGAGCGTACTTGAGCAATAATCCTGAAGATTTAAAGTTATTGACTCTCGCAAAAGCGACGATGGCTCGAAGTAATTCCACGTCTGCTGCAGCTCTTAGAGATAACACTGGCAGAACCTATGTTGCTATCCCAGTAAAGAGCGGTGAATTCGAAGTTGATTCACTTATAGCAGTGTTAGTTGTTGCTAAAGCTAGTTCGATAAGTGGCATTGAGGCCGTAGTTACTTGCGGACAGGAACCAGCCGCTTCAAGCATCTCGGCAATAAAGAGCGAAGATTCGGGCGCAAAGATATATCTAGCAAGCGAAGCGGATGAATTAATTTCGCTTTGAGTAAGTAGCTACAGGTAGAATCAGCGGATGCGTATCGTTAGATTCTCGCCAAATGCCAATTCTGGTTTAGGAAATGATCCACTCTTCGGTGTCTTAAATGACGAAGACCAGATTTTAGTTCTCCGCGGCGATCCGATTTATAGTGGCATCGTTCCAACCGAATCTAAAGTTGCCCTGGCTGATGTTCGTCTACTTGCACCCGTAATTCCTAGAAGCAAAGTTGTCTGCGTTGGTAAGAATTATGCAGATCATGCGGCCGAGATGGGCTCAGATGTTCCAAAGGAGCCAGTAATTTTCTTGAAGCCTAATACCTCAGTAATCGGGCCAAATGACCTGATTCAGTGGCCACGAATGAGTGAGCGCGTAGATTTTGAAGGCGAACTAGCTGTTGTTATAAGCCGAATTTGTAAAGATGTTCCGGTAGAAAAAGTTGATGATGTTATCTTCGGTTACACGATTGGAAATGATGTAACTGCTCGAGACCTGCAGAAAGTTGATGGCCAGTGGAACCGCGCTAAAGGTTTTGACACATTCTGCCCACTTGGACCGTGGATTGAAACTGATTTCATTCCTGGGTCACAGAAGATAATCACGACTTTAAATGGTGAGGTAAAGCAATCCGAACCATTGTCTTCGATGAACTTCAAGATTCCGCAGATTATTAATTTCATCTCTTCGGTTATGACACTACTTCCAGGTGATGTGATTCTTACGGGTACGCCTGCAGGAATCGGTCCGATGCCAGCTGGCGCTGAAGTTACTGTCCTGATTGAAGGAATTGGTTCGCTCTCTAATAAGGTATCGCCTCGTGCCAACTAATAAATCTGATAGACCGGTTCGAGTCCGTTTCGCGCCTTCGCCAACCGGCGACTTGCACGTCGGAAATATCAGAACTGCGCTTTTTGATTGGGCATATGCCCGTCACACCGGCGGCCAATTTATTTTTAGAATCGAAGATACCGATCGCGAACGCGTAACTGATGAATATATAAAAGCAGCACAAGATACTTTGAAGTGGCTTGGTTTGAATTGGGATGAGGGTCCAGAAGTTGGGGGACCATATGGCCCATATTTGCAGAGCCAACGTTTAGATATTTATGCCGAATGGTCAGCAAAGTTTCTTGCCCAAGGCGATGCTTATCATTGCTATTGCTCTTCCGAAGAATTAGAAGCGAGGCGTGAAGCACAGAAGGCTGCAAATGTTGCACCGGGTTATGACGGAAAATGTCGAACAATTGGCAGCGATGATTTAGCAAAATACAAGAGCGAAGGCCGATTACCGGTTTTGCGCATGCGCATGCCAGATGGTTCGACAACCTTCACTGATTCAATTCGAGGCGATGTCACTTTCGACCACAACTTCGTTCCTGACTTTGTTCTGGTTCGTGGCGATGGCTCACCGCTGTATACGCTTGCAGTTGCAGTTGATGATATTTTGATGAAAGTTACCCACGTTCTGCGTGGCGAAGATTTGCTCTCATCAACGCCAAGACAAATTCGGGTTTACCAAGCGATGGGCGTTAGCGAATCTGACTATCCAACTTTTGCGCATCTACCTTTCGTTATGGGCCAAGACAATGCCAAGCTTTCAAAGCGAAATGGTGAAGTTTCAATTGCTTGGTATCGCGAACGCGGTTTCTTACCTGAAGCAATCTGTAATTACTTGGCACTTCTAGGTTGGTCACCAGGAGATGATCGCGAGAATGTGACGATGAAGGAATTAACCGAACTCTTTACAGTCGAACGCGTTCATTCAAGTCCTGCTCGTTTTGATATGAAGAAGCTTGAAGCCATAAATGGTGACAAAATTCGTGAACTTACTCTTGATGAATTATTGAAGCGTACCACTCCATTCCTGATAAAAGATGGCGTGATTACTGGAACACCAGAAGAGCTCGAGGTTGTAAAGAGCGCGCTACCTATTATTCAGGAGCGTATTGCAACGCTGGCTGAAGTTTCACAGATGCTTAAATTCTTATTTGTTAGCAAGTTTGAAGTTGATGCGGAAGAACTGCCAAAGATTAAAGATGAGCAGGCACAAGCAGTTTTAAAGAAATCAAATGAGGTTCTGCAGAAGCTAGAAAATTGGGATCACGAATCGATTCATGTGGCGCTAAAGAGTGCACTAATTGAAGAGCTGGGTCTCAAGCCAAGAGTTGCATTCGGGGCCGTTCGAATCGCGGTGACTGGAAGTCATATTTCACCACCGCTATTTGAATCGATGGAACTCCTAGGTCGCACCCGGAGCCTCGAGCGAATTATGGCCTCACTCAAGTAAGCATCAGCTGTGATGATTGGAGTTTGCTGATAGTTAACCCTTTAACCACTTAATTGACTAGTTGCACCAATATGATGGAGGGGTGGATACAAATCGCTTAGAAATTGCCCGACTCTTTCATCGATTTGGTTTTGGCCCGCGTCCAGGAGAGTTTGAAACAGCGATGGTAGCTGGGCCGGTTCTCACCCGGGATAAATTGTTTAACATTATTGGTGAAGATCAAGGCTTAAAAAACATTCCTAATTTAGAGATAACAGAGTTGGGGCGACGTCCATCACCTGATGACCCGCAGCGCACCAGTTACGGCATGGAACTACGTAGGCAGAATAACGAGTTAACAACTTGGTGGTTAGACCGTATGGTGCTCGCAGATTTTTCTCTTCAAGAAAAGGCTACTTGGTTCTGGCATGGGCACTGGGCAACATCGATCAAAAAATTGAATTTTGCGCTACCAATGTATGTGCAACATCAAACACTACAAAAGTATGCCCTTGGAAATTTCAATGAGATGGTCCAAGCGATGCTGGACGATGGTGCGCTTCAATTCTGGCTAGATGGCCAGGAGAACACTGCAAAGTCTCCAAATGAAAATTTAGCCCGCGAATTGATGGAGCTCTTCACTTTGGGTGTTGGGAGATATTCAGAGAATGACGTAAAGGAACTTTCTAGAGCATTGACTGGGATTCAAGTAAACCGCACTAATGGGGAAGTTTCATTTAGAAAAAATAGATTTGATAATGGGGTTAAGTCAATCCTCGGCTCCTCACAGAATTTTGATCGATATTCCGCCGGGAAATTCTTGGTAGCCCAACCAAATTGTCAGCTATTTATCGCGGAACGAGTTTGGTATCGGTATCTGTCGAGCCAATACTCATTGCCTAAAGACTCTGAAATTGTGAGAGCATTTGAAGGCCGCGAAATTCGAGCACTACTTCTTGCACTAGCATCTAGTGACGCCATGAGAGATACAAAGAATGAAATCGTTAAATCGCCCGTTGAATGGTTTGTAGCGGTATGTCGTGCCCTAAGTATTACGCCATCGAAATTGACAAAGAATTCTGCGCTATTGAATTACCTATCAAAACTTGCCCAGGTGCCATTCGATCCACCAAACGTTGGAGGTTGGCCGACAGATGATGCATGGCTATCATCAGCAAGCGCACAGTTTAGAGCGAGCTTCGCTTCCTGGCTCATAAAGCAAGGCGACATTTCCCCCATTGCAAATTTAGCCCCAGTAGTACGAATCCAAAAGACTGCAGACTTGTTGGGAGTTGTTGAATGGAGCTCTAGAACGAAGACTGCTCTTGAAGGAAATGTAAAAGACCCTTACCGCTTGATCTTGTTAGCAATTTGCAGCCCAGAATATTTGGTGAATGCCTAATGGATACAATTACTCGTCGTAAATTTTTGCAACTGACCGCAGGGACCAGCGTTGGGGCTGCAGTTTCCTTGTTGTCTCTAGATGAGATTGTATTCGCTGCCAATACCCGCCCATTAGTTGCAGGAACTCCAATTTTAGTTGTTGTAACCTTGTATGGCGGAAATGATGGTCTGAATACAGTAATTCCATTCAAGGATCCGATTTATTACAGTTCCAGACCAGATATTTCCTATAAAGCGGAGGAAATTCTGCAATTGGATTCGCAGTTCGGTTTGAATCCATCAATGACTCAAATTGCTAATCTTTGGAAAAGTGGAAAAGTAGCAATTGTTCGCGGAGCCGGTTATCCAAGTCCAGACCGTTCACATTTCTCTTCAATGGCAAAGTGGCAGTCTGGAAGTCCAACTACCCATTCAAATTCAGGGTGGATTGGTAGATGGATAGATTCGCAACCCGATGACCCTATGTTGGCAATCAGCTTGGGATCAGTTCTACCGCCTCTGCTAGCAGGTGTAAAAAAAGTTGGTTCGGCTTTGCCCCTTGGTGGCTTAGTTATTCCGAAAGGGACAATTGGCGCAGACTTTAGAAAACTAAGTTCACCCTCGACTTCAGATTCAAAATTGCGATCTCTTGCCGCAAATAGCATGAAGGACCTGTTTAATATTTCTGAGACGATTACTCCAATTTTAATGAGACCAGAGCCAAAAGAAATTGAACTCCCAACAATTAATGGTGGCAATGCTGGTGGTGATTCGAATTTAGCTCAGCAGTTGAATATTGTTTCAAAACTTATTCAGGCAGATGCGCCAACTAGAGTTTGGTCTGTTTCACTCGGGGGATTCGATACCCATGCGAATGAAGCAAATGCACAATCTATTTTGCTGGGTTCAGTATCTTCCGCGATTGATAAATTTATGATGGATATAAAAACTTCCAAACATGGATCAAATGTAGTGGTGCTTGTTTACAGTGAATTCGGGCGCCGGGTTGCTGGTAATGCGTCTAAGGGCACTGACCACGGAACTTCAGGTCCAATGTTTATCATTGGCGATAAGATTAAAGGTGGTTTTTATGGGGAACAACCGTCATTGTCCAAGCTAGTAGATGGCGACCTCGCGGTTACTTCAGACTTCAGAGATGTTTACGCAACACTCTTGGAAGACGTTCTAAAAAGCCCAGCCGAGCGCTACCTAAACAATTGGAAGGGCCGCACGAATTTCTATAAAGCTAGGTAATATCGAGCATTCCATTCAGGTATCCTTTGCCCGAAGAATTTATTCTTTGGGGTATGGGGTAATTGGCAGCCCTGCTGATTCTGGTTCAGTAAGTCTAGGTTCGAGTCCTGGTACCCCAGCGCTGTAAAAAACTTAATAGCAATAAATCTCGGCCCCGTCGTCTAGTGGCCTAGGACTCTGGCTTCTCAAGCCAGCTACGCGGGTTCGAATCCCGTCGGGGCTACCAATACCTAGGATGAAATAGGAATTACTTAAGGCGTAATCGCGCTTTGGTGATTTTTTTCAAACGATGAAAGAATTCTTTTGTTATTGCTCTTCCATGCATCCGCTTGATTGAATCCATGTCAACGCCAATCATGGCTCTTGCGGCAGTAGCAATCGAGATAGTTGTGACAGGCGTATTCACTCCGATAGGAATTCTTGAAAAATCTCCTCTATCAATATCCCCAACAATCTTAATACCAAGGGACTTAATCTGCTCTACGCTCTTTAAATTGATTTCAGCCGCCTTGGCCACTGCCCATTCCGGTGTAAAGATTTTTTCATCGCTGGTCTCGTAAACATCAGAACCAATCAGTGCCTTCACATTTCCTTTTCGAATAAATATTTCATAAGAATCCCAATCGAGATCTTCTGGGTAAGCACGATTAATCTCTAGAAGTAGTGCAGATTCATTGAAGGTGAGTGAGCGATTCATCTCTTTGTGGGCTGGCTCTCGAATGATTCCAGCTGGGATACCAGCCAATTCCGAGAAAGAGTTATAAAGAAAATTCGGATTTGATTCATCTACCGCAATCAAAGAGATATTTTCTACGCCAAAAACCTCTGCCCACCTAGAGACCACATCACCATGTAAATTTCGGAGCCAGAAAGATGGAGTGTCTTTAGCCTTACCGGAAGTTTCAAAGATCGAATCTAGCCATTGCGAATAGGAGAGCTTTAACCCATATTTCAAATATTGTTGATACGAACTCGCCAGCATAAATGGCAGTGGCCGCCAGGTGAAGATAATCTCAACATCCATGCCTTTAATTTTTCCTGCCAAGTTGGCTAATTGTTCGTCGTTCGCCTGCGAGAAAAATTCACTACTAATAACTGAAACATCTTTACTTGATCTAATCTTCTTCTCTAATTTCTGCCATTCGACCGGAGCCATTAAACGGCCACCACGTTTTTTCCAACCCCAGGTATTTTCAATGATGGACCAAGCAGCACGATGATGGGCATTGCCTGCGATTTTTGGATAGCTGAATCCGCTTGCACGTAATTCAGATCTAACTTCACTTAAGGCTTGCTGCAATGCGGTAGTTCCGGTTTTATGAAATCCGGGATGAATAATTAGCTTCTTCAATTTAGCCACCGATTAGTCGCACGCCGTTAATCAGAATAATTGCAATTCCAACAAATATTCCAAGCTGTCTCTTCGGTAACCAAGATACGAGCTTGGCGGCAATTGGCGCCATCAAAACACCACCAAGTGCTAGGCCGCCAACAGCAGCCCAATCAATATCTAGTCGGGCAATATTTGCTAAGAAAGCGAGGCTGGCGCAGACTGCAACAATAAATTCTGCGGCACTTACGGTGCCAATAATTTTTCTTGGTTCGGTCTGGGTCGTGGCCATCAGAGTAGGTGTAACAACTGGACCCCAGCCGCCACCTCCGGAAGCATCTATGAAACCCCCGGTGAAGCCAAGATAAGTTAAATAGTTAGGATTAGAAATCTCAACCAAGTTTGGCTGATTCGCTTTAAAGATATGTCGGTAAACGAGAATAAAACCAAGCAACATGAGAATTGTTGAGATAAAAATTCGCCCATTTGTTAAGTCGATTGATGCCAAAAATGTTGCACCGAGAGCTGCGCCAATTCCACCGGGGATTGCAAGGCGGATAAGTATTTTTCTGTCCACGTTTTCGCGATGCCAATGAGATACACCAGAGGCAAGAGTTGTACCAATTTCTGCAAAATGAACCGCAGCTGAAGCAACAGCAGCAGATGCACCAAGGGTTAAGAGAAGGGTCGAACTTGTTAGGCCAAAGCCCATACCCAGTGAGCCATCAACCAATTGGGCCACTGCGCCGGCTAGCGCGAAGGGCAACCAGGTCATCATTTTGCAATCTCCAGAATGATTTCGGTGTTAACTTTCAATTCTAGAGTTCCATCTAATTCGACTTCAGCGCTTAGTGGCGCTTCATACTCTTGTCCGACACCTGTCATGTTCGGTAAATCTCCAGCCGCCGCTTTCTTATACAAGCCTTTAGGATCTCGTTGGGCACAGAGTTCGGCAGGTGTATTTACCCAAATTTCAATGAACTTTCCTTTAGCAAATAATTCTCGCGCCTGATCGCGGTCAACTCGAAATGGACTGACAAGGGCAACAATTACGATTAGACCAGCATCCATCATTAACTTTGCTACTTCAGAAACTCTGCGAACATTCTCAGCACGATCTTCCTTTGTGAATCCCAAATCTTTATTTAGACCTAGTCGCAAGTTATCGCCATCTAGAACGTAAACATGGCGACCAAGAGCGTAAAGCTCTTTTGCCACTTCATTAGCAATCGTAGATTTTCCGGAACCACTTAGACCGGTAAACCAGAGAACTTTGCCGACCTGACCCTTCTGAGCGGCGCGTTTCTCGGCATCAATCTCGTAGGCCTGCTCTGTCACATTCTCGGATCTGCGCAACGCGTGCACAATCATTCCGGCGCCAACGGTATTCAAAGTAGCGCGATCAACAAGAATGAAGTTTCCGGTCTCGCGAGAATCGCTGTAATTAGAGAGCGCAATAGGGGAGTCAGTTGCGATTTCTATGACTCCGATTTCATTCATCTTTAGAGTGCGAGCCGAGTCGTGTTCCCCGGATTCGATATTAACTTTATGTTTGATGGTTGTGACTATCGCAGGCGTTGAAGTAGATCCAGATATCAAAATGTATGAACGGCTATGAATAAGTTCAGATTCGCCAAGCCAGACTATGTTTGCAGTAAAGCGATCTGCTGGCTGCTTTGCATTTGAAGCGAGATGAAGGACATCGCCTCGAGCAGCATCCACTTCTGGTTCGAGAACGATATTTAAGGTTTGATCATGTCCGGCAACCTTTAAATCACCATCGAAGGTAACCATTCTCGCGATTGTTGCTTTCTTCTTACTTGGCAAGATGACGACTTCATCGCCCACATTGAACTTTCCATTTACCAGGGTTCCAGCTAATCCACGGAAGGTATCAACGCGAGAAATATATTGAATTCCAAAGTGGGGGCTGGTCATCGAATCTTCAACTAAATTCTGATTCTGAATATATTCGAGAAGCGTAGGACCGGTATACCAATCCATTTTCTTGCTCTTGAATACAACGTTATCTCCAGCAAGCGCGCTCAACGGAATAATTGCATGTTCAGATATTTTTAATCGGGCGACTGCTGGCGCTATTTGTGCAGAAATCTCGGCGAATTTTTCTTTGGAATAATCGAACATATCTAATTTATTAATAACTATTGCAACTCTACTTACTCCCATAAGTGCGCAGATAGTTAGGTGTCGAAGGGTTTGTGATCGAACGCCTCGCGCAGCATCAACCAGAACGAGTGCAACATCTGATCTAGATGCAGCAACCGCCATATTTCGGGTGTATTGCTCGTGGCCAGGTGCATCTGCAATTATCAATCGGCTGCCATTTAGAAGTGACATTGATCGATATGCAACATCGATTGTGATTCCTTGCTCGCGTTCGGCTTCAAGGCCATCGGTTAAAAGTGAGTAATCAATTTCTCCAACTGGGATAGTCGAACCACCGCGACGAACTGTTTTCGCCGTAGCTAAGGTGTCTTGCGGAATACTGTTTGTTTCGACAAGTAGGCGGCCGATTAAAGTTGATTTTCCATCGTCAACGCTGCCGCAGGTCAGTAGCCGAATAACTGGCTTGGTCTTTGGAGTGGCCATTAGAAATAGCCCTCCTTCTTTTTCTTTTCCATCGAATCTTCGTTGTCGCCATCGATTAACCTTGTGGCACGTTCGCTAAGTTGGACTCCGGTTACTTCTTCAACAACTGCTTCTAGTGTTGTTGCATTTGATTCAACGCCTGCAGTTAGCGGATAACAGCCGAGAGTTCTAAATCGAATCATCTTCATCTCTGGAGTTTCGCCATCGCGTAGCGGATAACGCTCGTCATCAACCATGATCCATTGGGTTCCACGTTTTACAACCGGGCGTTCTTTAGCGAAGTAAAGCGGGTTCACATAAATATTTTCGAGGTGGATGTAGCTCCAGATATCAAGTTCGGTCCAATCCGAAATTGGGAAAACTCGCATCGTTTGGTCGGGAAGAATTCTGGGATTGTAGGTGCGCCAAAGTTCTGCGCGTTGTTGGCGTGGATCCCAGCGATGTCCGGATTCGCGAACGCTGAACAAGCGTTCTTTCGCACGGCTCTTCTCTTCATCTCGGCGCGATCCACCAATTGCGGCATCAAACTTATATTTGTCTAGCGCCTCTTTTAGAGCCAAGGTATTCATTACTCGGATGTATTCCGAGATTCCGTTACTAAATGGGGTAACGCCCTCTTTCAAACCTTCTTCATTTATATGTGCAATCAACTTTAAATTATGTTCGGCAACGACTTCATCTCTGAAAGTAATCATCTCTTTGAAGTTCCAGGTCGAATCTACGTGCAGCAAGGTGAAGGGGATTGGGGCAGGGTAGAAAGCTTTGCGAGCCAGATGGAGAATTACTGTTGAATCTTTTCCGATGGAGTAAAGAAGAACTGGGTTTTTAAACGCCGCAGCAGTCTCTCGAAGAATCTCAATCGATTCATTTTCGAGAGCCTTGAGGATTTCTGGCGAGCTCTTCACCTTTGAATCTTAGTAATTTAAAGTGTAAATCTGGCAGAAAAGCCTTATGCGCCGCTATTTTTTAGCTAAATGCTCAGTCAACCTTGCGGCAGTAGCAACAACGGCTGCGGCATGAATCCGACCAGGTTGGCGACCCAATCTTTCAACGGGCCCACTGATGCTTACAGCAGCTATAACTTTGTTATTTGGGCCACGAACTGGGGCTGAAACTGATGCAACACCAGCCTCGCGTTCTCCGACAGATTGTGCCCACCCACGACGTCGAACGGCTGCAAGTGATGCGGCAGTAAATTTTGAATTTGCCAAAGCCCTATGGAGTTTGTCAGCATCTTCCCAGGCAAGAAGTATTTGGGCGCCAGATCCTGCTTGCATTGTTAGCACTGTTCCAGTTGGAACCGAATCTCGAAGTCCAGATAAGCGTTCTGCAGTAGCAACACAGATTCGTTGGTCGCCTTGACGCCGATATAACTGAGAACTTTCACTAGTCGCATCACGCAGTGCGCTAAGTGCAGCACCGGCAACAGCCAATAAACGATCTTCGCCAGCGGCGGATGCGAGTTCGGAGGAGCGCAGGCCTAGGACAAATCGGCCAGCGTAATCCCGAGAAACCATACGGTGGAATTCGAGGGCGACGGCCAATCGGTGGGCAGTTGGGCGGGCAATTCCGGTTGCGGCCACGAGTTCAGATAATGAATGCGGGCCAGCTTCTAGGCAAGCAAGAATCTTTACGGCTTTATCTAATACGCCAACTCCGCTATTCTTCTTGTCCACGATGTAATACTGGCATCTCAGCATTTGAAATGCAAGTCTTATTGGAAAAAGTTAAGGGGCAGTAATGGGAAAGACGTTAGCCGAAAAGATTTGGGCTGATCATATTGTTCGCCAACATGAGGGCGAGCCAGATTTAATTTATATTGATCTGCATTTGATCCACGAAGTAACAAGTCCGCAGGCATTTGATGGTCTTCGTTTAGCTAATCGCAAAGTTCGCCGCCCTGAATTAACTATTGCAACCGAGGATCACAACGTCCCAACACTTAACATTGATAAACCAATTGCAGACCCAGTTTCGAAGTTGCAGGTTGATACCTTGCGCAAGAATTGTGAGGAATTTGGAGTTCGCCTGCACTCACTTGGTGATGTTGAACAGGGAATTGTTCACGTGGTTGGTCCACAACTTGGAATTACCCAACCTGGTATGACGATTGTTTGTGGTGACTCACATACCTCAACCCACGGTGCATTTGGCGCACTTGCATTTGGTATCGGAACTTCAGAGGTCGAGCATGTTCTGGCTACTCAAACCCTGCCACTAGTTCGACCAAAAACTATGGCGATTAACGTTGAAGGAAAGCTAAAGCCAGGTGTAACTAGCAAAGATATTATTTTGGCGATCATTGCAAAGATTGGCACTGGCGGTGGTCAAGGATACGTTCTTGAATATCGCGGTTCGGCTATTCGCGCGCTTTCAATGGAATCTCGAATGACAGTTTGCAATATGTCGATTGAAGCTGGAGCCCGCGCTGGATTAATTGCCCCAGATGAAATTACCTTCGAATACCTAAAGTCAAAGCCACACGCACCTAAGGGCGCCGACTGGGATGCTGCAGTTTCATACTGGAAGACTCTTCAAAGTGATTCTGATGCAAAGTTCGACGTTGAGATTTCACTAAATGCAGATGACCTTGAACCATTTGTAACTTGGGGAACCAACCCAGGACAGGGACTTCCGCTTAACTCAAAGGTTCCAAACCCAGCGGAAATCAGTGATCCCGAAGCTAGAGGTGCCGCAGAACGCGCACTTACTTACATGGGACTTGTTGCAGGCACCCCACTTAAAGAGATAAAGGTAGACACTATCTTTTTAGGTTCTTGCACAAATGGCCGCATTGAAGATTTGCGATCTGCTGCTGATGTTCTTAAGGGAAAACGAATTTCCAAAGAAGTGCGGATGTTGGTTGTGCCAGGATCTGCACGAGTTAGATTGCAGGCCGAAAGTGAAGGTTTGGATAAAGTATTTCTAGATGCTGGAGCTGAATGGCGCACCGCTGGTTGTTCAATGTGTTTGGGAATGAATCCAGATCAACTTGCTGTCGGCGAGAGATCCGCATCAACTTCTAATAGAAACTTTGAAGGTCGCCAAGGTAAAGGCGGTCGCACCCACCTAGTTAGTCCACTCGTAGCAGCAGCCACTGCAATTCGTGGCACCCTTTCCTCACCGGCAGATTTGTAAGGAGTAATAACATGGAGAAATATTTAAGCCACACTGGAAGCGTTCTTCCGCTCCGTCGCAGCAATGTTGATACCGACCAGATTATTCCTGCGGTATACCTGAAGCGCGTAACCAAGAGCGGCTTTGAAGATGGCCTCTTTGGTGCCTGGCGAAATGATCCGGAATTTGTTCTTAACAAACCAGAATTTGCTGGTGCAACGATTCTGGTTGCAGGTGTCGATTTTGGAACTGGTTCATCTCGCGAACACGCAGTATGGGCTCTTCAGAACTATGGTTTCAAGGTAGTGCTATCAAGCAGATTCGCAGACATCTTCCGTGGCAATTCGCAGAAGGCCGGATTGCTTACAGTTGTAATCGATCAATCAGAAATTGAGGCGATCTGGAGCGCAGTAGAAGCAGATCCTAAAACCCAAGTAAAGGTAGACCTTGAGGCGAAAACTGTGACCTACGGTTCTAAATCAATTCCATTTGCTATCGATGATTACACCAGATGGCGCCTGATGGAAGGTTTGGATGACATCGGGCTTACATTGAAAAACATTGATTCTGTAAGCTCTTTTGAAGAATCACGCCCAAGTTTTAAGCCTAAAACACTTCCTGCGCTCTCTTAATCTCAGCAAACTATAAAACTCTAAAGTAATTATCTAGAGTTTTTCTCGCATAAAAAGTGCGCTTTTTTGAATTGGCCTGCAAAAATTAAACTCCGACACGCCACTTTATATGTAGCAAGTTATTTGTTTCCACGCGTAGATTTCTAACCACGTTAGGCGAATGTCTAACATTTACGCGTAAATAAGGGGATTTAAATGAACAAGGCCCAGTTCATCGCAGCATTGGCACCTCACTTCGGCGATAGCAAGAAGGAAGCTGCTCGTGCAGTAGATGTAGTTTTTGACACCATCGTTCGCAACATTTCAAAGGGCGAAGATGTAATGATCAACGATTTCGGTAAGTTTAAGAAAGTTGATCGCCCAGCACGTAAGGGTCGTAACCCTTTCACTGGTGAAACAATTCAAATCAAGGCAAGCAAGAAAGTTCGTTTCTTGCCAGCAAAGGCGCTGAAGGAAGTTATCTCAGGCGCACGCAAGCTTGAAGCTGCTCCAAAGCCACCTGCAAAGGTAGTTGCAAAGCCAGCTGCTAAGAAGGCTGCTCCAAAGAAAGCTGCAAAGAAGAAGCCAGCTGCAAAGAAGAAGCCAGCTGCAAAGAAGAAGCCAGCTGCAAAGAAGAAGCCAGCGAAGAAGGCTGCAAAGCGTCGCTAGTCGTTAAACAATTCTAAAGAGGGAGCCAGAAATGGTTCCCTCTTTTTAATGCAATTTAGTTATTGCGAATTAGGATGTAGTCATGCAATTTGAAGCACCCAGCGGTTATCCGCTTGGAACGAATAAGGCTTTTAAAATTGCGGCCACTTTTCTAATTCCACTTTTAACGATACTTACAAAACGTGATTGGCGTGGGGCGAAAAATATTCCTAAATCTGGCCCGGTAATTGTTATTTCAAATCACGTCTCCTATGCAGATGCTCTTGTCTTCGCCCATTATCTATATGGAAACGGCAGGGCGGTTAGATATCTAGGAAAAGATTCGGTCTTTAGGATTCCTATTTTAGGAAAAATTATTCTAAGTTCTGGACAGATTCCGGTTGCACGAGAGTCCGACAAGGCTTCACATGCACTTGATAGCGCTCTGGGATTATTAGAGGCGGGACATTGTGTTGGAATTTATCCAGAGGGAACTCTGGCTCGGTTGGCAATTATCAGCAAAGCCCCAGTAATTCCGGTGGCGCAATGGGGAGATCAGAATTTACTGGCCCCGTATTCAAAGAAGGTGGTTCTTTGGAAGCGAACTAAAATTACATATCTGGCTGGGTCGCCGCTAGATTTCAGCAAGTGGGCAGGGAAAGAGGAAGATCAGGCTGCGCTTATCGAGGCCACCGCATATGCAATGGCGGAAATTACCAAATTGTTAGAAGAAATTAGGGGAGAATCAGCGCCTGAGCAAATCTTCGATCCGCACAATTCAGATTTACCTAGAACCGGAAATTTCAAGAAGCAGAAAAGAAAAGGAATTAAATAAATGTCAAAAGTTACAGTCCTTGGTTCTGGTGCCTGGGGAACAACCCTGGCACAAGTTCTCTGTGATTCTGGCCAAGATGTTTTAATTTGGGGCCGTAATTCTGATGTTGTAAATGAAATAAATAGTAAGAATACAAATAGTAAATATCTGCCAGGTGTTGTTCTTCCTTCCCAACTTCGTGCAGGCGTCGATATTCAAGAGGCCTTTGATTTCGGAGACTCACTCGTTCTGGCTATTCCTGCGCAATCTCTCCGCGAGAATCTATCGGGCTGGGTCAATAACTTCCCAAGTGATAAACCAGTAATTAGCACGCTAAAAGGCATCGAAGCCAAAACCCAACTTCGTATGACCGAAGTTGTCACAGAAATATTAGGAATCCCACCAGCAAGAATCGGTTTAATTACTGGACCAAACTTGGCAGGTGAACTCTCCTTGCGCCAACCAGCAGGCGCGGTTGCTGCATCTTCGAACGCTGAAATTTCACAGTTAATGATCGATGCGTTTACTACCCCTTACTTCCGAATTTATCCATCAGAAGATTTAGTGGGCTGCGAACTAGCAGGCGCTGCAAAGAGCGTTATTGCACTTGCAGTTGGTATGGCAATTGGACTTGGACTTGGCGAAAATACCCAAGCAATGATTATTACCCGCGGCCTAAGTGAAGTTGCAAGATTCGGAAATGGTTACGGAGCAAACCCACTTACCAACCTTGGCCTCGCCGGAATGGGCGATCTTGTTGCATCTTGCGGATCTGGTTTATCTCGAAATAGAACTTTTGGTGAAGCGCTCGGCAGAAGCGGCACAATGTCACAAGCACGAATTGAAGTTGCAAAGACCGTAGAAGGCGTCGCATCTGCTCCTGCGATTCTTGAACTTGCGCACCGAGTCGGAGTAGAAGTTCCGATTATTGAAGTTGTTGCAGATGTAGTGGGCGATCGCATCTCGCCATCTGAAGCTATGGTTCGATTAATGACTGTAAGCATGGCTGCCGAGCTGTAATGAGCAAAATTAAAGTCGGGATTGTATGTGGTGGAAAATCTAGTGAGCATGAAATTTCATGCATCTCTGCCGCAGGCGTTCTATCTGCAATAGATCTTGATAAATACGAGCCCCTTTTAATTGGAATCACAAAGTCCGGGACCTGGGTTCTTCCGCCTGCGGATTACCAATTAACAATTCAAGGTGGCGTTCTACCTGAAATCAAAGATGGACTTCCAGAAACCAGCATTGAAAAATTAGATATCGATTTATTGTTCCCAGTGCTTCACGGACCTTATGGCGAAGATGGAACTTTCCAGGGGCAATGCGAAATGGCGGGAATTAAATATGTTGGCTCTGGCGTGTTAGCCAGCGCAGCCGGTATGGATAAATCTTTTGCTAAGCCAATCTTTCAATCACATGGCTTAGAAGTTGCGCCAGGAATGGTAATTCACGAACGTGATTGGCAGATTGATGAAGTGCGAATTCTGGCCAGTGCGACGAAATTTGGTAATCCGCTCTTTGTTAAGCCAGCGCGCAGCGGATCAAGTCGTGGCACAAGCAAAGTCAAAAACGTTAAAGAGTTAAAGACTGCGATAAATTTTGCGCTGCAGTTTGACACAAAAGTATTAGTTGAAAGCGCAGTAGTTGGGCGCGAAATCGAGTGCGCAATTCTTCAATTAAATGGGGTTGCAGTCGCCTCTCCGGTTGGCGAGATAAAGATTTTAGGTGACCACGAGTTTTATGATTTTGATGCTAAGTATCTAGATGATTCAACCCAATTAGTGGTTCCAGCAGTTCTGCCTTTTGGAGTTCAGGAAGAGATTCAAAATTATGCCACCCAGGCATTTGATGCACTAGGTTGCGAAGGGCTTGCCCGAGTCGATTTCTTTTTTACCGGAGATTCGATCATTATTAATGAAATAAACACAATGCCTGGATTTACGGCTACATCGGTATTTCCAAAGCTCTGGGCGGCCGGTGGAATTGGATATGCCGAGTTGATCACAAACTTAATTGAGGCCGCAATAGCGCGCCCATTAAATGTGACGCGCTAACTTAATAAGTTAAATAGTTTTTAGTAAGTAGTAACTGGGCAGGTCAAGGTGCGAGTAATTCCCGGCACAGCTTGAACTTTCGCCAAGATCGCGCGACCGAGTTCTTCCATACTTGGTGATTCGGCACGCATGATTACATCGTAAGGTCCGGTAACACCCTCAGCGAGAGTTACACCAGCTATGGCTGAGACTGCTTTTGCTACACCAGAGGCCTTGCCGACTTCAGTTTGAATAAGAATGTATACCTGAACTGACATTTGAATTGCTCCTAAATTTTCCTGCTGGCCACAGCGTCGTGATTGCAGAGTTAAAGGCTACCGCCTCTAGAGTTGGTTTGGGAATTAATATTTTAGGGAGAACCGACCATGGCTAGCGAGTCCGAGTTAATTGCGGCGCTTACTGCGGTTTTTAAGCTCTCGGATGCCAATGTTCGTGAGAGCGTTCTAATTGGAATTGGCGATGACGGAGCGGTAATCGCACCGAGCTCGCACAAGTCGGTTCTCACTGCAGATATGGCGGTCGAAGGTGTGCACTTCAATCGCAATTGGTCAACCTTGCGCGAAATCGGCGCGAAGATTACCGCAGCTAACTTGGCTGATATTTATGCAATGGGTGGCGAGCCAAAATATTTATTGGTAAGCGCGGGTTTAACTGCTGATTTTGGAATTACTGAAATTACCGAACTTGCAACTGGGATTGCAGATGAAGCCGCGCTAGTTGGTGCATCTGTTGTGGGCGGAGACATTTCGAGAGCCGATCAATTAGTGATTTCGATATCGGTATTCGGTGAAGTCGAAAATCCGATAACCCGTTCCGGAGCGAAGGTAGGAGATTCGGTAATTATCTCTGGGTTACCCGGGAAATCTGCTGCTGGACTGATCCAACTTCAAAGCGGCATCACGGAATCATCTTTCGTATCAGCCCATAAAAAACCAACAGTTAACTATAAATTAGCTAAGAAGTTTCAAGGCGTAAATGCAATGTGCGATGTCAGTGATGGCCTGCTCTCAGAGCTAAACCATATTGCGAGCGCCTCGGGCGTTGGAATCGAATTAGATTCTAAATTGATTGCAGAAACACCTGGGTTCAAAGATTTGGAAGCAGCAACTAAAGGTGATATTTGGGAAGTTGTTTTATCAGGCGGCGAAGATCATGTATTTATTGCCACTACATCTAGCGATATACCTGAGGGTGCGCATGTGATTGGCAAGGTTGTCTCAGGAACAGGCGTAAAGGTTTCTGGAATTTCGAAATTACCTGCAACTGGCTTCCGCCACTTTTAAAAATTAATTAACGAGTTACTTTTCCAGCCTTAAGGCATGAAGCACAAACGTTCTGACGCTTAGGTGTTCCGCCTACAAGGGTGCGAACGCGTTGGATATTTGGATTCCAACGGCGACGGGTCTTGCGCATTGAGTGGGAGACCTTGTTGCCGAAGCTAGGACCTTTGCCGCAGATATCGCAGTTAGAGGACACGGTGTTTCTCCCTTGAATCAAGTTAAATTACGGGTTTCGCAATAAGTCGCAAAGATTACCCCGTCTACACGGGGATTGGCTAATCCGCGCGAGAAGATAGGCCCATGGCAACCATGGCAACACTTTCAGATCGCCTAAAGGGCATCATCGGAGACCGGACTGCCGATGCCTTGGCCGCGGTATTTGGGATGTCTACGGTTGAGGACCTGCTTCGACATTACCCAAGGCGCTATGTGGTGCGCGGTGAATTTTCGGATATTTCAAGCCTGATTGAAGGCGATGAAGTGACAGTGTTAGCAGAAATTGCAGCCGTAAAAACTCGGCGGGCAAATGGTCGAAATATTTTGGAAGTTAACGTCACTGATGGCAGCGCAGTTATGTCACTTACCTTCTTCAACCAGCCTTGGCGTGAGAAGGAATTAAAGATTGGTAAGACCGGAATGTTTGCTGGCAAGGTCGGATCATTTAATGGCAAGCGCCAACTTTCACATCCGGATTATCAATTAATTCCTGATGGCGATGATGTGGATTCTGCGCTCGCAGCTTTTGCCGGAAAATATCTTCCGGTCTATCCAGCTGGCGGCAAGATGCCATCATGGAAAATCTCGCAATGTGTTGAATTAGTTCTGGATTCACTCGGTGAGGTTGAAGATTATTTACCAGCAGATGTCATAAAAGAATTTGGATACCAGACGCTTAAAGGTGCCTTCACATCAATTCATAAACCGGAATCTCTAGAAGCCGCCGATTTAGCAAGATTACGATTAACTTTTGATGAGGCGATCTTGCTTCAACTTTTACTTGCTGGTCGACGCGCAGAATTAAAAGCTCTTGATGCAACTCCGCGCAAAATTGCTACAAATGGCCTAGTTAGCACCTTTGAATCGAAGCTGCCCTTTAAATATACAAGTGGACAGATCGAAGTAAATCGTGAGATCGAAAGCGATATGCTGCAACCGCATCCAATGCATCGCTTGTTACAAGGTGAAGTTGGTTCGGGTAAAACTGTTATCGCACTTCGAGCAATGCTCTCGGTCATCGAATCTGGAGGACAAGCTGCGCTTCTTGCTCCAACAGAGGTATTGGCTGCGCAACACTTTAAATCAATCTCAAATCTGCTCGGTGATTTAGCGCAGGCTGGAACGTTGCAGGGAAGTGGTGAAGGAACCCAACTTGCGCTCCTCACTGGATCTTTGAACGCTAATCAGAAACGTGAAGTGCTAGGAAGAATTGCAAACGGTGAAGCCGGAATTGTTATCGGAACGCATGCACTAATCAGTGAGGGAGTTGAGTTCCACGATTTAGCACTTGTAGTTGTTGATGAACAACATAGATTCGGAGTCGAGCAGCGCGATGCGCTGCGAATGAAGGCAACTAAGCCACCGCACTTATTAGTTATGACTGCAACTCCGATTCCAAGAACAGTCGCAATGACAATCTTCGGAGATTTGGATGTTTCTACTTTGCGCCAATTGCCAAGTGGAAGAAGTCCGATTACGACACATGTGATTCCGGTTTTGGAGAAGCCGCACTATTTAGATCGCGCATGGGAGCGCGTGAAGGAGGAAGTCGCGAAAGGGCATCAGGTTTATATCGTTGCGCCACGGATTTCAGAATCCAGTGAAGATTCACCTAAGGCAAAGATTTCAGCGGCAGATATTGCGATGGCAAAGATGATGGGCGATGAAATTACTAGCGAAGAATTAGCTGGCACCGAGAAGATGACAAGCGTTGAGGAACTTGCTCCAAAATTAGCGACTGGCGCACTCAAAGGATTAAAGCTGGCACCGCTTCATGGGCGCCAAAGCGCAGAGTTAAAAGATGAAACTATGACCGCATTTTCGAAGGGCCAAATCGATGTTCTAGTTGCCACAACGGTAATTGAAGTTGGCGTAGACGTTCCTAATGCATCGATGATGGTAATTATGGATGCCGATAGATTTGGTGTTTCACAATTACACCAGTTGCGTGGTCGCGTAGGTCGTGGAACAACTCCGGGTCTCTGCTTATTAGTTTCTGGCGCGGCTGAAGATTCACCTGCGATGGCAAGGTTAAGCGCTGTAGCTGGCACTCTTGATGGGTTCGAGCTTTCAAGAATTGATTTGGACCAACGCCGCGAAGGTGATGTATTGGGTCGGGCGCAATCAGGAACAAAATCACACTTGAGATTGTTAAGGGTTTTGCGTGACGAAGCACTTATTGAAGAGGCTCGAAGAGTTGCAGTTGATTTAATTGCGAAGGATTCAAAGTTGGCGAGCCATCCAGCTTTGGCAGCTCAAGTAGCTATTTTGAAGGAAGAAGAACGTTCGGCTTTCTTAGATAAGGGCTAGCAGGTTACGGTTCTCCAATGAGAATCATTGCCGGAAGCAGTAAAGGCAAGAGCCTTTTTTCGCCCACGGGTAAAACACGTCCGACCTCAGATCGGGCTCGCGAAGGTCTGTTCTCTTCTCTCGAATCCGAATTCGGTTCGATGTCGGAGTTGAATTTTCTTGATCTATTCTCTGGATCTGGCGCTGTGGGCGTTGAGGCGCTTTCGCGAGGTGCAGCAAGCGTTTACTCAATTGAAGATCATGCCCCTACAGCCGCAATCGCAGCAAAGAATTTTGGTTTAGTAAATAGTGAGTCAGGTAAATTTACTGTCATAACTTCAACAGCTGAAAGATTTGTAGCCACACCACATCAGACATCTTTCGACATTATATTTATGGATCCACCATATGAAGTAGAAAATAGTGTTATCGAGAAATTACTATCTGAGATTCACTCAAATAATTTGCTAAAGCGCAATGGAATAATTGCAATCGAACGTGAGACCAAGAAGGCGCAATTCGCTTGGCCTGCGCCATTTATCGAGGAGAAAGTCCGCTCATATGGACAGGGAAGTATCTTCTACGGCGGATACTCTGCTAGCGTTTTGCCGTGAAACGCGTCGTCTGCCCCGGATCTTTCGATCCCATAACCTTTGGACATCTCGACATTGTCGAGCGTGCCAGTTCAATTTTTGATGAAGTAGTAATTGCAGTGATGGTTAACAAGACCAAGCAGACGCTCTTTACCGTCGAAGAACGAATTGAAATGACGAAGGAAGTTACAAGTAAATTTCCGAATGTTAAAGTCGATTCATGGTCTGGCCTCTTGGTCGATTACTGCAAGACGAATGATATTTCGATAATCGTTAAGGGCTTGCGTGCGGTGACTGACTTTGATTACGAGCTACAGATGTCCCAAATCAATTTGCAATTACAAGGCGTCGAAACCCTATTTCTTTCAACCGCGCCAGCGCATTCGTTTCTTTCATCTTCACTCGTCAAAGAAATTGCTAGCCACGGTGGCGACGTTTCTAGTTATATCCCGGCAACACTTTTAAAGCGGTTGAAAGATCGCTTGGCTGGAAAGTAAAGGAGAGATAAATGGAAGTTATCGAGCGCATAGAAACTGCAATAGCCATGGTTGAAGAGGCTAGAGGCGTTCCACTTTCAGCAAGCTGCGTGTTGCATCGCGGCGAAATCCTAGAATTATTAGATAGTGCCCGTGCTGCCTTTCCAGCAGATTTAGCGAACGCTCAAGAAATTTTGCGCCAACAAGATAACGTAATTGAAGATGCTCGGGTTCAGGCTGATCAAATCATCGCCCATGCTCGTGAAGAAGTTGAATCAATGATTTCGCAGACTGAAATTGTTGCAGCTGCCAAGAAAGAGGCGCGAAGAATTTTGGATGAAGTTGCCGAAGAGGCTGCTAGCCAGCAGAATGAAATCGATGCCTATGTGGATTCTAGACTTGCAACTCTTGAAGTAATCCTTCACAAGACTATGGAAGTTGTAAATCGTGGTCGCGACCAACTAGCTGGTGTCGATGCTAAATCTGCACTCTCAGAATTGGGCGATAAGTAATTCTTAGATGAGTAAAAATCCCTTCCTCTTTAATACCCATGATTTACCGCGCCGTCCGGGAGAGATGCGGGAATATGAATTAACTTTTGAGGAGCACGAAGCCCTTGGTTTTGAAGTTCTCGCCATCGCAGCTGACGAACCAATCGATATTGATTTGCGGATTGAATCTGTCGCTGAAGGAATACTCGCAACAGCCACAGTTCGAACCGAAGCAAGCGGTGAATGTGGACGCTGCCTTGACGCGGTTTATTACGATGTAAATGAGAGCTTCCAAGAACTTTATGAGTATGTCGAAGATCCGCGCCAGGCCCGCAAAAAGAATAAGCCAGGTAAGAAGCGAGTAAATAAAACTGAAGAAGAAGATTTGGATGAAGATTTAGTTCGCCAGATGGATGGTGAGTTAATTGATTTAGATGGACCAATTCGTGATGCAATTATTTTGAATCTTCCAATCAACCCACTCTGCGAACCAGATTGTCCGGGCCTCTGCCCAGATTGCGGAATGAAATGGATTGAACTACCCGAGGAGCATGAACACGCCCCGGCAGATATCCGTTGGGCGGGCTTGGAAAATTGGTCAGGTGGCAAGAGCGAGCCAGGTCCCACCGAGAAATAACCCTCGTTTTTGAATATCTGCGGGTTTGGGGGATACTTACGCCCTTAGCAATTCATCGATTAGATATGAATTTATTAGTAAAAAGGGGTGCCCAAAGTGCCAGTACCAAAGCGAAAGATGTCTCGCTCACGCACTCGTCATCGTCGTAGCGCTTGGAAGACTACGCCTGCTGCAATTGCGAATTGCTCACAATGTCAACAACCAAAATTGCAACACACTGCTTGCCCAACCTGCGGAACTTATAACTCACGTCAAGTTGTAGAGGTTTAATCTGTACGATCGTTTGCTCGCATCACTTGGAACAACGCTTTCAATTGAATTGCTTGAACTTGCTTTTACGCACGGATCTTATTCACGCGAATTCGGCGGAGTGCCAACAAACGAACGACTCGAACATTTAGGCGATAGTGTCCTTGAATTAATTATCACCGGAGAGCTTTATAAAAAATTTCCGGATGTAGATGAATCTAGACTTTCCAAGATGCGAGCCGGGTTAGTAAACAATCCAGCGCTAGTCCCAATCGCAAAAGAGTTAGAACTTGGCCAGTATCTGCGAATCGGCAGAGGCGAAGAAATTACGGGCGGCCGGGAGAAGAATTCAATTCTCGCAAATGCCTTCGAAGCCCTGGTCGGAGCGATTTACTTAGAAAAGGGTTACGAAGTTACTGAAGCGATTATTCTTAAATGGTTTAAGCCAGCAATTGAATCTTCAAATGCTCTCGATCTTGGAATGGATGCAAAGACGGCGCTTCAAGAGCTCGTTGCTGTTATGAACTTGAATCCACCGGAGTATGAATTAACAGAATTCGGTCCGGATCACGATAAGAGTTTTAAAGCTGTCGTAGTTGTCTCAAATGAAAAATTTGAAGTTGGCGAGGGTAAGTCAAAACGCGAAGCTGAACAGGCCGCCGCTAAGTTTGCTTACGACAAGTTAAGTGCCCGAACTTCCTGAAGTTGAAACGGTTAGGCGTGGTTTAGCCGAACATGTAGTTGGTAATAAGTTCAAAGTGATAACAGTTCTACACCGACGTGCAACATCACCAAAATCTATTGCCGCGCTAACTTCACTTAAGGGTGCGCGGGTCACAGAAGTTGCCCGACGTGGAAAGTTTCTCTGGTTTAAGTTGGATCGACC
>JNSL01000016.1_pt1 | contig 38527 bp, 41 predicted proteins | sample 210691 | NCBI WGS metagenome assembly JNSL01 (sample SAMN02808685, study PRJNA238866) | freshwater metagenome | biome: fresh water; feature: freshwater reservoir; material: water; isolation source: water column of the freshwater reservoir Embalse de Amadorio in Spain | place: Spain: Valencia ...
CTCGCGCTAGAGCAATTCGGGAAAACTTGTCTCGCGTTGCCGAAGCTAGTTTGCTTGAGCGCTACGTTTAATTTCAGTTAACTACTGAACTACGAACTTAACGCCATCACTATTAAGGCTGGAGTTTCTTCCGTGCGCCCAATAAGCACCTGGATCAGCCATGTTGGTAACTTTGCAACCAGTTGAAGTTTGCTTGCCAATCCAAACAACTTTCACACTCCACTCCTGTCCCGGGGCAAGTTCAACTAAGTCCTTGTCGGTATTTGGATTGCAATGATCAGTTGACCAAATTAATGCGGGGCCAGAGATTACTGTGACTTCATTTGCGCCACTGCCAACATCGCGCTTGCAAGTTTTTGCTGAGATATTTTTCACAACCATGTTGATGTGAACGCCTTCACCGACTGTGGTGGTTTCTCTATCCACTTCGACCCGAACTGAAGTATCTGCATCAGAGCATTCACCTTCAGCGACTGCAGGCACGGTTGGTTGCGCAGTTGGCTGCAGGATCTCTGTAGTTGGTGAGGCCGCTACAACAGTTGGGCTCGGCGCAGCGACTCCTGCTTCGGCAGTTGGCGCTACCGACGCTGCAACTGGAACGGGATCTTCGCCGCCAGTAAAGCTGCGAACCAGAACGATCAAAGTAACTAAAGCGGCAAGTCCAAACATTAGACGTCGTCGCCAATAGACCACTGGTTCTTCTGGCCCTACTGTCAATCTGCCTTAGGCGCGAGCAAGTTCCCAAATTTGGACACAAATAGAAATGGGCTACCGTTGCCGGCAGCCCATTTCTATTTGATTTGACTAGCTAACGAGATCCTTAATGGCCTCATCATTTTCCTTGCGAGCAACACCAATTAGGTATCCCACTACAAGAGCAATAAATGGGATTGCCATTAATACAGTTCCGGTCAGGCTTTGCGCCCAAGCAGTAACCGTTGGATCCACATCCGGTGCCGTAGTTCCTGCAAGCAATGCAAAGCGTGACATAAGTAGGTATTCACCAAATGCCAAGCCGATTGCTGCAAGTACTGGCGCAATTACCCGAGTAAACAAACCTTCATCAAGCTTGTTCTTAGCGAAGAACACGATAACTGCGATACTAACCAAGATTTCAACCAACACAATTGCAATAACTGCAGTTGCGCTCATCCAATAGAACAAGTTCAAAATTGGATCAAGGGCATTGATCTGGAAGTAAAGGATTACTGCAATTGCAAGAACAGAAGTAACAATCGCTGCATTCTGAGGAGCACCGCGACCATTTACCTTTGCCATTGACTTAGGAAGAACTCCACCGCGTCCCATTGCGTACAGGTAACGACTTGCTGAATTCTGGAAAGCTACGGTAGCTGCGAACAGGCTAGAAAGAATCAACCAGCCCATTAGAGTTCCAAGCCAAGGACCAACAAAAGTGCTGGCAACAGTGATCAACACATTCGCAGGGTTTGCCAATGGGACACCATCAACTGAAGACCATTCGACCGTCTTGTTAACGGCCTCAGATGCTCCCATTGCAGTGATCATTGCAAAAGTAACCAATACGAAGATTGCTGTGATCGCACCAACTGCGAGGTAAGTTGCACGAGGAACTGCGCGCTTAGGATCTTTGGATTCTTCACCGTAGATAGCAGTGGCTTCGAAACCAATGAATGACGCGAATGCGAATGCGAATGCGATACCTGCGGTACCTAGCAAGCCACCAGCAAAAATATTTCCTGGTGAGAATGAAGCAGCTAAGTTCCAGCCTTCTGGGCCACCATCAATCAATACTGCAATTGAAGTAACCAAAAGTGACAGCATTTCAGCAATCATTAGGACGCCAAGTACCTTTGCACCAACGTCAACGCTAAGTAGAGATAACACAGTTGCAATTGCTAGTGCGATTAACGCCCAGATGTACCAAGCCAAATCGATACCGAATTGGGCAGACATTTGTCCAGCCATAACCGCACCGAAGAAGCCATAGATTGCCCACTGCACAGTTAGGTAAGCAACCATGGAAACCAATGCTGAGCCAACGCCAGCATTCTTTCCTAGTCCACGACCTACGTATGCAAAGAATGCACCAGCGTTTGTGACGCGATGAGTCATCGCTGCATATCCAACGCTGAACAGAAGCAGAACAAGACCAACCAGCAAGTATGCGCCTGGGGTGCCTGATCCACTACCTAGAACAATTGCAACTGGTGCAGCGCCGGTCATACCGGCAAGTGGTGCAGCAGCAGCTACAACGAAGAAGACAATGCCAAGAACACCAATGGTGCCTTTATGCAAACCTTCCTTTTGTGTTACATGACCAGAATCATGTGTTGCCATGGGCTCCTCCTAGAGTCCTTCACTTGCAGCTTTCGTTGCTTGCGCGATGCAAGCAACTTGTGTTGCTCATCCACCCTGCTTTACGCGGGCTGGAAGACTTAATACCCCATTCACAAAATTCGAACGGGTCCTAACGATATTTCCAGTTCTTTCCAGAAAAATCCGTCTTTTTCGCATTTCTTCCAACAAAATTTTTATCTCGAGTCTCGCTAATGAGGCTCCAATGCAGTGATGTGGGCCTTGGGCGCCAAAAGCTAAGTGCTTTGGGCGTGTCGGCCTAGAAACGTCGAATTTAAGGGGATTTTCGAAGAATTCTTCATCAAAGTTCGATGAGGCGTACCACATGACAACCTTGTCGCCAGCTGCAATTGGGTTGCCCGCAATCTCGGTGTCCTTAGTTGCGGTCCGTCGGAAATGCAGGACTGGGGTGGCATACCGGATGATTTCTTCGACGGCGTTTTCCAGTAGATCAGGGTTGTCATAAAGCTTTTGCAACTGATCTGGGTTGTCCATAAATGCATGTAAGCCGTTTGAGATTGCTGTTCGGGTTGTTTCATTTCCAGCGAATACTAAAACTTGGAAGAAGTTTGCGAATTCAGTTTCAGTCAAATGCTCACCATCGACTTGAGAATGCACCAGAGTGCTAACAACATCCTCATGCGGATTAGTGCGTCTTTCATCTCCTAGTTTGCGTCCATATTCAAAGAGTGCGAATGCTGCTGGACTATTGAATGGCAAAAGTTCGAGTGGAGTTTTATTCCCATAAGCATCTGGTACCAGCGGCTCACCCGTTGTGCCCTCAACTAAGTGATCACTTAGCTCAACCATGTAGGCGGTATCTTCACTAGGTACGCCAAGAATGTTTACAATCACTTGAATTGGAAGTGGCGATGATATTGCGGTAACCAAATCCACATTCGAATCATTAACTGCAGCATCGAGAAGAGTGCCAGCGATCTTGCGGGTAGCTGCCTCATAATCTGCAACTTTGCGCAAAGTAAACGGAGGCATCGCCAGTTTGCGCAATCGAGCATGAATAGGTGGATCGCTTTCAATAATGGAGCGTCTGGCCTCCATAGCTTCATCTGACAGATCCCAGAGATTTACCATTTTCTTTGCAGATGAAAAAGTGTCCCAATCTCGAGTCACTTGGATTATGTCGTTGTATCGGGTTACCGCCCAGAAGTCACCGTCCGCATACTCATGACGATAAACCGGAGCATTGTGTCGCATCCACCTAAATGTTTCGTGTGGAATTCCCTGCTCATAAATTGCGGGATCAACAATGTTGATCGCTTCAGTTGTGGTCATTACTTCTCCTGGTAAATATCTAGGGCACCAATGCAATTCGGCCGGCAACAGTTCCCGCAATCAAACGTTCGTGTGCTTGTTGTGAGTTAGCAAGTGGTATTGCTTCAACTGAATGCTTTAGTTCGTGCTTGTTAGCAAGTGCCAGCAGTTCGCCAAGTTGAGTTTGGGTCCCCCAAATACTTGTCATAAATCGAGCTTCATGTGGAACGGTGCCAAACCCAAATGGGATCCTGCCGCCAAATAGTCCAACTACAACTGCCACACCTTGACGTGCAACATGCTTAGCTGCGAGTTCCAAAGTGCCTTGCGCGCCAACAAAATCAATGACCGCGTCAAAGGTGCCATCAAGTGACTCAGGTACTGCCACGCCATCTGCTCCAACAATCAAGGCGCGCTCTAGTTTTTCACTAGACATGTCAGTTGCAACAACTTTTGCGTCAGATTGCAGTTTTAGGAACTGAATTCCAAACTGACCTAAGCCTCCTGCGCCAATAACTAAGACTCGACTTTTTCTATTCAATGTTGAAAGCGTATGACTCACTGCGCGATAAGCGGTTAATCCACCGCAAGCCAGTGGCGCAGCAGACAATGGATCTAAGTCTCCAAGTGGAACTAAATACGACTTGTCCTTGATCAACATTTTTTCCGCGTAGCCACCATTACGAAAGAGTCCCGCTTCAGTTGCATTTGGACAAATCATTTCTTGACCACTCGAACAAGCCCAGCAGTCTGACTTCAAACATCCCCAACATGGATAAACCATTACCGGACCAAGTTCAGCGTGAACACCAACTACTTCATGACCCATGATCATTGGCAAGGGGCTTGGATAGACGCCCTCAACAACGTGCAAATCTGAATGACACACTCCGCATGCCGTCACATCAATTACGGTTTCGGAGCCACTTGGCTTTGGATCTGGGTATTCCACATAATCAAGTGTTGCGCCCACTTCATTCAATACGACGGCTTTCACTGGCATACCTTTCTTTCGTTAGGTTCCAAATTAAATCAAAATCGAGGGTGAATCAGGCACATTCAGTTCAAATTGACATTATTCTTAACAAAAATCCAAAACCAGACTTTGGAGGAATTCGTGTCTCAAGCTCAATCAGATGAACTAAAGCGCGTCGCAGAATTGTGCGATAAACACAACATTCACACTGTCGAATGCATCATTGTCGATAACTGGGGTGTACCTCGTGGCAAGCGCCTACCAACTGAGCAGTTCCTTCGCAATGAGGGTTATGGGATTGCAAATGTGGTCCATACGTGGCAACCGCGTTGTGAAATTGAAATCACACCAGTTCAAGAAATCAAAGACATCCACGTGCAGCCAGATTTGAGTTCATTTCGAGTTGCTGGTTGGGCTGACGGTATTGGAGTTGTACTTTGTGACACCTACACAACTGACACGCATGAACCTGTTGATATCGACCCGAGGCAAATGCTGAAAGCAACATTAAAGAAGTTTGCAGACTTGGGTTACACAGTTAACGCAGCCACAGAACTTGAGTTTTATCTTTTCAATCCAGATGGCACTCCGTTGTTCACTTCACTGCAGTGTTACGGAATCAATAAAGGTGCAGAGCTCGAACCAATAATTCTAGAAATTCGAGAAGCCTTAAGAAAGACTGGCATGTTGGTTGAGGCCAGCAATGTTGAATACGGACCATCTCAAATCGAAATCAACTTGCGTTACAGCGAAGCAATGAAAATGGCAGACGATACCGTCTTATACAAATACATCGTTCGCTTAGTTGCACAGAAGCACGGACTAGTAGCTAGCTTTATGGCAAAACCAATTCTGGGTGAATCTGGGTGCGGCATGCATGTGCATCAAAGTTTGGTCACTAAAGATGGCAAGAACGCGTTCGATGCAAATGATGGAAAAGGTGTTCTTGATTCCGCATTGATGGAAAGATACCTGGCTGGCCTCATGGCATACACCAAAGATTTGCAAGTCGTTAATACACCAACCATTAACGGTTACAAACGCCTGGTGGATTACAGTTTCTCGCCAACGCAAGTGACTTGGGGGCTGGATAACCGACTTGTCGGCGTTCGATGCATCAACGGAGCTAAGGGTTCCAATCGAATTGAATGGCGCTGGGCTGCTGCAGATGCCCATCCTTACTTGGTTCTAAATGGCGCTCTTGCCGCTGGCTATGAAGGAATTACAAATGACCTGCCGTTGCCGGAAATGGTTACTGGCGATCCGCATCCTGAAGATAAATGGGATCGACTTCCAAATCATCCAGCTGAGGCGATTGATAACTGGGAAGCGAGTGCCTTCGCACGACGCGCATTTAGTGATGCCTTTGTCGATATGTGGGCCGCGGTTCAGCGCGTTGAGTTAGCAACATTTGCATCACAAGTTACTGACTGGGAACTGGCTCGCTATCGAGAAATAATCTAGTTCATATGAGAGTGCTTCTAATAAGTCATGAAGAGGCCGGTAAGCCAGGAGTTGTTGGAGAGATTCTCGACTCACGTGGAATCGAAACTGAGCGACATATCATTCTTGGTGCTGACGGTGAACTCAATCTAAATTTTCCAGATCCTACGGAATTTGATTTCATTATTTCCTTCGGATCTTTTTACAGCGCGTATGACCCCGAGGTCGCTACTTGGGTGGACGCCGAAGAGGAACTGATTACTCAGACTCTAGATAAGGAAGTTCCATTTCTTGGTGTTTGCTTCGGTGGTCAAGTGTTGGCGAAAGCTGTCGGTGGCAGTGTTGAAAAATCAGATGAACTTGAACTAGGTGAACTGCACATAAAGGAAACCTCACTTGGACTGCCGTTCCCCGAAGGACCTTGGTTTTCCTGGCATGGAGATCGCATGATTCTGCCGGCTCACATCGAAGTTTTGGCCGAGACTCCATCTGCTGTGCAAGTCTTCCGACACAAAACTGCGGTTGGACTGCAGTTTCACCCAGAAGCAACACCTGAATTAGTTCAGGGCTGGCTCGACATTGGCGGGGCGAACTATCTACCTGCCGGAATGACTTCTGACACTTTGATGTTTGAAGTAACAAACATGGCTCAAGATGCTGCAGATAACTGCGAATTACTAGTCGACTGGTTTATTTCAGAATACGTAACAGCCAAAAAGTCTTAATAAGACTTTGGCAAGCCCAGTACATGCTGTCCGATGTAAGCCATAACTAAGTTGTTGTTAATCGGAGCCACTTGATAAAGCCTGGTTTCCCGGAACTTGCGTTCAATGTCGTACTCTTCCGCAAATCCCATACCACCGTGAGTATCAATCGCAGCGTTACCAGCCGCCCAAGAAGCTTCTGCTGCTAAGAACTTCGCCGTGTTGGCTTGCGCGCCACAATCTTCGCCGGCATCAAAGCGAGCCGCAGCATCAAATCTGACTAAGTCTGCAGCTCGCAGTTGCATGTAAGAGCGAGCTAACGGAAATTGAACACCTTGATTCTTTCCAATTGGCCCACCAAAGATTTCTCGGCTATTTGCATATGCGACAGCACGATCCAGGAAGAACCGTCCATCACCAATACATTCAGCTGCGATCAAAATTCGTTCGGCATTCATGCCATCCAAAATATATTTAAAGCCACGCCCCTCTTCACCAATTAACGAGTCTTCGGGGATGATTACGTTGTCGAAGAAAACTTCAGTTGTGTTGTGATTCATCATGGTTTTGATTGGTCGGATGGTTAATCCTTCTAGATTGCGCATATCGAAGATGAAAACTGACATACCTGCAGATGGTTTACCATTTTCATCAAAGGGTGAGGTACGTGCCAGTAGCAACATTAAATCTGATTGCAATGCTCGAGAAGTCCAAATCTTTTGGCCATTAATTTTCCAGCCACCTTCGACGCGCTCTGCCTTAGTGCGAATTTTGGTGGTTTCAGAACCGGCACTTGGCTCAGTTACGCCAAAAGCTTGGAGTCGCAATTCGCCAGCTGCAATCTTCGGCAAGTATTGCTGCTTTTGAGCTTCACTGCCGTGACGCAACAAAGTGCCCATCACATACATCTGAGCATGGCAAGCACTTGGATTTCCACCTGACACCGAAATTTCTTCCAAAATTATTGAAGCTTCAGTAAGCGTTGCACCGCCTCCGCCATACTCTTCCGGGATTAGTACTGATAGCCAGCCATTCTTGGTTAAGGTCTCAACGAATTCATCTGGGTATTTATCTGGCTCCAAAGAACGCCAGTACTCCCCTGGAAAATCTGCACACAATGCAGCGATGGCAGAACGTAAATCATCATGTCCTGTGCTTGTCATCAAATCCACACACTATTTGTATCACTATTCAAAGTTCGGTGTGGAATGATCAATGCGTAAAGGCTTTGTGACTTGAAGGATTCGAAATGAAGATTGAAGTTAACCTCAACAAATGCCAAGGCTATGCCCAATGCGTAGCTGAAGCCCCAGAGATCTTTACGCTAAATGCTGATGGCGTGGCCGAAGCACTATCTGCTTCAGTAGCCGAATCTGACGAGAAATACGCAATTGCTGCAGCTGACCTGTGCCCAATGCAGGCAATAATTATCAGTGACTAAATAGTCTTTCGTACCCGAACGATTCGTACTACGCTAGTTACATGTCTGAACTAAATGGATTCCTGGCTCCGCTCACCCCGACTGGTAAGAGCGCGATCATTCCCGAAATGCCTTGGTACTACAGCGGCACGCTGCTCACCGTTGAATACTTAACTGACCCAGCAAATGTTCGAGCCATCCTGCCACCTGATATCGATTTAGCTCCAGAAGAGCCAGGCGCAGTTGCTTTGATTTGGGCTGACTGGCAATCCTGCAGCGAAGGTGGTGCGGAATTACTAGATCCAATTCGCTCGCAGTACCTAGAAACTTTTGCAGTTGTGCGCTGTTCTTATGAAGGTGTTACTTACAGTCGCTGTGTAGCAATTTGGGTAACCAAAGATTTTGCAATTGCTCGTGGTTGGTACCAGGGGTATCCAAAGAAAATTGGCTCAGCACATGTCACCCGAATCTTTAATCGTGGAAAGGCTTCCCCTCGTCTAGAGGCTGGTGCAAAACTAGGTGCAACTCTGTCTGCATACGATCACAGACTGGCATCTGCAGTTGTAACGCTTCGTGAACCTTCCGAAACCAACGGATTTGTAAATGGCCATGCGATGCTGCACAGCCGCTTCATGCCTTCGATTACCAAAGATGCTGGCCTATCCATGGATCAATTGATCACCATGCATGGCATTGATGCTGACCTCGGACAACCTTGGAAGGGTGACGCAGAGCTAGTTCTTGGTGATTCGCAATGGGACGAACTGGCGTCGATACTTCCAGTGCAGAAAATACTTGGTGGCTACTATCGCGAAGTTGGAGTTACTTTCGCTGGTGGCAAATTAATTGCTGACCGTTCAAATCCGGTCTAGTAATCCCATATATATTCTTCTAGTTCCCAGGCAGTTATCTCACGAGTGCTTGGGTCTGGAACCTCAGCTTCGTAACGCTCAATTTCATCGCGCTTCAAAGTTAAGTGCGTTGAAATGACAGTTGGTCCCATGAGGTCAGCAAACAGCGGATCTGCTTCAAGGGCGTCCAGTGCAGCAGTGAAGGTCACCGGCAAAAGCGGATCTGCTTCATCTTCATAAGCCCAGCCTTCGGCAGCTTTGTTCGGCTTCATTTTTTGCTTAATGCCATCCAAGCCAGCGGCAAGGACTGAAGCAACCATTAAGTAAGGGTTAGCTGAGCCATCACCGATTCGGATTTCAAGTCGAGTGCCCTCGCCACGCTCAGGTGGAACTCGAAGTAATGTAGCCCGGTTGTCGTGGCCCCAGTTAGCGCGACTTGGTGCCAAGGTGTCTGGTCCAAGACGCTTAAAGGCATTGATCGTTGGGTTGGTAAATGCAGTGAGCGCATTTGCATGGCTTAGGATTCCAGCGATCATCTGGTTTGCAACTTCAGATAACTCTTCACCCTTATGCATTTGGTTCTTGCCCTTGGCATCCACCACTGAGAAATGTAAATGGAAGCCACTGCCTTCAGATTCTGCCCAAGGCTTTCCTAGGAATGTTGCGTTGTAACCACGACGCACTGCAATGTCTTTGATCGCAGTCTTGAACAAGAAAGTTCTATCCGTTGACTCCAATGCTTCGCCATGCCACAGATTGATTTCATACTGAGCTGGAGCAAATTCATGATTACCCGCAAAGACACCAATGTTCATTTGATCGAGCATGCGTAACATGTACAAGAAAGTGCCGTCTGGATCCACAATTGCTCCAGTTGTATAAACCCGACCAGTTCGATGCAAGGCACGTACCCATACGTTGTTTTCTTGTTTAGCCAAATAGAACTCAAGTTCAGGACCAATTACTGGAGTTAATCCGATCTTTTCGTATTCCTTCAATACTCGCTGTAGCGCAGTTCGTGGCGCTACTGGGTTATCGTCACCATTTGGCTCGAAGGCATCAACAACTGCGTATGCGACACCCGGCTCCCACGGAAGTTTACGAATTGTGCTGGCATCTATCCGACTTACGAAATCTGACAGACCGTCAGAAATACTTCCATGTCCATCTAGAACACCGCCACGGGTGTTGGTAACCCAAACGCCTTGGCAAAAAGCTGGACCATGTGCAGCAGCCTTTTCCATTTGGCTAACGACCAAATCTTTGGAGCGAGGGATGCCCAACACGTCTGCGTAAACAAGTCGCAAAATGTCAATGTTGTCACTTTGCAATTGGGCGCGCAGAGCAGAAAGATCAAGAGACATGGTTCCTCCAAAAATCGTTAGGGTATGAACGATTTTTTTATTTTAATCGTTTGGGGGACTTTTTAGGGCAGAATGGAAGAAAATTTCCAACGGGAATAGGACAGGCATGAAAGTTCTTATCATTGAGCACGATCATGTGAGCCCGCCTGGACCAGTTGCTGAAAGATTTAGGTTCCACGGTTTTACCGTGGATCAATTCTTGGTTGTTCCCGCAGATAAATTCGATGAGCCAAATATTGAGCGCGAATTTCCAATTCTCACAGATTATGACGTTGTTGTGCCGATGGGCGCACCATGGGGCGCTTGGGATGATGATCGAATTGGCGCTTGGCTAAATCCGGAATTAGATTTTATCTCGGAAGCTATTGCCACCGATGTCCCCATTTTTGGAATTTGTTTCGGCGGGCAACTACTTGCCCGCGCTTTAGGCGGCAGCGTTGCTCCTGGGCCCAAACCCGAAATTGGCTGGACTGTGATTCACTCCGATCGGCCAGACTTAGTCCCTGCTGGCCCGTGGTTTCAGTTCCACTACGACAGATGGCAACTACCTGCTGAAGCTCTAGAGATCGCACGGAACTCAGCAGCTAGTCAAGCCTTTACGTATGGTCGAAATCTAGGGGTTCAGTTCCACCCAGAACTAACGCCGGAAATGCTTCTCGGTTGGCTCAATAATGGTGGTCGTGACCTAGTTATCAAAGATGGCCAAGATCCTGATGTACTGCTAGCTCATACTGAAGCCGAACGAGATGCAGCAAAAGAACGCACCAACCAATTGGTCGATGCGTTCTTGCGTGATGTTGCTAAATTGATTTAGTTATTTCAGCGTTACCTCTACCGGGAAGCGCTTAATTCCATTAACGAAATTGCTGCGTAACCGCTCAACTTCGCCAGTGCGCTTAATTCCTGAAATTCTTGGCAGCAGTTCTTCGAACATGATTTTCACTTCAAGCCTTGCCAGTGAATTTCCCAGACACATGTGTGGTCCACCGCGCCCGAAGGTCATGTGCTCATTTGGATTTCGCGTGATGTCCATTCGATAAGGGTCAACAAAAACTTCAGGATCCCGGTTTCCAGCGGCGAACCAAGTAACTACTTTTTCGCCTTCCTTGATCGACTGGCCATTAATCTCAGTGTCCTTAGAAGCAGTGCGACGGAAATGGTAAACGGGGCTTGCCATTCTTAACATTTCTTCAACACCCCACTCAATTAGCTCTGGGCGCTCTTGCATCAAAGTCAATTGATCTGGGTTATCAATTAAGTAATTCATGCTGTGACTAATTGTGTGACGGGTAGTTTCGTTTCCGGCAACAATCAACAGCAAGAAATAAGCATGGAAATCTCTAGTGGAAAGTGGCACGCCATCAATTGGTGTCTGGTTGATGAGAGTAGAAACAATGTCTACGCCCTTTCCACCAAGTCTTTGCTTTGCCAAATCGTCGCCATAGGCCCAAACCTCTAGTGCGGCTGGCGATCTGAATGGCAGCATTCGATACTTTTCAGATTCAGGTGAGTCCAACAAAACATCTGCATGTTCTGGATCAGTATTGCCGACCATGCGATTTCCCCAAGCAATCAACTTGTCAATGTCGGTATCGGGTACATCCATCAATCGCGCTAGAACGCGAATTGGGAAATCGGCGGCAACTTCCTTAACGAAGTCAAAAGATCCTTTGGCAAATGCATCATCCAAGGTGCTGGCAGTAAGTCCTCGCAAGAACGTTTCATAACCTGCAACAGCTTTCGGAGTAAACGAATCCTGCATTAATTTACGCAATGCGCGATGTCGGATGCCATCAGTTTCGATCATTGACTTACGGGCTTCCATTTGTTCTTCATCAAGTTCTTCGAGGTTTACGGTGCCTTTTTCACTTGAGAAAGTTTCGGTGTCTCGCAAAACTCGAACGATGTCGTGATAACGAGTAAGCGACCAAAAACCAGAGTTGGGAGCTGGTTCATCGCTCCAGTGCACGGGTTTGTTCGCTCGCAAGTCGTCAAAGACTTGCCATGGAATGTGTGCTTCAAAAATATCTAAGTCCGCCAAGCTGACATCAGTAGCTGTTGACATTGCCTCACCTCATGCAAAGATCGAAATAATCGTTCGGGTACGAACAGTTTTAAGTTACCCGATTTCGACCCGGAACGCGACCATTTTCAAAAAGCCAGATAAAGTTGCAGGGAATCAATGAAATTGGGGTCGCATGGCTGGTCAGCACACACTTGATGAAACTGAACGCCAAGTTCAGGCGCGCCTTGGCGACCTAAAGATTGATTTCGAGGCTATGGCGGTTACTTCCAACCTGTTTCGAGCCGCAAACGCAGTTCGCAATTACCTTGAGCGCACAGTTCTTGCTGAACATGAATTGTCATGGACTGCATTTGTAGTGCTTTGGGTTGTTTGGATTTGGGAGCCAGTTGAGTCTCGAGTTATAGCCGAGGAGGGTGGATTCTCGAAAGCAACTTTGACGGGAGTTATGCAAACCCTTGAAGGTCGAGGCCTCATTACCCGCACCCGCAGCAGTAAAGATGGTCGGCTTGTTTTGGTCAAGCTCACTGCTAAAGGTCGAAAGATGATGAAGCAACTTTTCCCAGACTTTAACAAGGGTGAGAGTTTAGCCGTGGCAGATTTGAAGCGAAACGACTTGGGATCCTTTGCTGATTTACTTCGCGCAGTTACCGTAACTGTGGAATCCCAGCGAACTAATTAGGCGCTTGCTTCTTTAACTAATCGAGCAAAGAGCCCACTCTGGTTTGGATCCGACTTTGCAGTATCTTCTGGGTGCCACTGGACTCCCCGAGCCCAACCAGTTGATTCAATTCCAACGGCTTCGATAGTTCCATCTGGACCACGGCCCAAAACTTCTAAACCGCTTCCGATTTTGTCGATTGCTTGATGGTGGTAACAAGAAGTTGCTACCAACTCTGAAGTAAACCCGAATGATTCGTAATCACTGACTTTTACTTCTTGGACGACATGGCGATGATTTTCCGGCATGTCCTGAATGAGGGTGCCGCCACGAACAACGTTTACAACATGGAGTCCGCGACATACAGCTAGCGTTGGAATACCTTGCTGCAGCACATACTCGGTCATCCCAAAATCTGAATCATCTTGCAGATCGTCAACATCGTAAACACTTGCGTCTGGCTCTTGGCCATAACGAGCGGGATTGATATCCCCGCCACCAGCTAGAAGTACTCCCTGATAGCCCTGGAGTCGTTGCTTCCAATCGCTTTCGGCGGCAGCTAGCAGGGTTACTGGATCGGCTCCTGCATCCCAAAGTGATTCCAGCAGGGCACGTGAACTAACCACGCCGCCATATCTAAGGGCGGAGGCGGAGTTAGTAAACCGACCAATTAGAGCGATTCTTGGACGTACGGACATTTCACCAGCCTAATGAAAGAATTGCCTAGATTTGGTTCCCAAATCACTGAATTTAACGTATCGTAATTCGTTAGTACCCGAACGATTTTTCAGGGGTTGGCATGAGTATGGCAAATGTTGCTGGCGTATCAGTAGATACCCGGCACTTTATTGGTGGCGAGCGGATCGCTTCGGCACAGACCTTTGCGGATCATTCGCCAATTGATGGCGTTCACCTTGCTGATATTTCTCGGGGCGGTGCCAATGAGGTTGACTTAGCCGTCGCTGCCGCTAAAGCTGCCTTCCCAATTTGGTCTCAAATGTCACCGCAAGAACGAGGCGCTATCTTGCTCCGGGTAGCTGACTTGGTGGAAGAACGCATTGAAGATCTAGCTATTGTCGAGACCACAGATAACGGTTCCCTACTTCGTTCACATCGTCGCGGTGTAATGCCTCGAGTCGCAATGAACTTTAGATTTTTTGCCGACTACGCAATGAATCAACTTAACTACCCTGATTTTGAAACTCGTGGCCATACCAATCACGTAACTTGGGATCCAGCTGGTGTTACCGGAATCATCACGCCTTGGAATGCACCGCTGATGCTTGCCACTTGGCGAATTGGTCCAGCACTTGCCGCTGGTGACACAGTTGTTGCTAAGCCACCTGAGTGGGCACCACTTACCGCTTCGCTGCTTGCAGATATAACTGCTGAAGCCGGAATGCCACCAGGCGTATTCAATGTTGTGCAAGGTTTTGGCGAAGAAGCCGGTGCAGCGCTAACTGCACATCCAGACTTATCTCGTATTTCTTTCACTGGTTCGGTGCCAACTGCAAAACTTGTAGCAAAGGCGGCTGCTGAAAATCTGGTTCCATGTTCTTTTGAACTGGGTGGCAAGAGCCCACTGATTATCACCGACGATGCAGACCTAGACATTGCAGTCACAGTTGCAGTTGAGCAGTTCGACAACGCAGGTCAGGTTTGTTTGTCTGGAACTCGTTTCTTGGTGCAACGTGGGATTGCTGAGAAATTCAAAGCTGCATTCATCGAACGTGCCAAGCAGATCAAACAAGGTGATCCACGAGATGAAGCAACAGACATCGGTCCACAAATTCATCCTGAGCACTTCACTCGGGTTAAAGGATTCGTAGACCGCGCCGTTGCTGAAGGACAAACCGTCGTACTCGGTGGTGGCCCTAATTCTGAACTAGGCGGAAACTTCTTTATGCCAACTTTGATTGATAATCCAACAGTTGGCAGCGAAATCGTAACTCAAGAAGTATTTGGCCCAGTTCTTTGCATGCAGCAATTCGATACCGATGTCGAAGCTATCGAGATGGCTAATGGAACTGAATTTGGTTTAGCTGCAGTTGTTATTTGCGGGGATAAGAAGCGGGCTGAAGCCATCACAGATCGGTTAGTTGCCGGAACTATTTGGGTCAACTGTTTCTTCGTGCGCGATCTTGGTGCGCCATTTGGCGGCTCTAAGAAATCAGGTATTGGACGCGAAGGCGGAATCTGGTCATTTGACTTTTATGCAGACGTAAAGAACACGGTCTTTGCGCCTAACGGATGGAAGGAATAAATCATGGGTGAAATTGTTGGAGCAGGTTTACTGGCTCACGTGCCTACCATTGTCTTGCCACTTGAGATTCGTAAGGAACTCAACAATGGTGAAGACTTCACGCTTGTTGCTGGACTTGAGCAACTGCGTAAGGATGTTTTTGAAAAGGTTGATTACGACACCGTTATTGTTTTTGATTCTCACTGGGCTACGACCGTTGAATTCGTAGTGACCTCACATGATCGTCGGGAAGGTTTTTACACTAGTGAAGAACTTCCGCGCGGTATGTCATCCGTTCCTTATGACTGGAAGGGTGATCCAGCTCTAGCCAAGGAAATCGCATCACTCGGTGAAAAGCATGGAACGTGGATTACTCCAATCGACAACACGCACCTACCAACTTTTTACGCAACCTTAAATCTCTGGATGTACCTAGGTAAGGGCTTGGACAAGAACTGGATCAGCATCGGCATGTGCCAAACCGGCGATGACGAAGATAACTTGAGATTGGGACGCGCTGTTGGCGAAGCGATTGCGAATTCAGATCGCAAAGTATTACTAATCGCTTCCGGCGCTCTGTCTCATACCTTCTGGCCATTGCGTGAACTTCGTAAGCACGAATCTGCGGATTTAAATTCGATTTACACGCCTGAAGCGCGCGCTGCTGACGAAGAGCGGATTGCTTGGTATCTAGCTGGAGAACATGCCAAAGTTTTGGACACTATGGATGAGTTCCATAAGTACAAGCCAGAAGCTCGTTACGGACACGGCATGATGATGCACGGTGCGTTAGGTGAAAAAGATTGCACTGCACCTGGCCGTCAATACGGTGAGTATGAAAACTCAATTGGTACCGGACAGGTTCATATCTGGTTCGATAAGCCAGCCGAAGGTTTCCCAGCTGTAAAGCACCCGGTTGTGTCACGTGGCTGAGTATCGTCGCATCCTGCTGGATGGCTTTGCAGTTCAAACTATTCGCCACGGTGAAACTCTGGTGGCTCCTGACGGCAGAGAGGTCGCCATCGCTGATGCGATTCACTTGCCGCCGAGCGAGCCTACAAAGATCATCGCGGTGCATTTGAATTACGACAGTCGCACGCAAGAGTTCATGACCAAGCTTCCGGCTGCGCCTACTTACTTTCACAAGCCGATCACCGCATTAAACAGTCACTTGGGTTCAATCGTTCGACCACAGGGTTGTAAATGGTTGAACTACGAGGGCGAAATCGTAATTGTGATTGGTAAGACTTGCCGCAACATCAGTCCGGCTGAAGCTGGCGATTACATTGCCGGCTACACCATCGGAAATGATTACGGATTACATGACTTCCGGGATACTGATGCCGGCTCCATGTTGCGCGTTAAAGGTAGCGACACCTTGGCTCCGGTTGGTCCTGGCTTGATCACGGATTGGGATTTCCGAGGAAAACAGATTCGCACGCTAGTTAATGGCGTTGTTAAGCAAGATGACAACACCAGCAACATGGAATGGGATATGCATTACTTAGTTGCAGACATTGCCCGAACTATCACTTTGGTTCCGGGTGACATTTTGTTCTCTGGAACTCCAGCTAACTCGCGACCAGTTGAACCTGGCGATGTAGTCGAAGTAGAAGTTGAAGGCCTTGGCAAGTTAACTAACACAATTGTCACTGGTCCAACTGCAATCCGCACTGACGTAGGCGCCCAGCCAACTGAAAGTGAAGAAGTGGTTTCCACCGCCATGGGTGGCGACTGGGAGTTCCGCGGAATTCGTACTCCATCCAAAGATTTGTATCCATCAACTGTTGAGGAGAAGAAATGATTACCATAAATGTCGACATGGATAAGTGCCAGCACTATGGCCAATGTGTCTTTGAAGCACCAGATGTTTTCAAATTAAACGATGACGACAAACTTGAATTTGTTGCTACCGCCGACGACAGTCGCCGCAGTGACATTGAAAGTGCTGTGGATGTTTGCCCGATGCAGGCAATCTCCATTGTCGAATAACTAAACCAAGTTTTATGTCTAAGTCAGTCGTTATTGTTGGGGCCTCAATGGGAGGTCTGCGTGCTGCTGAAGCGCTACGCAATAACGGGTTTGCTGGGCGGATAACAATGATTGGCGAGGAAGCGCACCTTCCTTATAATCGTCCTCCGTTATCTAAAGAAGTCTTGGCAAAAGAAGTTACTCACGAAGCTGTGGCTTTTAAGTTACGTGCCCAAGTTGAAGATGTCACTTGGCACCTGGGCGATCCTGCAACTTTCGTTGATTTAGACAAAAAGGTTGTGACAACAGCATCAGGAAAGTCGTTTGAATACGATGGACTGGTTATAGCTTCTGGACTTCGACCTCGAGTACTTGATCTGCCAAATGGCAAAGTTTCAGGCCGGCACACTGTCCGGACTTTGGATGATGCAATTGGATTACGGGCTGAATTAGTTCCTGGAGCCAAAGTGGTTGTAGCAGGAGCTGGATTCATCGGTTGTGAAGTTGCTGCGACTGCGCGAGGGCTAGGTTGCGAAGTTACCAATGTCGCAATTGATCCGTACCCGATGATTAGACCGCTAGGTGAACAACTTGCTGCTGAGTTGCAGCGTCGACATGAAAGCCATGGCGTTAAGTTCAAACTTAACCATGGAATTTCAGATCTAACTGGGACTGAAAAGATTTCTGGCGTTGTCCTTGATAGCGGTGAAGTGATTCAGGCAGATGTTCTAGTTGAAGCTATAAGTTCGCATTGCAATGTTGAATGGCTGTCTGAAACCAATCTTGATATCTCAAACGGGGTGCTTGCTGACTCTGCACTTCGAGCGGTAACCACTGATGGAAAGTCTGTCGAGGGTGTTTATGTGGTTGGCGACTTAGCTAGATTCGCTAATCCGCTATTCGACAATGAGCCAAGAAGAGTTGAACACTGGAACATTCCGACCGAAACCGGAAAACGAGTTGGTTCGGTATTAAGTGCCTACTTGGCGGATGCTGAGAATTTTGCTGAACTTGTTGCAACACCATTCATCCCTCTGCCAAGTTTTTGGTCAGATCAATACGACATGAAAATTCAAGGTTTTGGAATGCCTGGACTAGCTGATCGTTATGAGTTAGTCGCTGGCGTGTTATCTGATGAATTGGTCATGGGTTATTTCAAAGGTGAAATTCTCATTGGAGTTGTTGGTATTGGAATGACTTCAGAAGTAATGAAGTACCGTAAAGAACTTGTTAGGTAGAAATTAGACAGAAAACGCTGGAATTACTTTTCCAACATGAACGCCGCCACCAAACAACTCTTGGCTATCCAGTTGTCGTTCGACTTCTTGGGAAACAACACCCATTACGTTTTGCAAGATTGCCATGGCCACAACAATGCGCGCGCGGTCCGCTCCATCTTCAATCTTTAAGGCAAGTGCCCGTCCATCGCCAAGCCCAACTCCATAAACAGCTTCAGCACCATCCTTGGCTACCAGGCTCGGCACTCCTTGCATAAGTTTTGTCACGTCACGACGAGTGCCGCCAAGATATTCAGGATTAGCCCGAATTGCAGCAGTAATCTTTTTTTGCTCGGCATCTGCAGCTGGACCAGCAAATTTCGAGAATGCGCGAGCTAGGCCAACCAATGTGGTTGACATTAGTGGTGCGCCACAGCCATCAACACCGATGTGTTCAACTTTCTCGCCGGTGATTTCTTCGATCGTTTCTTTGCATGCCAATTGCAATGGATGAGTTGCCTTCAAGTAGGTATCGGTATCCCAGCCATTGAGTACGCAGGTAAATAACATTGCTGAATGTTTGCCACTGCAGTTCATGTAAGATGACGACTTCCCAAGTCCAGCAGCCAGCAAAGTGTCACGTTCGATTTCATCAAGTGGCCAGTCCACAGGACATTGCAACGCTGAAGTATCCAGATTTGCGGCATTCAAGATGTCTTGAACTCCAGCTAAATGGAAGTCTTCGCCACTGTGAGATGCACAAGCTAGCGCAAGCAATTCGTCCTTGAGCGGCAAACCATTTCTAACCATGGCCAAACCCTGCATCAATTTGCTTGAGGATCTAGGAAACATTGCCGTTGAAACATCGCCAATTGACCACTCAACTTTGCCTTGCGCGTCGACAACAACCGCGCTGCCAAAGTGTGCGCCTTCAACGAGTCCACTTCGGACTACATAAGCAACAGGAACTGACACTCCCCTATAGTTCCACGTTTGAGTATTGGACACCTAATGCGAACTGCCGATAAAGCACGGCAGAATGTCTGTATGCGTGCAGTTGTTCAAAGAGTTGATGGTGCCAGTGTCGTTGTCGAAGGCCAAACTATTGGTGCCTTTGACGGGCCAGGACTACTTGTCCTGATCGGCGTAAGTGTCGATGACGATGAAAGCAAGTGTGCAGTCCTGGCAGACAAGATTTGGAAGCTACGAATCTTCGAATCTGCAGCCTTGAAGGCAGCCGGTAAATCTGTTAACTCAGAGTCAGTTGAAGTTGCCGCCGCCGATGCTAGTTTGCCGATCTTGGCTATCAGCCAATTCACGCTTTTTGCAGACACCTCGAATGGCCGCCGCCCGACTTGGCAACAAGCAGCGCGTGGTCCCCAAGCTGAGCCGCTAGTTGAAAACGTTGTTCGGGCTTTGCGAGATCTTGGTGCCCAAGTTGAAACCGGAAAGTTTGGCGCTGAAATGCGAATCAGTGCAGTTTGCGATGGCCCAATGACGGTCACGCTTGAGGTTTAACTACCAACTCGCATGTAACGCAGTTGGCGCTCGGAATTCCCAGCCAGCAAACTCAACTTCATCACTGTTTTGCAGTGAAATGTTTGGCAAGCCTTCAATTAGAACCTGAAGTGAAATTCGCTCTAAGCCACGAGCGAATGCATGCCCGGCACAAAAATGAGGACCATAACCAAATGATGCATTTGATTGACGTGGTCGATCCATGTCGAACGTATCTGGGTCGGAGAAAACTGTTTCATCTCGTGATGCACTTGCTACCACTGCGGCAACGGCTGAGCCAGCCGGGATAACAACTCCGCCCAACTCCACATCCTGAGTGGTTTGGCGAGTCTGTGTTCCAATCGGAGCAATCCAACGCAATCCCTCTTGAATCACATCATCCCAAAGGTCAGGATTCGCTCGAAGTCGATCAAATGCATCAGGGATATTTGCGAGTGCAAAAAATGTTGCCGCGGCGCCATGTCCTGGTTCTTGCATGCCACCTAAAATCGTGAGCTTGAGAGTTGGCAGGACATATTCCGCAGTTCGATGCTCACCTGGTGCCATGCCGGAATGCAACATATGGGACATCGTTGAATCATCGGGGGTTTTTAGCAATCGCTCCATGATTGGTAAAAGCTCGTCATTCATTTCGGCTTCAACTGCATCTGAGATCTTTTGCTTTTCTGGGTCTCGTTCAAAATTGGTAGCGCCCATAGCCAGACCATGAAACCAATGCTGCATAGTTTCAGCACTTAGGTGTCCAAGCCCCAATACGGCACCTAATCCAAGAACTGAAATTGGTTCAAAATACGAGGAGACTAACTCACGAAGATCATTTGAAACAATTTCCGAAAGCTGCTTTTTTGCGATGGGAGTGACTAACTCATCAATGTAAGTGGAAACAGTTCGTGGCCGATACTTGCTATCCAGGCTTTTGCGCATGTTTAGATGTTCTTCACCATCCATGGTGAGCAGGCTCTTGCCTTTAAATGAACGGTCAAGTGTCGAGTCGCTAACTTGTGCAGTAAACAGATCCGGATGGGTAGTTACAAATTCCACATCTTCGGCTCGAGTAACAAGCCAAAGGTTTACTGCTGGCACATAGGCTACGGGTGCTTCTTTTCTTAACCTGGCATAAATCGGATACGGATCACGATCCAGATCAGCAACCGTAATCGACTCAGCAAATGTAGTCACAAAAAACCTTTCGACAAGAAAAGTTAATCAGGAAATTAAGTAAGGCATTCTGGTTTTAACTAAAAAAGTTATTCAACAATTACGGTTTGACTGGCAGCAACAGTGCCAGCTGTTAGAACTGCGTCAGTTGGAACCGAGCGCTTAATGACAGCAAGGGCCAGCGGACCACTTTCATAATCCTGGGTCACCGAAGTTACTCGGCCAACTTCTTTACCTTCTAGCAAAACTGCATCACCGATTGCTGGCAGGTCGTTAGTTGAACCATCCAACTCAAGCTGCACAATGCGACGCGGTGGTTTGCCCAAGTTATAGACCCGAGCAACAGTCTCTTGTCCTCGATAACAACCTTTGTTCAAGTGAACCGATGAACCAATCAAACCAACTTCATGTGGAATCGTTTTGTGATCAGTTTCAAAGTTAAGGCGCGGCACACCAGCGCGAATTCGATGCGCTTCCCAAGCCCAAGTTCCAACTCGAGTTTCTTGATTCAAAACATCTTCGAGTTCAGCGCGTGGCACAAACAGTTCACTAACCTTCCAGTCAGCAGGTCTCGTTGCAACATACTTGTCACTCGCCAATGAGCCATTTACGAAAGCTTCAGATGAATGCCAAACCGGATACTTGTCAGACTCAATCCAGCCAGGTGCGCCAACGATTGCGATGTCATCAGATACGTCTTTAACTTCTACTCGAAGCATGAACTTCATGGACTCTAAATAGTTGATTAAGTCGTTGACAGTGCCCGGTTCGCAACTGATCCAGATTGTCTCGTTATGTTCAGCTACGTGAATGTCATGTTCGATGTGACCATGTGGGGACAAAATCAATGAAGTTAGATGCGCAACTGGAGATTCAAAATCTTGAGTGGTGATGGAATGCATCCAAGATTTACGATCGGGACCAGTGACAGTCACTACCCCGCGATGCGAAAGGTCTACTCGCCCACGTCCGGCAACTAACTCACGCTGTTCCTTGAAAGGCTCTCCGAAGTGCCATGGCACGGCAGCATCAACGCTGGTGTCATCCATGTGCGGAATAGCGGTCATAACAACATTCTCTCGCAGTTAATGCGGACTGGAAACCTTTATTGCTAAGGGCTAAAGCAGTTTTTGGCGATCCATGCAGGATGCGCACTGGCCATGAACCGAAACGTGTGCCACGTCGGTTTCAAACCCAGCGTTCTCTCGCAGCATCTGCACAAATAGTTCCGCAGCATCTGCCGGGATAGATTGCACGCCTTGGCAAGTGTCACAAACTAAGTGGATGTGGGCGTCGTTATCAACGGAATGGTAAGTCGGTGCGCCGTGACCAATGTGGGCATGAGTAACCAAACCAACTTGTTCCAAAACTTCTAATGTTCGGTAGATCGTTGAAAGGTTAACTGCAGCAGCAGTCTTTTGAACTTCCGACAAAAGTTCTTCTGGGGTTGCGTGGCCCAAAGTGTTTACAGCTTCCAGAACTAACTGGCGCTGCGGCGTAATCCGGTAACCCTGATCGCGTAAGACGTCATCCCATTCATTGCTCATGGTGCAGTTGCCTTTGTTAGATGGAATGAAGCGTGCGATTTCATCGCATGACCTTCAGCGGCCATGTCATAAACCCAACCGATGTTGCCGTCGACTAATCCGTAAATGCGTTCACCAGAATCAACTTGCTTTGCCGACGCCGTGCGCAATACTGCGTCAGTCTTTAACTCAACACGAGCGCCAGTGATCTGAGCATTTTCTAAACCAGTAATTGTGACTTTGCCAAACCAAGATTCTAGGAATCCAGTTGGATGGGCCAGAAGTAATTCGACTTCGTTATCTGGACGTGGACGCCAGAAACCACTTTCCAAAGCTAGCGGGCGAACGCGCTCACCTTGATCATCTAGCTCCCAAGTGCGGGACCAGTGAATCAAAAATGGCCGGCCGTCAGAGTGAATACTTAGTTCCTGACCAACTTGAATATCAGATTCCATAGTTGGGTAACCAACTACGCCCACTCCAACCCAAGTTCCAACAAGCCAAGACAACGGAGCTAAGTCCGGATGCAGTTTGGTGCTCATGCTTGACCCTTAAAAAGTTTGTAGACCATGTACGACGCATATCCAGTAATAGAAAGTGAAGCGACAACCAGTAATCCGGTATAGAACGTCTCAGCCATGTAACCAGTCTATCCGCCCAGTATTGTCAGGTAAGTAGCCAAGCCGAGGGATAATCAACATGAACAACGCAGAGATCAAATCAATTTTGGAAGCAGCATCCTCTGTGGCCGTTATCGGTGTATCCAGTAATCCAGAGCGTGCCAGCCATCAAGTGGCTGCTTATTTGATTGAGCAGACTCACCTTGATGTCTACTTGGTTAACCCAACTGTGAACGATGAAATCTTGGGCCAACGTGTTTACAAATCACTTGCTGAATTGCCAATAATCCCAGACATCATTGACGTATTTCGCAAGAACGAGGATATGCCAGCAGTTTTTGAAAATGAGTTCCCGGCTATCGCCGATAGTGCCACCGGAAAAACTTGGTGGATGCAACTTGGCATTGTGAATGACGAAGTGGCAAAGCTTGCATCAGATGCAGGTATGAAAGTAGTCATGGATCGGTGCATCAAAGTCGACTACATGAATCTGGTTCCTGAGGGAAAGTAAGTTTTCAAAACAAAGGCTGGCTTTCGAATGAAAGCCAGCCTTTGTTTTAGTTAGATCTATTTGGTTATTGAGATGTCTACGTCAAGAACCTTGCCGATTGTGGCTTGAACCTGGGTGCGACTGTTCGCACCTGGAACTAAAGCAACCACGGTCCAATCACCAGCAACTGTGAAGAATCTAAATTCACCTTGCTTGGAAATCGGAACCTCAGCTACGAACTCATCGTTTCGATCGAGCAAGCGGGCATAGCCAACCGAAGCAGGAGCATTCCCAGATGAGATCACACCTTGGATTACCGCTTGGTTAGAAATGTCAACGTTGTCTAGTGAGACTCCGCCGACTACAGCACCACAACCACTCATGCGGAACCTGGCTCGTCGCCAACAGCAACTGGCACGCCAACAAGTGAGCCATACTCAGTCCATGAACCGTCGTAGTTGCTGACATTCTTAACGCCTAGCAACTCGTGCAATACAAACCAGGAATGAGCGGAGCGCTCACCGATTCGGCAATAAGCAATTGTGTCCTTCTTCAAGTCCACGCCAGCGCCTTCATAAAGCGCCTTTAGTTCATCGATTGACTTGAACGAACCATCTTCATTGGCAGCCTTGCTCCACGGAATGTTTGCCGCAGTTGGAATGTGTCCGCCGATGCGAGCCGCTTCTTGTGGCAAGTGAGCTGGTGCAAGCAGGCGGCCAGCGTATTCATCCGGGCTACGAACATCAACAAGGTTCTGAGTTCCGATTGCCTTTAGAACATCTTCGCGGAAGGCACGGATTGATCGGTCCTGATCTTTAGCTACGTACTTAGTTGTCGCGCGGCTTGGAACTTCGCTAACTAATTCACGGCCATCGAGCTCCCACTTCTTACGTCCACCATCAAGTAAGCGAACATCGCCATGACCATAAAGCTTGAAGTACCAGTATGCGTAGGCAGCAAACCAGTTGTTGTTTCCGCCATAAAGCACAACAGTGTCATCGTTGGAAATACCCTTGGCACTTAGCAAGGCTTCGAACTGTTCTTTGTTTACAAAATCGCGGCGTACTGGATCTTGTAGGTCAGTCTTCCAGTTAAGTGCGATTGCATTCTTGATGTGATTGCCGGCGTACGCCTCGGTGTCTTCATCTACTTCGATGAAAACTACTTTTGCATCGTCTAGGTGCGCCAGTGCCCATTCGGCATCTACTAGTGCTTGGTTACTCATTATTGCTCCTTGTTTGTTCTTAAGTTTTGTTAGGAAAAGATTCGTTTGCCAATTAGATACATTTCGCAGCCCAGACAGAAGTTGAAGGCTGCATTCAAAAACGCTGCACCCAATGCAAAGCCGACTGCGGTTACTGCAAATAAAAATCCCACGAACTGCGCGAACTGCGGTGGCTCAACTGCTTCTAAAGCGGATGGCTTTGCAATTCTCGGTAAAACTAACTTGCGGTAAATGATTCCGTACGGCTGAGCGTGCAATCCAACGAAAGCACCCAGTGCAAACACAACCGTTTGAATTCCCAACAGTACGGTTGCAAGGCTTGTTGGAATAGTCAACAAAATTACAGCTAGAACAACAGTTGTGATGGCAGCACCAAAACGTGGTCCACGTGGATCGATTTGCTTGCTCATTAGATTTCCTTTTCAGTTCCGAATTAGCTTGGCTTTGATTACGTGGCAGCCGCTATAAGGACTGCAGGATCAAGCGCACATACACATCGAGGAACCAAGGCGACCGTAATCAACGACTCGGCGCTTGATAAGAACTGTGGTTCCCGACATGCCCCAACCATAGGACAGGTTCTGTGCACCCGCAGGCTCGTAACTGGTTATTGCAAAAGCCTCGCAGGTAGGCGCTAAGTTGGCGAAAGTTCTAGTTTCGCCTAAGTTCGTACTACCTAATTAATAAGGAGTGCGGATGTCGAGCGGTGCCTATGTTCTGCTTGCCGTTCTTGCGCTCTCTGTGGCTTTCGGGGTTTACCGGAAGGTAAGCGATGGCAGACTCCGCGAAGAAATCGTGCCGCCACTTCAAGGACTTTCTGAACACTTACATCTGGATCACGATCACCCACCCCAGGTGACATTCCTACAGTTCTCTTCCGAGTTCTGCCAGCCTTGCCGAGTAACCAACAAACTTCTCGACGAAGTCACCAACAGCTTCCCAGCAATTTGCCACATTGAACTTGATGTTGTCGAGCATATGGATCTTGTGAAGACCTATGGGATCACCCGCACTCCGACCACTTTGATTATTGATAAATCTGGCACCGTACATTTCCGGGCTACTGGCGTGCCAAAGAAGGCAGAGCTAACTGCTGCTGTCACTGACTTGGTTAATGCCTAGATTCTTTAAGTAAATAAACCCAATTCAAGCCCTTTCGGTTCTGCTCTAGACTTGTGGGCAGCGACTATATAAGTAGGTGATGGCATGGCTCAGGTTTTGTTACTTACCCGTGCGCTTACACCATCTAGCGCCGTTCTGCCTGGTTTAGAGCTTTTGAGCCACCACATAAAGGTGATGTCCCCAGAACCAACGGCATTGATAACTGCCCCTGAGGTTGATGTCATTTTGATTGATGGCCGCACTGATCTGCCCGCAGTTCGTAGTTTGTGCCGTCTTTTGGAAACTACGGGCAATACCTCACCTGTAATTCTGATTACTACTGAAGGCGGCTTGGCAGCTGTCAATCATGAGTGGGGCCTAACTGACGTTTTGTTAGTTGACGCCAGCCCAGCAGAGATTGAAGTTCGAATTCGACTTGCCACCACAAAAGTTGAAGCTCCTAATGGTTACGAATCCAGCAGTGAGATCAAAGCCGGTGAACTTTCCATTGATGAGTCCACCTATTCAGCAAAGCTTCGTGGTCGAACCCTGGATCTAACTTTCAAAGAATTCGAATTGCTTAAGTTTTTAGCACAACACCCTGGTCGAGTTTTTTCTCGTGACCAACTGCTTCGCGAAGTTTGGGGTTATGACTACTTTGGTGGCACCAGAACAGTTGACGTTCACGTTCGTCGCCTACGCGCAAAGCTCGGACCTGAAAACGAAAACCTAATTGGTACAGTTCGCAACGTTGGCTATCGCTACGTAACAACTCCAGTAACTGACAATGAGTCCCACGAAGTTCTTGTCTGATCCATGTCATTTGAAGTCTCGGTTTTAACTCGGTTATCTGAAATCCAAACTGAAGAAGTTATGCAGCTAGCTTTTGCTGCTGCCGCAATTGATGAAATGGCTCCACTTTCAGAACATGTCTTGATTCACTTGCATCATGGTGGTGACGATGCAGATGAACATTTAGTCGCAACTTCAGATTCTGGAAAAATCATTGGCTACTTACACCTAGATCAAACTGATGCGGTTGCCGGATCAGTAGTGGAAGTTGTCGTGCACCCAGAAAATCGAAGGCAAGGTGTTGGCCGAGCCTTAGTAGAAGCTAACTAGCGCTTACAGCTTGGCGGCGAAACTTGGGTTTGCAAAAACCCGCGAGCTTTGGCAAATGCGGCGTTCGCTTTTTGCGCCGCTTCCAAAAGCCAATGATGCAGTGGGAATCACGGTTCGGCCATTCCAAGTTGGAATCGATGAGCAATCCTGGCTGGACCTCAATGCCACAGTGTTTGCCGATCATCCAGAGCAAGGTCGAATGTCGGCTCAGGATTTAGCAGTTCGTATGTCTGAGCAATGGTTTGATCCAGGTGGATTCCTAATTGCAACTCAAGAACAATCGGGAACAGACGTGATGGTCGGCTACCACTGGACCAAAGTTCATGGTGGTGCAGGAAGTCATGGGCATTCCGAAATTGGAGAAATTTACGTACTCGGTATCTCACCAGAGCTACGTGGCACTGGGTTGGCAAAGCTACTGAGCATCAGAGGATTAGAACATTTGCGTTCAAAGGGTTTGCCAGCAGCAATGCTTTATGTGGATGCAGACAATAAAGCAGCAATTTCGCTCTATGAGTCCTTGGGCTTTGCCCATTGGGATACCGACGTTATGTTCCGTAAGTCATCTGTCTAGCTAAATCTTCGGTGTAACTAAAGCCTGACCTGACTTGAATTCCTTTCGGTGTCCATCAACAAATAGCCAGGCAGATTGGCGTCCCTGAACTTCCCACTCAAATGGGCCGCCAACAATTGCAGTGTCTTCATCAATGCCAACAACACTCACACCGTCTGGCACCTTCATAAACCGGGTCATGAAATCTGGGATGCGAGCAAACATCTTGTCGAAGTGTGGCAGGACTCGGATGTGTGGCAATAAGCCAAGTCCATTTGTTGCAGTGTGAGTCGGTAATCGCAGCGCTGGGATGTGATCTGCCAACGCCATTGCGCCAGCGCTGCATCCTGCAAGTGCTGCGCCATCACGCCAAGCACTTTCAATTTCTTTCCATAACAAAGTTTCGCGCAGAGTATTTGCTAAAAATGTCGGATTTCCACCCGACAGATAAATCAAACCAGCACCTTTAACTTGTTCTGCAAGTCTCGGGTCATCTGCATCATTGCGATCATGCGCAATGATCGAAACGGCTTCCACTCCAATTCGATCTGCCTGTGCTTTGCCTAACGTGATCCAGTGGTGAAGTGAAGATTCGCCTTCTGGGGCAGCAGCAGTTGGGATCTGCACATACTTTGGATTTCGTCCAGCAATTAACTTGGCCTCAACGTCTTGCATGATCGGCAAATACTCGCCGGAGCCAACTAGTGCAATCGGCCCAGGAGTCATGAGGACTCAATGTCCCAACTAGATCCATCTTTGGAATCTTTAATTGTCACTTTCAATTCCATTAAATGATCGCGAATTGCATCGGCATCATCCCAGCGACCGCCCGCTCGAGCTGCTTGACGAGCTTCGAGCAAGGCATCAATGTATGGGCCTACAACAGACATGATGTCTACTTTTGGACTTGCAGCAATGTGACCCAGTCGCGTAACTAGCGAGTGCACAGCGGCGCGAGTCTCGGTATCCCGATCAAGTTCGTCTAGATTCAGCAGGGCGTCAACTGCATCACTAACTTTTCCAGCATCAAGTAACTCTTCGACTTGATGCGGATCAACTTTAAACAAAGGTGCTGGTTCACCAAGCACGATTGTGCTACCAGTGTGGGAAATGATTTCTTCGAAAGTTGCAGTCTCGCCAGAAGCCACAGTCCAAGATTCGCCATGGTGACGAATCGTCATTGTGCCACGACCGAATACGTCATCGACACCAATAATGAAAACTTCTGGTGGCAGAAGTGATTCCATAACGCGTAAGCGACGTTCACCGATGTAACAGAATCGAGTGTCATGATTTGCGCCATCTGCATTGTCGTAATGCGGAATGATTGCAGCTGGCATTCCAGTGTGACGTTCAATTAAATTCAAACCTGGCAACCAATGTGGCTCTTCGCCAACTTTGTACATTTCATAAACCGGGATCGTGTGTGAACCAGCAGTAAGTGCAGCAGCCGATGCCAGCACAACAGTTCCATTTACTAACACTTCATCAAAGTGCGGGCTCACTCCAAGTTCGTGCCAAACCTTCAAAGCGTATGAAGGACTACCAGGCCCAGCAAATAGCCAATCTGATTCCCGTATCGAGTTCACTGCCTCGCCAAGAGCTGCGCCTGCAACCGATGCATTACGCAACGAAATGGCTTTTGGAGTGGCACCCACAGAGTGGGAAAAGAAGTCGATTAACTTCTCAGTCAGATCATCCGCATTTTCCTGAAATCCAAATGGGGTGTCCAAAATAGTCAGCTTTAGGCGGTCGAGTTTGCCCATCGAGGCCAGAATTTGCTGGTGTGGGGTAACCATGGTTGGGCTGGTTTCCCCTGATCCCATAACCACTATTTGTCTCGACACCGCTAAATCATCCCACTTTTGGGTCAATTGTTCACCTTCTGGAAAATCCGATTTAGGAGTTGTTTACCTAAGTGTGTAAGGCTTACGCCGTTATGACTGATACTTCCCAATCAGCCCCTGTGGCTACTGCGCTACCTAGCGATCGCTTCCTCGATCGCGAGCTATCTTGGCTTGCATTCAATCAACGTGTTTTGGAGTTGGCGCAGGATCAAGATATGGAACTTCTTGAGCGCGTTAAGTACCTTTCGATTTTCGCCAGCAACCTAGATGAGTTCTTTATGGTTCGCGTTGCTGGACTTAAGCGACGACTAGCCACCGGTATGGCCAAGAAAACAATTTCTGGCATGCTTCCAACCGAAGTTCATAATGCTGTACTTGCTGAAAGTTATGCCGCAATGAAACAGGCTTCCAAAGCGTTTAATGACTCGGTGCTTCCCGCGCTAGTTGCCAGCGGAATTGAAATCTTGCGGTGGGAAGAGTTAACCGCAGATGAACGCAACGATATGTCCACGCTTTTTGATGAACAAGTGTTCCCAGTACTGACTCCCCTTGCGGTAGATCCATCACACCCATTCCCATACATTTCTGGTCTGTCTCTTAACTTGGCTGTTGTGGTCAAGAATCCTGGTGCTGGAAACGAACTATTTGCCCGCGTTAAAGTTCCACCATCATTACCAAGATTCATTGAAGTTTCACGCCAAAGATTTGTTCCACTGGAAGATGTCATCGCTGGACACTTGGACAAACTATTTCCTGGCATGGAAGTTATGCAGACTCATGCATTCCGGGTAACTCGTAACGAAGAACTTGATGTTGAAGAAGACGACGCCGAAAACTTGCTGCAAGCCCTTGAGCGTGAACTTATGCGACGACGATTTGGACCTGCAGTTCGCCTAGAAGTAGAAAACTCGATCGACTCTCACGTCCTAGACTTGATTGTCAGCGAACTTGGCGTTAGCCAAAATGAAGTTTTCCGTTTAAGCGGACCACTTGATCACGAGTCCTTTTTGGAATTCACTCGTTTAGATAGAGATGACTTAAAGGCTCCAGTATTCGTCGCCCGAACCAGCACAGCTCTCGCTGAGGTTGAAAGCTCCTCAGCACCAGACATTTTGGATGTAATGCGTCACCGCGAAGTTTTGCTGCATCATCCGTACGATTCATTTTCAACCAGCATGCAGCTGTTCCTCGAGCAAGCCTCGAATGATCCCAACGTCCTAGCCATCAAGCAAACCTTGTACCGAACCTCTGGTGACTCACCGATTGTTGACGCGCTTATCAATGCGGCTGAAATGGGTAAGCAAGTTTTGGCGGTTGTTGAAATCAAAGCCAGATTCGATGAACAAAACAACATCGACTGGTCTCGAAAGCTTGAAGAAGCGGGTGTGCACGTTGTTTACGGAATCGTCGGTCTAAAAACTCACGCCAAACTTTGTTTAGTAGTTCGTAATGATGGCGGCAAACTTAATCGTTATGTCCACATTGGAACTGGAAACTACAACCCGAAAACTGCTCGCCATTACGAGGATTACGGCCTGTTAACTACCGATCCAAAAATCGGTGACGATGTAGCCAGCTTGTTCAATCACTTAAGTGGCTACGGTGTTCAAGGCGAGTACAACCGATTGATAGTTGCACCAAAGGGCCTCCGCACTGGCTTGGTTTCGAGGATTGAACGCGAAATTGACCATGTTAAAGCTGGCAAACAGGGCCACATCCGCTTTAAGTGCAACTCAATTGTTGATGAAACCATCATTGATGCGCTTTATCGAGCTTCCCAAGCAGGAGTAAAGGTCGATATCTTGGTGCGCGGAATTTGTTCATTGCGACCAGGTGTCGAAGGCTATTCCGAAAACATCAAGGTTCGAAGCGTCTTAGGTAGATTCCTTGAACACAGCCGGGTTTATGACTTTGCCAACGGTGGCGATCAAGAAACTTGGCTTGGCTCTCCTGACCTTATGCACCGCAACTTGGATCGCAGAGTTGAGACGCTGGTTCGGATTGGCGCAGCTGATGGTGAAACCGTGGTTGAGGTTATTGATTTAGGAATGTCTGATACCACTGCGTCTTGGCACCTGCAGGCTGATGGCGACTGGATCAGACACCATGAAGACGAAAATGGTGAACCATTGATCAATTACCAAGAGTTACTGATCAATCGTCATCCTGTTGCGCGTTCGGCTGCCGATGTTCCTACGCCACGAAGGCTGGATACTTTGCTAAACAAGGTTGGACTCTTTGGCAGCCACTGACAAAATCATTGCGGCCGGCGCTGTTGTAACAAGACAAGGCCCGAAAGGTCCCGAGTATCTACTTGTGTACCGGGATTACCGCGATGATTGGACCTTTCCAAAAGGAAAAGTTGAATCTGGCGAACACATTCTCGCTGCAGCAGTCCGAGAAGTGCGAGAAGAAACTGGGTTCGCAATTGAACTTGGGGTTCCACTGCCAACGCAAACTTACAAAATTGAGGGGCGAATTAAAGATTCTCATTATTGGTTTGCCAAATTACTTTCTGGCACTTTTGTACCCAATGACGAAGTCAATGAAATCTCCTGGCTGACTTTCGATGAAGCAGCAAAAAAACTTACTTATGAACACGATGTTGACGTTTTGAAAGCTGCTGCGGCTGCCAAGTCAACAACTCCAATGGTCGTGCTCCGTCACACCCAATCTGTTAAACGTGCAGAGTGGGCAATCAGTGCTGAGAGCCTTGATGAACCGGATGCTTACCGCCCGCTGACTTCAGTTGGAAGAATTCAAGCTGGGATGTTATCAAGTGCTCTGGCTGCCTACGGAATTTCTGAACTGCATTCCTCTGACTCAGTTCGATGCCGTGACACTGTTGGCCCATACGCAACTGCTCGAAGTTTAGCTATCACTTTAGAACCTTCACTTAGCGAAGAGCAGCACTTGGACTCTCCTGAGAATGCCAGCAAGCGTGCCCGTGAACTTGCAACGATCGATAGTGCATTCGTTCTGTGCACTCACCGACCAGTTATGCCGACGGTTATGGAAGCGCTGGCAAATAAATTTGAATTAGAGACAGAAGTAAAGAAAGCCTTCGACCCTGCCCTAACACCAGGCTCGATGGTTGTTTACCATCGGGATTTGTCGGATCTTACAAAGATTGTCGCAGTCGAAAGACATATGCATTAATTAGTGACTCATGGTTCAATTACGCACCTGCTAGGGTCTAAATCAGAGCCAATTTTTCGACTTCGCCCACAATCCAGAGAGTTAGATTCCAGGTTTCCTTACCAATGTCTAAACATAAAAAAGCCCACGAGAAAAATGCCAAGTTGGGCTATTCCCTGTATTTGGCAGCGGCAACCTGTTGGGCTTTAAACGGCACAGTATCCAAAGTTGTTCTTTTAGAAATTGGCGATCCGTTACGTGTTTCACAATTTCGCGGAACCGGCGCCGCAATCATTTTGACCATCTTCGTGGCGCTTACAAATCGAAAAGCATTTCGAATTAAGCCAAAAGAATCTTTGCTCCTAGCTGGATACGGCATCATCGGCGTAGCAATGTGTCAATGGTTCTACTTCGAATCCATTTCTCGCATGCCAATCACCATCAGTTTGTTGATTGAATTTATGGCGCCAATCTTTGTTGTGCTTTACGCACGCTTTGTCATGCATGTATCGGTAAGAAACACAGTTTGGCTTGGGCTTGCGCTTGCCGTTGTGGGATTGGCTCTTGTCGCCCAAGTGTGGAATGGCTTCACACTCGACAAAGTTGGCGTTCTTTTCGCAATCGCGTCGATGACCACTCTGGTGTTTATGTACTTACTCGGGGACAAAGCGAGTCAGGGCCGCGATCCGGTCTCACTTCTTATGTGGGCATTTATCTTTGCATCGATTTTCTTCGCGGTACTTCGTCCTTGGGGCAGTTTCCCGTGGGATTCACTGCAAGCTCAAGTGACACCGTTTGAAGGCGGAACTGATGTCTATCCGATTTGGCCATTCTTTGCATTTATGGTTGTGATCGGAACTTTGGTGCCATACGTATTGGTAATCAACTCAATCCGCCACATCGGTGGTCCAGGTGCGAGCATCATGGGAATGACCGAACCTCCAATTGCTGCAATCGCTGCTTGGATTGTTCTTGGCGAAATTTTTGTTGTAGTTCAGATACTAGGTGGCGTCATCATGTTGGTGGGAATTGTGGTTGCCCAACGCGCGCGCGAACAAAAGGCTCATGAACCCTTACCGGAATACGAAGCTGCCACCTAAACTAACTGATATGGCAGGCTCCCTAAGTCAGGCTTTAACTCCACTGTTATCAACAATTACAGACCCAGAAATTATTTCGTCTTACACAATTGATTGGACTGGCCGCTTCACAGGTCATGCAGATGTAGTTGTTAGACCTGAATCCACGAAACAAGTAGTAGCAGCAGTTTGCGCCTGTGCGGCACTTGGGGTCAAAATTCAGATCCAAGGTGGTAACACCGGATTAGTAGGTGGCTCAGTACCTCCTGCGAAATCGGATCACCAAGTATGCCTGGTATCGACGAAATCCTTAACTGCGATTCTTGACTTTGATGAAATCTCTGGATACCTGACGGTCGGTGCTGGCGCAACGCTTGGCCAAGTGCAAGAACTGGTGCGTGCGAAGGGTTGGGATTTCGCAGTTGATTTAGCAGCGCGTGATAGCGCCACCATCGGTGGCTTAGTGGCTACAAACGCAGGTGGTATTCGGGTTTGTGCATTTGGAATGACTCGGCGAAGCGTGGTTGGAATTGAAATGGTGCTAGCCGACGGTCAAGTTTTATCAAATATATCCAGTCCGGTTAAAGACAACACCGGATACTCCGTTGCTGATATCGCAATTGGAGCTGAAGGAACTTTAGGAATAATAACTGCCGTAAGACTTAAACTCATTCGTTCAGTTTCTGAAACTACTTTGTTCCTGATCCCAGCGCAGTCTATGGACGGTGCACTGGAACTACTAACTAAAGTGCAAAGCTCTGGGCATCAGTTACTTGCTGCTGAGTATGTAGATGCCGTTACTATGCAACTTATTTTGGAGCAGTCAAACTTAAGACCACTTTGGAGAGAAATACCTCTGCTGACTTTGCTATTTGAAGTGGCTGGTGAAAATGTGAATCTGAACTTTCCGCAGGACTCACTTGGTTCAAGTGAGCTAGCAGAGAAACGAAACTATTGGCAATATCGTGAGATCGCTAGTGATACCTGGACTGCACTTGGCAAAGTTCATAAATTAGATGTGAGTGTTGCAGTTTCTGTTATCGCAGAATTCGAATTATCACTTCAGAATCTACTTTCAACTTTTAAAGGTGTAGAAACTTTTGGATCATTTGGCCACTTGGCTGATGGCAACTTACATATTGAATTTGTTGGCCCTGCAATTGATGACTTTGCGGCTGACTACGCTGTTTTGAAGTTAGTTGCCGAGTTTAACGGCAGCATCAGCGCCGAACATGGAATTGGCAGAGCTAAAAGAGAATATCTCTCATTAACTAGACCCGCTCTCGATATTGAGATCGGAAAGCAAATTAAATCCGTTTTTGATCCAACAGGTTTGTTCAACCCTGGCGTTCTGTATGTGGACTGATTCTTTCAACCAGTCCAAATGCAATAGCTACGCTCTGTCCGATCAGTAACGCAAATAGCAACGTACCGATGCCGACTACTCCACCAAGTAACCAACCAATGGTTAAAACAACAACTTCAATTCCAGTTCTAACTCGGCCAACCCGAACTCCAGTTTTTTCGTTCAAGCCAGTCATTAATCCATCGCGTGGGCCAGGTCCAACATTGCAGGTTATGTATAGCGCACTAGCAATTCCAGTCAACAGGATGCCTAAGAGCACTTGAACGGTTTGGGCAACAACGTTTTCAGGTGAAGGCAGAATTGGAATCATCACATCAATGGCAACTGCAATCACCAAGATGTTCATCACTGTTCCAAGACCCGGTCGACGCTTAAGTGGGATCCAAAGCAACAACACAATTACCGAAGTTAAGAAAGTGGTTTGCCCGATCGTCATGCCTAAGGTTTTTGCTAAACCATCTGCCAAAACTGTCCAAGGTGACTGACCAATGCTGGCATCAATTAATAGGGCCTCACCGGTACCAAAAAGCCACAGACCCAAAATCAAAACGAAAAAAGTTTTCGGAGAAACTTTCCAATTTGAATCCCCCGCTGACCAAGAGGTTTTTGGAACAGTTAAAGCTGGTCTTAACCATTGCCCAAATGATGCCATCAGCTAAGCCGCTGGCTTACTGACTCGGCTCACAATTCCAAAGAAAATTGCGACAACTTCGCCAACTAGGACAGTAACAAGGACTGTGCCAAGTCCGACAGAGCCACCTAGTAACCAACCTGCAAGCAAGAAGGCGGCCTCAATTACAAAACGTACTCGGCCGATTGGGATCCCAGTTCGGTAATGCAAACCAGTCATCAAGCCATCGCGCGGGCCCGGACCTAAGTTGCTTGGGATATAGAAAGCGCTGCCAAGCCCAATTACCAAAATTCCGATGATTACCATCACAACTGAAACTGCATAGCTGTCTGGGCTTGGGAAAAACGGCATCATCACATCAATTGCAACTGATACGAAAATGATGTTTAAAACGGTTCCAATTCCAACTTTATTCTTTAATGGAATCCAAAGAAACATGACGCCGATTGAAATGTAAAAACTAGTCCAGCCAATGGTGTCGCCAGTGATGTTTTGGATTCCCTGTGCCAGCACCGTTCCAGGAGATTGACCTATGTCAGCTTTAATCAGGATCGCTTCACCAGTTCCGTAGAGCCAGTTACCCAGCATCAAATAGAAAAAGGTTTTTGGCTTTGCTTTCCACATCGATCCCGATGCACTCCACGAAGTTGTGGGTACGGTCCGTGATGGCTTTAACCATTGGCTCAGGGCAGACATAAGAATTAGACGATGTTCTTTTCGGGGCGAAGTTCGCCACCAGATGAGAAGCGATCGTTGCTAAGTGGCGTGATGTCTACAAACGGAGTTTTACCAAGGTACATATCGCGCAAGATTTCACCAATCGCTGGGCCTTGCAAGAAGCCATGTCCGCTAAATCCAGTTGCGTACAGGAATCGAGAAACGCCTTCCCACTCACCCATAATTGCGTTGTGGTCCGGTGCTAGGTCATACAAACCAGCCCATCCACTTGCTGCGCCTAGTTCAAGTAATCGTGGTGCCCGAACTTCAGCCAGTTCACCAATTTTTTCAAGGAAGTTTGGATCGCGACGAAGGTCCCATGAGTATTCGACTGTCTTGTCAGAGAAGCCCATAAGCATTGCGTTGCCTTCACGGTGCCAATAAAGCGATGTTGAGTAATCGATTGTCATTGGCATGTTTTCAGGAACGTCATCGAAATCTGCAGTCAACGGTTCGGTGATCAAAAGCTCACGACGAAGTGGCTGAACTGGAATTTCTAAACCAACCATGGCACCGATAGTTGGAGACCAAGCACCAGCACAATTGATAACAGTCTTGGTTTTAACTTTTCCAGCAGAAGTTGTAACGCTAACAATCTGGCCATCAACAACTTCAATGTCAGTTGCTTCAGTCTGAGTCATTACCGTCGCACCATGCTTGCGCGCGCCAGATGCGTAACCAAGAACTACAGATTCTGGTGTGCAGTAACCATCATTAGGAGTAAATGAAGCGGCAAGAATTCCATCTATTTCAAGTAACGGGTTTAATTCCTTAGCTTCTTGCGGGGTAAGCATTCGAGATTCCACACCAGCCGCAATGTGTAGCGCAGTTGATTTCTCAAACAATTCGACGTCTTCTGGAGTCGAAAGCGCAAACATGTAGCCCGGACGGTGAAGATCAATTTCCTGGCCTGGGCGATTAGGAAAATCTGCCAACAGATCTAGGGAGCGAGCACCCATTGCAATGTTCAACTCATCGGAGAAGTTGGCTCGCACGCCACCAGCAGCTTTTGACGTTGAGCCACTCGCTAGCTCATTCTTCTCAACTAGAAGCACGCTAACGCCCGCCTCAGCCAAGTGGAAGGCAGTGGAGGCGCCCATGACGCCGCCGCCAACTACAACTACATCTACTTCATTCGGAAGATCAGCCATGTACGGATTTCCTAGATCTTGAAGTCTGGGTTGTGAGGCACTTCTTCGTTGTCCATCTGAGCTTTCTGAAGCTTGCCAGACCAATCCCAGTTAAGTGACTGCCAACGAGTGAATACATCAAGCACCCAGATGCCGGACTGACGCGAGCCATTGCCGCTCTTGCCGTTTCCACCAAATGGTAGATGTGCTTCAGCGCCAGATGTTGAGTTATTGATTGAAAGCATGCCTGCTGAAATTCCCTCATGGAAAGTCCAAACGGACTTTGGATCGCTGGTGTAGATCGCAGCAGACAAACCGAAACCATGATCGTTACCAAGTTCGATTGCTTCTTCAATTGTTGAGAAGCGACCAACTGTCACAAGTGGACCGAAAGTTTCAGTGTTGTAAAGCGCATCTTCTTTCTTGATGCCAGCAACAATTGTTGGGTGAGCGAATACGCCCGCTTCTGGATCGCCAACGAAACCTTCGCGAGGATTGTCTTTTGTGATTCGGCCAATTCCAGTTGAACCAAGCACGGTGTGATGAGGCTGAATTAACTTCAAGTTCTCTTCGTGAGTTGCAAGATACTTTTCGCTGATCATTGGACCAAACAGCACGTCTTCCATTGGGTCGCCAACCTTTGAGCTAGCAACCTTGTCTGCATACATCTTTAGGAACTTGTCGTAAACCGAATCGTGGATCCATAAAGTTCCAAGTGAAGTACAACGCTGACCTGCAGTGCCGAAGCCTGCGAACAATGCGCCATCAAGCGCTAGTTCAAGATCTGCATCAGGCATGATGATCATCGGATTCTTGCCACCGAGT
>JNSL01000017.1_pt1 | contig 37352 bp, 34 predicted proteins | sample 210691 | NCBI WGS metagenome assembly JNSL01 (sample SAMN02808685, study PRJNA238866) | freshwater metagenome | biome: fresh water; feature: freshwater reservoir; material: water; isolation source: water column of the freshwater reservoir Embalse de Amadorio in Spain | place: Spain: Valencia ...
TGGCGGTCGTGCGCGAACTCGCGAGAGTGTCACCGGGCTTTGTTGCTGTTCTGTGGGGCAAACCCGCGGCTGAGGTGTCGGTCGAGCTGGGGAGCACACCCGCGCTGCGCACTGCGCACCCGAGCCCGCTGTCGGCCTATCGAGGATTTTTTGGCTCGCGACCCTTTAGTTGGGCTAACCGTGAACTCGCGCGGCTGGGGAGAGAACCCGTCGACTGGTCGTTACCGGCCGAGCCACGGGCCAGTGCCGACCGGGCGAGCCGACATCAGCACTGATAACGAGAATCCCCCTTAGCCAACAGTGGGCCGTCCAATCGAGTGGTAGGTCACGCCAGCTGTTGCCATGTCTTCGAGAGAAAAAATGTTACGACCGTCGAAGATTGTCTTCTTCGAGAGCTGCTTGGCGAAGATGCTGGGGTCAACCGAGGCGAACTCCGGCCACTCGGTGAGAATGAGCAACACGTCAGCGCCCTCAAGGGCCGCCACAGCGCTTTCGGCGTAAATCACCGAGGGCAGGTGAGTCTGATTTCTAAACGCCTCGATGGCCACCGGGTCGAAGGCCTGAATTCGAGCGGCCTGATTGACGAGACGAGACACCAAGGTGACACTCGTGGCGTCGCGAACGTCATCCGTGTGTGGCTTGAAAGCCAGGCCCCAGACGGCCACCGTAAGGGCTGAGACGTCGGGAAACTCACGCTCGAGTTTGTCTAGGAGAAAGGTCTTCTGACTGGTGTTGACCTTTTCGACGGCTTCCAGAATGCGCAGGCCTTTCATGCCGTTCGACTGTGCGGTGTGGATGAGAGCCTGAACGTCTTTGGGGAAACACGAGCCACCGTATCCCACACCGGCGTTAAGGAACTTGGGCCCAATGCGGGCGTCGCTGCCCATGCCCACTTTGACGTCGTCGATGTTGGCACCGATCAGTTCGGCGAGACGCGCCAGTTCGTTCATGAAGCTGATCCGGGTGGCCAACATGGCGTTGGCGGCGTACTTTGTGAGTTCGGCACTGCGCACATCGGTAACCAGCATGCGCTCAGGTGTGTCCAACAGACGCGCGTATAGAACGGCCATCTTTTCCGCACTCGTGTCGTCGCTCACCCCCACAACAATGCGGTCGGGATGCATCAGATCCTCAATGGCCGCACCCTCTTTGAGAAACTCGGGATTGGACACCACAGACACCGCGACGTCGAGACCGCGACGTTCGAGCTCAGCGTTGATCAGTTCGCGCACTTGGTCGCCGGTTCCCACCGGCACGGTGCTCTTGTCAATCACAATCACGGGTCGTGTGATGTGTGCACCGATATTCCGGGCCGCCGTGTACACATAAGACACATTGGCCGACCCGTCTTCCGACTGTGGCGTGCCCACGGCAATCATCTGATAGTCACCGTGTTCGGTGGCGGCAGCGACGTCTGTGGTGAACTCGAGACGACCCGCCGCGACGGCGCGCATCACGATGTCGTCGAGTCCGGGTTCGTAAATCGGAATCTCACCGGCTGTTAGTCGCGCCACGCGAGACGCATCGACATCCAGGCACACAACGTGGTGCCCCAGATCGGCCAGACAAGCTCCGGTGACGAGGCCGACATATCCCGTCCCAATCACAGTAACCTTTTGGCTCACAGGGTCTCTCACTCTCTGGGACTCGCCTAACCGCCTTCTCTCGACTAGCGTATACGCGTGCTTGAGTCGGAGTATCAACCGCGTCGACGGCTTCCCCGTCAACCCCTCTCACCGACGCAGCCAGAGCCTGTCTTTGCCTTTGAGATTCGGCGCGCGGGGCCGGAAGACATTCCGGATATTCGCGAAATCTACAACCATTACGTGACAAACAGTGTGGTGACGTTTGACGAAAAGCCCATGACCATTCGGGCTTGGAAGACTAAGTTCGCCTTCCTCCGGAAGCTGGGACATCCGGTGCTGGTCGCCGTGTCTCCGAGCGAACAGGTTTTGGGATATGCGCTTGTTCAGCCGTGGCGACCGCGCTCGGGATATCGATTTACGGTCGAGAACGCCATCTACCTGCGTCCGGCGTCCACCGGAAAAGGGTTGGGTTCCGCTCTGCTTGACGCGCTCATTTCGGCGAGTGAAGAGGCGGGACTAAAAACGATCATTGCCGTGATCTCCGACTCCGGAGCCGAAGCAAGCCTGGCGCTCCACGAGCGCGCAGGATTTGTTGAGGTGGGGCGCATGGGGGGCGTGGGTTACAAGTTCAATCGCAGCTTGGGAACCGTGACCCTGCAAAAAACACTGAAGCCTAATCGCCCTCGAAAGTCGCCTGAGTCCGAGACAAAAAAGCGGCGAACCCTCTCTTGGCGTCGCTCGACGCCATCAGGCGCATAAGTTCAGGCTGAAGTTTCTGGGCGGCCTCGGACGCACCGGCGCTCTGCGCCAAGCGGGCGTTGGCCAGTGTGGCCTGCACCGCCAGGGGGGCAGCGAGAGCAATGCTCTGAGCAAGGTCGAGAGCGGCAGCGTCGACGGAGTCCGCGTCATGGAGCGACTGTACGAGACCGATGCGGAGCGCCTCGGCATCGTCGAACTTTTCCCCGGTCAGCATCCAACGCATGGCATTTCCCCAACCGCAGCGGGAAGCGAAACGCAGCGTAGCGCCGCCGAAGGGCAGGATCGCCCGACTCACCTCAAGCTGAGCGAAGGTAGTGCCTCGAGCCGCGACGGCGACATCGGCGGCCAGAATGAGCTCGATGCCCAGCGTGTAACACGTTCCCTTGGCAGCCACCACGACCGGTTTGCGAACCTGTTCGCTTTGGACGCCCCAGGGATCGAGGCCGCCCTCGGGAACGTACGCGAGGCCGCCCGCGCCGAGTTGAGACCCCACGTCCGCCAGATCGAGGCCGGCAGTAAAGTGTTCTCCCTCGGCCGTGATCAATCCCACCCGAAGTTCTGGATCACGATCAAGTTCGCCGAAGGCCAGCGACAGTTCGCGCAACATCTCGACCGTTGCCGCGTTCCGTTTCTCAGGGCGATTGAGTCGAATCTCGAGGACGTGTCCGTGACGGTGCCGAATGACTGTGTCGCTCATCGAGTTTGCCTTCGTAATCCGGGGGAGTTTTGTCTCCGCCAGTATGCCTTATTGCAGATGAGGGCGGCGAGCCTAGGTGTGAGTGATTAAGGGCAGCGCCTCTGCCAGAGCAGCCTGCCATGACCGGATGGGCGTCAGACCAGAGCGAGCCCACGCGTCGTGACCCAACACCGAATAGGCGGGACGAGGCGCGGGGCGCACAAACGAGGCTGAATCGGTGGGCGCAACGCGTTCGGGGTCGAGACCGGCTTGGGAGAAAATCTCGCGAGCGAAGCCGAACCATGTTGTTTCGCCCGAAGACGTGCCGTGAAATATTCCACTGGTGATGTCGGCGTCGATGATTTCGACAATTTTCTGTGCCAGGTCGCGTGTCCAGGTGGGCTGACCTCGCTGGTCGTCGACCACGGTGAGCGTCTCGCGCTCGCCGGCCAAACGCAGCATGGTGGCGACAAAGTTGGGGCCGTGTTGTCCGAAGAGCCACGCCGAGCGAACGATGACGCTCCCGGCCGGGTGGGCCTCGAGGATCAGCTCTTCGCCGGCAGCCTTCGTGCGGCCATAGGCGCCGAGTGGGTCGCGCTCGTCGTCTTCACCGTAGGGCGCGGTCGCTTGCCCGTTGAAGACATAGTCGGTCGAGACGTGAATCAGGGTCGCACCCTCGTCACGAGCGGCCAGTGCCAGATTGTGTGCACCTTCGGCGTTGATGGCAAAAGCATCTGCCTCGTGCGTTTCCGCGTCGTCAACTGCCGTGTAGGCGGCGCAGTTAATCACCACGTCGTGACCAGTGATGGCCCGACCCACCGCATCGAGATCGAGGATGTCCAGCTGGCTTCGGGTGAGGGCAGTGAACGGCCGGGCGCCGAGGACGTCTTGAACGTCGCGCCCGAGCATCCCGGACGCGCCCGTGATGAGAATGCGCTTCACGGCTAGCTCAGGGCGGCGCGAGCCTTGAGCGGCTCCCACCATTCGCGATTGTCGCGGTACCACTGCACCACGTTCGACAGACCCTGATCGAACGGAACCTGAGGCTGGTAACCGAGCTCGCTCGAGATCTTGCTGATGTCCACCGAGTAGCGCACGTCGTGACCGAGGCGGTCGGCCACGCGGTCGACGTATGACCAGTCTTTGCCCGTGGCGTCGAGAAGAAGCTGCGTGAGCTCCTTGTTGGTCAGCTCGGTTCCGCCACCAATGTTGTAGACCTCACCGGCGCGACCCTTGTCGAGCACCATGGCGATGCCTCGGCAGTGGTCGTCGACGTGCAACCAGTCGCGAATGTTGTTGCCCTCGCCGTACAGAGGAACGTGAGCGTCGTCGATGAGATTGGTGACGAAGAGAGGAATGACCTTTTCCGGAAAGTGGAACGGGCCGTAGTTGTTGGAGCACCGCGTGATTGACACGTTGAGGCCGTGCGTGCGGTGGTAGCTGCGCGCCAGGAGGTCGCTGCCCGCCTTGGACGCCGAGTAGGGAGAGTTGGGTTCGAGAGGGCGATCCTCCGCCCACGATCCTTTCGAGATTGACCCGTAGACCTCGTCGGTGGAGACGTGCACGAATCGGGGCAGGTTGTTTCGGAGCGCGGCGTCAAGGAGTTGCTGGGTGCCGACCACGTTTGTCTCGACGAACACCGTGGCATCGCGCACCGAGCGATCGACGTGACTTTCGGCGGCAAAGTGCACAACCGCATCGAGGCCCGGAAACAACTGGTCGAGCAGCGCGGCGTCTCGGATGTCACCCTGCACAAAGCTGTAGCGGGGAGAGTCGGCAACCGAGGCAAGGTTCGCGAGGTTGCCCGAGTAAGTCAGGGCGTCGAGAACCACGACGTCGGCGCCTTCGAGGCCAGGGTAGGCGTTCTCTACGGTGCGTCGAACAAAGTTGGAGCCGATGAACCCGGCTCCTCCGGTAACGAGGATTTTCACGTTGGCTTAGGCCCTCTCCGAATTGATGAGGTGCGAATCACCTACAAGTCTAGTTTGGGACCCGCTGATAGAGTTTGCCTGTGGAATTCCGCGAGCTAAGAGTGCCTGGTGCCTTCGAAATAGTATCGACCCAGTTCGCCGACGATCGCGGTTCGTTCATGGAGTGGTTTCGGGCTGATCAACTGGAAGCCGTCACTGGGCGGGCTTTTCCGCTGGCGCAGGGAAATCTTTCGGTCTCAAAAAAAGGCGTCGTTCGGGGAATTCATTTTGCCGACCTTCCGCCCAGTCAGGCCAAATTTGTTAGCTGCGTTGCGGGGGCGGTGCTGGACTTTACGGTCGACATTCGCAGCGGTTCACCGACCTTCGGCGCCTGGGAGAGTATTCAACTCGACAGCGACTCTCGCACGGGTGTTTTCATCCCCGAGGGTGTTGGTCACGCTTTTGTTGCACTCACCGATGATGCCGTGGTCAGTTATGTTGTGACCGCCGTGTTCAACCCTGAACGTGAGCACGCCATCAATCCCCTAGATTCGGACATCGCGCTGAACTTTCCTTTCCCACCCGATGAGTTGTTGATCTCGCCTAAGGATCTAAATGCCCCGTCGCTGATTCAGGCCGAGAGTGATGGACTCTTGCCCACCTACCAAGATGCACTGAATTTCTATGCCGTCATGAAGGGGAATCAGGAGCGCTGAAGGGCATTGTCGTGACCGGCGGTTCCGCCGCGCCACGCATCACCAATGGCATGTCAAGACCTTCAGGGGCTAGTGCCAAGACGTCGCGATAGGCTGGTCACATGAAGCTCCCCGCCTGGTTCGCTCGAGTTCGCTGGATTGCCGCGCTGCCCGTGCTCGTTTTCGTCGCTCTCGGCGCGTGGGCATTTACGTCGCCGGTCGGCGCGAGCCCCGACGACAATTTTCACCTCGGAAGCACCTGGTGCGCGGGCGGGGACCGCCCCGGTTTGTGTGCGCCTGGCACTAAGCCCACTGAACGTCGGGTCGATGCTGGCCTTGTGAGGTCGGGGTGTTATGCCACGGACCCGAAAGTCAGCGCAGGTTGCCAGGCTGACCAAAAACTGTTCAGCGAAAATCGCACCGTGCTTGCTAAGCATGGTTCGTGGAACGGCGGCTATCCTCCCGTCTATTACGCAGTCATGAACGTCTTTGCGTCACCGAACATCGAAGTTTCTGTCATGGTTATCCGATTCGTGAACATTCTCTTCTTTGTTCTCTCCGGCGTTGCGCTGTGGTTACTTCTCCCCGTGGCGACTCGCCGCCCGCTTCTGCTGATGTGGACGGTGACCACGCTTCCCTTAGGCTTGTTTCTCATCCCCTCGAACAATCCCAGTTCGTGGGCTATTACCGCCGTTCCCACCGCGTTTCTGGCACTTTACGGTTTCCTCAAGCTTCGGGGCAGGGGCCTCCAGCGCACGTTACTCGGCGCGGTTTTTGCTCTCGAGGTGATTGCCGCTTCGGGAGCTCGGGCGGATGCCGCCGCCTTCACTGTGGTTGGCTCGGTAGCAGCGATTGCGCTCTGCTGGAGGCGGGATCGATTGTTCTTCTACTCGCTCATCATCCCGGCAATCATGGCCGGCGTGGCTTTCGCTTTCTTCATCAACGCGGGGCAAGCCGCAGCGGCGTCAGAGGGCCTTCGATCCGGGGACGGTGAACCGGGGCAACGGTCTTTCTGGGGTGTGCTCGTCGGCAACATCACGCGAGTGCCCTTCTTGTGGCAAGGCGCTTTCGGCGGTTGGGGGCTGGGGTGGCTTGACACGCCAATGCCGACATTGGTGTCACTGGGTTCAACCGGTGTGATTGTGGCGGTGCTCTTCTTCGCCATAGGAAAGAGCCTCCGGTCGCGCATCTGGACGGCCGCGGCGATCACGTTCTTGGCTGCAGCCGTTCCCTTGTATGTATTACAGAGGAACCTCAACTATGTGGGGGAGCAGGTGCAGCCTCGCTACATCCTTCCGCTTCTCATAGTTGTCGCCGGGGTGATCCTCTTGGCCTTTGAGCGACGACGCGTAACATTTACTCGGCCGCAAGCGTGGATTCTCGGAGCGGTGCTCATTCCGGCCGGATCCCTGGCCCTGTTCACCAACCTCAAACGGTACACACACGGCCTTGGCGACGAGGCGCTCATTAACCTCGATGCCACTGCTGAGTGGTGGTGGTCGATGCCGATTTCTCCCCTGACGGTGTGGGTTGTGGGATCCGTTTCCTACACACTCGTGATCATTGCCGTGCTCTACCTTTCCCGGCGTGGAGGGCGAGTGCGAGCGCAGCAAACTATTTCCGTCTCACCTTAACAGTCTCGAGTTCACGAACGCGGATTTCGAGCAGGGCGAGCTGTTCGGCAAGGTCTCGGTTGTGACTTTCTACCTTGGTTAGTTCGGCACTGTGTTGAAGCGCAACCAAGAAGAGAAGAATCAGACTTGCGAAGAATGCCAAATTGATTGGCGCGTCAAAACCCAGAAATCCTGCGGCCCACTCCAGAGATTGAGGGAACACGCTGATGACGAATGCCAACCCTCCCGCGACAAGCCACCAGATGGCATGCCGCTCCCGCAACCGTCGGCGCCGGAGCATCTCGACAACTACAGCCAAAGTGAGCAGTGAGGCAATGATTCCGAGAATGTACTGCACGGTGCTCATCGGCTGCTCTCCTCTGCGTGATTTGAAATCTTGGGCCGGATTAGGGCAAAGACAATTCCGATTCCCACCCTAGCTAGGTAGGCCGTGGCCCGCAGGGGGCTTTGCGATGGCGTGCCACCAGAGCGCTCCCGCATTGCCACAGGTACCTGGCGAATCACGAGGTTGGCTCTGGCCGCAATGACCAGTGATTCCACCGTATCGCCGAGGTATTCGGCCGGGTAGTGTTGCGCAAACAGCGCCACGGCCCGCGGGCCGGAGGCGCGGAAACCCGACGTTGTGTCTGTGAGCGTGGTTCGAGTCGTGCGACTCAGCACCTTGGCCAGCACAATCATGGCCAGCCTGCGCAACCCTCTTGCCTGATAGTCACCGACCCCGGCAAAACGCGCACCGAGCACCAGGTCGGCGTGGGCCAGGTTCGCGATCAAGCGCGGAATATCTGCCGGCGCATGCTGACCGTCGGCATCCACCTGAACCACATTGTCAAATCCGTGAGCGCTCGCGTACCGAAAACCGCACCGCATGGCACCCCCGACCCCGAGGTTGTAGGGCAGGGAAGCCACAAGCGCTCCCGCGCTCCTTGCCACTTGTGCTGTCGCGTCTTCCGATCCGTCATTGACAACCAGAATCGTTAACTTGCGAGAGACAGCAAAAACCTCCCGAATGACATGTGCGATTGATTCTTCTTCATTGAGCGCCGGCATCACCACGAGAGTGGTCGAGAGATCAACGGTCATGACAAGTAATCTACTTGTCCCGGAGCTGCGACACGTTGTTGAGGAACCATTGGTAGGTCTCCTGAACACCATTTTCTAAAGGAATTTCCGCTTTCCAGCCGAGTTCGTTGATACGCGAGACATCAAGCAGTTTGCGGGGAGTTCCATCGGGTTTCGACGCGTCTTGAACAAGCTCCCCCCGGTAGTCAACAGTTCGGGCCACGAGTTCGGCAAGCTCCCGAATTGTTACATCTTCTCCCACGCCAACATTGATTGTCTCGGCCGAGTCATATTTCTCGAGGAGAAATAGAACGGCAGCGGCAAGGTCGTCCACGTGCAAAAACTCACGACGCGGAGTCCCGGTACCCCAAATGACCACCTGAGCTGCACCTTCTTGTTTCGCCGCGTGCAGGCGCCTCATTAGGGCGGGCATGACGTGAGAGTTTTCGTCATGGAAGTTATCGCCGGGTCCATAGAGGTTCGTGGGCATCGCACTAATCCACCGCCTACCGTATTGTCGGCGAGATGCCTGCACCTGCATGATTCCGGCGATCTTGGCAATGGCGTACGCGTCATTCGTCTCTTCGAGCACGCCCGTGAGAAGAGAGTCCTCTCGAATCGGTTGCTCGGCAAACTTAGGGTAAATACATGAGCTCCCAAGAAAGATGAGCCGGTCCACGTCAGTGTGGTTGGCGGCATCCATCACGTTGACTTGCATGAGCAGATTGTCACTGAGAAATTCCGCGGGATATGTGTTGTTGGCGTGAATGCCCCCCACCCGGGCAGCCGCATCCACCACCACTTCGGGTCTCGTGTTCTCAAAAAAATCAAAAACGCCGGTTCGGTTGCGCAGATCAAGGTCGCGTGACGACATCCCGATGAGGTTTGTGAAGCCTTGTGTGCTCAGGTGCCGCCAGACGGCGCTTCCCACCAAGCCCCGGTGTCCCGCCACAAAGACTCTGGCTGAACGGTCAAGGGGTTCTAATTCTGTGTGGGGCAATTCAGACACGTAGGCACGACTCTCATGGGAACAGTTCAATTAAATTTTGTCAGGGCCACTGATAAGCACTGGTCGACTCATCAAAGAGTCTAGGCTTTTCTCGCCGGCTCCTGTGGGGGGCTGGAGTTGCGTGCTGGAGGGTGTTCTTGTGGCCGGTGCAGAGATTCTTGTGGTTCTGCCCACGCTGGGCGACCGAATCGAGACGTTGACGGAGACCCTCAAGGCCATTGAGTCTCAGCGCCAAGACGTCCACCTGACTCTCGTTGTGGTTGCTCCCGTTCGCGCGACGCTCGCTCGCACGCTGGCCCGAGAATATGGGGCGAAAATCGTTGACGATCCGGGAACCGGAATTAGTGAAGCCATCAACTGCGGCCTGCGGGCGCGTCGGGGAGAGACCTTTTACGCGTGGATGGGTGATGACGATCTTTTCCGCCCGGGTGGATTGCGGACGCTCCAAGACCTTCTTCAGGCAAACCCCGGAGCCGTCCTCGCTTTTGGCGGGTGCGATTATATTGACGCCGAAGGCCACGTACTTGCCCTATCAAACGCCGGTCGATTGGCCACGTTCTTACTGTCGTGGGGCCCCGACCTGATACCCCATCCGGGGACGATGATCCGTCTTGATGCCCTCCAGAGAATCGGGGGCTTCGACCCACACCTTCGATACGCCATGGACCTCGATGCGTTTTTGCGACTGCGCGCCTGGGGTACTTTTGTGTGGACACGGGAGACAGTTTCTGCTTTCAGATGGCACGCGGAGTCACTAACGGTGGCGAATCGAAAACTTTCGAGCCTCGAGTCGGAGGCGGTCAAGCGTCGCCATCTGCCTGCGGCGCTTCGCCCGGTGAGTTACGCGTGGAGTTTCCCGATTCGGTGGGCATCCTCCTTTGCGGCGGGGCGCATCAATGCCCGGGCCCGTAAGGCCTCTGCGCTAGGCTGAACTCCGGTGCATATAAGCATCGGTTTGAACTTAAACTTTCTCATCTGAGTTATACAGAAAAAGAATTGATGTCGAGCAGCGATACCAAGCGGGCCCTCATTACGGGCATAACGGGCCAGGACGGTAGCTATCTTGCGGAGCTTCTGCTCGCCAAGGGCTACGAGGTGCACGGCGTGATTCGGAGGTCATCGACGTTCAACACGAGTCGCATCGATCACCTATACAGCGATCCGCACCTTGCGGGCACGAGGCTCTTTTTGCATTACGGCGACTTGAGCGATGGAACTCGTTTGGTCACTCTGCTTGATGCGGTCAAGCCGCACGAAATTTACAACCTCGCAGCACAGTCACACGTTCGTGTGAGTTTTGACGAACCCGAATTCACGGGGAACACCACGGGCCTCGGATCAATTCGCCTGCTCGAGGCTATGCGCATGGCAGGAATCGACGCGCGTTTTTACCAAGCGTCAAGCTCGGAAATGTTTGGCGCAACACCTCCGCCTCAAAATGAAGACACGGTTTTCTATCCCCGTTCTCCCTATGGTGCGGCAAAACTTTACTCCTACTGGATGACGCGGAATTACCGCGAGGCGTATGGCATGTTTGCCGTAAACGGCATTCTCTTTAACCACGAGTCCCCTCGCCGCGGGGAAACATTTGTTACCCGAAAGATAACTCGGGCTGTCGCCCGCATCCAGGCCGGGGCGCAAGACACCCTCTACTTGGGCAACCTCGACGCAGTGCGAGATTGGGGTTACGCGCCGGATTACGTTGAGGCCATGTGGCGCATGCTACAGGCAGATGAGCCAGATGACTTTGTGGTGGCCACCGGCACCAATTACACGGTTCGTGACTTCCTCACGTTTGCCTTTGAGCACGCGGGGATTGATTGGCAAAAGCATGTGCAATTTGACGAGCGATACCTTCGCCCGACAGAGGTAGACGCTCTGGTTGGCGATGCCACACGAGCCAAAGAGAAGCTTAGCTGGACGGCGAATGTGCTCACTCCCGAGCTGGCTCGCATCATGGTGGATGCAGACGTTCAAGCGCTCAAAGTTCAGGGCGAACACTGGATTGACACGGTCGTGACGCGCTAATGGCATCGGGCGCCACTCCTGAAAAGGGCCAGAGAGTTCTCCCCGCAATTCGCAAGTCGCTCGCGGCCATGTCACGACGTCAAAGAGTTATCTACTTCATACTTGTCGCGGTCAAGGCTTTTTCTGGGTTCCTCGACGTCGCGGGCATTGTCCTCATCGGCCTATTGGCAGGGCTGGCGGCGAATAATCTCGACCCATCGAAACCCCTCGTCATTCTGGGGATTCCACTTCCCGCGGTTTCCCAAGAAGCTCTCATTTCTTTGGTTCTTGTCGTCCTTGCGCTTTTTGTTTTTAAAGCCGTGGTGGCAATCATTTTTGGTAAGGCGATTACGGTTTTTGTCGCGAGGGTGGAGAGCCAGAAGGCTGCGACCATCGCTAATCACCTGTTTTCCGGAAGTTTGAGTAATCTGCAACGTTTTTCTAAAGGCGAAGTCGTCTGGGCTGTCATGGGATCGACGGGCTTTGCTTTCGGTGGGCTTTTGGGCAGCCTCTCTATTTTTCTTTCTGAAGGTTTGCTTCTCATTCTTGTGGTGGCAACCTTTTTTCTCGTCGATCCCATGGCCACGCTCTTTGTCATTCTCTACTTTGCAATCATCATTGGAGTACTCCAGATAGCCATCTCGCGGGCTCTCAAGAAGGCGGGTATCGGCGCAGCGGAGGGCAACATGGAGAGCGTTGTGGTCGTTGATGACACTGTGGGCGCATACCGTGAAATCACTGTACTTAATCGCCAGTCCTTTTTTGTTGAGAAGTTTTATGCCGTTCGTTTCCGCCTGGCGGCCAGCATGGGAATGATGAATTTCTTGGGAGGCATGCCTCGATACGTTGTCGAGACGGCACTTATGCTCGGCGTCGTCATGTTCGTTGGCGTGCAATTCGTCACGGGTCAACTAGCCTCCGGACTCGTCATCGTGGGGGTATTCCTTACGGGCGGTGTGCGTATCATGGCGTCTCTCCTTCCCCTCCAGACTTCAGCGGCTAACGCAAAAACCCAAGCGGAGCAATCCTTGTTGGCGCATCAACTCCTTCAAGAAATCGAGGAGACGTCGGAGAAATCGGTAGACGCAGAGGTGACGCCCCCAACGACATCTCGTGGGTCGAGTCAGCCAGCTGGGTCTGGTCTCAGTGTCACGTTGAGAAAGCTTGATTTCCGGTACCCCGGATCAACCACTTTGGCGTTGAAAAAGATTTCCCTGAGTATTGACTCCGGTCAGCACGTGGCCTTTATCGGACCGTCGGGGGCAGGAAAAACCACGCTTGTCGACCTCATTCTGGGGCTACTTGAACCCACCGCTGGAACTGTACAGATTGGGTCACAGGTGCTCTCGGGCCGGAAGACATTGCCAGATAACTTGGTTGCCTACGTCCCCCAGTCGCCGGGAATGGTGTCGGGCACCATCGCCGAAAACGTCGCTCTCGGAACGCCCGCAGACGAAATTGATATCGAACGCGTTGCCGAAGCACTCAGGTCGGCTCATCTTACTGAATTTGTGAACAGCCTTCCCGAGGGAATCTTCACCTCGGTGGGCAGCCAAGGAAATTCCCTGAGCGGCGGACAGATCCAGAGACTGGGCCTCGCGCGCGCTCTCTACGTCAAGCCGAAGCTCATCATTCTTGATGAAGCCACGAGTGCGCTCGACGCCAGTTCGGAGGCGTTCATTTCTCAAAGCCTGAAGGAGTTGGGGAAGGACGTCACAGTGATTGTGATCGCTCACCGGCTATCCACGGTGCAGCACTCCGACGTCGTCTTCGTTGTGGACGGAGGAGAGATCGTGGCTTCGGGCAGTTTCTCGCACCTTCGCAAGACGGTGCCGATGGTGGCAGAGTACGTCAGGCTCATGTCGTTCGGTGATGAGAAAAGGAATGACTAAGCGCCAAGGTCTGAAACCTCGCTCACAGAAGTTCGTCCTCCGAATTGGTTCGTGGACAAACGATCAAATGAGCTGGATTTCCAGGATTCCTGGGGCCTTTTTCGTCTTCCGACTCATCTACAAGCGGCTTTACCCAGCACCCGGCCCTGATGTGCGTTTCCGTCAGAGCCTCACGCGGACGGCCCTTAGGCCCATTGGCAAAATCATGATCGTCTCGCCAAAGAGTTGCGCTGATAGCAATGTTCCGTGGGGCCCCGCAGAAGGTAATTTTTTTTATGAAATTTGGCAGTCAGCTATCGAACGGTTTGGCGCCCAGCGTGTGCTCCTGCACCAAGTGGCGCCAGGCGATGCAGGCTGGGCGGAGAGACTGGTCTCCGACATCGAGGCGCAGGATCCAACTCACGTGATTTTTCACGGCGAAGAAAACCCCAATGGCGAAGTCAATTCATGGCCAGGGGTGGGAGCGACTCTCGCTGGGGTGTGGACGGGAGAACTCATCTTTCTTATGTACGATTCGGTCTATTGGTGGCATATTTTTGCTGCGGAGACACTTGCCGAGGTTTACCCAAATGTCAGTGTGCACGCCACTGACACGTTTCCTCGTGAACTGGGAAAAGGCATCCCGCGCTCGGGGCCAGGTTTGCTGCCCACGTCGCTGGAGACCATCAAAATCTTGGAACGTCGCGCTCTCTTTGCAAACCGACCGGATGCTCCTCAGTCCCTTACCTTTGTGGGGAGTCATTATCCAGACCGCATCAAGCAGCTGGCCAAGTTTGCGCGACGGGGGATTGACATTGTGGTTAATCCCCAGAGAGCGGGAAAGTCCGAGAAGCCGTCCTATGAAGAGTACGCGGCCGCAATTGGCCACTCATGGGCGACCATAAACCTGAGTCGAAATCATGGCATGCCCCGAAAGCATGTGAAGGCACGAGTGCTTGAGGCACCGCTTTTTGGAACTCTCCTTGTGACGGACGAGCGCAAGCTCACGTCTGGTCTAATTCCGGAAGATGGGTTCGTCTATTTCCGGAGCGGGCGGGACCTCAAAAGATTGATGAGACGGCTGAGGGCAAACCCGCAAGAGCACGAAGCAATTCGTGACCGTGGTCAGCGTTACGCTCACGGCCTTGCTCAATCCTCTTTTTGGGATGCCATTGAAGGCATGCCTGGCCGCAATCCTTCAGAGTGATTCAAAGGGCATCGCTATGGCCCTTGGCGGTGCGAACGTCTCGGCGTACGCTCGTACTGGACGCGGCAGGTCAGATGTTGCGAGGGACGCGGACACTGTTTCTTGCTAGAGACGAGAGCAAGGCAAGCGCACTTCGTCGGAGACCTCCAAGAATGCCAGACAACCCACTGCCTCGTTTTGAGATGTCAACCTGACCGCCCATCTTGCTCTCAATGACAATCTCGTTTCTGCTGAGGTGAAGAACATAAGGCAAATAGACACCCTGCTTAAGTGCCTGCGTGAGCTTCGCCCCGTAGAGAATTTGACCAGTCACGAATTGCCCTCCGAAGGAACGGAGACCGTGAAAGTGGAAAAAGTTAAGCGATTTTCCATCGACGGTCACGGTGCCAGGAGGGGTGAAGCGCACATCGTGCGACTCCGTATTCCATGGCGCTAAATTGAAAGCACCTTCTCGAAGGACGGTAACTCCTGCAAAGAGTGGGAATGAATCGAGATAACCCTGGTCCGCGTACTTACCGTCGAGTGGTTTATCTCCACACCATTCGAGAGTAGATTTCCCATACCAATCCAAGACCTCTCGCCCTTGTTCATCATCAACAAAGGCAACCCATCCCACGTTAAAGCGTCCGTACTTGGAAAGCCGTCGTTCCAACCTCTTCGGGTAGCGGTGTTCGATTATCCCGACTGAACCATCGCCTAGAGACGTGATGGCGAGCTGGGGCTGGTCGAAAAAATATAGGTCCGCATCCAGGTAGATGATTGTTGCGCCGAGTGTTTTCATCTGGTCCATCGCGAACCGAACAAGTAGGGGCGTGCACGTGAAATAGAACTCCACGCGGCTTCTTTGGGGCCGCACAATTGAAAGTCGCGGTTCGAATTCCTCGAGATCCTGAAGAGAAATGATCTGAATGTTCTTATCGCCGTAGTCAGCGAAGAAGTCACGGACACCGCTGTCAAGAGCCAGGATGAAGACGAGGGCATTGTCTCCGTGATGTCTGAGGGATTCGATCATCGTTAGCCCACGAGACAGATAGCCTGTATCAAAGTAGGTGCAGTAGGCGACGGCTTTTGTTCTCGGCTCATTCATGATTACGCCAACATTAACACGCGGTCGCAAGGGAAATTGATTCTTCGCCGCAAAGGAGAATTTTTGTGGTTTCCCGGTTGACAACTTAGGTCGTGATCGCGGCCTATAACCGGCCAGACAAGTTTGCTCTTCTTTTGTCGGCATTACGTTCTCAGTGCATTGAGGAAATTTTTTTTGCCCTGACGGCCCGAAGCCGAGCCTTCCCGAAGACGCGCGTCGTGTAAATGAAGTTCACAAATTAGCGACCGAAATCGACTGGACAAATCGCCTGGACATAAGGATCAACGAGGTAAACGTCGGCTTGCGTGTGAATGTTGTCTCGTCAGTGAATTATGCAACTCAAAAATACGGCAGGGCGATCGTCATTGAGGACAACGTTTTCCCGGGCCACTGATGATTCCCTTCTTGACCGAAATGCTTCATCAATACGAGGCCGAGATCTCGCCACTGCTGACTGGTTTCCCTAAGTTCGATTCCCTCGCGGACCGTTAGTTGGCACGGACGGTATTCGCTGAGACCGCATACTGTGTTTCTCACGGTGTAGGCCTTTCTGCGGTGCTGGAGTTTAGGAAACACTGGCGTCGCCTCAAGGGCTGAATGGACCAATGCCGCTAAGGCCGAGCTCTTGGTTGCACTTTGCGGTTGAAGCAAAATGCCCTCGCTTTGTCGGTCTCGAATTCCACCCGGGGTAAAGTTAGGGCATGGTTCTTGGCCCTATCCCCTTCAACGATCTCTCGCGTGGGATTGATGGCATTCGCGGCGACATTGACGCGGCTATTGCCCGTGTGATTTCCAGTGGGTGGTTCGTTCTTGGCCCCGAACACGATGCCCTCGAGCATGAAATTGCTCAGTATGTTGGCACACAACATGCCGTCAACGTGGGAAATGGCACGGACGCTTTAGAGCTTGCACTGTCTGCGTTGGGCGTCACCGTGGGGAGCGTTGTCTTTACGGTCGCTAACGCCGGCGCATACACTTCCTCGGCTGCTTTGCTTCTCGGGGCCGAGCCGGTCTTCGTGGACGTTGACCCGTCTACCCACCTGATGTCTGGCGCGTCACTTGAAGCTGCTCTCGTTGCTTGTGAGCAACTCCCTGCCGCGATTGTCGTCACGCACCTCTATGGGGCCCTGGCGCCAATGCCGGAGATAATGCAGGTGGCCAGAAAGCACGGCGTTGCGGTTCTGGAGGATTGTGCCCAGTCTCTCGGCGCGCGATGGGGGGACACGATGGGCGGGTCCTTTGGTGACATCGCAACGACAAGTTTTTATCCGACGAAAAACTTGGGTGCCCTGGGTGACGGAGGCGCGGTGTTCACGAATAGTTCCGACCTTGCCGCGAGGGTGCGCCACATGAGGCAGTACGGCTGGGAGTCAAAATACTCGATTGAGCATGCGCATGGCCGCAACAGTCGCCTCGATGAAATTCAGGCAGCCGTTTTAAGGGCGAAGCTTCCACTTTTGGAAGAAAAAAATGCTCGTAGGCGGCAGATTCACCAACAATACGAGGACGCCGTCCCGGCGGGTTTTCGCATGGTGAACACATCGAATTCAGCCTTTACGGCTCACCTGGCTGTTGTTGAGTGCAGTGAGCCTGATTCAGCGCGCCGGGCTCTCAAAGCCAGAGGCATTAGCACCGACGTTCATTACCCCATTCCCGATCATCAGCAGAAGTTTCCAGGCTTTAATCCCCGACAGATGCCGCTTGCAGTGACGGAGCATCTCGCAACGCGAATCTTTACTCTTCCTCTTTTTCCTGAGCTCACAGAAGACGAAGTTCTCCACGTGTGCGAATCATTGAGGACGTTATGAACGACAAACCGTCGTTTCTTTCTCCGCAACTGGTGAATCTCCAAGAGCACATCGATAGCAGGGGCATGCTTGTTGTTGCCGAGATAGGTCATTCTCTTCCCTTCATTGTGGAGAGAATGTTTGTTGTTTCGGGAGTGCCAGAGGGGGAACCTCGGGGGATTCATGCGCACCGCGTGTGTCATCAGTTTTTGGTGTGTGTCGCGGGGAGCGTTAAGGCGATGGCCGACGATGGCATTCAGCGCCAAGTTTTCACTCTCGACTCTCCGACCAGAGGATTGCACTTACCGCCTCTGACCTGGGGAGCTCAATTCGATTACTCGGCAGATGCGGTCTTGATAGTTTTGGCGTCCCACACTTACGACGAACATGACTACATTCATGATTTCGACACGTTCACGGCGGAGGTCAAGAAGGCGCGCCCAGAATCAGTCTGAGTCTCGACTCTTTTCTCCTGGCACAGAGAAACGGGGCAGGTTGACCGCGTCCTGGCCCCGGATTCACAGGCGAGGGTTGTGCTTGTCATTAGAATAAGAGCCCCACATCAGGCAAGAAACTAAATTATGGCGGTTTGTCATTAAGTCAATTCTTTTCGTGGATACCTACTATCCCGCAGTTATAAAGTCACTTGGATTTCATGAACACCATCATCTCAAATCGGGTTTCGAGTCTCACGTCCAAGAATTAGCGAGTGCTGGGTTTGGAACAGGTGCGGCGTATAGCAGCGCAATGAACGGTCTGGGCTGGGATTCCAACATCACGGTGCCAAATGCGCGGGGGACCCAGACGGCGTGGGCACTTGAGAGCGGTTTAGCGACACCAATTCAGCAGGGATGGAATCACGCCCTACATCTTTCAAGAATTCCAGTAGTGAGATCTATGGCACGTCATTTTCCTCACGTCCATCAAACGCTTCTCAATCAGGTTAAGAGCATGAAGCCGGATGTCCTGTTTATACAAGATTTGAACCTAATCCCCAGAAGTTTTGCCATAGAGCTTAAAAAATATGCTGGCACCATGGTGGGAGAGATTGCATCTCCTCCGCCACCGAAATCGTACTTCCTCGAATATGATCTCATCGTTTCTGCTCTACCTTCCATCGTTTCGCAAGTCCGATCATGGGGAATTAAATCTGTCTACATCCCACTGGCTTTCGATGAACGGTGGGCAAGTTTTAGATCGGCCAGTTCACGCAAGATTGATGCGATATTCATCGGCAGCTTTTCGCGTCATCAACCTCAGACGATACCCCTTCTCCAATCCATTGCCAGTGTTGCGCCGGGTTTGCAAATTTTCGGACCAGCGAATCTGAAGGATCTGGCTCGAGCCGGGTTACGGAGCTTCTACCATGGCGAAGCGTGGGGAAAGGACATGTTTAATTTGTTGGCAAACAGCAAGATAGTCGTGAATCGACACGGAACGATTGCTGGTGATTTCGCAGTAAACATGCGCATGTACGAGGCCACGGGAAGTGGCGCAGCTCTTGTAACCGAAAACAAATCAAACCTGAGCGAGATATTCGAACCAGGTCGCGAAGTTATCGCCTATAACAATTATGAAGAGGCTGCCGCGTCAGTACTCGAACTGCTCCAGGATGAAAGTCGACTCAGTGAGGTGGCCCGAAACGGCCAATCCCGTACCCTCAGAGAGCATACGTACACCATGAGGGCCTCCGTTCTTTCTTCGCTTTTGGGCGGCCCCGATGCATGAGGCGTCTACGCTGGGAAAGAGCCAAGCACAATTGTCGGGATGGCCTTTGCAAGGGCAGAACTAACCGCTTTCCGGCCATCAATGATGGCCCGGGCACCAGGCAAATCTTCCGGATGCAAAGTGCCGTACTCAATGTGATTTGCCTGAATAATCACTGCCTCTATGGGGTCACCAAGGTGGTAGACCTCAAAGCCGAGCGCCATCAGCTCGTCGTCCGAATACATCGGATCATGCACCAATGGAACAGCGCCGTGACTCAGGAGCGAGTCAACTACATCAAACACGCCCGAGAATGCGGTCTCTTTTACTCCGCCTCGGTACGCAGCTCCGAGCACAGCGACACGCCTACCCTGTAGAGACCCAATTTTCTCTTCGAGCACCCCCACGGCATATGCAGGCATCGCCCGGTTTGCCGCACGAGCGGCTCGTACGATAGTCGCCTCAGGATCATTCCACAAATACATCTGAGGGTAGATGGGAATGCAGTGGCCGCCAACCGCAATGCCAGGCTGATGGATATGGCTGAAGAACTGGCTGTTACAAGCTTCAATGACGGAATAGACATCGATGCCCGCCTTATCTGCGAACCGCGCAAATTGATTTGCCAAGCCAATATTAACGTCTCGATAAGTCGTTTCTGCCAACTTGGCAAGCTCACTCGCCTCCGAAGAGCCTAGGTCCCAGACGCCATTTGGTTTGGTCAGATCCGGTCGATCATCAAAATCCAGGACAGCATTATAGAAATCAAGCGCTGCATTGGCACTGGCGGAGTTAATCCCACCAATCAACTTGGGGTATTTCCGGAGATCCTCGAATACCCGACCCGTCAATACCCGCTCGGGGCTAAATGACACCCAGAAGTCAACGCCGGCTCGGAGCCCAGAAGCTTTTTCAAGAGCGGGGGTAAATCGATTGCGGGTGGTTCCAACCGGAAGTGTCGTCTCGAAGGTGACGAGAGTTCCGGGCTCCAGGCCCTCGCCGATTTTCTCGGTTGCGCTATCCATCCAGCCGAAGTCTGGGGTTCCCTCCGCGTCAACAAACAATGGGACCACGACCACGACAGCACGACTCTGACTGACTGCCCAAGGGGTATCGAGCGTTGCCTCAAGAAGCTCCTCATCTACGGCCTTAGCGATTCGTTCCTCTAGGCCCGGCTCACCAGGAAACGGCACTTTTCCAGAGTTGATCAGTTCAACTGTCCTGGGGTTCACGTCGGCGCCGAGCACTCGATGTCCCTTGCTGGCAAATTGTGCTGCAAGAGGCAAGCCTATTTTGCCCATACCTACCACGGTAATGATCATTGCTGTCTCCGATGCCTCAAGCCATTAATGGATGCGGTGACTCAGTCCATCAGCGACGAGACGCTCGGCTGTTTCAACGACTCGAAGCCCCTCCGCCAGAGTGACGATGTCCGAATGGTCGCCGGTCAAGATTGCCTTCTGAAAAGCTTCGTGTTCTGTCTTTAACGGTTCGCGCTTCTCAAGGGCATATCTAGTGATATCCCCTTCCGTGACTCCCCTGAATGAAGACACTTCGTCCCAAACAAGCTTGGTCTTTCCATTTTCAAAAAAAGTCAAATCGGCAGTAAGAGTATCTGCAACCAAGGCTCCGTATTCTCCCGTAACAACTATGGTTCGTTCTTTAATGGGGCTTAGCCAATTAACGACGTGTGAGACAACGGTCCCTTTACTGAGTGTTGCAACAGCAACAAGCATGTCTTCGTGCGGGCGCCCGCTCTTATGTGTCGTGCGTGCATTGACGGATACGTACTCCTGCTGACTAACCCACGCTGTCAAATCAATGTCGTGAGTGGCCAAATCTTTAATTACCCCAACGTCGGCGATTCGACCAGGAAACGGCCCTTGGCGGCGGGTGGCAATCTGAAAAATATCACCAAGCTGGCCATCTTCAAGTCGTTGACGCATGGAGAGTAAAGCGGGGTTGTATCGCTCAATATGCCCAACCCCACCAACAAGGTGTGCGTCAGAAAAAATCTGCACAAGCTCCAACGCAGAAGTGGAATCAGAAGCGACGGGCTTTTCAATTAATGCATGGATGCCCCGCTCGGAAAGTGCCTTTCCCAGGCTAAGGTGAAAAACCGTTGGGGCCGAAACAACGCAGTAGTCAAAGCCACGATCAAGAAATTGATCCAGGTTATCAAGAATCGGTTGACCTTCAATGTGTGACGGGAGATTTTCGGCGGGATCAAACACACCACCGAATTCGACGCCTTCTAGCTGGGAAAGAACTCGCGAATGATGTCGCCCCATGACTCCTAGTCCGAGGACCCCTGCGCGGAGCACCATCAGATTCCCGCCCTCGCAACGGCATTCACTACAGTAACGATGGTTTCAAGGTCACGTTTGTTTAGGGCCGGGTGAACCGGAAGTGACAGGCATTGGGCTGCGACCTGTTCCGTTACAGGCAGAGAGAGCGGAAGTTTGAAGGACGGCAGGCGGTGAATCGGGGTTGGGTAATAGATGCCGTTTCCAACGCCTCGCTTCGTCAGCTCATCTGCAAACGCATTACGATCTGTATCAACGACACGGATCGTGTACTGGTGAAAAACGTGATTGGCGCCCGGAGCAACAGGAGGGGGAATAACTCCCTCGAGGTTTGAGCTCAAGAAAGCGGCGTTGTCTTGGCGTTGTTTTGTCCACTTCGGAAGCTTCTTGAGTTGAACTCGCCCGATTGCAGCATGAATATCCGTCATGCGGGTATTGAATCCCACGACCTCATTTTGATATCGAATTTCCATACCCTGATTTCGATACAGTCGCACGTTGCGGGCAAAAGTGGCATCCATTGTCGTTACCATTCCACCTTCACCACTCGTCATGTTCTTTGTGGGATAAAAAGAGAATGAGCCCGCGACGCCCCAGGTTCCAACGGGGCGACCGTGAATTGAGGAGAGAGAAGCTTGAGCCGCGTCCTCGAAAATCATGATTCCGTGTCTTTTTGCTATTAGGTCAATTGCGGCCATGTCGGCCGGGTGGCCGTAAAGGTGCACTGGCATGACGGCCTTGGTCTTCTTTGTAATAGCTGCCTCGAAGGCAGCGGGGTCAATCGAGAAATAATCCTCCTCAACGTCGACAAAAACCGGAGTAGCTCCCGTTAAGGCAACAGCATTGGCCGTCGCGGCAAAACTAAATGACGGGACAATTACCTCATCACCAACGCCAATTCCAGCAGCCACGAACGCCATATGAAGGGCGGAAGTCCCGGAATTCACAGCGATACAGTGCGCCCCCGACACCGTCGCTGAATACTCTTCCTCAAAGGCCGCAACCTGCGGGCCCTGAGCTAATCCGCCACTGCGAAGGACTTTGTCAACCGCACGGCGTTCATCGCGGCCAATCAAGGGCTTTGCTGCTGGAATCATGATTGAACCACCTCGACAAGTTCGTTGGGTGAAATTTCTTGATAGAGCTCGGACGAGACTGGGCAAACAAATATGCCTGGGGCCTCACCAGGTTCTAGTGGCATGCCGGCTTTCCCCACCCACCGGATTCGTTTGGCCGGGTTCCCCACAACAAGCGCGAAATTCGGAACGTCTTTAGTTACGACAGCCCCGGATCCTACAAGCGCCCACTCACCAACTACGACGGGCGCGATGCAAGTTGCGTTCGCCCCAATCGAAGCGCCCGTCTTAATTGTCACCCCGACCGGAATCCAATCTTGTGATGACTTCAGCGTCAGGTCAGGGTTTGTCGCTCTAGGAAATTGGTCATTTGTCAGCACCGCTGCTGGGCCTATAAAAACACCGTCCCCCAGAATCGCGGGTTCGTAAACCATGGCATAATTCTGGATTTTGCACGAGTCACCCAACACCACTCCGGTGCCAATGTAAGCGCCCCGACCAATCACACAGTTCTCCCCGATTTGGGCCGATTCTCGAACCTGCGCGTAGTGCCAGACTCGAGTGGATTCGGGAACGCTGGCTGGCTCTGAAACGTCCGCTGTGACATGGATATGACCAAACTTGTTCAATTTTCCGAGCCTTCCAGCTGGTAAGCCACTTCCGCAAATGGTTTTCTCATCGTAGCAATTCGATTCTCCTTAAGTTTCTCACCATCCAGCCGTCCTCGTTAATCCTTGAATCAAAAACAAGGCCGTTCCTCCCATAATCACGTCCACATTCCGACCGGCGTCGCGACGAAACCGAAGTGAATCAGAAATGAGCGACGACTGACTCGACTGGTTAACGTAATTACAGGTGGTGCCCTCCATCGCCTTGACGAGATCGGACGACTATGCCGAAGCCATGGCGCCCGCGTTTTCTTCCGGAAAGTCGCGAGTTCAGAAATGCCAAGACAACCCGCGCCATCCCTATAGGCTTGCGATCGAAGGTCAAATTTTCACTGAAGGTTAGAGAGAAATTGTTTTGTCTAAGAAAAAAAAGGGTACCCATCCGTTCCTCAGGTTCATCAAGAGAACTTTTCCTGTAGTCGCCGTATCCCGTTGGATGAGCAAGGGTGCGCGGGCGCTATCTGCCGCGACCCACAAGCTTCAGTTCTTGATTGAGTGGGGCGTAGATAACCCTGAGTATTTCGATCACGAGATTGACTTGTATTACTACTGGCCGGCTACCAGAAATTCGTTACCGATGGAAAGGGGTGTCTGGTCCAGCTTTGCGCTGAAGGAGGGTGGCTCGACGCTCGATCTCTGTTGCGGTGATGGATTTTATTCAAAAATGTTTTATTCGTTGCGGTCAAGTACCGTCACAGCCCTAGATTTTGATCCTGAAGCAATCCGTTGGGCCAAGAGGAACCACAAGGCTGCGAATGTGACCTATATTCTGGGCGACATTAGGACTGATATTCCTGCTGGCCCCTTCGACAACATCATTTGGGACGCGGCAGTTGAACATTTTACGCCCAAAGAAATTGCCGCTCTGGTCGCGAGAATAAAAATGGTTTTATCCCCGGGCGGGATCGTGAGCGGCTACACCATCGTCGAGGCAGACCACGGGGAGAAACATCTGCATCAGCATGAGTACGAGTTTCATGACAAGGAAGACCTTGCCCGATTTTTCGAGCCTCACTTCAAGAACGTAGAGGTTTTCCAAACGGTTTACCCCTCGAGAACAAATCTGTATTTTTATGCGACCGACGGTCCGCTTCCCCACGAAAAATCGTCACATCTCTTTGTGAGACGCGGAAGGTCAATCGCGGCGAAGTAGTTGGCGCTCACTGCGCCAGCACCCCGTGAGAGTGATGTGATCGAAGAAGTCGCTCACATACTTCTCACGACATCCTTGGCATTCTTCATCACATGAAGTAGCCCGTGTATCCATGAAAGAATCAGGCAGGGTGTCCAACTCTCAACCCGGATTGCCAAGGAGTCGGCACGATGTCTCAACGAAAGCGCGAGGATTCGGCACAGGGCTCGCAATCTGGCACAACAGTTGTGATGGCGCTCTTCAATGGTGGCGGACTCACCCGCTTTGCCATTGATTCAGTTTTTTCGCAAACGCGCCTGCCACGGGAGCTCATCATTGTTGACGACGGCTCCACCGATGATTCCGTCGCCATGATTGAAAGATTCGTGACAACGCACCCCTCGCCGGTGCCGGTTCGCGTCATTTCCCAGTCAAATTCCGGTCAAGGTGCCGCGCGAAATGCGGGGGTAGCCGCAGCCACGTCCGAGTACATTGCGTTCATCGACCAAGACGATACGTGGCCTCACGACCACATCGAAATTCTCTCGGAGCATCTGGAGGGCAATGCACGCCTGGGCTGGGTGTACTCCGATTTTTGTCAGATTGATCGGGCAGGTGCAATCGTCAGACACAACGTCTTAGCCGAGACGAAATATACGCAGCCCGCCGACAGCGTGTTGTCCTTTCTGAGCCAAGACCTCTTTATGTTGCCATCGGCCTCGCTCATTCGCTCCCGGGCCTTCACTTCAGTCGGAGGCTTCGACACGCAGTTTCGCGGATATGAAGATGACGACCTCTTCATCAGAATGCTTGACGACGGCTGGGCATTTGCGTTCGAGCCACGCCCGGTCACAAACTATCGCGTGCACTTGGGCAACACATCCCGCAACGAAAGTTTTCTGAGAAGCCGAGAAAAATTCTTTGACAAATATCAGGATGAGTTGGTCACGAATCAAGAAAGTTCAGCGCGTTTCGTCTCTGCTCTCTCCGACAGGATGACACGCGCATTTCTGATGGATGCCATATCGATGCATAACACATCCGCATCAGCCGAATACAAGGCGGAACTCTTTCGGGTTGCTAGAAAAGTTTTTGCCAGCCTCGGTTGGACGCCAAAACGTCGAGCTGTCCTTCTCGCCATTCGCTCGCGCTTTTTTTTGCGCTCGCTTCTCTTCGCGTGGTTCCTCTCTAACCCCACTGCTCGGGCTAATCACAATGAAATCTTCTGACCTCATTCATGTCGGAAGGGCCCTCTATAGAATAGAAAGCACGAAACTCCCCCGCACTTTTCGATGAGCCTTGGTGGCCTACTTAGCGAGTCAGGATGCTTATGACAGTCATCTCTCGTTTCTTTGATGGGCTGAAATATGAAGGTGTGAAGTCAACCGCTTGGCGATCGGCCAAATGGTTGAGTTCGCGATTAAGGCGATTTGACTCGGCACCCCTGTCGAGTGTCTTTCCGCAAGATGTCGTGGCCGTTGATTGGACAAAGCCACGCACTTTCGTGGCACAACCCCTAGTTTCGGCCTCGAAGCGTCCGCAGATTGGCTGGATCATTTCACCCCCTAACCGCGCCGGTGGGGGCCACATTAATGCGTACCGATTTATGGAATACCTCGAAGCTGCCGGCTACGACATCACCATTTTTCTTTATTCGGCACGCAAGTACCCAAAGATAAGCCTTGACGGCACCCGGCACATGATTGCTTCCACCAGTGGCTATCCGCAGCTGCGCGCCGAGTACAGGCTTTACGATGCTGAAACGGGTGTCACCGGAGACTTCGATGTGATTGTGGCAACGGACTGGCAAACCGCATACGCTGCGTGGAGATACGACCGCGACGTGCCCAGGGTTTATTGGACGCAGGACTTTGAGCCCCTTTTTTATCCGGCCGGTGCGGATTCTCTGGTGGCAGAAAACAGCTACCGTCTGGGCTACCACGGCATAACCAACGGCCCATGGCTCAGTGACAAGGTCACCAAAGATTTCGGCATGACAGCGGACTTTTATGATTATGCAGCCGATTCCACCCGGTACGCGCGCACAAACGACGAATGGCGCAACGAGATTGTGTTTTACGCGCGCCCGAGCACGCCTCGACGTGCGACGGAGTTTGGCTTCTTGATCCTTCAGGAAGTAGCTGAGCGACGGCCTGACATCGTCATCAATGTTGTCGGCGCCGACGCTTCGCGCCTCGGCCTGAAGTTCCCCTTCGTCAACCACGGCAGCATGCGAGTTGCCGATCTCCCACACCTTTACAATCGCTGCGCGGTGGGACTCATGTTTTCGATGACCAGTTCGTCCCTGTTGCCCCTGGAGGTTATGGCATGCGGGGCGGTGCCCATCACGAACGACGGTGAACAAACCCGGGTTGCTTTGCGTGACAACTCGAACGTTGAATTCCTTCCCGCCGCGCCATCTCTCATTGCAGACCACATCATCGCGGCTGTTGATCGCCCAGATCAGGTTGAGCATTCGCGCAGGATTGCGCAGACCATGGTAGGAACGAGCTGGGAGGCCTCAGGCCAACGCGTTGTGGATATCTTTGATCGCCTCGTGGGAGCGAGACCTTCCCGGTGAGCACTCCGGCATCAATCTCTGTGGCACTGTGCACTCGCAATGGTGCGCGGTTTCTGGCTGAGCAGGTGAGCAGCATTCTTGCCCAGTCTCGTTTGCCTCGTGAGATTGTGCTGTCTGACGATGCCTCCACCGACGAGACGGTTACGATTGTTTCGACCCTTGTTGGAGAGTTCAACGCGGTGTCATCTCACAAGGTCAAACTTGTGACGCTCGCAAACCCGACGCCCTTGGGAGTCACGAAGAACTTTGAACAAGCCATTGCGAAGTGCACGAGCGAACTGGTAGCCCTGTGCGATCAAGACGACCGCTGGCATAGAGAAAAGTTGGCTGTGATGGCGGCAGAGTTTGACGCGCGTCCCGACCTGACTCTCTTGCACTCCAACCTCACCCTTGTTGATGCCGAGGGTGTTCCTCTCGGGGCGACCCTGTTTTCCTTCAATAACGTGCGAAGGAGTGAACTTGATTTGCTTCACTCTGGGCATGCCGTTGACGTCCTCCTAAGGCGCAATCTAGTTACCGGTGCCGCAACAGTTTTCCGTCGGCTTCAACTAGAGATTTCCCGCCCCTTTCCCATCTCGTGGCTGCACGACGAGTGGCTTGGCATGGTTGCAGCCGTCCGCGGCCGGGTGGACACACTTGGGGAGCCTTTGGTTGACTACAGACAACATGGCGCTAATCAAGTCGGCGCCCGCAAACTTGATTTTCTGCACTACGTTGCTAGCCTCCGGGTTCCCCGCGCCGCTCGGAATGACAGATTGTTTGCACGCGCTCAAGCAATGACAGATCATGTCGTCTTTGGGTCCGGCACCGAAGACGTTGCCGGAGTCCGCTCGATTGCTCAGGGGAAACTGGCTCACGAGATTGCGCGGCGGGCATATCCGGCCTCACGATTCAAGCGGTGGGGGCCAATCCTTCGTGAGATGAAGGCCGGTGGGTATCGGCGATACGGATTGGGATTGCAAGACATTATTCGTGACTTTTTTCAACCCGCCTAGGGGCAAGAAAATGGTTGCCAGGCCAAGACCACCGTGATGCTCACGGGGGCGGGGGCGTCCGGACGCGGGTGCACAGCGGCGTGTTCGCCCTGTGCCCCTGCGCGTGGCCGGCATGAAACCTTAATCGCGCGATATTCTGGTCAAAGTGGATTGCCTTCCCGGTGATATCGCCGCGCCTAGCCTGGCTCGGGCGCAGGCGATGGGGCTCCCTCCCGCCTACGATGAGACCGTGGCCTGCTTCGAACAGTTGCGAACGAAAGGGTAGTACGTGAAAGGAATCATCCTTGCCGGTGGCTCCGGCACGCGTTTGTGGCCCATCACCAAGGGGATCTCAAAGCAGCTGATGCCTATCTACGACAAGCCGATGATTTACTACCCGCTGTCGACCCTCATGCTTGCGGGCATTAGAGACATTCTGATTATCACGACACCCGAGTACAACGAGCAGTTTCGCGCGTTGTTGGGTGACGGTTCCGAAATGGGTATATCGCTGACCTACGCCATTCAGCCGTCACCCGACGGCCTCGCACAGGCCTTCATCATTGGCGAAGATTTTGTCGGTAACGACAAGGTGGCCCTCGTCCTTGGCGACAACATTTTTCACGGGGCGGGTTTGGGCAACGCCCTCGGCCGGCACACAAATGTTGATGGAGCAACAATTTTTGCCTACCAGGTTTCTCGCCCCGAGGCGTACGGCGTTGTCGAATTCGACGAGAACAACCGGGCGTTGTCCATCGAAGAAAAGCCTGCGAAACCCAAGAGCAACTTTGCCGTGCCCGGCTTGTACTTTTACGACAACGACGTTGTTGCCATAGCGAAAGAAGTGGCGCCCAGCGCACGAGGCGAAATTGAGATCAGCACGGTCAACGAGATTTATCTGCAGCGGGGCAAGCTCCAGGTAGAGGTGCTTGATCGAGGCACGGCCTGGCTCGATACGGGCACCTTTGAGTCCATGATGCAAGCGTCGGAGTACGTGCGTGTCATTGAAGATCGTCAAGGGTTCAAAATTGGCTGCATTGAAGAGATTGCGTGGCGTGCCGGGTGGATTGATTCTGCGGCGCTCGAAGAACTCGCACGTCCCCTGAAAAAGAGCGGTTACGGTTCTTATCTCTTTTCTCTGCTCGGTCATCGGGTCGATTAGCCGTGGCATCCAGTAGACGCAGCAGTTCCGGTTCGAGCTGGTCGGCAGAAGCACGGGACCGTTTTGCCCGTCTTTCGCACGCACCATGGAGCACGCGTGAGAAAAAAGTCGGCGGGATTTTCGTCACGTTCTCGTCGCTGCGTGACGTTTTCGCCCACCGAGAGGTACTCAGCCTTCTCATCCGCCGTGATCTCAAGGCACGCTACAAAGACAGCGCGTTGGGCATGTTCTGGGTGCTCATTAAGCCCCTCGTTCAGTTGGCCATCTACTACGTTGCCATTGGCCTATTCCTGGGGGCGAGTCGAGGCATACCGAACTTTGCGATTTACATTTTTACTGGCTTGACGATTTACGGCCTGTTCTCCGAAATTGTCTCAGGGGGAACGCAGTCAATTAATCAAAATGGCGGACTCATCAAGAAGGTCTACTTGCCTCGCGAAATCTTTCCAATCGCGTCAACGGGTTCTGCCCTGATCAATTCGGGTGTCCAGTTTGGGCTTCTCATTGCCGCGTCGATGTTGAGCGGAGCGTTCAACTTTTCCAGCGAGGCCCTGTTCATCCTGCCCTCAATTCTGATCATCGTCGTTTATGCGCTCGCACTCGGAATTCTGCTCTCGGCGGTCAATGTCTACCTGCGCGACATGCAGTACCTGGTTGAGGTGTTTCTCATGATTTTTATGTGGGCGTCGCCCATCATTTATTCGTGGGCTATGGTTGCCAAGATTATGGGCCCGGGAATTCTTCTCGAGATCTACACCAATAACCCCATCACCCTTGCCGTTATGGGCATGCAGCGCGGCTTCTGGCAGGGAAACGATGACACGGCCTACCCGGACTTTATGCTCATGCGCATGGGCATTGCCTTCGTCGTTGGCCTCATTCTTCTGGTGGCCTGCCAGCGCGCGTTCAATCGCCTGGAAGGAGACTTCGCCCAATCTCTCTAGGGCGAGACCAAACCATGGCAAAAGTAACTGTTCCCCAAGTCGCGCGAATAGAGAGTGTGACAAAGAAGTTCATACTTCGCAAGGACGATTCCCTCAAGGAACGCGTCGTCACGTTGGGCCGCCGGGGGCGAAAATTCCGCGAGGATTTTTGGGCCCTCGACAATGTGGACTTCAGCATCGATGCCGGCACGACCGTGGGCCTCATCGGGCACAATGGTTCAGGCAAATCAACGCTTCTGAAAATCATTGGTGGCATCATCACGCCCACGAGTGGTCGGGTGCAGACGCGAGGTCGCATCGCCGCCCTCCTCGAACTCGGTGCAGGATTTCATCCCGACCTCACCGGACGAGAGAATGTGTTTCTTAACGCAGCCCTGCTCGGCATTGCACGATCCGAAACGGAGCGTCTCTTTGATGAGATTGTCGCGTTCTCGGGTATCGGTGACTTTATCGACACTCAGGTCAAGTTTTACTCGTCGGGCATGTTCGTTCGCCTCGCCTTCTCCGTGGCGATTCATGCCAAACCCGACATCCTTCTCGTCGATGAAGTTCTCGCGGTTGGTGACGAGGCTTTTCAGCGTCAGTGCCTCGATAAGATTCGTGAGTTCCAAGAGGAGGGGCGCACTATCATTCTGGTGACCCACGGTCTTGCCAATGTGATGGAATTCTGTGATCGTGTCGTACTGCTCGACCACGGCAAACTTGTTTTTGACGGTGACCCCGAAGAGGGTGTGGCGAAATTTCGAGATCTCCTCGAGCAGCGTCGAATTGAGATGTTCACTCTGGCGGCGGGTCCCGGCAGCGAGACAGGGTACGTCCACGCTGTTGAGGTGGGATCGGTTAAGGGTGGTCCTATCGCCACCTTTGTTCCCGGCGAAGATTTGAGGGTTCGCGTGACGCTCGGTCATCCAGGTGGCATTCGTAATTGGAATGTGCGCCTTCAGGTGATTAGTTCACAGGGCGTCGTTGCACTCTCTACAAATGCTGCTGCGCTGGGGGCAAAGATTTCCCCGCTCACTGGAAACCACTCGTTAGAGTTTGTTTTTCCCGGAGCCCAGTTGGGCTCGGGAACATATAAAGTCAACGTCGCCCTAGATATTGACGACCACTCGGTTCAGGTCCTCCCTCGGGTGGCAACGTTTGCTATTTCGCCGAACCCGCGATCGAGTGGGGCTGTCTATTCCCGTCCGGTCCTGCGCGTTGTCAAAGCCCGCTCGCCAAAGAAATGACGCCACGGGCTGTCATGAGTGGTCGGGGAAACTCTGAAGAGTTGCACGCATCCGCGCCGCCGGCCCCCGACATTTCGGTAGCGCTGTGTACCTACAACGGCGAAAGGTTCCTTGAGGAACAGCTTGAAAGCATTCTGGGTCAGTCGGTTCTCCCGCGAGAGATTGTGATTAGTGACGACGGATCAACGGATGGCACCCTCGCCGTTCTCGCCCGGGTGCTCACTCCGAGGCGACTTGACGAGCTCGGTATTCAACTGACTGTGCTGCGCCGAGAAAAGCCGCTGGGGGTAACCAAAAATTTTGGCGTGGCTCTTGCGGCATGCGCGGGCGACTTCGTCTCGCTGTGCGACCAAGATGACGTGTGGCGGGCAAACCGACTCGAGCGCTTAGTAGCCGGATTTTCTTCGCCAGAGGTCATGCTTGTTCACTCTGATGCCCGAATGATTGACGCGTCGGGGAACCCTCTGCGGCATTCGCTTTTGGCGACCTTGGGTGTTCGGAGTCGAGAGCGCAGAGCCGAACAAGGCCCGAAGGCGTTCGAGGTGCTGTTGCGCCGTAATCTCGTCACGGGCGCTACGGCCATGGTGCGCCGCAGTCTCATTACTGCCTCGCAGCCCTTCCCGAAATCGTGGGTGCACGATCATTGGCTTGCGGTAATGGCGGCGATCGCGGGACGAATTGTGCTCTGCCCCGAGACGCTTATTGACTATCGGCAACACGAGACGAACCAGATCGGTGCGGTGAAGCTCACCCCCTCTGTTGCTGTCGGGATTCTTGGTAGGTCACGTAGGGTTCGGCATGAGGCGCGTGTGAACCGCATGGAGGAACTCACCACACGTCTCGACAATTCAGGTGTGCGAGCAACCGATGGGCAGAAGAGTTTCGCGGCACAAAAACTGACCCACGAACGGGTTCGACTTGCCCTTCCGGACCGCCGTCCAGCGCGGTGGCGACTTGTGGCGCGCGAGTTTGTCTCGGGCAAGTATCACCGCTTGAGCCGAGGGTTTGTCGACGTCGCTCGCGACGCACTTTCACCCTCTTAGACTGGGATCCATGACGATCCTCGTAACCGGTGGTGCGGGCTACATCGGCGCTCACGTGGTTCGCGCACTGCGCGAGCGGGGCGACGAAGTCATCATTGTCGACGACCTCGTCACAGGAATAGCAACGCGCAATGCCGAGGTTCCGCTGTTCCAGATGGATGTCGCCAAGTCCTCCTCGGTGGACGAACTAGCACAGTTGCTCTCATCGCGGGGTGTGACGGGCGTGATTCACTTTGCCGCGCGCAAGCAGGTGGGCGAATCAGTTGCCAAACCGGCGTGGTACTTCGCCGAGAACGTTGGCGGACTTGCCAATGTGCTTCTGGCCATGGAGCGCGCCCGGGTGGGCCGCATCATCTTTAGCTCTTCGGCGGCGGTTTATGGCGATGCCCGTGGATTCGTTGCCGAAACCGCGACAAAGGCACCGACGAGCCCATATGGCGAAACGAAACTGGTGGGGGAGTGGCTGATTGACGCGGCTGCGCGTGCCCAGCAGCTTGACGCCATCAGCTTGCGTTATTTCAATGTTGCCGGTGCCGGCTGGCCGGAGCTGGGCGACCAGATGGCGCTTAATCTCGTGCCCATGGTTTTTGAACGGCTCCACGCACAGGAATCTCCGCGAATCTTTGGTGATGACTACGACACGCCTGACGGAACGTGCATTCGAGACTACGTGCACGTGATGGATCTTGCGGAAGCGCATATTGTGGCCCTCGACGCTTTGAACTCGAAGGGCGGTCGACACCGCGTGTTCAACGTGGGCACGGGGGAGGGCACCAGCGTGCGCGAGATGATCGATGTTATTCTCCGGGTATCGGGCGCACCGTTCACAGCCGAAGTTGTGGCGCGCAGGCCTGGCGATCCGGCCCAGGTAACCGCTGATGTGGCATTGATTGCCCAGCAGCTCGGCTGGCAATCATCTCGAAATATCGTTGATATCGTGGAGTCCGCTTGGGCGGCACACCAGCGCGACTAGCTTCAACTGAGTGACAGACAGGGTGCCCCCGAGAGGATTCGAACCTCCGACCTTTGGTACCGGAAACCAGCGCTCTATCCCCTGAGCTACGGGGGCAGGGGGGCTTCAAGGCTATCAGCCTCGAGACGTGCTACCGAGCAGACAGGAAGCTGTTCAGCTGACTGGTGATGCTGGCGACGTCTTCGGGACTGGAGACTTCGGGGCCGGCGATCGTGAACCAGTAGCCGTCTCGCGTGAAAACCTGCAGCACACCGCTGCCAGCCACCGTGCCAAAATAACCCGACTCAGAGCCGACCTCGACCGCCGTGAATGCGCTTGCCGCCTGGTCCTGAAGCACCGTCGTCGAAACCGGCGTGAGGTGAGCGACGCTGATGGTGAGCGACGCCTGGCTTGACTGGTTCACGTAGTTGCAGCTCGTGCCCTCCATGGCCTTGACGAGATCAGACGAATTCGCCGAAGCCATGGCACCCGAATTGTCCAAAACGTAGTTGGGGTTGAACTCAAAAATCGTGGCTTCGGGAATGAGATCCGCGCACTCCACGGCGAACGGGTAGTAATCCCCCGCGGGTGTCGTTTCGGAAGGCGTTGGTGTCACGCTTTCAACGGGCGAGGACTGTGGTGTTTCTGTAGGTTCTGGGGGCGCGGACTGGCACGCGGTCAGCATGAGGGCAGACGCCGCAACGAGTGACGTAACCACAATGGTTCGGAAACGTACGTTCACAATGCTCACGCTACCTTGCCATCTCGCGGAAAGAAAGAGGCACAGGCGTGTCGTAACTAGACTGTAATCTCGTGACCCCTGACGATCTTGCCCGCCACCTGTTCGAGTGTGTGAGTTCTGCGTGCGAGCGGATGGGCTCGCCCCTCGAATCACTCTCGGTAACCGACATTGTGATCGAACGCCCCAAGAACCGTGACCACGGAGACTGGGCGTCGAGCGTTGCCCTCAAGGTCGCAAAATCGGTCGGGGTGAATCCCCGTGACCTCGCGACCCAGGTGGCCGATGACTTGGCCCGGGTTGACGGCGTGGCACGTGCGGACGTGGCCGGGCCGGGCTTCATCAACATCTCTCTCGACGCCGGCGCGGCCGGCGAACTTGCTCGCACCGTCGTGACCGCGGGCGCCGACTTTGGTAACGGATCGCTGCACCGCGGCGTATCCATGAACCTTGAGTTCGTGTCCGCCAACCCAACCGGACCGATTCACATGGGGGGCACCCGATGGGCGGCCGTGGGCGACAGCCTCGCGCGCATCCTCATTTCGCAGGGCGCCGACGTGACGCGCGAGTACTACTTCAATGATCACGGGGCGCAGATTGACCGTTTTGCCCGCAGCCTCATTGCCGCCCACCTGGGTCGGCCCGCTCCCGAAGACGGTTACGGCGGCGCGTACATCAGTGACATTTCCACGCGTGTGGCAGCGGCCTATCAGCACGACATCACGGCGCTGCCCGACGACGAGGCGCAGGAGGTCTTTCGTTCGCTCGGCGTGGAACTGATGTTTGGCGACATCAAGGCCAACCTGCACGAGTTCGGCGTGGACTTCGACGTGTATTTTCACGAGGACTCGCTGCACGAATCGCGCGCGGTCGAGCGTGCCGTTTCACGCCTGCGCGAGCTCGGTCACATCTTTGACGAAGACGGTGCGGTGTGGCTGCGCACCACGGCATTTGGTGACGACAAAGATCGCGTCATCATCAAGAGCGACGGAAACCCCGCCTACATTGCGGCCGATCTGGCCTACTACCTCAACAAGCGCGAGCGCGGATTCGAGCGCAACATCATTATGCTCGGCGCCGACCACCACGGTTATGTGGCGCGCCTGATGGCCATGTGTGCTGCTTTCGGTGACACTCCAGGCGAAAGCCTCGAGATTCTCATTGGCCAAATGGTTAATCTCGTCAAGGACGGACAACCCGTGCGCATGAGCAAGCGCGCGGGAACCATCGTGACGCTCGATGACCTCGTCGAGGCAGTGGGCGTGGACGCGGCGCGCTACGCCCTCGTGCGCAGCTCAATCGATTCCAATCTGGATATCGATCTTGATCTGCTGCAGACCCAGTCCAACGACAATCCGGTGTTCTACGTTCAGTACGCTCACGCGCGCACCTGCGCCGTGGCACGGAACGCCGGGGCCGCGGGAGTGCGTCGCGACGACGGATTCGCTCCCGAACTGTTGGTGCACGAATCGGAGTCACTCTTGATTGCGGCACTCCAAGACTTTCCCCGTGTGGTGAAGCAGGCAGCCGAGCTCCGAGAACCCCACCGGGTGGCGCGCTTCATCGAAGAAGTGGCGGGAAGCTTCCACCGCTGGTACGGCGCCTGCCGGGTTCTTCCGCACGGCGACGAGTACGTGACCGACCTACACCGCACGCGGTTGTGGCTGAATGACGCCACGGGCCAAGTGATTCGCAACGGACTCGCCCTGCTCGGTGTCAGCGCCCCTGAACGGATGTAGCCGCAGACTCTGCGAGAATTGACGGGCGACACTTCGATCGGCGTTTCGTCGCCTCCCGCCAAGAGTTTGCAACCCAACCAATCGCACCGACGACAAAGGAAAGAGACCGCCATGGTTGTAGCATCGCGCGCCTCCTCGTCGTCACGCGCAGGAAAGGCCAGGCCGCCTGTGGCCGACGTGACCGTCGTGCTCGCGCTCTTTAATGGCGGAGACCTCACCCGTTTAGCCCTGGATTCGGTTGTTGCACAGTCGCGTGCGCCTCGAGAAGTCATCATCGTTAACGATGGGTCTTCCGATGACTCCAAAGAGTTAGCGGGGCGATTCGCCAAGGAGTATCGAGGTCCGATAAAGATCACCCTCGTCGACAAAGAGAACGGCGGGCAGGGGTCCGCAAGAAATTTCGGTGCCTCGCTCGCAAAGACGGAATTTCTCGCGTTCATTGACCAGGATGACACGTGGCCCGTGAATCACATCGAAGTACTCCTGGAAAGTCTAGACAAGCAGTCCGACCTCGGTTGGGTCTACTCCGATTTCTGCCAGATTGATATTGACGGCAAGATGGTGCGCCGGGGTTACCTCGACGGAACGGGTTACGTCGTTCCGGAAAGCAGCATTTTCTCAATGTTGTCCCAAGACTTGATGATGCTGCCATCAGCCACGCTCATGCGCACGCGGGCATTCAGGGACACTGGCGGGTTCGACACGGGCTTTCGCGGATACGAAGACGATGACCTTTTCCTTCGCATGTTTTCCGCTGGTTGGGCGTTTCGGTTTGAGCCGCGTCCCGTCACCAATTACCGGGTTCATGCCGACAACTCGTCCCGCCAGACGACTTTTCTGCACTCGCGTCTGCGGTTCTATAGAAAGTATCGGGACGAGTTCTTTCCCCCGGGGACCGAGTACCACGATGAGTTTCGGGGCGCTATTGGTGGTCGAATGACAAAATCTTTCCTTCTTGATCTGGTATCGCTTCGGGGAGTTCACGTACCCCAGGACTACAAAATCGAACTTCGCAAGGTTGCCAAGCAGATTCTTGCTGACCTGGGCTGGACTCTGCGACGTCGAGTAATCATGTTCGTCGTGCGTTGCCCGTCGCTTATGCCCGCGCTGCTCAACCTCCGAGGTCTTCTGAATAAGACTTCACGCGCCAACCGCGGTCACGTTTTTTAGTGGTGTCGTGATGGTTCATCCACTTGCCCCCGAATGGCTACACGTGCCCGCCGACGCTAACGACCTGGCACCCGGCGTGTGGTCTGATTCCGTGGCCCGCAATAACGCGGGAGTTTTGTGTGTGGGTGGCGTGCCGGCGACAGACCTGGTGCGTGATTTTGGCACCCCGCTCTATGTGATCGACGAGGCCACGGTCCGCGAACGTGCCTGGCGCATTCGCGCCGTATTTACCGAAGCATTTGCGGCTATCGGAACCGACGTTTCTGTCTACTACGCCAGCAAAGCCTTCCTCTCGACAGAGGTGGCGCGCTGGATGGTTGCGGCCGGCTTGCGCATCGACGTGGCGAGCGGCGGAGAACTCGCCGTGGCGCTCGCCGCCGGGGTTTCGGGCGATCGCATTGGCCTGCACGGCAACAACAAGTCGGTTGCGGAGATCGAGCGCGCTATTGCGGCTCGCGTGGGCACGATTGTCGTGGACTCGGAGCAGGAGGTCGAACGTGTGGCCGCCGCTGCCGCGACCGCGGGCCTTGTGCAGCGCGTGCGTCTTCGGGTGAACAGCGGTGTGTACGCCCACACCCACGAGTTCTTGGCTACCGCACACGGAGACCAAAAATTTGGGATCTCTCTGGCAGAGGCACCCGCC
>JNSL01000018.1_pt1 | contig 36115 bp, 37 predicted proteins | sample 210691 | NCBI WGS metagenome assembly JNSL01 (sample SAMN02808685, study PRJNA238866) | freshwater metagenome | biome: fresh water; feature: freshwater reservoir; material: water; isolation source: water column of the freshwater reservoir Embalse de Amadorio in Spain | place: Spain: Valencia ...
GTATTGCCACCAACATTTAGTAGATCTAATTGATCGCTACAAGCCAGATATTTTGTGGAACGACATCGAATACCCCGATTTTGGAAAGCATCAAGGTGAATATTCCCTAGCTTCCGTCTTTGACTATTTTTATAGTCATGTTCCAGACGGCCTTGTGAATGATCGATGGTGTGTTTCACATAGTGATTACACCACCAGCGAATATCAACATCGCCTAGAAATGGAATCCGGAGAGGCTTGGGAGAACTGCAGAGGAATTGGGTTTTCATTCGGGTACAACCAAGTTGAGAATGAGTCGCACTATCAAAGTGTCGAATCTGCAATTCGTCATTTAGTAAACATCGTTTCAAGGGGTGGAAACCTGCTTCTAAACATCGGACCAACCGCGAGCGGTGAGATTCCGGAGTTTCAGCGTGTTGTTCTTGAAGGAATTGGCGCTTGGTTGACAGTCAATGGGAGCGCTATTTATGGAAGCGAGCCATATATCAATGCGGCTTCAAGTGAGACACCTTGGATTCGTTGGACCCAGAACGATAATGATGTATTTGCGATCATTGATCATGTAGGTCAGATTTCATTCGAAGCGCCATCAGTCAATGAAATTTCAGCTTCAGTTCTTGGGGGAGAAAAGTTGTCTGTTGCCAGAGAAGGTACTTTAATTTCTATGAATCTCAGCGCTCCGATCACTAAATGGCCAATAGTGGTTTCATTCAAAAAGTGACCATTGATCCAGAAGCGCAAGCCTTTTTAGATTTTCAATCTAAGAACAACGCTCCCAATGTAATTGACCACGGGGTCCAAAAAACCAGACTTGCAAATCATGAAAATCTCTTTCTAGCCGGCCCTATTGGAACTTCTGCAGAGATTCAGCACAGATATATAACAACTCCGACGGCAGATGTTCCGGTACGGATTTATATACCTAAGAATGCTGAAATTCACGGAGCAATTGCCTATTTTCATGGTGGAGGTTGGGCTTTTGGGCACATAGATAGATATGACTCGCAGTTAGTAGACATTTCAGCTGGAACTAATTCTGTGATCATCTCGGTTAATTATCAAAAAAGTCCAGAGCATAAATTTCCAATACCTTTGGAGGATTGTTATGCAGCGACAAAATGGCTTTTTGAAAACGCCGAAAGCCTAAATGTAGACAAAACAAAAATAGGAGTTTGTGGAGATAGCGCGGGCGCTACATTGGCTGCCGCCGTTGCCATCAAAGCACGAGACGAGAAACTTTTCAAAATTTCCTATCAAGTTCTCATGTACCCTCCAACATCCTTAAATTTCGACTCTGAGTCTTACTTAAGATATGCAACCGGATTTGGCTTAACACGTGAAGTAATGATTTGGTATTGGAATTCTTATCTCGAAGAAAAAGACTGGGCGAATCCTTATGCAGTCGTTTCGATGTGTAACGACCTGAGCAACTTACCAACAAGCATAGTTGTAGTACCGGAGTATGACGTTCTTCGTGACGACACTATAAATTATGCAAAAAAGCTAGAGGATGCGGGCAATCAAGTCCAAACAGAGTTTTTCTCGGGGCAGATTCATGGTTTTTTTGCACATGCCGGTATAAATAAAACAAGTTTTAAACTTAGGGAATATTTGATTGAATCTATAAATTCACTCATCTGGAGATGAAATCTCTTAGGTCCTGTGTGCGATAATTCCACCACGATTGCTTGGTAGTAATCGGGACCTGGTTAATCACCAGGTCCCTTTTGCTTTACTGCGAATGACCTAGTTCTATGCAATAATTCGATCACGGTGGTTTGGTAGTAAATGGGAGTTGGCATCATGCCGGCTCCCTTTTGCTTTTCATATGTAGCAGCTTTGCATGGGAGGGCCTCGAGAGATCGGGGCCCTTTCCAATTCCTATGACCTAAAGGGAAACTATTCTCAATCTCTAGAGCTTTAATTCGGCAACGATTTCCTCGTCGATTTTTTCTCCAATTACAGAGAAACAAATCAGCTAAGAATAAGAAGATCTTGAACGTTCAACAGAGACATCCTTTCGGTACTAATGTCCCGGCTGAGGCGATAGGCCCGCATGGTCTCAAGTGAGTGAATTGAGTGTTAAAACAAGATGAATATAAAAAAATTCTCGGCTCGACAATTAGTTAACTAGCCTTAACACGAGAATTTTACTACTGTTAGCCATCATGAGTAATGTAAGCGAGAATCTTGGCAGGCTCAATACAGAGATGATTGACCCCCGTTTTGCAAATATTGATGCGCTCTCAACACTTGAGCTCCTCGATCTTTTCAACAAGAACGATCAGAGCGTTGCGGAGTCAGTGGCGAGGGTTATTCCAACAATTGCAGAGGTCATTCAGGCAATTTCTAATCGACTCTCACACGGTGGTCGACTTATCTATCTTGGGGCCGGAACTTCAGGACGTCTCGGAGTTTTAGATGCATCTGAATGTATCCCCACCTTTTCTATCGAAGATGGTCTTGTCATTGGTTTGATTGCCGGAGGTGATGCTGCTCTTCGAAAGGGAATCGAAGGTGCTGAGGATTCCCGAGATGGGGCGATTGCAGAGCTGAAAGACCTCGGATTGTCTGAAGCGGATGTACTTGTTGGAATTGCAGCGAGTGGCAGAACTCCTTACGCAATAGGCGCACTGGAATATACACAAAAGATCGGAGCTCTTGCCGTAGCTCTGACATGCAATCCTAATTCTGAGATGGCAAAGTATTCAGATTTTGCAATTGAAGTAGATACTGGCCCTGAAATCTTGGCCGGTTCGACTCGACTTAAAGCCGGGACTGCACAAAAGTTAGTACTCAACATGATTTCTACAGTGACCATGATTAATCTTGGAAAAACATTTGGTAATCTCATGATCGATCTTCAGGTTACTAATATCAAGCTCCAGGATCGAGCTATCCGAATTATTCAAGCGGCAACTCAATGCGAAGTGACAGAGGCCGAAGCTAAACTGCTAGAGGCAGATAATCAGGTTAAGGTTGCAATTGCGATGATCTTGCTTGGAGTATCTGCTGACGAGGCTCGAGTCGCGCTAAAGTCTGCGAATTCACGGTTGCGCGAAGTTGTTAAAGCACCTCACACCAACTGAGATTGCATAAAGGCTATAAATCTAGCTTCAATCGCTTAAAGCTCTTCGTCACACTAAATCCGAAGCCTTCATAAAACTTGAGGTTCTCGCTGTCAGACCAAGAGAACCATGCTCGGGCGCTGCCCTGCTCCCTCATTCTTTCCAAAGAGTGTGTAAGAAGTAAGCGCCCTAGACCTCTACCTCGATACTCAGGGCGAACTCCGATCGGCCCAAATCTTCCATCAAGCCATGTGCTGTAGGCACCAATTAACTCGTGATTCTTTGCGATGAGAATCTGTTGCGGATTAAGTTCAAATCTTTCTTTGAAAACTGTATTCCATTCACCGGGAACAGAGTGTGCAATTGCATCAGCGAGTGCTTCAAGATCCTCCGAACTCGGATGGCAAATCTCCCAATCTTTGTCATGAGGAATTTCGATGCGATCAGTCAGCGCTCGTTGCATGGAAGAGACATCACCAATATCGATAAAGCCATGACGATAAAACAGTTGAAGTGCATCTTTCTCAGTTTCTGTGTTAACACCGGGTTGTAGATATCCAGGTGCGTTTCCTGTTGATCCTGGAATCATAATCTGGTTCGCTTTATGTTTTCTAGAGAGCTCCACGAAAGCTGAAACCAAAGAACTACCGATTCCTTTTCTTCTCGATTCATTCTCAACATAAAGATAGGAGAGAAAAGCTGTATTTTTCTGGGTGAGATTTCCAAGGAGAAATCCTTCTCTGCCCGCGATTAGTAGAGTGGATTGAGCCAGCTTTGGTGTTGGAAAGCCCCTGCTATCGAGGATTGAAAAGACCCACGACCAATCATCGTGGTCAGAACTCTGGCGAACCTCAGGAATTTGCATAGATGTGTCGGTATCGGAAAGAGGTTTTTTCCAGAATCTTCGATGGAGCAAATACACCGTCAAAATCCTTAAAGGTTGGCCTATCTTTGAGTTCAGGGAAGTGGCGCTGGATCAATTCTTCTGTAGGAACCTTTGCAAGAGTATTAGGTGCGACCACTGTGAAAATAGGATCATTTAACTCTGGCCGTTCCATTATCAATGTTTCAGTGAGAGCCACTGCGTCATTGATCTCAAGGTATGACCAAAACTCATTACTACCAAAATTTGAATCATTTGCGATTTTTTCTGCTCTCTCAGGAAGTAAGACAGCGGCATCACCAACGTATGGGAACCTGATTGCATAAATGTTCGAGTGATAGCGGCGCTTGATGTATCGCACGGTTTGTTCGTCGACAACCTTCGAGAGTCCATATGCGTCAGAGACTCGATAAGGATGCTCGTCATCAATCGGAAAATAGATGGGGGCTAAGGGTGTTTGAGAGAATGAAAAACCCAATGCTGAGATACTGCTGGCGTGGATAATTGTTTTCACATCACGCTCTGCTGCCATGGTGAGAACATTGAATGAAGAAACCGAGTTTTTCTCAAATACCTCTCGCGGCGGATCGTTTCGTGGCGTTCGTATCGCAGCCAAATGAATCACACAATCGATATCGACCATAGCTTCTGAGATCAGGTCGGCATCAGTGGCACTTCCATAGAATGTTTGCGAACACAGACTCGGGGTCTCAGCATCTTTTGTCACACCAATTGTTGCAAACCCGACTGAGTTAAACTGCTGAACCATCGCTGTACCGAGAAGCCCATTGCAACCGGTGATCAAGACTCGAAGCGACATACCAATCATCGTCCCATCTTCACAGCGAATTTCACTCTATTTCAGGCTTGAGATCGACCCGACGAAGCAAGACTTTAGCTGAAAGAGCCTTGCATTGAAAGTGGCTTTCTGTAAAACTTCTCTACATGTGTGCATGGGCCTTAAGTAGCGCTGGGATGGCCCACGTATGAGAGCAAGTAGCGAATCAATCGTTGAATTCAATCGGATTAACCCAATTTTATCTGCACAGAATAATTTTCAAGATCTTGGCGATCAAGAACAGAGATGTGCGCTCATTCTCATCAACGAACCATCTGTAATCATTCGCTCGTCAATCTCAGATTTTGCAGACTATGCAAAGACTTCGCAGGCCACGGTTGTGCGATTTGCTAAGAAGCTTGGGTTCGTTGGTTATCCGCATCTTAAATTAGCCGTTGTTGCCTCCATGGGTTTTCAAGTGGGATCTCAAGCACAAGGTGCGGAAGAGCTCGAGCTTGGAATCAAGCCTGACGATCCCATGGACACGATGATCGAAAAATTGATGAATACCACAATTTCAACAGTAAGAATGACGCGAAATCTTGTAGATCAGGAAGAAATCGCGAGATTGGTCGAACAGATTTCGAAATCCAATCTTGTTGCCACATATGGCGCAGGAGCCAGCAATCTCGTTGCAAAGGATTGCCAACTCAAATTTGCCAGACTTGGAAAAGCCGCAATCCATTTCCATGACAATCATCAGGCCCTCTCTTCAATCGGAATGTTCTCAGAAGGCGATATCTTGATTCTGGTGAGCCATTCCGGCAAGACTGTTGAACTCTTGTCGGTTATGAATGAATTCAAGGCTCAGGGAGTGCTGATTGCGACCATAACCAATGATTCAAATAGTCAGCTAGCAAGGCAATCAGATTTTGTGCTCTTGACTCAGGCTGAACGTAGAGCAATACGAATCGGAGCGACCGTCAGTCGTGTCGCACAACTCTTTATTGTTGATTATTTGACGATGGCCTGGGCTCAACGCTCATGGGCTTCGGCAAAAACGGCTTCAGAGGCCGCGAGTGATGCAGTGACCCGTAGCAATAATGCAACGTCGGTCGACATTAAGAATTGGTCCAAACAAGGATCAGTACCCGCAAGGGTTAGTAAGTCATCCACTGTAAGGGGGAAAAATGAAAGGTAATACATTGGTACGTCGTGTTGTAGCAATGTCATTATCGGTTGCTATCGCTGTCTCGGGAAGCATTATTGCTGTCTCCAGCGCGAAAGCTGCTGATGTTGAGTTGACTATGTACAGCTGGCGCGTAGAAGACAAGGTCTTCTATGAAGATGTCATCAAGACATTCAAGGCAAAAAATCCAGGAATTAACATTAACTACCAGTCATTCCCATCTGCTGACTATCAGACAATTCTGATGTCTGCGATGGCAGCTGGTAAGGGTCCAGATATTGTGCACGTACGTGCTTATGGCGCACTTGATCAACTCGTTGTGCCTGGCTACCTAAGCCCATTGGAAATGAGTGAGGTAAAGGGTCTTAATAAGTATTCAAAGGATCTATTGAACTCACAGCGTGGATTCAGCGATAAGAGACTATTTGGTGTTCCTTTTGCAACACAGAACCTAGGAATCTTTTACAACGCTGCCTATCTTCGTGAGGCAGGAATCTTCTCTCCACCAAAGACTTACCCAGAGTTCCTCGAACAACTCAAAAAGGTAAAGGCTTCAGGTCGTCAAGCACTCGCTAACGGTGGTTCTACACACATTGAACAAATGTGGGGAACTATCGCTCCGATGTTCTACGGCGGAACTTCTTACTTTGATGATGTTGTAGATGGTAAGAAGACATTTACAGATCCTGCATTTTTGAAGTCTCTCGAGGCGATGCAAGATCTATTCCCTTACATGCCAAACAATGCAACCGCAGTGTCATACGATGCTTCCCGTGCGCTTTTCTTTAGTGGAAAAGCTGCATTCTTCATGGGTGGAATCTTTGAACTAGGTTACTTCCGTACCCAGAATCCAAAGATCAAGTTCAACTTCATGGCTACACCTCCAATGACCCCAGGTGGAAAGCAGTTCGTCTCGACTTGGGCTGATGGTGGTTATGCCATTAACTCCAAGACCAAGAGCCGTCCAGAAGCGCTCAAGTTCTTGAACTACTTGGCTTCAAAGGAATTCGGTCAGAATTTCACAGACACAATCTCTCAGATCTCTGCAGTACCTGGAGTACGTGTGCGTGATATGACGCTTGGTAAAGCAGCATCTGCACAAACCAAGTTTGGAACTCCTTACATCATGCTCGTTGGATTCCGTTACAAGAACCCAACAGGCTCATCACTGCTCCAGACAGGCTTACCAAATATGCTTAATGGAACAAAGACTGCAAAGCAAGTTGCAGAAGATGTAAATAAGGGTGTGGGCGCATGGTTTGCACCGTTTGCAGGAAAGATCGCAACCCCTTAACAGCCATCTCGTTGAGATGACTTAGTCTGATGAGGGAGAGCCGTTCGCGGCTCTCCCTCATTGACCAAACGAAGAAGGAAAACATTGAAAAAACGTTCGATCCATTCATATCAAAAACCATGGATAGTGCTCTTTATTGCTCCAGCACTCATCCTGACATTCATATTCACTGTCATCCCTGCTATGACGCTGTTGAGTTACAGCCTCTTTAGTTGGGAGAGCTTTAAGCGAATAGAATTTGTTGGATTTGCTAACTTCGAACGTTTGACTCAATTCCCGTTTAGGCAAGACTTCACGTTAGCTTTTTCAAATAACGTCAAGGTTTTCTTCCTTCTCATGTTTGTCCAAACATCGGTGGGCCTCTTGTTGGCCTATGCGATTTACACACTCAAGCGAGGAAAGAAATTCTTCCAAGCTGTTGTCTTCTTACCGGTAATCATGTCGCTGGTGATCGTTGCCTTCATCTGGAAACTTATTTTCGATCCTCTATTCGGTCCAATTAATTCGTTAGCGGTGCAAATGGATTGGCCTTGGCTTAATCAGCCGTGGCTTGGTGAGCCAGGCATGGCTCTATACACACTTATTTTTATTGGATTTTGGCGCTGGGTGGGTTTCCCAGCGATTGTCTTTCTCGCAGGAATGAATAGCATCAACGATGAGTTCTTAGAAGCGGCGCGAATTGATGGAGCGTCTGAAGGTCAGATTTTCCGCAAGATCATATTCCCCTTGATGGCGCCGTCCTTCACGATTATTGCAATCCTGACCTTTATCGGTGCATTTGAATGGTTTGAACTTCCATATGTGATCGGCGGTGTTACTGGCCAGCCTGGTGGAAGCACGACGACTATGGCGTTGCTCTTCTACAGGCTTGCCTTCGGAACCGTTGATAGTGCGACGGTAGATGTGGGAATGAGTTCTGCAATTGGAGTAGTTCTCTTTCTCTTTGTCGGAATTGGAGCCGCTCTTGGCTCGTACTACCTCAGAAAACGGGAAGTCCAACAATGAGCAAGATAAAAGCACCGGTCAGCAACAGAGTCACCCACGTTGGAACAGAGGTGCTCCTCAAAGGAGCGCTCATCATTAATGCACTGGGTGTATTCCTTCCGCTTGTCTTTATGATCAACTCTTCATTCCGAACTTCATCAGAGTTATTTACTTCTCCGCTCCAGCCTGCGAGTTCCTTTGATCTCACAAATTACAAATTGGTCTTAACAGAAGGCAACTTTGTTAACTTCTTTATGAATTCATTTATCATCACTGTCTCAGCAACTGCAATCGTGATCGTATTTGGTTCAAGTGCGGCTTACGCCCTGGCACGATATTCCTTTAAACTCAACGGGCTTATCTACATCTTCTTCCTTGCTGGTCTACTCATTCCAGCCAAGTTGGCATTGGTCCCGCTCTTTATTCAGATGAAGAATATGGGTCTGCTAGATAGTCGAATTGGTTTGATCCTTGTCTATGCAGCAGGAGCTATGCCTGCAGCTGTCTTCATCTTCACCGGATTTATTAGGGCTTTACCGGCAGACCTTGATAACGCGGCACGAATTGATGGCGCTAAGGAGTACCAAGTATTTGCAAGAGTGATGTTGCCTTTGATCGTTCCGGTGACTGGAATTGTGGGCATTTACTCTGCTATTCCAATCTGGAATGACTTCCTGCTGCCTTTAGTCTTTGTCAGGGACGAGTCGAAGATGACGATTATGCAGGGCATATCAGTCTTCTTCGGTGAGTACGGCGCTGATTGGGGAGCACTTTTTGCCGGGCTCACAATGGCTGCACTTCCACTAGTAATTCTCTACGTGATCCTCAGCGGTAAGTTCATCAAGGGCCTCACGGCTGGTGCTACAAAAGGATGATCTCCACCCCATCACTTCTAAGTTCGCAAGAGATTATCGTTTCTTCACAGGCTGTAGCTGGTTCAGTTCTTCACGATCCAGAAGCACTTACTCGCATTGCAATGGATGCGATAGCAGGAGGTGCTACCGCTCTTCGCTTAGCTAGCGCAGATACGGTGAGATTGGCTAGTAGTCGAGTAAGTGTTCCAATCATCGGTTTAATAAAGACTGAGCGGGCAAATTTTGACCCTCGGATAACTGCTATCTCCCAAGAAATTCACCAATTAAAGGAAGCTGGTGCAGGGATTGTTGCAATTGATGCAACGCACCGTAATCGCCCGGAACCGCTCGAGGACCTCTTTAACACTGCGCTCAGCAATGAATTAGAGATCTTTGCCGATATTGCCACTCTCGATGAAGCTAAAGCCTCTCTTGATCGGGGAGCAACGTATGTTGCAACAACGATGGCTGGCTACACTAAAGATCGTGAAGCAACTGCTGGGCCGGATTTTGAGTTATTGGAAAAAGTGATTGCGCTAGGAGGCAAGACTGTGCTTGAAGGTCGCGTTTCTAATGCCCAGCACATAAGACAAGCCTTTGATCTCGGAGCTTATGCAGTAGTTATTGGGCGAGCGGTAACTAGCCCACAGACTATTCTCAGAGATATTTTGAAGTCGGTTGAACTATGAAAAGTGTTCTCTGTATCGATTGTGGTGCAAGCTCGACAAAGTGGAGTTGGCGCGCAAAAGACGGTTCTTTAATATCTGGCAAAGCCCCACATATAACAGGACACATCTTCGATGATGCTGAATGGCAACGGGTGAACTCAGTATTTCTAGAGATCAAAAATCACATAGGTGAGATCGATGAATTTGTCATCGGGGTAACTGGACTTGATTCCACCAACCAAGTCTCGAAAGAACTGAACGTACTGCTTCAGAAAATCTTCGCAATCGAGAAGATCACGCTCATGAACGATATGGAGTTAGCTTTCTCTGCCTTTTTCTCACCGGGAGAAGGCGTTTTCATCTACGCCGGAACAGGCTCGGTAGCTGCAAGTATTGATAAAAATGGAACTTTCCAACGCGCAGGCGGTTGGGGTTATCTCATTGCCGATGAAGGTGGCGGCTTCTGGATCGGACAACAAGCGTTGAAACACGTGACAAGTAATTGGGATCGAGGAGCTCTTAATTGGAGTGATCCGTTGGTCGCTGCGACGATGAATAAAGCTGGCGCCAAAGATTGGGATGGTCTTCGTAAATTCGTCTACAGCGGTGGTCGCCAAGTAGTTGCATCCCTGGCTCCAGAAGTGGCTAAGGCTAAATCGGAAGGATCCGAAGCCGCTGCATCAATTCTCCGTGAAGCTGGGAGTCATCTTGCAAACCTCGCACTAGAGCTTCAAGAACGATTGGGTACGACCAAATTCGTAGCCATGGGTGGGGTATTTAAGATAGATCGATTAATCTTCGATTCACTGTCGGAGAAATTAAATAACGACATACAGCTTGTTGACGCTGATATTTCTCGCGAATGGATCGTTAAAAACATTAAGTCTTAGAAATTACTATTTCTTGGTACTTCCAATAAAACTTGCCTTAAAAGGTAGAAGCGGCAAAATGCATGCGTTAAATGCATGATAAACATCTGGTTTTCCTGACCAGGTAATTGTTGTCACCTCTTGGGCGGCATTTAATTCGTGGTGCCATGAACCGAATTTTTTATCTATGACGTTATCTTGGATGTACTGCCACCAAGCGTAATAATCGCTCAAATACTGATCTTCTCCAGTGACTTTCCATAAAGTAAAGGCGGCCATTACCGCTTCAGCAGCTACCCATTGCATACGGGATGTGACTACAGGTTTCTTCTGCCAATCGATGGTGTAAACAAATCCGGGAGCTCCATCCACATCCCACCCATAATTCTTGGCGATGTCATACATAGCTCGAGCACCTTCGAGAACCCAGGAGCGATCCTCTGAGCTCTCGGTCATACATAGATCGATCTGCACGATTAGGCGAGACCACTCGAATAGATGTCCAATTGTGACTCCGAATGGGCGAAAAGGATCAGCCGGGCTATCAATATTGAAATCTTGCTCAACGCTCCACTGCGAATCAAAGTGCTCAGGAAGCATCCAATTCATATTACGGGCAAATTCGTCCACAGCTCGTTTGCAAATCTTGAATGCTCGGTCTCTAAAAATCGCTCTTCCTGTCGCCTCATATGCTGCCGTGAGAGCTTCAACTGCATGCATATTGGCATTAATGCCTCTGTATGGATCAACCGTTGAAAATTCTTGATCCCAGTCATTTTTCATCATCGAGAAATCTTCATCCCAGTAGTACTTCTCGATTATCGATTCAGCATAATCGAAGAGCTCTTGAGCGCCTTCGACGCCTACTTCTACCGCCGTTGTTGCAGCGAGCAGTACAAACATTTGATCATAGGCAAATTTTCGATCACTTGCAGGTGAGTGATCCTGATTGACGGCGTTGTAAAACCCACCATGTTCTCTATCTCTGAAGATTGTATTGAGTGATTTCACTCCATGTTCTACATATTCTTTGTAATCGCCATAACCCATCTGGTGGCTCAATCCGAAAACTTGAATCTTTCGTGCTTGCAGGTAGCACTCAAGGGGTTTCGAAGTATCTACCTTGCCTTCGGTATCCATGTACCCGAATCCACCAGATTTCATTACCGATCCGAAAGCGAATTTGAGCAGTGATTGCGCTTCATTGGCGAGAAAGTCCATGTGTTCTGCGTTTAGTTTTCCCATTGGATTACAGTACTACCTTCCAAAATAACGTGTGCGTACACCTTCAACTGATTCACCGGGGGTGATTTTAGAATAGAGAGCGCCCTGGAAATTCACTTCGTTTATTTCCACCTGACCCTCAACAATCTCAATCTTCACTTGGCCCTTGATTAAGGTTGCAGTACCCCATGAAGCTCCAGTGAACCATGGGAGCGTTGAGTTTTCTAAATCTTCTCTAAACGAAAGTGACTTTCTCTTAGCGCTATATTTTTGTCCAGACCACGCCAAGAACAATCCCCAAGCGATCATCGCACGTGAATAATGTCTGCCACACTCAGCTTCATCAAATGGATTTCTTGTCTTACCTGCAAATCGCTCTCTCACATGTGAGATTACTTTCAATCCTTTTTCGCGCTCTCCGCTGTAGATCAGATTACCTGCGGCGGTGTATTCGTAGGCTGTCATCATCTCGGTGAAATATGGAAATGGACGCTTGGGTCTATTTCCAAGGGGATAGGTAGCCATCAGTAAACCCTTTTCATCCCCCAGGGCGTAACTTCTCATATGGTTAAAGTGATCGAATAAATCGGTCTTCTCATTGAATTTCAGGATATTGCTTGCAGCAGTCCTTATATTCTCTGGATTTGCGAGCGAACCTAGATCTGTAATGTCAGCCAAAAATTGTCCGACGAGTTGATCAACTAAACACCCCGCACCTAGCTGTAATTCAGGGTCTGATGTATTTTGCGCTCCCATAGTTTCGTGGCGCAACCCTTGAGCAATAGTCTGGTTTTCAAGAAGTGGATAGATCTTATGCTCGTAGTAAAAACCATTAAAAAGATTGGCATCTATCCACTTACTTCCACTTTCAAAGAGAGTTCGACACTTGCGTGCAAACTCTTTCTCATCAAGTTCTATCGCCATCTCTTCGGCAGCCCTTAACGCTGCTAGGTACCAAAATCCCATCTGTGGATTAGGTCCGTAATATTCAACATCCATTGTGTTGTGCTGGACACCTTCCATCACACCATCTTGATCGGCATCCCAACCTCCCGGGATCCACGCAAACTCGAGTGCTCTGCGCGCTGCCGGCCAAAGAGTACGCAACCACTTAGTATCGCCACTCAGCGCCCATTCCCGATACAACTTAACAATGCAGCCCATCTGTCCATCGGCCGCAGCAATCGGCCATGCTTGCAGACCATCAATAGGAAATGTCACGCGGAAAGACATAAACCCTCGGTCGTCTGTCGCATATTTGAATTCTGTCTCACGGAAGTCTTTAGCGATATTGCTGAAGAGGAATGCGGTGGTCTGTTCGTAATTCCATACGTGGGAACAATTGCCAAAGCAAGAGCCAGCGTTATATCCAATTCCTTCCCAACCATAATACTTTCCATCACCTGATTGAAATAATGTCTGAGTTTTTAAGGTTGAAAGATTACTTAGAGCTGAGTCAATGAGTGATTCAGGAAATCCGGTTTGTATAACCGCGTCAACAAACTTTAGCGTTCGTGATTCTAAACTTTGCATTTCGGGGATGAATTTTCCAATCACATCGAGCGAATCAGTAAAGTGTGTCGTGTAGTAATTTCCGATCACCAGGTCGCTGTATTTTCCAATATTGGTTCCTGGGGGACTAGATCCATCTTCCCCTTCGATAGACCAGGCTCGTCGATGTGGGAAGTACCACGAGATAAGAAAGGTAAATTCCTCTGTTGCCCCAGCTTTAATTTCGCGCTTGTCACATAGAGAACCAACCGGTTGGAGGCTCTTAGAATTTCGTTCGTCAAGATTTCCATCTTCTACAAAATCGTCCCACATATCCAATAATGAGTCTTTCCAGGTTAAATCCGCCCACGAAGTTCGATACGTAGGCTTGTGTGGATCTAAGAGTGCAATTGAGAAATTACCGTTGTTCTCATCCGTAGGGTCGTTCATCTCGGATGAGTAAAACACGGCTGCGTAATTCTTATTCTCTACAAACTTATTGTGATTGAGGTGTGAAGAGCCTGCAAGATTCATCGGATGTATGAAATTTGAGAGATTGCTGGCAATTGAAACCGTTGCATTCTTTTCAGAGGAATTCTTGATCACGCAACGAAAAACCATTATCGGGTAACTGCTCGCCGTAGCATCTGAAGGAATAATTGGATTAAATGATTGAAGAGTGACACTAACTGGGCAGGTTGTATCTTCAAGTTCTACTTGGCCAAATGGATAGGCAGATTTAAATGTTGCCTTTCGAAAACGTGGCATCCCATGATTTCTTGTCTCAGCACCAAAAGGCCCGTCATAGAGTGATGAATCAAGAGGCCCTTCTAGAACTTTGGTGAAGAGAGGACGGTCTTTTTGTTCGACACGAATGAGAAATGCGTTTACATCAGGACTCTTCTTGTAGGCCGGCCGATTCATAATTTCCCAGTTGATGAGGCCGCCATTTCCAGCCAAACCAATATCTCCCGTACCTATACCACCGACAGGCATTGAAATCTTTCGTAGGTCATCACCGGTGTAGGACTTCAGAGTTGGCCACGTCTTATTTGATTGAGTCATGCTCGCCTATCTGTTGGTGGTGAGAACTGCCTTGACAATAGCTCATAGGCTCTTTATTTTGCTCTGAGAGTAGAACTAAATCCATCGATTGGGGAAGTACTTTGCCAAAAATTCGTGTCGGCGTCATCGGAGCAGGCAGCTGGGCGGTCGCCTCCCATCTACCAAATTTAGCTAAAGACAAAGATGTCGAGTTCGTTGGAGTCTCTCGCAAGGGAGTAGAGATGCTCGAAAAGATTAAGAGCGACTTTAATTTTCAGGTTGCCTCGGAGAACTACCAAGATGTGCTCGATGCCGGTATTGATCTCTGCGTTATTGGCAGCCCTACCGGTCTACATCATGAGCATGCCATGGCTGCTCTTAAATCTGGTGCGCATGTGTTGTGTGAAAAGCCCGTAACGATTGAACCGAGCGAAGCTTGGGAGATTGATGAAACTGCCAAAAATCTCAATCGACATCTTGTTATTGCCTTCGGTTGGAATTACCTACCCATGCTGCAACGTGCAAAAGAGTTAATGCTTGATAGAGGTATTGGCGAACTTGAGCAGATGTCAATCACGATGTCTTCGCAGTGTCGAGAGCTTCTCTCAAATACCGGTGCATATCCCGACTCATCACCTGAATCTGTTCCAGAACAATCTACGTGGACAGATCCTCGCGTCTCTGGCGGAGGATATGGTCAAGCACAACTTTCACACGCACTTGGGATGGGACTTTGGCTAACCGATAGCAGAATTGCATCAGGATTTGCGATGATGAGTGCTCCCATGGCTGCTCCTGTAGAACTGCACGATGCGATCACGTACAAATTTGATAACGGTGCAATTGGAGTTGTGTCCGGTGGATCAGCCCACGTAAAAGCACACCGCGATGCACATGCACTTGAAGTGCGAGCGATTGGAAGTAAGGGGCAACTTCTTGTTGATATCGAGCGGGCTGCAGTATGGCTCTATGACGGTAAAGAGAATATTGACGTATCACTAGGTGAGAAAGATGGACAGTACAACTGTGATGGACCTATTGATGCAATTCTCAAAGCTGCGAAGGGCGAGGAATTTATCAATCAATCACCGGGTCATCTTGGCGCCCGAACTGTAGAAGCACTAGATATCGCATATCGCAGTGCCGCAAGTGGAAAACTGGAGCATCGATAAAATTAATTGGAGAAGGGCTCTATCTTTCGCCTGATCCAATCTGACATAATGGGATTTGAAATTGTCCAACCCCAAGTGAAAATCCTCAGCTGTGTCGGGAGCGCTAAATGTTTACTTATTCAATCAAAGATCGCCAGATTGACGTTGTTGGAGCGCTTGGATTTCAAGAGAATAGTCCCGGTTGGTTAACTCCGCGTCGCCTTCCAGATTGGACCATGAAGCAGTTCGCAGATGATGCCATTGATCGATTTGTGAAATTCCCATCCGGCATTCGGTTGCGTTTCACCACTTCAGCCGATCTCATTACTCTTACAGTGCGAGTTTCTCGCCTTGTCATCGCCGGTATCGCAGAAAATCTTCGCCCTGCCGCTTTTGATCTTGTTGTTAATGGAGTTGAAAACCAGAGCCAGGAAGCGCACAACGGAAATATTCTTCGCCTGACATCTACGGCTCCATCAGTCTTCTCTGAAACTCTAGAAGCGGGCGAGAGCGATACCCTCACATTCTCTGGCTTGGGTAATGAATCAAAAAATATTGAAATCTGGTTCCCAACCTCTGCAATAGTCGAGGTCAACGAAGTTGCAGCATCGAGTGAAATAACCGCATCACCTGTGGATTTACGAAAGCGCTGGCTGCATTACGGAAGCTCAATTAGTCAAAGTGGTGAAGCGCTACGACCATTGGATGCGTGGGTGATGAGAGCAGCGCAGTTACTCGACTTGAACGTTACAAATTTTGGTCTTGCAGGTCAATGTCAGCTGGATGGCTTTGTCGCACGAACAATGGCCGCACTGCCAGCAGATCTCATCTCGCTTAAACTTGGAATAAATATTGTTAATGCCGATTCAATGCGCGAGCGGGCCTTTATTCCATCTGTTCATAACTTCCTGGATATTTTACGAGCTAGTCACCCCACGACACCGATTCTGATTATTTCTCCAATTTGGTGCCCTTTCCACGAAAATACTCCAGGACCAACCATGATTGAAGGGTCACAACTCTTTGGTAAAGAACGCCCCGCAGAGTTGGCAACGGGTGCACTTACCCTCACACGGGTACGTAAAATTCTGGAAGATGTAATTTCAAAGCGATCAGATAGCAATCTTTACTATATGAATGGATTGACTCTCTTTAATGAGAGTGATGAAGGAGATTTACCAGACAAGCTCCACCCAAATAGCGCTGGCTACCGACTTATGGGTGAGCGATTCGCAAATTTACAGAAATCCTTTATTGATAAGATTCCGCAAGCAATTTCATAAAAGAGAGGCCAACCATGACGCTCAACCCAACACCGGCATCACGACTTATTCCCTCACGTCGACCTGAAAAGGCAATCAAAGTTGGTTTGGTCGCTGGCGGACTCGGCACATATTGGCCACAATTTCCACATCTACTTCCACAACTTCAAACGTCAGCTCGATTTGTATCTGAGCAAATTGGAAAGATGGATGTCGAACTTGTAGATGTTGGTTTTATCTCTGATGCGCAGGAAGGCGCTGTCGCTGCTGAGAAATTGCGTGCAGCAGGTTGCGATCTTATTGTCATGTTCCTTACTACTTACATGACATCGTCGATGATTATTCCAATTGCACAGCGGGCTAATGCTCCAGTACTACTTATTAATTTGCAGCCAACAGAACAGATGGATCACGAAAACTTTGATACAGGTGCATGGCTTGCATACTGTGGAGCTTGCCCTCTTCCAGAGATGGCAAATGCATTTGAACGCGCAGGAGTTCCATTCCGTTCAGTCTCTGGATATCTTCGCGAAGAGCGAGCATGGAAGAAGATTTATTCATGGATCCAGGCTGCCTCTGTGAAGAGCATCCTGCGTAACTCGCGTCATGGAATTATGGGTCATCTCTATCCTGGAATGCTCGATGTTTCCACCGATATGACAATGGTGACTACCTACTTTGGTGGGCATATGGAAGTTCTTGAATTTGATGACCTCCGCGTTCGCGTGGAAAAGGTTTCGGAAAAGGAAGTTGATAAGGTTCTTGACGAAGCGCGTTCTATCTTTGAGATAGATAAGACAGTTGTCGAAGAAGATTTCCGTTGGGCTGGAAAAGTTGCTGTTGGTTTGAGGCAACTCGTTGATGAATTCGACATTAATAGCCTTGCTTATTACCACCGTGGACTTGAAGGCGAGATTCACGAACGCCTCGGAGCTGGAATGATTCTTGGTTGCTCACTTCTTACAGCTGAAGGAATTCCTGCTGTTGGCGAATACGAGCTTCGAACATCTATTGGAATGCTCATGCTTGATCGCATGGGTGCTGGTGGATCATTTACAGAGTTCCAGGCACTGAATTTCAATCTAGGCGTTGTTGAAATGGGCCACGATGGCCCTGCCCACCTCGCAATTAGTAATGGCAAACCAATTCTTCGAGGACTTGGCGTGTTCCACGGTAAGCGCGGATATGGCGTTTCTGTTGAGTTCGATGTAACACATGGACCAGTAACTGTTTTCGGTGTCACGCAACGTCGTAACGGAACGTATCAATTTGTAGCTTCCGAAGGCAAAGTGGTCGATGGACCACGCCTTCGCATCGGAAATACAACATCACTTATTGATTTTGGAGTTAATCCAGGAGAGTGGTGTGATGCATGGTCTGCAACCGGAGTGCCACATCACTGGGCTCTAGGAACCGGACACCGAATTTCAGATCTGAAGTCAATTGCAGAACTACTGGATATCGAAATGGTAGTGATCTAGGAAATTAGCGGCGTTCCATTAGGCGCAACCATAGGTAACTGCAAAGCTTGCCACTCCAACATTCCGCCAGTCATGTTTGATGCTTCGACCCCATGCGCTTGAAGCAATTCACAGGCCTGTGCTGAACGTTTTCCTGAACGACAAATAAAGATCACTGGCTTGTCGATTGAAATTTTGCCTGCATCAAAAGTACTTAACGGGTGCAGCGTAAATAGATCGCTGTGGCCGGCATCCCATTCGTTCTCTTCTCGTACATCAATACCGTACGCCAAACCTACACTTACCATTTCAAACGCTTCTTGAGGAGAGATAGTTTTCATTTCTTGATTACTCCTTAGTTTTTCTTCGATTCTGTTGTATCAGATGGCGCAACTGGCCCGTGATCCGAGACACCCGTTATTAATGGCAAGTCTGGCACAGTGAAAACTTTCTCATAAGACTCATTGATCAGAACAACCTTGAAACCAGCATTCTGGATAAGGCTTGCTGCAATTGATGCACGATAAGCACCAGCGCAGTGAACCCAAAGAGTCTTATCGGTTGGTAGCTCACTCATTCGTTCAGCGAGCTCGTGCAAAGGGATATGGCTGGAATTGGCTATATGCGAGGCTTCTCGCTCACTATTTCGGCGGACGTCGAGCACACGAATACTGGAATCCGAAAGAATCGCAGGAACATCTTTGAACTGCACCAGTGGCGTTGGCACGGTGCCTCCGACACTTTTCACATCACCGAGAAAACTTGCCTTCGGACGATCAATTCCAATTCGTACCAATTCGCGCTGAGCTAAAGCGATGTGTTCTGCTTGATCAGAGATCAATACGAGTTCTTTCTCGTAGGGAAAGAGCCATCCCAGGTAGGTGGCAAAGGAGCCAGAAACACCAAAGTTCACTGTTCCGGCAAGGTGTCCCTTGGCCCACAGCTCTTTATCTCGCAGATCAACCACCCACGCATCGCTGGCAATTGTTTTTAGCAGTTCGTCGGTGCTTAGTCGAGAGAGCTCTGAGAGATCGATGGGAGCTGCACCTGCATGATTTCTTGGCCCCATGTGCTTGTAGTACGCAGGGAAGTCATCAAGGCCAGCCAAAGTCTGAGTTACAAATTGTTCAATTGGTAGAAGTAGCGCTGGATTTCCCCGCTTCTCATCTTTGACTGTAGAAGAGGTTCCAGAAGTTGAAGTTGCAGCACAGAATGAACCGAAGCCATGTGTTGGATAAATTGGCGTGGATTCTTCTAGCAACTCAGTAATTCGGTGAGCTGATCCATGTTGTAGTCGTGCTAATTCTGCGGCAAAACTATCGCCGAGCAAGTCAGGACGTCCCGTTGATCCGTGCAGCAAAGAGCCACCAGTGAAAATTCCTGTGGGCTTACCGGACTCATCATGCAAAACATATGAGAGGTGAGTAAATGTGTGGCCCGGTGTGTGAAGAGCCTGAATACCAAAGTTGCCGATGGCAAACTCGTCGAGATCGTGCGCTGCAGTTCGTTTAAATGCAACTGGGTCTTCAGCACTTGTTATATAGGTCGCTTGATAATTCTGAGAGAGAACTAACCCACCACTGACGTAGTCGTTATGCATATGGGTTTCAACTACCGCGCCGAGGGATAAGTTGTTATCACTGAGCACCTGCTCGACCCGGTCGATATCACGTTGCGGATCTACGACTAACGCTGTTTTTCCATCGTGGGCGATGTAGCCACGATCGCCAAGTGTGGGGGTATCTAAGCTAATTACTGTAAGTGACACTTTTTACTCCAATTTTTTGTAATCCTAGCATACCCCTAGGGGTATAGGTAATTGGGCTAGGTTATGCTCACCACCTTGGGAGAGGCAGGATTATGAGAAAAGTACTTCTGACAGGTGCAGGTGGATATATCGGCAAGCATGTAGCGCTGCAGCTACTCAATAAAGGGTATGCAGTGCGCGCCTCTGTGCGTGACCTGAAAAGATCGCAAGAGATCAAGGATGCACTTACGCCTCATCTTGCTGCTGGAATCGACATCGACGCAGTTCTCACCTTTGTGAAGTTGGATCTAGAGAAAGATGCTGGCTGGAGTGATGCGCTTACCGGTATCGATGTCTTGATGCATACCGCTTCACCTTTTCCAATTGCTTCGCCCGAGGATGAGAATGAATTGATTCGCCCAGCCGTTGAAGGAACGGTGCGAGCATTACGTGCTGCCAAGAACGCTGGAGTAAAACGCGTCGTCCTCACATCTTCTGTGGCTGCGATTTATGGACGTGATCTTCCTGCAGGTGTCTCTGAATTTGACGAAACGATGTGGACTGATGTCCTGCACCCAGTTGGCAAGAAGGCATATACGAAGTCAAAGACTTTGGCAGAGCAGGCTGCATGGGATTTCGTAAAAAATGAGGGAAGTGAAATCTCGCTTACAACAATTAACCCTGTCTTAGTTTTGGGTGTCCCACTTGATTCAAACTATGGTTCATCAATCTCAGTTGTTCAACGGGTATTAAAAGGTAAAGACCCAATGTTGCCAGATTTGCGATTTGCAATTGTTGATGTGAAAGATGTAGCAAAAATGCATGTGGATTGCATTGATGTGAAGTCAACATACGGTCAGCGCATAGTCGCATCGGCTGACACACTTTCTTTTGTTGAGATTGCAAAGATCATCAAGTCAGCATTTCCAAAGAGCAAGACAAAGACCGGTAAAGCCCCGAACTTCTTGATTAAGTTCCTCGCAAATTTCGACGACGATGTGAAGGCAGTTCTGCCCCTGCTTGGAAAACCTATGCTGGTCAGCAATAAGAAAGCGAAGTCACTATTGGGAATTAATTTTATTTCAGCACAGACCTCAGTGGAAGAGTCGGCGGCTTTCCTAGTGAAGACTCAGAGATTAACTTCATAAGATTCTTCTCTCAATTAAGGTACTCTTTGGGCGTCCGTCAAGTCCTTTAAGGACATCCCGAGAGTAGAGAAAAGGTTCTCAAATAGATGAGTACAGCGGTGTGGGAAGTCACGATTGTAGTTTTATTAGCAGTACTAGCTTTCGACTTGGTGTTAGCAATAATTAGACGAAAACAAGAAACCTCGATGAGAGAGGCTGCCATTTGGACAGCCATTTATGTTTCTTCTGCCATTATTTTTGGATATTCACTTGGTGAATGGAATACCACTCAAGCTAGAGGTGAATTTTTTGCTGGATGGATTACAGAGTATTCGCTCTCAGTAGATAATTTATTTATTTTTATCCTAATTCTCGCTCGATTTAAAGTTGATAAAACTAAACAGCAACTGATTCTACTCATTGGAATTATCTTGGCATTAATTCTTCGTGGAATCTTCATCGCCCTAGGAGCCGCGGCAATTTCGCGCTATAGCTGGGTTTTCTATATTTTTGGTGCCTTTCTTCTCTATACCGCGTACAAACTCATTACTGAGTCTGGTGACAAGGAGTGGAAAGAAGGTCGAGTTATAACGTGGTTTAAAACTCGGGGAGCCTCTCCAATAATCATTGTTTTGATCGCAATTGCATTTACCGATTTGGTCTTTGCGCTAGATTCAATCCCAGCAATTTTTGGATTAACTCAAGATCCATATATTGTCTTTACTGCAAACGTTTTTGCGCTAATGGGACTCCGCCAACTCTACTTTTTACTGGGTGGCCTAATGGCTAAATTGATCTACTTGTCCAAGGGTTTAGCCGTTATTTTAGGATTTATCGGAGTTAAATTAATAATTGAAGCTATTCATGGTGGCGGAACCCACAAGATCCTGGGTATTGAGATACCAGAGATTTCTACGGGATTCTCTCTTTCTGTGATTGTCGGGACTCTTGTTGTAACGACAGTATTGAGTTTAGTAATGAGTGCTAAGCAAAATAACTCTCAAGACTCAGAGAAGTCGGCTAAAGAAAAGCCAGAATAGAGTTACATGCGTGGATCGTTAGCCCTCGTCGGATCCGGTGAGTATCTGCCCGCAATGGCAGAGTTCGAGAAGTCACTTATCGGAGACGGCGTAGCTAACGGCCACCGCCCTCGTTACATTCAAATCCCGACTGCAGCCGGCCAAGAAAGTATTGAGCGGATCGAATACTGGAAAGAGTTGGGTGCGGCTCAAGCGCAGCGGCTAGATGTTGAGCAAGAGTTTTTGCCCATCTATTCTCGGGAGGATGCGTTTAATCCCGAGTTTGTAGAAAAGATCGCCGGCAGTGGATTGATCTATATGTCAGGCGGGGATCCTCACCATCTTTCGCAGACTTTGATCGATACACCTGTCTGGCAAGCAATTCTCAAGAATTGGCATGACGGTGGTTCTTTGGCCGGGTGCAGTGCGGGCGCAATGGTGATGAGTAGCCATATTCCTAATTTTAGATTTACAAAGAAGCCGCCGACTCAAGGTCTTGAAATTATTGATGGAATCAGAGTAATTCCACACTTCAATAAATTCTTTAAGTGGATTCCAGATAGCGCCGCCAAGGTTTTACTTCATGCACCAGATGGAACCATTCTTCTAGGAATCGATGAACTCACAGCGTTAGTACAGCGAACTGGAACAACTAGCTGGAAGGTGCAGGGCGAACAATTAGTTCATATTGTCAGTGGCTTGCCGCAGTCACAATTTAAAGATGGAGACGAACTTACTTTATCTCTTTAGACCCTACGCAAGAAATGATAATTATCTGTGACAACACCAGTGACTCCTAGGTCTCTTAGGTAGATGAATTCACTCTCTGAGTTGACAGTCCATACATGAACGGGGATGTTCTTCGTTCTACATATCTCAATGAATCGTGGCGTGACTATTCTGATTGATTTCATCACTGCTGGAACCATGGCAAATTTTGGTGAGAACATACTTGCTTTTACAAATCGAGCGAGTCCGACCTTAATGAGGAGTACTTCTCTAGAGGTAAGTGAGGTACGAATCTGTGGATGTGCCTGGCGAAACTTCCGTACACGCTTATGTGAAAAAGAACCCACGACGAAGTTTGACGTATCGCGGCCATTCATCCATAAAATGAGAGCCTGCAAGGTCTCTTCTGCCTTCATATCTAAAGAGATAATCAGATCAGGATGAGCCACAACGAGTTGGTCCAAAGTGCACCAGGATTCCCCACCATGAATCGGAAATCGTTGTAACTCTTCAAGAGTCAGATCAGAAATTTTGTGGTCACGCTTCCCCAGGCGCGTGATCGTCGGGTCATGGGAGAGAACCAGTACTTCATCCTTTGTAAGATGGAGATCGGTTTCAAAATGAGTTACAGAGTCCAAGCATGCTTGATTAAATGCCGAGAGTGAATTTTCAATCCCAGGAAAACCGCGGTGACTCCACAGTATCAAATTTAAGCCCTCACTAATGAACCAGGATTACCCATTTGTTCTTTAGAGCTATATTCTCAAGCTCCTTGTTTGGATTAATTATAAAGGGATTACCCACTGAAACAAGTAGAGGTAAATCATTAACTGAATCACTGTAGGCAAATGCCTTGGACAAGTCATAATCATTTGTTCGCGCAATCTCTTGGATCGCTTTTGCCTTATTCATACCGTGCATAGTTCCCGTTGGCAGTTGCCCTGTGTAGCGCCCATTGGAAACTTCACCCGAGGTTCCAAATGCACCAGTCATCTTCAATTGCGAGGCGACAACAGATGCGATTTCAATGGGAGAAGCACTTACGATCCAAGTATCGTGGCCAATACTTTGATGTTCTTCAATTCGCCTTTTCATGCCCGGAAATATCTTTTTCGGTAAAAACTCGTGAACTATCTCCTCGCACAGCTCAGAAATTATCTGTTGGGATTTTCCGCGAGCGAATTCAAGTATTTTCTTGGTTGCAAAAGCCATTGAAGTCTGGCTTTCTTCCTTCGCTCGTCTAAATTTGTAATTGTCGATCGCAAATCGGGCAATTTGCCGATGCTGCAGGATGCCAGATTTCGCCAAACCCTTAACGAAATAATAGATAGAAGACCCGTCAATCACCGTGTTATCTAGATCAAAGAATGCCGCTCGTCGTGATAACTCTGTCATGGGAAAAGCGTGACAGGGGTCAGGAATATAGGACCAAATGTATTGGTTAACGCTTAATGAACAGAGGCTGACATTTTTTCTAGGAAATTTGATCAAATGTTCAACTCACATTTGTAAGGAGATAGCCGGGTAGAAAGGCGGCTAACGTATAAATTCCCCATGAGAGTTCTGATTTCCGCTGAGTCATTTCTTCCTCGCTCGAATGGCGTTACCAATTCAGTGCTGCGAGCAGCAGATTATCTGACTCGTAATGGCCATCAAGTTTTGATCATCGCATCGGGGGAAGGCCCGAGCGAAGTGAATGGAGTAGAAGTCCGCAGGGTTCCTGCCTTAGCGCTACAAACTTTCGCCCAAATAGATATTCCTGGGATCTCAAGAAACTCGATCGTTAAAATAATCCGAGAGTTTTCACCGGATATCGTTCACCTAGCTTCACCATTTCTACTCGGTGAGCAGGTTCGCAAAGCAGCCATCTCGTGTTCAGTGCCTGTAGTCGCAAACTTTCAGACAGATGTTTCCGGATTTATAAATTTCTATGGACTTAATACGGCTAAATCTCTTGTTGAAAGACGAATCCGCAGAATTCATAATGGTTCGACTGTCACCCTTGCCCCTTCAAGTGATACCGAGAATTACCTCAGAGGTATTGGGATTAAGGACATCCTTCGGTGGGGACGCGGTGTAGACCTTAAGCAGTTCAATCCGGGATGGAGATCGTCGAGTTTACGACGCTCTTGGGGTGCTGATTCAGAAACGTGTGTTATCGGATTCGTTGGACGACTCGCACCAGAAAAGCAGGTCCACAAATTAGCATTCCTTAACGATGTAGGAGTGCTGACAGGAAAGAAAGTTAAGTTTGTCATTGTTGGAGATGGTCCATCCAGAAGTTCGTTAGAAAAATCTTTCTCATCCGCTATGTTTTTAGGTCACCTGAGCGGGCAAGCTCTCTCGAAAGCGATGGCCTCGATGGATCTTTTAGTGACAACTGGTGAGAATGAAACTTTCTGTCAGGTAATTCAAGAGGCGATGGCGGCAGGACTTCCCGTCATTGCACCAGAAATTGGTGGCCCTCGTGACTTAATCAATCCAGAGATCACCGGATTGTTCTATACGCCGGGTGAAGACTTTGATATCCGCAAACGTGTATTGACTCTAGTTAACTATGTTGAAAAACGAGAGCAGATGTCACTTGCCGCTTTCAATAGTGTGCAGGATAGAACGTGGGACTCCGTATGCGCCGAACTATTGGAAATTTATGAGAATGTGCTGGGCACTCAGGTGAGAAGTGGTCGTGCCTCATGACTCGAATAGCCCACATTGCCAATATGTATGGACCGAAAAGTGGTGGCCTGAAGACAACTATGCGCGCATTAGCCACGGAGTACGCCGCGCAAGGCGATGAAGTGCTCCTCATTGTGCCGGGGCGACGTGATGCTTATGAGCGCGTAGGCAGAGTTGTCACAGTTGCAGTTGCAGCGCTGCCAATACCGTTCTCTGGTGGTTATCGAATAATTCTTAATACCCCACGAGTGATCAAGACGCTCAAGGATTTTGGCGTTGAAAGACTAGAGGTTTCTGACAGAACCACACTTCTCCATGTTGCTCGCTGGGCCCGTAAGGAATCAGTACCCACTATTTTCTTCGCTCATGAGCGATTAGATGGAGTCATCAGAGCATTTGGACGATTCTTACCGTTTAAAACAAAATTTATTCGAAAGTGGAACCACATCACTCTAAACTCATTTGATCACATAGTCGCAACGACAGAGTACGCATCGAAAGAATTCGTCGACTTAGGGCTTGAGTTGAATCGCTCGGCACTAGTCACTATTCCACTAGGAGTAGACCTCGACCTCTTCCATCCCGAAGTCCGCCATCTTCCAATTCCGCTAACCCAGAATATTCCTCAGCGATATATCTTTGCCTGCACTCGTTTATCTAAAGAGAAAGACCCGCTTTTTCTCCTTGAGATTGCGCGTTACCTTTCTCGCAGCAGACCAGATATACCGATAGTTATCGCAGGTTCTGGTCCGATGGAGAGAAAAATTCAGCAGATAGTTTCTTCTGAAAAACTCAATGTAATTCTCTTGGGTTTTGTTGGCGATAAAGACATTCTCGCAAGGTTGATGTCAAATGCGGATGCTTTTCTGGCTGTTGGACCTATTGAGACTTTTGGACTTGCCGCTCTTGAAGCACTTGCTTCAGGTACGCCAGTGATCTGCAGGAGCGAGGCAGCCATCTCTGAAATCATCACAGATAATTCCGGAGCTCATAGACCAAGAAGTGCAGAACTTTGGAGTGAGACCGTTCAACAGTTTTCAACAATTCACCGTGATGTACTACGGGCGCGATGTAGAGCGCGAGCCGAAGAGTTCTCTTGGAAGAAAACAGCCGATCAATTACTCGCTCTTGGATCAAAGGAGTTAGCCCGATGACTCATTCTCCGATTCTAATCAACGGTGTGAGGGATCGAAATCCTGTACTTATCTTGCGTCACATCTCAAACCTACGAGTAATCGCCATGGGAGATAGCTCTGTCTTTGGTGTTGGTGACCAAGGTGATGCTATTCCCTCTGTTGGTGCAGGATGGGCTGGCAGAGTTGCTCACGATCTCGGTGTAGCTCATTTTCTTAATGTTGCAAAAAATGGTGCCCGTGCGCGCCACATCGTTAAGCATCAATTAAACGCGGCGGTGGCATTCAATCCGCACTTAGTTCTCATGTGTATTGGCACAAATGACGTACTACGCGGTGATTTTTCTCGAGATGAGATCAAAAACTCACTCAACGATGTAATTGAGCAACTGCGTGAGTCAAAGTCTGTCATCGTGCTCTTGGGTTTACCAGATCCAATTAAGACTGCACCTGGCCCACTTTCGTTGCGAAAGATTCTCTCCACACGCGTTCAAGTTGTAAATAGAGTCTTGATGGAACTAGCAACCAACCATAATCTGGTCTTTGTGCCTACGTGGAACTCTCGCATTGCTCACGAGCGCCGCATGTGGCATGTCGACCGAATGCATCCGTCAGCGGTGGGCCATCAACATATCGCGGATTTAGTCAGGCGCAACTTGTCACTGCCTCGTAGATCAAAAAAGAAGTTACCGACGCAATCGACAAGTTCACGTTCCTTTGAGCTCTATTGGCTGATCACAAATGGAGCAAAATGGTTTGCAAAGCGCAGTATTGATTTAGTGCCAGGTTTGATTTGGCTGATGATTAGTGAGCGAATCAAACCAACAAAGTTTTGATGCTACTTTATCTCTTTAAGTCGGGCAGCAATCATTGATTGGATGAGCTTTGCATCGACTTCCCAATCATTGGGTATCGCGATCGTCTTCTTATTAACTTTCACCCCTTCAAGTTTTTCAAATTTGGGGCCAAACGTTTTGAGAACATCACCCCATGGCGCAATGGAAATGTGATTGGTGGAAACGGATGCTCCAAATACGTACTCTTTGCCACTTTTTAGCATCGGCTGATTCCAGGCTATTACTAATTCGAGCTCTGGGTACTTACTCGTGATCACTTTAAAAATTTCACGCAACTTTTTAGCTTGCTTGGTATCGATACTCTTAAAGTAAGCCGCTGGAGAGTCATGTCTCGTTGAAGATCTTGATCCTCGCGAGTACATCACCAGAGCATTGGCATGTGCCTGACTAAATCCATAGTTTTCGCGCAAGAAAGCGATCTGTTCGGGGTACTTTTTGCCCGCTAGCTTTGCCATGATGGCAAACCAGTACGCCATCTTCTCGCCATACTTTTTCTCTATGGAAGGGAAGTGTTTCTCACGATCACCTTCCGAAACAGTCATGGGGTGATTCTATAGCAGCTTCAAATAGCGATTTTGAATAGGCCTGGTTAGACTTGAAATCTGTTCGTACCAGCCACAGTCGGAGGATCCATAATGCAAGATTCAGCCAAATGCCCTGTCGCACATGGTGCACTTACAACAGTAAGTCAGACCAATACTCATTGGTGGCCAAATGCACTTAACCTCGACATCTTGCATCAACATGACAAAAAAACAAATCCGCTTGGTGATGACTTCGACTACTCAATAGAACTTAAAAAACTTGATGTAGCAGCCCTTAAGAAAGATATGCACGCATTGATGACAGATAGCCAAGTGTGGTGGCCTGCAGATTGGGGACACTACGGCGGACTGATGATTCGCATGGCTTGGCACGCAGCAGGCTCATATCGCACAGCCGATGGTCGTGGCGGTGCTGGCACTGGCAATCAAAGGTTTGCACCTCTTAACTCGTGGCCAGATAACGTCAACCTCGATAAGGCACGTAGATTAATGTGGCCGATTAAGAAAAAGTACGGGAACAAAGTGAGCTGGGCCGATCTGATGATCTTGGCTGGAAACATTGCATACGAGTCAATGGGACTAAAGACATTTGGTTTTGCATTTGGTCGCCCTGATATCTGGCACCCAGAGCAGGATATTTACTGGGGTTCAGAGAGCGAATTCCTTGCACCAAGTGAGGGTCGATATTCGGATCTCAACGATGCTTCAACGCTAGAAAATCCGCTTGCGGCAGTACATATGGGACTTATCTATGTGAATCCAGAAGGCGTTAATGGTCAACCGGATCCATTGCGAACAGCAGCTCATGTCCGTGAAACATTTGCACGTATGGCGATGAACGATGAAGAAACTGTTGCACTCACTGCAGGTGGACATACAGTTGGTAAGGCTCATGGAAACGGCAAGGCATCAAATCTTGGTCCGGCTCCCGAAGGTGCTGATCTTGCAGAAGCTGGAATGGGCTGGATGAATCACACAACGCGCGCGATTGGCCGTGACACTGTTTCAAGTGGAATCGAAGGCGCATGGACAACTAATCCAACCAAGTGGGATAACGGTTACTTCGAACTTCTCTTTAAATATGACTGGGAACTGAAGAAATCTCCAGCTGGTGCTCATCAGTGGGAGCCAATCAACATCGCAGAAGAAGATAAGCCGGTCGATGTGGAAGATCCATCTATCCGCTACAACCCAATGATGACTGATGCCGATATGGCGATGAAGATGGATCCGATCTATCGTGCAATTTCAGAGAAGTTCTATGCAAACCCTGCTTACTTTGATGACGTCTTTGCACGTGCATGGTTTAAGTTAACGCACCGCGATATGGGGCCAAAGGTTCGCTACATCGGCCCAGATGTTCCTTCCGAAGATTTGATTTGGCAGGATCCAATTCCTGCAGGCAATAAGAGCTACAACGTTGCCGATGTGAAGGCAAAGATTGAAGCCCTTAATCTTCCAGTGGCAGATCTCGTTGCAACAGCATGGGATAGCGCTCGCACTTATCGCGGCTCAGATATGCGCGGTGGTGCCAACGGCGCACGTATTCGCCTTGCACCGCAGAAGGATTGGGAAGGCAACGAGCCTGCACGCCTCACACGCGTACTTGCAGCCCTGACACCAATTGCAACTGCAACAGGAGCCAGCCTTGCCGACATTATTGTCTTAGCAGGTAATGTCGGTATCGAGAACGCAGCAAAGGCTGCTGGCGTATCGGCAACCGTTCCGTTTGCACCAGGTCGCGGAGATGCAACTCAAGAGCAGACTGATGTTGAATCATTTGCCGTTCTCGAGCCAACACATGATGCATTCCGTAACTATCTTAAGAAAGATTATGCAGTCAGTGCAGAAGAGCTGATGCTTGATCGTGCACAGTTGATGGGACTTACTGCCCCTGAAATGACTGTTCTCCTTGGCGGCCTACGAGTGATTGGCACAAATCACGGTGGTTCAAAGAACGGTGTCTTTACTGACAAGGTTGGCGCACTTACCAATGACTTCTTCATCAATCTCACAGATATGACATATGTCTGGGAGCCAGCAGGGGAGAACCTCTACAACTTACGTAACCGCACCACAGGGCAGGTTGCATTTACTGCAACTCGTGTAGATCTCGTCTTCGGCTCTAACTCAATCCTGCGTGCCTATGCTGAGGTATATGCGCAAGATGATTCACGAGAAAAGTTTGTTACAGACTTTATCGCTGCGTGGACGAAGGTTATGAACGCCGACCGTTTTGATGTGAAGGTTTAATAGCTAGCCATCTCTTTCGTTCGCTCTCGGGCAGTCTTTCGATGGAATATCGAAGGGCTGTCCGAGGCATATACGGGGCATTTTCTTTCAAGAATGATCGCAGCAAATGTGGATCGCGCTTTCCCATCTCGCGCAACATCCAACCCGTAGCCTTGTGAATGAGATCGTGTTTATCACCCAATAAATTCTCGGCAATGACAACAGTGGGGGCAGTGATCCCGCGACGCAGGAAAGCAAAAGTGAAGACCATTGCAACGCGTCGATGCCAGAGATCCTTACTTCGCGAGAGCTTCTCTAGTAACTTCATATGGTCTGGTTCTGAGATGAGGAACTCACCGATAATCGGCGCACTTACATCAACTAAATCCCAGTTGTTAACGTGGCCAGCACGCAGCATCTTCATGTAAAAATTGAAGATCTTCTTCCGTGATTGTTCATCTTTATCTCGCTTATAGCGAAGGGTGAGAATAATGAGCCCACAGAGTCGCTCTTCGTGAATAGGGGAGTCAATCACCTTCTCAAGTTCTGCAAATGAGTGGTCTATATATTTCTTTGCAACTAGGCGTGTATCCGGAACAACGACACCGATGAATACGTCACCTTCACCGTATTCACCCGGGCCGGTCTTATAAAAACGCGCTAGAACTGATGATCTACTCCTCTTTGCTAAGGCATGCAGATCTTTGACTAGGCTCATATCGAGACTACCCAGCGCTTAAACTCACCCGCTTTGAACTCATAGATTCGCACAGGTCCGCGCTTGTATATCGCCGTGAAATCTTTTCCGCTCTTAAATCGCATAGTGCCCAGCAGAACCAGATAAGGAATTCCAGTTCCAGGTGCGCGAACACCGCGCAAGACCTCTTTACTCCACGGGTTCTCTGATTCTGTAGTTGCAATGAGATCAACTGCTTTCGCACGAGGGTTTCCATGAAGCGCGAAGATCTTTTCACGAAGCGAGAGTCTGATAACTAACTCTCCATTTTCTTCAATTACTTGTGCCATGACCCGCGTTTTCTCTTAATTCCAAAAAGTATACCGACCACCAGCAGGAGCCCACCAATGGAGTAGATCAATGTATTTGATGATGACGTGGCTGGCTCTGGCATTTGCGAAGTTGTCACAGGAACAATCGGTTCAGAATCAATTGTGGTGGGAGATTGAGTAGAAAAAGTGATTTCACCAGTGATGGGATGACCATCTGCCGAGACCGCTCGGTACGAAAGGAGATATGTTTCTGCTGGATATTCCGCAGCGCCTAATTCTGCAGAGAGAACGGCTCCCACAACTGTTGGAGCTAGAAGCTCATAACGTTTGCCATCAACACCTTGAAGAGTGAGTGAGTTAACCGATTCACCGTCAATTGAAATCAACTCTTCGTTAAAGGTAAGAGAAAAACTTTCAGGGATCTTTTCAAGATTTGCCCCGGCCGCAGGATCCGAGGAAATCAAATCTGAGTGAGCTTGCGCAGAAGGAAAGACTGAAAAGATCGAAAGAAGCAGAACGCTGGCAGTAATGATTGCCTTATTCAACAGATTCAACGTTCTCTCCTTTCTTGATTCTGCTTGACCACACACCGAGTACCACAACTGGAATAGAAGCGAAATAACAGAGCCATCCATAGTTAAGTAATCCGATGATTAAGCCCGCGACTGCGCCACCTGCAGCACCCATGAGGTTCATGGTGAGATCACTGGTTCCTTGAGAAGAAGGACGCATCTCATCACTGACTGACTCTGAAAGCAGCGTGGATCCCGCAATCAACGTGCACGACCACCCGATTCCAAGAAGGAATAGTCCAATACCAAGTTGAATTGCATTGTCTGCACTCGCAGTTCCAGATACAACCGCCGATGTAAGCAGAATTGCTACACCAAGTTGAATAACCCGAACTGGGCCTAACTTATCAGTGAGGTTTCCGACAATTGGGGAGAAGGCATACATTCCAAGTACGTGGATACTGATAATAAAGCCGATTACCTGCAAAGTAACATCTACATGCTTCATATGAACAGGCGTCATTACCATCACAGCCACCATAACAAGGTGCCCAATAGCAATTGATGAGATTGCAAATAACGCCACTGGCTCTGACTTAATGTATGTAAAAGTTTCTCTAAAAGATTTCTTAATCACGGTTCCGGCAGCACGTGCATCTCGATGTGCCGTCAAATATGGATCAGGGCGGAGAAAAAGGTAGATAACAACAACTGCTAGTCCTAAGGTGGTGGCGCTGACGATGTATGGGCCGACAAGTGATGGCAATCCGAAGCTCTCTGCAATGCGACCAGATGGCTCCATTAAATTCGGCCCTGCCACAGCGCCAATAGTTGAACCCCACACGACAAGTGAGAGCTGCTTGGCTCTGTTATCAGGTGTTGCTAAATCAATGGCGGCAAACCTTGCTTGATAACCCGATGCCGATGCTGCGCCGACAAGAAAAGATCCAAGAAGCATGAGATAGATATTGGAAGTACTTCCACCCGTAATTGCTAGCAGTGAACCAATAAGTCCCGTGATGAGTCCGGCAGAAAGTGCCAAGCGACGCCCACCGCGATTGGTAAGTCTGGCAAGCGGAAGTGCCATGGCAGCTGCACCCAGGACAGAAAATGTTTGTGCCAACCCAGCAAGAGTTTCCGAATCAGTAATCGATGCAACAAGTAACGAACCCGCTGCAACTGTGCCAGCAACACCAACCCCGTTAAGAACCTGAGTTGTAATCAGGGTTTTAACGACGCGAGATTGATGAGCCTGATCAAAGGCTGGCGTAGACATGGCACCATCATAGGGGCGGACTCGCCCATATCCCGCTCCAACTTGTATACCCTAGGGGGTATGTGCTAAATTCACTATTAGCGTTTTATCAACGAAAGGAAAAGCGAATGTGTTCAAGAGTTACATGTAATACTTGCAAAAAAGCCACTTGGGATGGATGTGGGCAGCATATAGAGGAAGCACTCGCTGGCGTCCCTGAGCAAGATCGTTGCACTTGCTAAATGAAGGGTAAAACAGCGGTTGCGAAAAACTCCCATGCTCTAGAAGATCAAGAGCAACTCGATGCTGTGATCAAGCGCATGAAGCGTGCACAGGGACAGGTTGCAGCAGTTGTGCGCATGTTAGAAGAAGGCAGAAGTTGCGAAGAGGTAGTGCACCAGATGGCAGCCGTCGGTAAAGCGGTCAACACCGCTGCCTTCACGCTCATTTCTGCCAGCTTAAAGGAATGCCTTATTGAAGATGGCCGGGATTTAGATCAAACAACAGAGAAACTACAGAAGCTCTTTTTGAGCTTGGCATAGGGAGAGAAATGAAAAAGGTAGTTGCAGCGTTATTTGTGTCGGCACTTTTCTTGACAGGTTGTTCGTCAACTAGTGCATCAGTGAGCAATCTGGGTGCCACCGAATTCCTAGAAAAGGCCTCTACTCAGGATGTTGTTCTTATTGACGTGCGCACGCCCGGCGAATTTGCCGAGGGCAATATCGTGAATGCGCTTAATATCGATGTTCAATCCTCATCATTTGATTCACAAATCGCACAGCTAGATCCAACAAAGACCTACGCGCTTTATTGCCGAAGCGGCAATAGATCTGGCATCGCAGCCGAGAAAATGGCAGACGCCGGATTCACGAGTATTTATAACGCAACTGTTGGATTTACAGATTTAGCAGCAGCTGGCGCTCCAACAGCCTAGCTAGAAATTTTATTCAGCAAGAACCCACCAAAGAGATAACTGAGGAAAACTATGTGCAGTAAAACAACTTGTCGCAAGTGCAGTAAGCCAACGTGGTCAGGATGTGGAAACCACGTCGAGATTGCACTCAAGGGCGTTGCCAAGAATGATCGTTGCCAGGGACATGCAAATGATCCTAAGGAGACAGGATTACTCAGCCGACTCTTTGGTGGAAAGAAGTAGCAGCCAAGTTACCGCTTTGGATATGGATCAGGTACGAAAAGAAATTTCCGAGTAGAATTCTCAGATGACCAGCGCAAAGAGCACGAGCGCTCTTCTTGTTATCGATGTGCAAAAAGGCGTGGTCTTACACGCCTGGCAGAAAGAGTCTGTTGTAGAGCGAATTAATCTCGCTATTGAATCAGCGCGCAATGCGGGTGTACCGATTATTTGGGTGCAGCATTCAGAGGAAGAAATGCCAATAGATTCAGAATTTTGGCAAATAATCCCGGAGCTGGTTCCACAACCCCAAGATGCACGCATCGAAAAAATCTATGGAAGTTCCTTTAAGGAGACAGATCTCGCCGAAATACTCGCACAAGAGAATGTCAGCCACCTTTACATCACCGGTTCACAATCAGAAAACTGTGTCAATGCGACAACCGTAGATGCCCTCGAGCGAGGATTCACGGTTACCTTGGTCTCGGATGCTCACACAACCGATGATGAGAGCGTCGTAGCAACAATTAATGAAAAATTCCTGCAGATGGCAGATTCGCACGCTGGGTTGCGGGTTGAATTGCTCGAAAAGACATTGCCACTTAACTGACGTAGGCTTGGGTTATGGCAATTACCATTGATAAGAAAACGGGGATCCTTGTTGGGACGATTGCAGTTCTCGCATTAGGAATTGTCTTTCTCTTGGCTGGCAATTCTGGTGCACCGATGGATCATTCAGGTCACGGATCAACGAGTGAAGAGAAATCTTCCAGACAGTATTCAGCGGATGAAATCATGTTTGCGCAGATGATGATTCCACACCATGAGCAGGCTGTGACTATGTCAGAGCTCGCATTAAGTAACACCACGACAGCTGAAATTGTGGCACTTGCCACCGCTATTCGTGATGCGCAGGCCCCTGAAATTATCCAGATGCAAAGTTGGATTGACGGCAAGAGTGAGTCACATATGCACGATATGGAGATGGGCGGAATGTTGTCCGACGCAGAGCTTGCAGAGCTTGCAGCGCTCAAGGGTGCCGCGTTTGATCAAATGTTTCTGACGGCCATGATTGCCCACCATGAAGGTGCTCTTGATATGGTCGAAATGATTAATGATTCATCCAATAGCGAAGTAAAAACATTAGCCGCCAATATCGTTACGAGCCAGAGCGCTGAGATTGAGGCCATGAAGGCGCTACTAAAGTGAGGTCTTCATGAAATCAAAAGTAGTTACCTCGCGCTTAAAAAGTTTTCCTTCCAAACAGTCTCAGGTGCTGCTCAAGGTTCGGGATGAAATCTCTCATTTACTCCCGGGTGCGCGGGAAGAGATTAAGTACGGGATTCCCACCTGGACGATCCAAGGAATTGGTGTTATTGGTATCGATGGATTCAAAAAACATAACAGCATATTTCCCTATGGGGGAGATTTAGGGCCCGAAATAAAAATTGCACTATCCAAGTTTGAAAGCACAAAGGGATCCATTCACTTTGAACAAGAGAAAGAGTTCCCAAAAGCGCTCTTGAAAAAGATTGTTACTCGCAAGATCGCGATGATCAATAGCTCATTCCCAAATTCCAAAGGAAAGGTGTTTGAGTTCTACAGCAACGGTTTTCTGAAGGCTCAGGGCTCACTGAAAGCTGGTCAACTTCACGGATACTGGGAGTGGTTCAGAAAAGATGGCACGATCATGCGCTCTGGTAATTTCAAGAGTGGTGAAACAGTTGGCGAATGGATCACATACGATTCCAGCGGCAAGGTCTATAAAGTAAGCCAGAAATAGCCTCGTTCGCCATTACTCAGGATCTGGATTAAGATAAGCCTCAAGTTATCGGGGTCGGTGTAATTCCGAACCGGCGGTTAAAGTCCGCGACCCGTTGGCATCCAGCTAACGGTGGACTCAGTGTAATTCTGAGACCGACGG
>JNSL01000019.1_pt1 | contig 35579 bp, 31 predicted proteins | sample 210691 | NCBI WGS metagenome assembly JNSL01 (sample SAMN02808685, study PRJNA238866) | freshwater metagenome | biome: fresh water; feature: freshwater reservoir; material: water; isolation source: water column of the freshwater reservoir Embalse de Amadorio in Spain | place: Spain: Valencia ...
ATAGCGCTCCCAGCCCGTTGTGTAGCGTCTAGAAAGCGATCTAGCGTCAAACCAGACACGATTAGCCATACTTAGAACTTAGTAGGTGAAATGCTCATATCGAAGAAAGGTGAGCACCAATGATGGCAGAAATAGAAAAAAACTGGGCTGCCTGCGTTGTTTACTACCAAGATTTTGACTCTCTCACCAATTTGCTTAATTCTTTAGAAAGTCAAACCCACAAACCAAATGAAGTGTTTATTGCAGATAACAATTCTAATAGATCTTTAACGCTAGATTCATTTTCTTTCCCAGTGAACATTTATAGATTAGATGAAAATAAAGGTTTTGCAGGTGGGGCAAATGTTGCAATTAGAAATGCAATTGACAAAAAATATTCAAATTTGATGCTTCTATCCCAGGATGTTTTATTATCTCCAGATTCAGCACAAAAAATGATTGAACTATTAACCATTATTGGTGGAATAGTTTTTCCTACGATGTGGGATCGAAACAAAAATATAATTTTTTCTAAAGGTGGAAAAGTTAATAAATTTCTTGGAAGTATAAAACTATCAGCAAATAATGTTCCTACAAAACCTGACTGGGCAGATGGTTCCTGTTTGGTTTTTGACAAAAAAACTTACGAATCAACTGGAGGTCTTTTTGAAAACTACTTCATGTATTTTGAAGACGTTGATTTTTGCCTAAAGGCAAAAAAACTAGGTTTTACTTTGAGTCATGTAGACACAAAAGTTTCACAAACCCCAAAAGGCCCAAACTCACGTCTGCGGAGCAGAAATAGCGTTCTGCTTGCTCGAAGGTCAAAATCTTGGCTACTCAAAATATCTGTCACTAAGCGCAACATACTTGGTGCATTTCTTAATCTTGCTAAATTTAGACTCACAGATAGCAGACAAAGACTAATTGGAATTAAAGAAGGCTGGAGTGTCCCAATTGAATAAGACAATAGGACAGGGCTCCTCAGCTAATTGGAAAGCACAGTTAGGAAGACAAATAGGAAGCGTTGATTTTTTTGTTCTACTTTTGGTAACAATACTCAATTTAAGAGTTAGATTTCCCCAAATTTGGATTGGAGATTTAAATAATTACGAATTAAAAAATATTGGAATTGCAACATTAATTCTTTCTTCCTGGTTGTTCGTTCTTTGGATTAACGGTTCACGTGAAACTAATATTCTTGGCTTTGGGGCTGACGAGTATAAAAGACTAATTAACGCAACACTTTTTAGCTTTACCTTCATTGCTTTTATTTCATATATTTTCAAATTAGAAATTTCAAGAGGATTTGTTTTGCTAATCTACCCAAGTGGACTTATTTCGCTTTTTATAGCTCGAAGAATTTTAAGAAAACGCCTACTAAAATCAAGAAATGAAGGGCGTTATGTTTCTAGAGTTTTGTTACTACATTCAGGAGAAGCAGATCCGGTTGAAAAAAGATTGCTTTTAGCCAAGCATGCTGGATTAAATATCGTGCACAAACTAAAAACTCAAGAGAGTCAAACATTTAATCACAAACAAATCGTTGCCGAAGCACTCAAAAATAATTGTGATCAAATAATGGTTGGCCAATCTGCACTCATTTCTGCGAGTGAACTGAGAAATCTTGGTTGGGCACTTGAAGAAACCAACATTGATTTAGTGGTAGCACCAGCTGTTACAGAAATTGCTGGGCCAAGACTAAAAGTAAGCAATGTTGAAGGACTTCCTTTGTTGCATCTAGATCAACCGGTATTTAGTGGATCTGCCAAAGCGGCTAAGCGGTTATTGGATTTATTTTTGTCCGTTGTAGGTCTAATTATAATTTCTCCATTCCTAATTGTTATTGCGCTTATCATAAAAAGTCACGACCGGGGCAAAGTTTTGTATTCACAAAAAAGAGTAGGCCAAAATAATAAAGAATTCAATGTTTATAAATTTAGAACGATGTATGAAGGCAGCCACGAAAAACGAGATGAAGTAATGGCGCAAACCAATAAAGACTTGCGACTTGCTAAAAGTCCAAATGATCCTCGCATTACAAAACCAGGTGCATTCTTAAGACGCTGGTCAATTGATGAAATTCCACAGATAATAAATGTATTTAAAGGAGAAATGAGTTTAGTTGGACCACGTCCACCGTTAGCTGTAGAAGTAAATATGTATGAAAAATCTGAAAGACGAAGATTACTGGTTAAACCTGGATTAACTGGTTTATGGCAAGTATCAGGAAGATCTGAATTGGATTGGGAAGATGCTGTAAGACTTGATCTCTATTATGTTGAAAACTGGTCATTAACTCTTGATATTTTGATTTTGATAAGAACTGCAGCTGCTGTTTGGCGTGGAGAAGGCGCTTACTAATTTAAAGATTTGATGAATTTCTTACAATCATCAAACGTGGGCAACAAATTTTGAACTTGTGCTTCTTTTAGAGAAATTGCTAATTTATCTTTTTCTGAAAGTTCCAAATTAATATCTGGCCACTTTATATTTAAATCTGAATCAAAAGGATTAATCCCCTTTTCTCTTTCTGGATTGTAATTTTCACTTACAAAATATGTAACAACAGTTTCATCTTCTAGTGCGACAAATGCGTGAGCTAGACCTTCTTCAATAAAAATGGCTTGTGGGGTAGTGGCACTTAATTCAACTTCAACAAATTGAGAAAATGTTGGAGAACCTACTCTAACATCAATTATGTAATCTACTATTGAACCTTTTTGACATTGAACATATTTCGCTTGGCTTGGAGGAACTAGCGCATAATGAATTCCTCTAATTGAACCCTTTTTGCTTACTGATGTATTTGATTGCTTAATATTAAATTCTCTACCGAAATACTTTTTTGCAATTTCTTCGCGAAAAGATTCGTAAAAAAAACCACGGCCATCTTCAAATTTATTTAATTCAATTATCCACGCACCATCAATTTTGAGAGGTGTTACTTTCATAGTTAAATCATATCCTTATTCGATCTTTTATCTCGAAACCAATCAGAAAGAATTTTGGAGTTTTTTTCCTCCATAACCCCACTTATGATTTCAATATTTGTGTTCTCGGAGTTAGAGTTCCTCGACACCAGAAATCCTGTTTTCGGTTCAAATGCGCCAAAAACAACGCGGCTAATTCTTGATTGCAAAATTGCTCCACTACACATTTGGCATGGCTCCAAAGTCACTATGAGGGTGCAATCATCAAGTCTCCAGTTGTTTAATTTTTGTCCAGCTATTCGAATTGCTTCGATCTCAGCATGTGCAGTTGGATCATTTTTTTCAACCCTGTTGTTAAAGGACTTCGCGATTACTTCCAAATTTTTGTCTAGGACTAATGCTCCCACTGGAACATCTGCTGAATTTGACATTTCTGTCAATTCTTTTAGAAGTTCACTCATCAAATCTGAGTACCGTTTAGCAGGTTTCATGTGGGCAATAACTCCAATGCTCAATTGTTGACGATAGCCTGAGACACATGGCAAGTAGAAATCAAGTTAAGAACTTTGAGCGGATCTATTCATTTATCGCAAGCCCCAGTTCTCTTCTAGTGCATTTCTTAGCCTGGCAAGTGATTGTTATTTCTATTTATCTTGCGTCACGAGAGCGCGAAAAATTTGAGCCTCTTTTGTCTAATGGTTTATACCTAGGAGTTGTGGCAATATCAACCCTTTTTCTTACTGCGCACTTATTCTTTATAAGAACTGATAAAAAATTTGATAAGCAAGATAAAATTTATTTAACTGTTTTTTCAGCCCCAATAGCCATTTTGTATTTATCGATGTTTATAAATCGTGATTTTATAAGTATGCAAAGTCTTACTTTATTGTTTATTCTATTTCTACCAATTACAATTTGGAAGACAATATTCAGCAAGAAAGATACAGACATATTTCTGAAAGTTGTTTTTAGCTTTGCAGTATTGAATTCAATATTTTCAATTCTACAAGTATTGAGCATTATTCCAGTTGCACAAATAAATAGTAGAGACTTGATAATTGGAGCAATAGATAGACCAACTGGATTACTTTTTAATGCTTTTGCGATGTCTTATGCGGCTATAATTTCTTTGTCTATTGGTTTAGTTCTCATGATGAAAAAATCGAAACAAAAAATATATGAAATGTCTATTGTTGTGAGTTCAATAATATCATTGGTTCTTTCAGGCACAAGAACTTCGATATGGCTAGGACTCTTAATTGCCATTTCGATAATTTCGATCAAGAAAATTAAAAATCTCAAGGACGTTAAGATTTACATTCCCTTGGTGCTGATTTTCTTAGGCGTTGGAGCGCCTTTTTTACTTTTGGTTTTAGGACACGTTACGGGAAATAATGAATGGGCAACTCTGAACGGAAGAACTCAAATGTGGAGTTGCGTTACAGAAAAAGCAGATAATTTCATTCCAATCGGAGTTGGATTAGATGAAGCCTTTCCACCTAAATTTTGTGCTGAGTCAGGTTGGTTTTCAAATTTAAGACATCCAGAAAACATGTTTTTGTTAGCTTTCGTGGAAAGCGGCCCAATTGGATTTGCAGCATATGTAGTTCTTTTTGTTTTTGCAGTTATTAAATCCTTTGCAGCACTTAATAAAAGAGTAATTTTACCACTGGCTATAACCTTGATTTTTCTTTTATCAAACTTGATTTACGTATCCCTTTTCCACTATCTACCGTTTTTGCCAGGCAGACCAGCCGATAGAGGATTGTTTAATTTTTATATATTTTATTTAATCTGGATCTGGGTTATGAAAGAATCTAAAAATCAATTAGAAAAAAAGGTTTAAATAAATAAAAGAAAATACTGATAAAAATAGTGTCAAGTAAAGTGGCAGCTTATTTAGTTTGGGAAAACTTTTGGTACTAATTGTTGTTAAAGTTACCTGAATTGAGATAGCAATTAATAAACCATACGCAGGGGCGTTTAATCCAATTACACTAATTAGACCAAAAGTAAAGAAAAATTGAATTAAAGCCGAAATCGGAGTTATCTTTCCCAAGGATTTGAATTTCTTATTCATGGTAAGAAGATGGGTGTTTTGAAGATATAGAACGTAAAGGGGGGTAAAACTGATTCCAATCACGATCGCCTTTGTTATTTCAGTTGAATTGTAATTATCTGGAACAAAAATTGGAACAAACAGTTTAGATAAAATGATTAGAACCACACATGTAAAAGTTATAAACAGCGACAAATTCTGACTAGTTTTATGAAGATAACTAAATCCATTTCTAGAACTTTTCTTGAATGATTCCAGCGAACTAGGCAACCAAGCGTTATTAATTGTGCTTAATAAAAGCATGGGAGCAGTCATGAATAAAGAAATTATTACAACTTGAGAAACTAATTCAGCACCAATTCCCAGGTAACTGGCTATTTTATCTCCGTATTGAAAAAGACTGATAGCAATGCCATGAAAAATTATGGGGTATCCAACAAGAACTAAATCCTTGGTGTCCTTTAGAAATACAAGTCCGAATTTAGGGAAAAGATTGGAAATATTTGTTATTAGTAATACTAGAACTGCAATTCCTGCATAAGTTCTGTAAATATCTACATTTAAAAAATATGGCAATATCGTGATTGCTATTAATGGAGTTGCAGTTGAAGCGATTGCTAAGAGTGCAAACTGCAGACTCTTAAACTCTGCCCTAAGAACGGATAACTTAATCTGAATTCCCGCTAAGGACAACGCTAAAACCATCCCTAAGAACAATATTTTTATCGATTTTGAAAAGTCAATGAATATGGTTACAAAATAAATAGTTGCAGCTAACCAAATCATGAGCGCTTGATAGCCGGCCGACAATTTCTTCAATTGAAGAGATCTATTTTCATCAAAGATTAATTCTCTTGACAAAACTGCAGGGATGCCAAGGGAAAAGCCAAAACTCAGAACAGTGCCAATTGAAATAAGTAACATGACTAAACCAAATTCAGATTGCGAAGTGCTCCTAGTTAAAACAGGGATAATTAGAAACGGAATTAGAGCTTGCAGGAGAGATCCAGTTATGTAAACATATGAATGTTTTAACGTTTTGTTCAATTTCTACCCTTAGTTAAATAAGCGAATTTTTCAATCACAGAACCGTCTTTTAGAATATCGGCTAGTCTCGAAACCATAAATGTAGAATTTATTTTTATGGATTTATTCCAACCTAAAGTTGACATTAACTCTATTGGCGAAAGTGATTCATTAAAGCCTAGTTCGGTCTTCCAAGTATTGTCTGGCTGAGTTAATACTTTTTCTCTCCAATAATCTTGTCCATAGTCACCATAAGTTCCAACTTCGTCAATTTTCTTTTTCCAACTTGCCGGACCACCAAACTCAACTTGCAGACCAAGTGACATTGCGTATAGCACAGAAGTTTGCATTGCATTTGTAACAATTTTTCCATGATTTTCAAGTTGGGATAGTTGGTTATTTAAAAAGTTATTGTCAAACCCTTCAATCCAAGGAGTTCCCACACCGTATGTGATCGGGCTATGCCCTAAAGACTTGTAAGTGTTTAAAATCTCGAAGTTTGAATAATCAGTCCAGTGCAAGCTAATTGTTATTTCACCATAGTTTTCTTTTAAATAACTTGCATATTCACTATGAAGATAATTTTTAGGCGCCCAAGGTTGCGCATGCAATGGATAAGCAATAATTTTTTTTGAATTAGAGACTGGATTTGCCTCAAGTTTATTTTGAAGTTTTAGGTTATAAAGCCAGGGTGAACCAATGACATATGCATTTTTCCCACCTCTAGAAACTAAGTCATTGAAGGCTCTTTTTGACCAAATGTATTTTTTTGATAATCGTTTGTGACCGGCGTAGTTGGAAAATCCATCACAGCCATTCCAGCCGTGTTGTAGGTAGCCATTTAGCCACACAGGTTCTGTGATTTCACAGTATTTAGAAAGTATTGAAAGATGACCGTAAAGCCGATTTTCACCTTGAGCACTTAACTGTAATAAAGACCTATTCACAAAGATTTACATCCTGAAAGTACTGGTTTTACTTCTGGATTAGTTTTTTCAGCTAGTTTCCACACTTCTACTTCACCTGCACTAAATTCTTTAGTAGCAATGTTGGAATAGTCATGGCTATGTGGTCGACGAAGATCAATCAATAACCACTGAACACCGTATTTACTTAGCTCTACGGCTGAGGTTTTGTCACTTTCCACTACGACTTTTTGATTTAAGGCTAGAAGCGGCTGATCCCAATAACTATTGTTTAAAGCCTCTGAAACTGGACATGTTGTATAAGCCCAACCTTCAATGAAAGTTCTTCTCTCAGCAAGTGCAGAAATAGTAAAGACTCTTGCGATACAAGTATTTTTCTCTTCAAGCCCTACACAATGTCGATTCGTCGCAATTACATCATCAATTGATGAATTTTCTTTCAAGTATTTAGTAGCAGCATCAGTTCCAAGTGTTATTGACCAAGGGTGTTCATAATTACTCACAGGATATGGATATTGATCTTTGTATTCAAGAGATGAGAAAAATCCTACAAAAAGAAGCGAAATTGACGCAGCTAAAAACGATTTGCGTAGGTCGTAATTCCACATGCTATTGGCTAACAAAAATGAAGTAACAGCAATAAATATTACAGAAACTACCCAAAGAGCTCCAAAGTTAAGCGCACTTGGTTCAAACCAATTTCGCAGTAAAAGTATTAAAGATTTTTGAACAACTAATCCCATAACAATAAATGTAATTAAATGAATAGTAGAAAAAGTCTCCAAAACCTTAGGTAAAGTCGCCGCCAAAGCAATGGCAATTAGTGGGCCTACTGGATAGTAAATAAACCACTGAGAATTTCCCCACGCTTCAAAAATAAATAGACCTATCGTTCCGATCATGATTGCTACAAAAATTGGAATTAGATAAGTAGGTTTTGTAGATAAATTGAGCATCAGAAATATAATCGGAGTCAAACAACTAACCACTAGCAAAATCGTTACGATTGTTAAATTTCTAGAATTTATGGGCTCGCCCATATATTCGATTATTGTTTTCACCGTGGTTAAAGGTGAAATCCACAATGACATTCCTGTGGACTTAGTTGGCCCGAATGAGAAAATTATAGGGAATATTAATCCAAATCCCAATAAGGGTCCAATTGAAAGTTTTAGCCCAGATTGAAAGTTTCTTTGATAAATAAAAATAAGGGATGTTAATCCGATAATGCCCAATAACAATAATCCTGTTGGGCCTTTACTCAATGTTGTGGCCATAACAAGAATAGTTAATATGAAAAGCTGTGAATTCTTAAAATTCTTATTCTCAATAACTTCATATAGAACTCTTAAGGCAGCGACTAGAAAAACACAAGCTGCTAATTGCGAAATTGAACCAGTTCTAATGAGTGGAACTCTTAGTCCATCGGAAATTTCAAAAGACGGATAAATGGTAAGAACTCCAAAAAGAGCAGCAACAACACCTGATAAATTACTTTTGCCCACGAATTTGCCAGTGAAAAACAGTAATGCAAGTAGTAGGAATGATAATAAAATAAATTCAAGTCGATACATTGCGATAGCAAGTGGAATTAAGCCACCTGCACTTAAGAACGATCCAAGTGAAAAGGCACCCCAATGATATTGCAAAGCAACACCAGATCCAGCAATGTAGGGATAAATAGCGGGGCCATGATTTCCGATTTCGGCGGCAATTGACATGTGATGATAAATGTCCGGAGATATAGAATATTTATCAAAATTATTAATTGGAACTACATTTGCTTGTCTTCCTATCCAGAGACCATATGGAATTAAAATAAAGGAAACAAGAGCAGGAATTTTAAAATTGTGTTTTAAAAATCTAATAGAAAGTTTTGAAAGATTAAAACCAAGAAAAATAAATCCAATAATAATGAAAACAATGTATGTATACCTAGCAATTCCAAATAAGCCTAAAATTGGGTGAACCAATAAGGCAATACTTGAAGCAAGCGTGACTCCAATAACCACAGACTCAAGGAAATTTGCTGCTTTGAATTTGAAGTATTTTAGTAAAAAAGTGCCAGGAAAAATCAAGGAAAAAATAACAATTAAAATAGATAACACCAAGAATCTAATTCCGATGTTCGCTACTAAGAAAATACTAAAAATAGGGATCATGCACGCAAATGCTAAAAATCCCAGATTGAGCAGTCTTTTGAGCAAAATCACCTCAATAGCCCTTCGGTTAGACCGTATTGTGCTTTAACTTATCTCCTAGTATGGGTTAGGTGAACGTACCTTTCTATCGTCACTCGCTGACACCTGACAACTCTAAGTACGTTGCCGAGGTCTTAAAGACTCCATTCTTAACTTCTGGCCCAATTGGCAAAGAAGTTGAAGCCCAACTATGCGGATACTTCAATGTTTCTCACGCAAAACTTGTCAACAGTTGGACTAATGGAGCTGTTGCCACATTGCTCGCCATGGACATTGGTCCTGGTGATGAAGTAATAGTTCCTGCAATGACATTTATTGCTACAGCAAATGTTGTTGAACTAGTGGGTGCAAAACCTGTTTTTATTGATTGTGATCCAGATACTTTGTTAATCACCCCTGAATTAATCAAGGATGCTATAACCGAGAAAACAAAAGCAATAATTCCAGTTCATATGTATGGGCAAATGTGCGATATCAAAGCAATAAAAGAAATTATTCCATCAGGTCAAAAAATTGCAATTATTGAAGACTGCGCCCATTCCTTTGAAGCAAAATTCAATGGAAAACGACCAGGAAAGTATTCAGATGCTGCCATTTTCTCTTTTTATGCAACTAAGAATGTAACTTGTGGTGAAGGTGGCGCAATCATCACAAACGATCCAAATTTATATGACAGGATTACGCAATCAATTTTGCATGGAATGTCTGCTGGTGCCGCAGATCGATTTAAAGCAGGACAGTACAAACATTGGGGAATGGATCATTTAGGGACAAAAGCAAATCTTCCAGACTTATTAGCTTGCCTACTTCCTGATCAAATAAGTTCAGTCGACCTAAGGTTAAAAATAAGGGAAGAAATTGCGCAAAAGTATGAGTCGTCGCTGAGGAGTAGTAAAATTAAATTTCCTAAAGTTTTGAGCGGAATCGTTCACTCTAGACACCTTTTCCCAATTCATGTGGGACATTCCACACGAGATAAAGCACTTCAGACTCTTGGAGAATCTAATATTGGGGCAACAGTTAACTATCGTTCAATCCACACATTAAATTTCTATTCAAGCAAATACAATTTAGCCAAAAACGATTTCCCAGTAAGCCAGTATTGGGGTGACGGGACTTTATGCATACCATTATTCCCAGGAATTAAAACGGAAGAACAAGACTATGTAATAGAAGTCTTAGTTAATAAAATAGGCAAAATGATTGGCGATAATCAATAATGGCAAACATAATGGTTACGGGCGGTGGCGGCTACATTGGGACGCAACTGGTATCAGATTTGGTTAAATTAGGCCACCGAGTTACTGTCGTTGACAGATTTTTCTTTGGTAAGGAAACGCTTAGCCAAATCAGTGACTCCAATCTTGTCAACATTTTGCAAAAAGATATTAGAGACCTGGAAAAAGAAGATTTAAAAGGTCACGACGTAGTATGCGATCTAGCATGCTTGTCTAATGATCCCGCAGGAGAAATTGATCCACAACTTACATATCAAATAAATAGAGATGGCCGAATCCATGTAGCAAATACTGCCAAGCAATCTGGAGTTGGTCGATACATTATTTCTTCATCATGTTCAGTTTACGGCCAGGGAGAAGAACCACATTTATCTGAGGTTTCAAAAACAAATCCGATTAGTGTTTATGCAAAATCAACTTTAGAAGCAGAGCAAGAGAATCTTTCTCTCGCAGATGCTGACTTCTCCGTGACTTCACTAAGAAATGCCACGGTTTTCGGACTTTCAAAAAGAATGCGTTTTGATCTAGTTGTTAATTTAATGACCCTCACGGCTTTTCAAAAAGGAAAAATAATAGTGATGGGCGGGGGAAAACAGTGGAGGCCACTTGTTCACCTTTCAGATGTTTCAAGGGCATTTATTTCAGTTATCGACCAAAAAGTTGAAACAATAAATCAACAAGTGTTTAACATCGGTTTAGATAATTTTCAAATTATTAATTTAGCGCATTTAGTTAGAGAGGAATTATTAATACCTGTGGAAATAGATATCGCACCCGACGATGCTGACAGAAGAGATTACAATGTTTTATTTACGAAAGCACGTACTGATTTAGGTTTTGAAGCTAAAATCGGAGTGCCGGAAGGAATAAGAGAAATTTATCTTGCGTTAAAGAGTGGACGTGTGGACACCGGAACAAAAACGGTGACAGTTCAGTGGTATAGAAATATTCTTGAGGCAAAGAAACTTCTAGATTCTGTTATTTTGGAAGGTAGAGTTATCTAACAAAATATGACACACTTATCTGTCGTTATTCCTGTATTAAATGAAGAAAGTTTAATTGATGAATTGATTCATAGAGTCACAAGAAATGTTCAAAAAATTACCGAAAATTTTGAAATCATAATTGTAGACGACGGAAGTAAGGATGATACTTGGAAGAGAATGCAACAAAATATTGAAAAGGACTCTAGGATTTATGGAATAAGGTTCTCTAAAAATTTTGGCCACCACTATGCAATTACTGCAGGCATCCACGATTCGAAGGGAGATTGGGTGGTGGTGATGGATGGAGACCTACAGGATAGACCTGAGGTAATTCCAGAATTATACCAAGAAGCGATAAAAGGTTTTGATACGGTTTTCGTCTCAAGAAAAAATAGGCCGGAAAGTTTGATGTACCGTATAACTCAAAAAATTTTTTATTTAATTTTAAACTCACTATCTGGATTGAAGTTTGATTCTACTCAAGCAAATTTTTCAATTATCAACAAAAAAGTTGTGGATGCATTCCGGGGATTTCCTGAAAATTCAAGATTTTATTCAAGCACAATTAAATGGCTTGGGTTCGACAATGGAGTCATATATGCCGAGCATGGTAAACGATTTTCAGGTAAACCATCATATACATTTAAGTCCCGTATCGATTTAGCGATTGATATAATTGTAAATTTTTCCGATAGGCCTCTGAAAATCTCATTCTACTTAGGAAGTTTATTGACATTAGGTTCAATAATTCTATCTGTAAAAACGATTATTCAATCTTTGATTCAAAATTATGCATTTAGTAGCTCTTACTTATTGATAATTTTTACTCTTTTCTACATTGGAATTACTTTCATATTTTTTGGAATAATTGGTTTGTATATGGGCAAAATATATAACGAAACAAAAAGAAGACCACTTTACGTTATTAAGGAAATATACAAAAAAACTACAATTTAGGTAGGGATTTTTGCTAAATATTTGTGAAGGAAAGCTTGATTAATGTTCAATGGAAAATTCGACAATGACGAAAAACGATACTTTAAAATTAGAAATAGTCTTTTAGTAACAGATCGGATAGAGGTTATATCAAAATTTATTAAACCAAAGACCATACACGAGGAGATATTTGAAATAGGAAGTGGTACCGGTAATTTAATTCTCGAACTTGCTATAAAATATCCAAACAAAAATTTTGTGGGGATGGATCCGCTTAAAAATTATGTTAAACATTGTATTCAAGAATCTAAAAACAGAAAAATCTACAACGTTGCTTTCATAAATGATAGAGTTGAGAACTTAGATAAATATAATCAGCTGAACCAAAAAATATCTACTATCCTCACTGTTGACACGCTACATCACATCGAAGATCTAAACATTGCATTGACGCGAATTTCGCCAATTTCAAAGCGAAAAACTCTCTGGGTAATTATAGAACCAAATGTTCATAACCTTTATATCCGTTTGTATCATTACCTAAAAAGCGGTGAAAAAAATTTTCATCAAGAGGAATTTATAAAAAAAGCTTCCAAAAATAATTGGACTTTGGTAACAAAAAAATATTTTTATTTAATACCAATCAAATTCCGCAAATTTAGAATCTTAGAAATAATTGAAAAAAAGTTCAAGGTACCTAGATTTATGGCAGGTTCAGTGCTAATCGTTCTCGAGCGGAATTAGATTTGAAAAAACAAATCCGAGTAGTAATTTTGATAGAACATCTAGAAAGAGAAATAAGGACTGCCCTTGAACTCAAGAAAAAGTTTATAGAAGAGGGTTTAGAAGCGTCAATAGGTAATATTTACATAGATGCAAAATTTCTTTTTAATGGAAAAGAACCTGATATTGTATGCCTACCATTTTTGTATTCGGAAAAAGATAAAATAATTGAAATGTATCTAAGAAAATGGCCTAACAGCATTTTCGTTAATTTAGCATACGAGCAAATTTTATATCCTTTAAACAGTATTTTTAAAGTACCAGCTTACTCTAAAAATTCGGATAGAATATACACAATATCGTGGAGCAAAGAATTTACTTCAAAACTACTCAAAAATGAGGTAAACATAAAAAGAATAATAAAATCAGGTCACCCTTATTTTAAAGAAGAAATTGAGTCAAAACAATCGCCAAAATATATACTTGAATACGAAAATATAATTTTTTTTGAGAATTATGCATGGATATTTAAGTCAAAGAGATATTTGAAAAAAATAAGTAAGTACGCACATATCGAAGAATCGATCCTATTTAATATGAAGGATGAATTAATATCGAACTTGAAAAAAACTTTTGAACACTTAAGAATTATTCAAAACTCGAATAAGGAAATTAAGATTTATTTTAAATTGCGGCCAAATTCAAATTGGACGTCTTGGATTCTTTTCTTATTGAAAAACACCATAAATCCTAAAGGAATAAAATTTGTAAAGAGAATTGGCAATATTGACATTTCTAGTTCGAACACATTTATTTTATCTAATTACTCTACGGTGTTGATTAATTTCAAATTGAAAAAATATGGGGTTGGGACATTATTCAAACCAAGTATACCAATTTTACAATATGAATGGTTGAACTATATAGCGGAAATGAAAAAGTTTCTAAACACAAATCCAAGCAACCATGATATACAAATGAGTATAATTCTAGAAAAAATGTTCTTAAAATGGTTTAAGAATAATTTTTACCAAAACGAAATTGATTTTGCTTCCTTTGTGAATGCGAAACTATCAAAAGCAATTAACACACAAAATTTTGTAGATCCAAAATTTTATTATAGCGAAATTCCAATTAATCTTGGGAAAAATCAAAAAAATAATGTAATTTATATATTATCTGCGATTCTATACTTGAAGAAAAATAAGATCAGTTACAGGCTAAAAACTCATCAAAGTGATATTAAGAGTTATTTAAACTTGTAGTTCTTTTCGCAATTAATTTTCGAAAAAAATATCCCAGGACGAAGCTTGAAATAAGTGAAAGATTAATAATTAATGATCTTAAATTCCATTGATAATGATTTATAAGAAAAGTAAAAAAATCAGATCTTGAGCTTTGATTTTGGAATATATTTGATATAGATTTAGAGTCACTCATCTCGGCAGTTAATACACCTCCATAAAACTCCCTTTCTAACCGATACTTTAAATTTAGTTTGTCTTCCATCAAATTCTGGTAAACGAAAAGCTCATCACTATAAAAACATCCGTTGAAATACGGAGAATTAGTATAACGGGAAATCAATTCTCGCTCTTCACCCAAAGATAGCCTCGTACCTTTAAGTCCAAAGTCTGGATCGAAAATACCAATGTAATCAAAAACACTTTTTTTCACACCGAAACTAGCACCAGTAATTTGAATTTGTCTCTTGAGTATCCCTGATTCCGTTCCGTTTATTCTTTCTTCCCAATTGATGTTGTACCAAAATGGCAAATTCAATTCATTCTTATTTATAGAATAAATCGATACAGAAATAAAATCAAAATTACCTTTCAAATCAAGTTCTACCAAATTGCAAATCCAATTGTCAGGCAAAATAACCTCATCGTCAAAAAACCAAATCCAATCTGCATTACTAAAACTTATGGCAGCATTTCTTGCATTTGACAATCCAACAAATGGCTCATACAGGTATGAGATGTTTACATTACTGAACCTGAAGATTAATTCATTTATAGTTGTGGCCGTATGATCCTTAGAACCGTTGTCAACGACGACAATTTCAAATTCTGCCGTCCTCAGCTGACTAATAATTTGGCGTGACAGTTGTTCAACTAGGCTTTTAACATAATTAGCTCTATTTAATGTACATATTGCAAATGTGACTATTTTTCTTGATCCCATAACCAACAATGTATCATTTATGGTTAAATAGACTTATGATTGAATTAATTTATCCTCAATTAAAAAGCCGACTATGGTTTAATGCTGACTTAACTGAAAGTCCTCCCTTAATTAATAAATGGATTAACATATTTGACCGTCTTGGATTAGTTAAAAAAAAGAACAATTTGAAAATTTCGAATTATAATCAAGTTTTAAAGTATTCGAATATATTTGAAGTCATAGTCAGCGCTCACATAGTTATAAACAGATTAATATCAGGAACACAATTAGGAAAAATAAATTTCTTTATTAAGTCTTTTGGGATCACACTTGGATATCTAGTTTTGATTTTTGCTGCCACAAACAGCAGTGACATTTCATTTATCATCAGTACGTTGTTAATAATTCCATTATGGAGTTTAATGGAAAACATAACAATACGAATTTCACTAGCAATAGTAAACAGCAAAGGCATATTAGAAAAAATAAATATTAAATTCTCTAATTTTGTCGGAGGGATTTGCCTCGCGTCAATTTTTGAGTTTTCAACTGTTTTCTTATTATTAATTTTAATTTCTTGTTATATCGATTTTAATTTAACTATTAATTTTTTACCAAAAATCATATTTTTAGGGATTGGATTAACATTTGTTTTCATAATATTTGCATCCGCAGTTTCGATAATGTTTCATAAAATACGAGATCAGAAATTTATTTTACCAATTCTAATGAAGATTCTATTAGTATTTACACCATTTCTGCCGTTAATAAAAAATAATAACGATATAATTTCGATTTTGATTACACTCAATCCGACAACTTATTTATTTCAAATAATTGAAATAAATAATTTGTATTATGAGATTAACAGAACTGTTTCCTTTATGTCTTTTGTGATCTTCATCCTCTTGAATGTATTAATAATATATATAAAAAGAGTAAATATAAGAAATCCAGAGAACACTCTTGGGAGCATAATTGTTAAGAGAAGCTAAAGTGGTTGTTGGATTGCCGGTGTATAGAATCACCGAATATTCGATGAACAGAATAATCCAAAATTTGAATCAGAATTACCCAAATATTTTCTTTGTAATAAGTATAGAACGAGAAGATGATAATAAAATAAAAAATGAATTTTTTGAAAAGTTGACTCAAAACAAGCTCTGGATCGAAGGACGAATCTCTGTATCGTTCAACTTAAAAAGAATTGGATTAATTGCAAATTGGAATTTAGTTAAAAGAATATCATTTCAAGATCATCCAGATCTTTCTTATTTCTGTTGGTTTTCTGATCATGATGAATTTGGTGAAAAATTCGTTGAGGAAGGCGTCGAAATAATGAATTCAAATTTAGAATACGTATCCTGTTTTCCAAATTATGAATTAGGGGAACGGCTATTGAGACTGAAATTAGTAAAAGGCAGGAACATGAGAAGGGGTTTTGCAAAGTCTTTTTCTCCGGGAGTCACAATTTATGGCTTACATCGCGGAGAAACAGTGCGAGATTTATTTTTGAGACACACATTTCTTCCCGATAGAATTTTTATGTTCGAACTTGAATTACGGGGAGCAATTATAGAGTATTTCACTAACGCAAAAAATTATAAAAGAATAATCCTCAAAAATTCGAAATTTTCACTTGATCGCCAAAGAAGTAATTTATTTGGCAAAGAACAAGTCCCAACTATAAAATGGCAAAATCAACATTACGAATGGTTATTGAAGGAGTTAAATTCAACAAAAATTAGAGTACAAGACAAAGACTATGCAGAATTATATATTAGACAAGAAACTTTAATGAAAAATATTAATTTTTATCAAAGAATCAAATTCAAAGATACAAAAATTTTTTACAGGTCTTTAATGGAATATTTGTATGGGAGAAGTCAATTTGAAGTTCTGTGGAGCGACTCAAGTGACGTCAATGCAATGCTAAAGAATAAATTGAACATTTTAAACATCAGATCTTTTGAACACCTACCCTACCTTGGAGATATTACTAAGAAATTTCAAAATAGTGTCGTAATTCTTGAAAAAAATAGGGAAAACCTTAATGACTTTGAGATTACATTTATAAAGAAAATGCAAATAAAAATGCTTATCATTAATAAAAGTTCCTATGGGTTGATTGGGATTTTAAATCGGCTACTGTCAGAGTTATTGAGTATAATATTTTTACTTAAAGTGAAAAACCAGAATTGGCCATACGTCAAAAGAAATTTTACTCGAAGCTCATTGGTAGTAAAATTCATTGCTATCATTATTTTCATACCTTGTTTAATTCCATTTATTAAGAATTTATCAATAAAAATTGTAAGAAATATTATTTCATTAACATGGCCTAAAGAACATGTAATTTTCGATAACATTGAAATCGATTCCGTTATAGTAACGCCTGGAAATATGCGAGATACAAAAGAGATTATGAGTATTGTTTTCGCAAAAAGAAAAAGAATTAATAATGCTATAGTCATTCTAAGCTGGGATAATACGAACAGTAAAGGCACATTCACTTGCTTGCCTGATATATTTTTCTGTTGGAACAAATATCAAAGAAGAGATCTTATAGACTTGCACAAAGTAACTGAGGATAAAATCAATATTTCGGGGCCACTTTATTTGGAAAAGTGGACACATTTTGATGAACGAATACTTCCATTAAAAAATGAAGTAGTTAATAGAAATTACATATTGTTCCTAGGTTCGAGTTTAAATATTTTTTCAGATGAAATCAAGGTGATTAAACAAATAAAGAAAATGTTATTACTTTCTAATCCAAATAGACGACTACAATTATACTATAGACCCCATCCTGCATCCTTAGTTTATGCGGAAAGTATTAAGGAAGAACTTGATGCACTTGGCGTTTTTCAATCTGAATTTTCATATTCATTGATATCAAACTTAGTTCCGTCTCGAGAATATCATGAACTGATACTAAATGCTAAAATCATAACCGGGTTGAACACTAGTGCATTTATTGATTGCGTACTATTAGGAAGGAAAGTATTTCCTTTAATTTTTCCAGGGGCATTGCAATATTCAGTATCACACTTCTCGAGTGCCGTTGAGAATCGTATATTTTGTCCTGTCAATTTAGATTTTTTTAAGGACGCAAATATACAGGATTTTAATGATCAAATTACAGAAAAAGATGATCTAGAAGCGTACCTACCCAATATTGGTTTTGCATCTAAGATGATTTATACAAGTTTCCGCCAAAGGGGAAAAGATGATTTCTAAAATGGGCGGGGGACTCCCCGAATCTTACCTTGAAATAAGAAGTTACACACAAAAGTTTAGATCAAAACAAACAAAAATTAGCAACTACTGGACGGAAGAGGTGAAATCGATGGATTATTTATTCAATGCAACTCCAGAAATTGTGTCAAGACTACGAGATCATTGTCATTGGATATCTGGAGTAAGAAGTTATGATTATAAAGATCATCATAAACATGATCAACAAAGATTCTTGACAAAGTTTGAACAACTTAAAAAAATATCTAATACGTTGAATCCCATATATGAACCGAAAAAAATGGGAGGATTTGGATTTGAAATTCTGGGATCATTGGTGAACATCGACTCACTTAAATTTTATGAATCAATGATCGCATTAGAAAAAGCTAAGATTTTAAAACATTTACAAAATCTTGAAAGACCTGTCATTGTTGAAATAGGAGCCGGATGGGGCGGATTTGCAACTGCTATGAAGACGATTTTGCCTAATTGTCAATACATCATCGTAGATTTGCCGGAAACTTTAATTTTTAGCGGTACTTACTTAGGAGAGTTGTTTCCAAATAATTCAAGAACATATATAGAAAATTTGACCATAAATCCTACACAAGATTTAGTTTTCTGCGACCACACGGTAAAGGAACTACTCAAAATTGATAAAGTTGATTTGGTGATAAACATGGTAAGTTTTCAAGAAATGACTTCAGAGCAAATTCGAAATTACGCTTTATGGGCACAGTCTTTAAATACTGATTTTTTTTACAGTCACAATCGGGAGAAGAGTAAACACAATAACGAATTGGATTCGGTTTCAAAAAATTTGTCTATACTTGGTATGTATAAGAAAATTCAAGTTTTACCTGTTGATTACACAGTTATTGACGGATCAACATACAACAAAGAAAATCATGATTTAAATTCAGAGAAGAAAGGGAAATTAGATCAAAACAAAAAATTTGCTTCAGTAAGTTTTGGAATTAAAAAAACTGTAACTAAAATCGCACGACTGTTATTTTATTCAATAAAAATAGTGTTTGGAATCTTCGGTCTAAATATTAAAGTAACCAGATCATCACGAGTGAAAACTTCAAAATCTTCTTATCAGCATCTCGTATATTTCATCAATGAAGGTGTATTGAAGTGAATTTCGATTTATCTTATCAAACTCAAAAGATAAACAAGCTGCTCTTCGTCTATACGGGATGACTGATCAATCACGATGCAGCCAGGCGAAATAAACTTTTTGATTCCTCCAATAAATCTATATTGCTTCATAAAAAAGAAATAAGCATATTTTAAAGCTTTTTCTACGCTATAACTTTCCGGTAATTTGAGTTCATCGAAATTTTCTAGTAAATTTAGATATTCACTTTTATTTTTAGGATCCCAAGTCAAACCTTTATTCTTGATCCAAGCCTCACCGGCAACGATTATTTTCTTTTCTAAAGGCGCTAACTCCACCCCCATTTTAGTTCCATAAATCAAAATCACGTTTGCTTTTGAACAAACAAAATAGGTATCTATTTTATTTGATGACGATAAGATTTTTACATTTCTGGGCAATTTGGGGTAAATTGAATTTAAAATTTCGTGTGTTTTTTCTTTCGATGGATATACACTTGTTATTTCTGCTGGGTGCACTCTAATAATTAAAGCTTTATTGGGGCGTATCGCAAACCAATCAATAGTAGTTTTTAGCCAATCGTGCATATCTAAAAATATGTTTTGGTCATAATGAATCTGGGCGTCCCAACCAACATTAGTTAAAAGTGCAGCAATATTATTTTTAGAATAAAGTTTACAGAATTCCTCTATCTCAATTTCTTCTTCATAATTACTTTTGTGGCTGAATGATATCCAATCTTGATTCCCAATCCTCCTTGAAAGAAGGTATTCTTTCGTAATTACTTCTTTTTCTGTATTCCATTCCATAGTCTCCCAAAGATCATTTCTCGTTTTTAGAAGAGTTCTATGGTACGTATCGTTTAAACTAAATATAAAAGTGTTCTTTCTGTACCCTAAATTCCAAACTACGACTTTAATTTTCATTTTTCTACAGATTTCAGCAACAACACCGTGCGGAACATATAAACCGTGTATGGTGAAAACGACATCGGGGCGGGAAACCTCAATTATTTTTTCGAAAGCAATTTTTGTTATAAAACTCGAAATTAAGAAGTTCCTGAGAACTTCCTTTTCATAGGAATTGTCTTGGATTTGTGATTTAGCAAGAAACCTAAGCGTTGCTGCTTTTGCATGCTCACCGAGATTAATACTGCCGTGTGTGAAACTACACATACCTAATATATCCAAATCTTTTATGGCGCTTGTAAAACTATCAATTTCAAATTTATCAACATATTTAGACAGGTAGAGTATATTATTTTTTCCGGCAAGATTTATCTTTCCACTTAAAGTACATCCTTTGCAAAAATTATCCGAACTATTATTAACTGGAACTTTCAAATCAACCTTATTTAGGTAATTGCATTCAAAACATAGTGGGAGAATCCTGTCACATAGTAAAAATTCGGTTTGATGCCCATAACTTTTGTATAGATCAGACAGAAATGATTCAAAACCTACAATTGTTGCATTCCCACCAATAAAAGAGGCAAATAAAATTTTTTTACCAAAATATGAGGATGGTGAGCTATGTTCAATTTTGTAAGACTTTGAATAAATAATAATTGAGAAAAATAATCTCCTCAATGCTCTAAAATTTGGCGACTTGACTAGTAAAGTATTAATTTTTTTCACTAAATTTACTTTGAGGTGTTTTGAATTAATTGGAAATGTGATTGTAACTCCTCTCAATTATTATTTAACTATACAAAAAAATTTTATGTGCGCCCGAAGGGATTTGAACCCCTAACCTTCTGATCCGTAGTCAGATGCTCTATCCGTTGAGCTACGAGCGCTAATTCACTGAAATTAATCTATTGGTTAGTGCGGAGGCGGAGGGATTTGAACCCTCGTGGAGGTTTTCACCCCCTCCCACTTAGCAGGCGGGTGCCATGGACCGGGCTAGGCGACGCCTCCTGAGAAACGCAATTTCCATTGAATCAAAATCTTAGTGTTTTGTTGAAATCTCTGCTTTGGCGGAGGGCGTGGGATTTGAACCCACGAGGAGCGTGAACCCCTTCCGGTTTTCAAGACCGGTGCCATCGGCCACTAGGCGAGCCCTCCAAAATGTAACTTTACATGTGTCAAATAAACAAACACAACTAGGCTTGAAGTAATTAAATATTATGCTCAAATTATTAATTGCGAATTATTGTTTTTGCAAAATCGATTATTTGTTTGGCTGCAGAATCTACATTTTCAATACTTAAATTACGTTGAAAATATTCAAACGCTGATTTTGATAAGGACTTACAGTCACTTTTCAATATGACATCAGCCATAAATCTTGAATCAAAAGAATCAAAAATTAATCCAAAGTCTTTACATCGATTTACAGACTCATTGTCTGGATTTTGTATAATTATTGGAACCGCACCATAACTTGCCGCCTCTCCCACCACGAGACCAAATCCCTCTCGTCTAGAAAGATGAATCAAGAATTGGGCACTCAAATAAAGTTGAGTTAGTTCCTCTTCGTTTAAATTATTTATAAATTTAATATTGCTGGATATATTTAGCTTTTCAGCCAAAATAAGTAAATTTTCAAACTCTACTCCATATCCAACAAGTGTTAAAAAAGAATTCTTTTTAATTCGCAAAATATCAGAAAATAAAATCAATGCTAAATTTACATTTTTCTCTTTGGAGAACCTACTAATTACAAGATAGTTTTCACTATATTTTTCAGAAATTAGCGATTCAAAGCTCAATTCAGGCATTTTGTGAACATATTGACCAGAAATTTTTATCACTCTCTTGTCTGGGTAAAATCTTATAAAGTAGTTATGTACAGAATTAGAAGCTGTAATTATATTTTGCGAAAGCATAATTCCAATTGATTGGAAAAAATACCCAACCAAGCCGTTTACAAACCCAACTTCAATTCTCCAATTTTTAAAAGTCCAGATTTCTATCCATTCATTAATAATTTGAAATTTTTTAAAATATGAAACTATTTTCACGGCAATGATTGGTATTAGCGGGGTTTGGTGAACATAAACGATATCCCCATTTCTGCTATTTTTGAACAGCCACTGAGATACAAATAGTGTGAAATGTAAGATGCTAAAAATAGATCGATTATTCGATTTGGAATCGAAACTAAATTTATTTTTAAAACTCTTATAAGAAAGTTTTCCGTAATTTGCACTCTGATTCAAGTTATTTAGATACACAACTTCTATATTTAAAACATTAACGGCTAACGAAAGGTGATGTAGCCATTTTTCTACGCCACCCATTTTTGAGGGAAATGCAGCATCTGCCACAATAACAATTCTATTTATCACAGATTAATCATAGAGAAGTGCGCAAAACATACAAGTAGAGTTCAAAAACCGTGCTTAATTTCTTGTATTGTAAAGTATAGTTGTGGTGGAGATTTTAAAAGGAGTGAAAATTGGGACATTTTAAAATAACTAATTTGACTCTAAATCAAAGTTCTAAAGGTTTCATTATCGCAGAGATAGGCCACAACCACCAGGGTAATTTGCAAACTTGCATAGAAATGTTTAAAAGCGCAAAGTTAAATGGCGCCGATGCCGTTAAATTGCAAAAAAGAGATAACAAAAAGCTCTTCAGTACAGAAACTTACAACTCTGTTTATAATTCTGAAAATGCTTTTGGAAAAACTTATGGACAACACAGAGAATTTCTGGAATTTGGAATTACAGAATATAAAGAACTAATAAAAGTGGCACAAGACATAGGAATAATTTTTTTTGCTACAGCATTTGATATAAATAGTGCTGATTTTCTTATGGAATTAGATATGCCAGCGATAAAAATTGCTTCTGGCGATCTACGCTCAGTCCAACTATTAGAATACTGCGCTAAATTTCAAAAACCTATGATTTTAAGTACCGGAGCTGCAGAAATCGAAGACGTCAATCGAGCCGTTGAAGTAGTTAAACGATTTAACCAAAATTTTGCAATACTACAATGCACAGCTGAGTATCCAGCTAATTATGCACACCTCGATCTAAAAGTAATCAATGACTATATGTTGAGATTTCCAGATAATTTAATTGGATATTCAGGTCATGATAACGGAATATCAATGCCCCTCGCCGCATACGCACTTGGAGCAAGAATTATAGAGAAACACTTTACTTTGGATAGAACGATGAAAGGTACAGATCATGCCTTTTCATTAGAACCTACCGGACTTCGGAAACTTAGACGAGATTTAGATCGACTCCATGAAGCTCTGGGAGATGGAGTAAAAAAGATTTACAGTGAAGAACTAGGACCACTAACCAAGATGAGCAAAAAAATTGTAGCCAAGACAAACATTCCGGTAAATAAAATCATAGAAGAATCAGACTTAGATTTTAAAATATCGGGGACGGGATATTGGCCATTTCAAATAGAAGAAGTTGTAGGAAAGAAAGCAAAAATTGAAATTAGCCTAGATGCCATTATAACAAAAGATAATATTTACTAAAAATAATGTGTGAACATAACATTTTAGTTATCGGGGCTGAAGGCAATTTAGGACCGATTTGGTTGAAAGAACTTGCTTTAAGGAACCCAAATAATTTAATTTTTGGCTCAAAAATTTTGGCAGCAGAAGACGATAGCCAAAGATTGTCTAATGTTAGGAATATAGTTCTTGACGTCACAAATTTTTCAGAAAAAGAACTTCGAGGTCTAATTGTTGATAATTCAATATGCAGAATTGTATATAATGCAGGTATAGATACCCCACCAAATTCGAAGAAAATTTCAAATTTCTATAACTCAACTATTGACGAATTTAGGAAAACGCTTGAAGTCAATTTAACTGGGGCATGGAATATCTTAAAAACAATTGGACCAGATTTAGAAACACGTAAACATGGTTCAATAGTCTTAATCGGATCATTGTATGCAAATCGATCACCAGATCAAAGAAATTATGACCATATAAGTTCTGAAATAGCATTCAATAAACCTGCAGCATATGGTGCATCAAAAGCAGGACTTGTTCATCTTGGAAAATACCTTTCAACTCTTTGGGGAGGTTCTGGGATAAGGGTAAATACACTTTCACCTGGTGGGATTTTAGGTAGTCAAGATAAAGAATTTTTGAATAAATTTATAAAAAAAATACCGCTGAAAAGACTTGCTGATGCATCAAAGGACGTTGCTCCAGTTCTTAATTTCCTTCTATCAGAAGATTCGCAATATATTACTGGCCAAGAAATTTTTGTTGATGGAGGCTATACCGCATGGTAAATTTTGTTGCAAAAAATTTTGCATTAGATTCATCATTATCTGAATCAGAAAAAATTCCAGTAGTAAATCCAAGTAATGAAGAAATTATAGGATTCACATTTACAACTAATAATTTAAGAGTTGAAAATATTGTTAGATTAGCAAAAGCAAATAAACAAAATTGGTCAAGTATTTCATCTCCAGAAAGAGGAAATATATTAAGAAATTTTCTAAAAAAAATTGAATTAAGTAAGCAAGATTTTATAAAAATTGTTTGCGCAGAGACAGGAAAATCTCAAATTGATTCAGTAAATGAATTTGAAGCTATGTTGGAAATGGGTCATTTAATGGCCTCAAATGGACGAAGACTAAATGGCATAACTTCTCACAGCAAAAATTCACTTAAAAGAATCTCAGTCTGGCGAGAGCCAGTCGGTGTTTGTGCGCTGATTGTAGCTTCAAATACACCCTTACCAAACTATGCCTGGAAAGTATTTCCTGCATTAATTGCCGGGAATTCTGTAATTCTAAAACCATCCGAATTTACTCCTTTTTCATCAACATTATTCACAGAAATTGCGCTCGAGGCAGGAATTCCAGCCTCAGCTTTCCAATTGATCCACGGTGACGGAGAAACAGGCAGCACTTTAGTGAATTGTGACGTTGATTTGATTTCATTTACTGGCAGCAAGGAAACCGGAATGAAAATTGCTAAGGCTGCTGCAAGCAAACTTACAAAAGTCGCTTTAGAGTTGGGTGGGAAAAACGCTCTAATTATTTGTGATGATGCAGACGTAGAACTTGCCTCAGATGCTGCCGTGGCATCTGCATTTAGTAATGCAGGGCAACGTTGCGCAGCTGCAAGTCGAATAATTGTGACTGAAGGGGTATATGAAGAATTCATAAGTAGTTTTTACAACAAAGTAAATAAGCTTGCTTGCGGAAATAGTGATTCGAATTCAGTCGGGCCAGTGATTTCAGCAAAGTCACTTGAAAGAATCAACAAAATTTTGAACGAATCTATCAAAAAAGGAGCCAGGATTTCAGCCCAAGGTTCCAATAGCAACAAAAAGGGTTTTTACATCAAACCAACAGTAGTAACCGAGGTGTCCCCGGATGATGAAATTTCTAAAGTGGAATTATTTGGACCTATTTGCTGTTTATATAAAGTTAAAAATATAAATGAAGCTATTGCTTTAGCAAATAATTCTGAATATGGATTAACATCTGCCATATGGACTCAAAATCACAGTACTGCTCAATTAGCGACTAATGCCTTAGAAGTTGGGATGGTTACAGTAAATGGGCCAACATTTGGAGCAGAACCAAATATGCCTTTTGGCGGCGTAAAGAATTCTGGGAACGGCTGGCGCGAAAATGGTGAAAGTGTGTTAGATATTTACACAGAGATAAAAACCGTAGCCGAGAATAGAATTTAAATTTTGGCAAATATTGTTGCACTGATCCCAGCGAGATCAGGAAGTAAAAGAATTTCTAATAAAAATGTTAAAGAGTTACAGGGTCATCCACTAATTGCTTACAGCATTAATTTAGCATTTGAAAGTGGATTATTTTCTAAAGTTTTTGTTTCCTCTGATTCTGAAACAATTTTAGAAAAATCACTTCAATACGGGGACATCATACCCGTGATACGTCCTGAGAAATTGTCTCAAGACAATTCACCAGATATTGAGTGGGTGAAACATGCAATAGAGACTCAAAATATTGGAAATTCAATGAAAACTTATTTAACAATATTGCGTCCAACAAATCCATTGAGATCAATAAATTCTATTCAACAGGCTCATTTGCTTTTCCAAGAAACCGTAGATTTTGATTCACTTAGAGCTATGCAACCGGTTAAACAACATCCTGGAAAAATATGGCAGTTAAATCAAGATTCAGGCATAGCAATACCTCTTTTGAATCAAAGTACAGATAAGGCTCCTTGGCATTCCAGCCCAACAAATTTTTTGCCTCAATATTTTTATCAAGATGCAAGTTTAGAAATCACAACTGTTGAAAATATTTTAAAGAATAACTCAATTTCAGGTACAAAGGTTCTGGGTTGGGTATCTGATCCAAATGAAGGATTTGATCTAAATACCGAACAAGATTGGGATTACTTAATATACTTACTTGAGCAAGGTATAATCAAATTACCTAATTTATCGAAAAGGCCCTAGTGGAACTAACTTTTGTTAAACAGACCACCTTAGAAAAACATATTGAGCTCGCGTATGCCGGAAACTTAGAATCTCGACGATTTATTTCAGATGCATTAAGAGTAAACACTCTTTCCATGATTATGGAAGCTGGTTCTGGTCATATCGGATCTTCATTCAGCGCTATGGATATTGTCTTAAGCGTTTATCTAGATTTAGTCTTACCTAAAGGTAAAGAAACTCTTCAAGCAAAATATATTTCATCTAAAGGCCATGACGCTCCAGGGCTTTACTCGATCTTAGTAGCTTTTGGAATAATTAAAGAAGATAAAAAACTATTACTTAGAAGGATAAATGGGTTACCAGGTCACCCAGATATTTCAACTGCCGGAATAACCGCTAACACAGGTTCCCTTGGAATGGGCATATCAAAAGGAAAGGGAATTCTCGAAGCAAACAGGATTTTAAAAAAAAGTGAACCGGTAATCGTGTTAACTGGCGATGGAGAGCTTCAAGAAGGTCAAATTTGGGAATCCCTAGCAAGTGCAGTAAATAGAAAATTAAAAGGTTTATTGGTTTTTGTTGATCACAATAAAATTCAATCAGATACCTGGGTTGATAAAGTTTCAGCCATCGGAGATATCCCAAGAAAATTCGAATCTTTTGGATGGCAAGTTGAGAGAATTAATGGGCATGATTTAGCAGCCATTAATCTCTCAATTCAAAATTGGAGAAATAATCAACTTCCTACAGTAATCATCGCAGACACAATCAAAGGAAAAGGTTGTAGCTTTATGGAAAGTTTTCCCAAAGAGGGAGATTTCTATAAATATCACTCTGGTGCAACAAGTGCAGAAGATTACACAAAAGCGATCTCAGAAATATCAGAAAGACTCATCAAAATTGACTCAACAGTTGAGTTTGATAATTATCAAAAATCAAACAAACCACCTATTAGCGGCGATAGTTTTCTAGAAAGCTGGAAAAAAGAATTAATAAATTCTGGTAAACAAAACGAGAAAATAGTGGTTTTAGATGCAGATTTAACATTAGATACGGGAACTTCAGATTTTTCAAAAGTTTTTCCAGATAGATACATTCAATTCGGAATAGCTGAACAAGACATGGTTTCTGCAGCAGGAGGTTTAGCCTTAAGTGGTTTGTTACCCATAGTTCATAGTTTTGCAAGTTTTTTATCTGGTAGAGCTCATGAACAAATTATTGTAAATGCCACAGAAAAAACAAAAATAATTTATGTCGGCGCATTAGCAGGATTGATACCAGGGGGACCTGGACATTCTCATCAAGCTGTAAGTGATGTTAATTCTTTCGGATCTGTTAACAATATTTTAATATTTGAACCAAGCCATCCAAATCAATTTAATGATTTAGTTAATGGTCAACTAGGAAAACACCTTGGACCAGTATACATCAGATTTACAAATGTACCGTTGAATTTTAGTAGGGAATGTATCCCGAGCGCTGATGTTCCTATTGGCGAGGCTTCTGTTTTAAAACAGGGAGAAACGGATTGCATAATTTTGGTAGGTGGAGTACCAACATCACTTGTTAGTGAAAATTTTGATAAATTTAGTAAATCTAAATCAAAAATTTTAAGTACACCTTGGGTAAACAAAATAAATCAAAATTGGTATTTGGAAAATCTAAGTAATATTGAAAATGTAACAATAGTGCAAAACTATAACATGAACTCAGGATTTGATGTTCAGTTTAGAAAATTCTTAGACGATAATTCTATGGAGATAAAAATGAGCGTCATCGCGGTTGAAGAGATTCCAAAATCTGGAACAAATCAAGAAGTCCTCAATCACCATGGTTTCACGATTGAGAATATCAAGGGTAATTAGGGCTTTCACCAAAAATTTTCACTTTATTAGTTTATAATAAATATAAGATCGTGACCCAGCGACCGAAATGAGTTTAATGACATCCAAAACGGAAACAAAAATTAAGGAATTAGGTTTTAACTTACCTGAAATTGTCAACCCAATTGCATCTTATGTTCCCGCTAAACAAGTTGGAAATTTAATCTTTACCTCCGGCCAATTGCCGATGGTTAAAGGCGAATTGATATCAACTGGATTGCTTGGGAAAGAAATAGAAATTGAGGAAGGTATTAGAGCTGCACAAGTATGCACGTTGAATGGTCTTGCGGCGATTAAAGGTTTAATTGGTGACTTGGATCAAATTAAACAGATTGTTCGCGTCGTGGGATATGTCGCAAGCAATCCCAACTTTAGCCAACAACCAGCTGTTGTTAACGGGGCAAGTAATTTATTGTTAGAAATCTTTGGTGAAGCGGGAAAGCATGCAAGATCGGCTGTCGGAATGGTTGCATTGCCGCTCAACGCTTCTGTAGAAATTGAATTAACGGTTGAAGTCTATTAAAATGGAAAACTTTTGAGAATTTTAATAATTCCAGCAAGGGGGGGCAGTAAGGGAATTTTAAAAAAGAATTTGCAGAAGGTAAATGGAATCTCTCTAATTGAAAGGGCCATAAAGACTTCTCTAAAATCCTCAGTAGATAAAATAATTGTTTCAACAAACGATTTAGAAATAAAAAATATAGCGAAGAAATACGACGTAGCACTTCATGATAGAAGTGAAGAAAACTCATCGGATGAAGCAACTACAGAGGCAGTTATATTTGAGGTTATCAAGGATTTTGAAAAGAACTGGAAAAGTGATGTTACTCTTGGAATATATCAAGTAACATCTGCTTTTGTTCAAGCCAACACAATTAATGATTGCTTTGAGTTATCCGAAAAAGGATTTTCCGCATTTAGTGCGATTAGCTTTCATGGCTTTTTATGGGAAAAGAAAGACTCCTGGACACCTTTAAACCATCCTCTAAATTTTCGCCCGAGAAGACAAGAACTAAATCAGAAAGTCAAAGAGACTGGAGCAATATATACCTTTCCTTTACAAGATTTTAAGATAAAGGGATTTAGATTTTGCACTGAAGCTAAACCCGTTTTAGTCAACTCAACTACAAGTTTAGAAATTGATGATTCCGATGATCTTAAACTATCGAATATAATTTCTTTGTATTTTGACGAATTGAATACTTTAGATTACTCTTTACCAAAAATTATATTTACCGATTTCGATGGGTGCCTCACTAATGATAAAGTAAAAGTAAATATGTTTGGTAGGGAAACCGTTGTAGTTAATAGAAAAGATGGTTTAGCCATTTCGCGGTTAAGAAAATTAGGTATTGAAGTGATAATCGCCACGACAGAAACCAATGAAGTTGTGGAAATTAGAGCAAAAAAAATGAAAGTTGAGTCCCTTCGTGGACTTGAGAATAAAGTTGACGCGATTTCGAACTATTTAGAGTCAATTAATTTAAATTGGAGTGATATTTGGTATATCGGAAACGATGTGAACGATTTAGGAGCAATAAAAAACGCTGCTGTTTCATTTTGCCCATCCGATGCGGCTCCTGAAATTTTAGGTGTGGCCAAGGTAGTGTTGAGTAAAAGAGGTGGCGAGGGCGTACTCGCAGAAATCGCTTCCAGGTTAGAAAGTGTAAATAAATGACATTAAAGCCTGTGAAAATTGGTAACCGACTAGTTGGCCCCGGTCACCCTTGCTACATAATCGCTGAAATTGGAATTAACCATAATGGTGATTTAGATGTAGCCAAACAATTAATACAAATGTCAGCCGAAGCAGGATGCGACGCGGTTAAATTTCAAAAAAGAACTCCAGAACTTTGTGTCCCTTTAGACCAACGAGATGTAATGAGGGAAACCCCTTGGGGGCAAATGACCTATATGGATTATCGTTACAAAGTTGAATTTGATGAAAAGCAATATCAAGATTTAGCCGATTTCGCAACCAAATTAAATGTTCACCTTTTTGCATCCCCTTGGGATGTTGAAAGTGTTGATTTTATGGTCAAAATGAAACATCCTGTTATCAAAATTCCATCTGCCTCAATTACAGATATTGAATTACTGGAAAAAATAGCATCGACCAAATTACCCGTCATAATGTCAACAGGTATGTCCACTATGGAACAAATCGATAAAGCAGTTTCAGTTTTAAATAAAGAAAATTTACTGATAGCTCATTCAACAAGTGCGTATCCTTGTGATCCTAAAGAATTAAACTTAAAAATGATTCCCGTTTTGGCAGAAAAATATCAGGTCCCAATTGGATACTCAGGTCATGAAACTGGACTTCAAACAACTGTCGCTGCTGTAACACTTGGTGCTTGCTTTGTGGAAAGACACGTAACCCTTGATAGAGCGATGTGGGGAAGTGACCAATCGGCATCTGTTGAACCGCCAGGAGTTCAAAGATTAGTTAGAGACATCAGAACTGTTGAAGAAGCATTGGGTGATGGAGTTAAAAAAGTTTACGAAAGTGAACTTAAGCCAATGTCAAGATTAAGAAAAAATAATTAATTCTATCTAGCTCTTTTTTCTAATCTCTCAACATCAAGAAGTAATACCGCTCTTGGTTCTAGCTTTATCCATTCTCTTTGAACAAAATCTGCTAACGCTTTATTAACAGTTTCCCTAGATGCCCCGACTAATTGAGCAAGTTCTTCTTGAGTGAGATCATGTTCAACATAAAAACCTTCAGAACGCTTTTCGCCAAATTTTTCATTAAGTTCAACTAATGCTTTGGCGACTCTTCCTGGTACATCAGAGAAAACTAAATCAGATAAATTCTCATTGGTCCTTCTTAATCTTTGCGCTAGAGCTTTTAGTAAAGCTTGCCCAACTCCAGGTCTTCCTGTTAACCAAGGCCCAAGTGCTTCATGGCCTAAACCAAGCAAAGTTGTTTCAGTGAGCGCGGTTGCTGTTGATGTTCTAGGGCCTGGGTCAAATAAAGATAATTCACCAAACATTTCACCAGGCCCAAGAACTGCTAATAAGCTTTCTCGACCATCGTTAGAGGTTGTGCCAAGTTTTATTTTTCCATCCATAATCACATAAAGGCGATCTCCAGGATCTCCTTCAGAAAAGACTATTTGACCACGGGTGAAATCAATTTCAACCATTGAAGCTCTTAAGGCAACCGAGGCCTCTTCATCAAGAGCAAGAAACAGGGGAGCGTTTCTAACTGCGTCTTCCATTAATCCTCTTCGTCGTGGTTCTCTTATTCTAGTCGCTTGGTTCGCCCAGACTAATTTATGTCCTTGTGGGCGCGTAATCTCTTGTTATGGTAAAAAAAGCAAAAGAGTCACCTGCTGAATTAAAAGCAAGAGCCAAAAAGATTTATACCGGGTTAAACAAGTTGTACCCAAATGCGCACTGTGAATTAGATTTTAAAACCCCACTTCAATTGCTAGTAGCGACAATTCTTGCAGCTCAATGCACCGATAAAAGAGTAAATATGGTAACTCCTGCATTGTTCAAAAAATATAAAAAAGCTGAAGATTTTGCTAGTGCTAAGAAAAGTGAATTAGAGGAGCTTATTAAATCTACTGGATTTTACAAAAATAAAGCCACTAGCATCATTGGGATGGCTCGAAAAGTTTGTGATAATTTTAGTGGCAAAATTCCAAACAATCTTGAAGATTTAGTTTCACTTCCTGGAGTGGGAAGAAAAACAGCCAATGTGATTTTAGGAAACGCGTTTGATATTCCAGGGATTACCGTTGATACCCATTTTGGAAGATTAAGCAGAAGATTTGGTTGGACAGATGAAACAGATCCAGTAAAAGTGGAATTTGCAATGCACGAAATATTTCCACCCAAGTATTGGACTCATTTAAGTCAATTAGTTGTGTGGCATGGTCGAAGAAGGTGTCATGCGAGAAAACCAGCTTGTGGAGCATGTCCTATTGCTGACTTATGTCCTTCATTTGGAGAAGGTCCAACTGATAAGGAAATAGCACTGAAATTAGTTAAAAAAGATTCTGATTTCCGATAAGTTTGAATTATATGAATTTCATTGACATCTTTATTGCTGCTGCTTTTCTTGTCTTTGGCTGGATTGGTTTTAGAAGAGGAATTCTAAGGACAATTTTAAGCATTGTTGGTTTAGTAGTTGGAGGAGCTGCTGGAGCCATTGCTACTCCATCAGTTCAATCGCTGATTTCAAGTAGCACTTTTGGATTTAAGCCAACTATTGGTTTAACCACAATAATTTTGGGCGCATCACTTGGAATGTTTTTATTTGGAATCCTGGGAAGCTTTCTAAGGGTAGTTTTATTACCTTTTCCCTTTATGAAAACAATTGATTCATTAATCGGATTTGTGTTAGCAATTGTGGCAGTTGCTTCAATTAGTTCAACTCTTTCCAGTGCGGCTCAAGTTATCCCTAATAAGACGGTCAATAATCTTTTTTCACAATCTCAATTAATCTCTCAAATAGATCAGTATTTACCGGATCGTTTCAAAAATGCAGCACAAAAGATTCAAAACGTAATTACAGATTCACCACTTCCTGAAGTCTTCAGAAGTCTGGTGGAATCAAGAATTGCTCCCTCACAATTAGCAGAAGATGTAAATGTTCCAGAAATTGTTAATAAATCTGTTGCCTCCACGGTACGAATTGATGGCATTGCGGAAAGCTGTTCTGCTGCGATGGTAGGAACAGGATTCATAATTTCTCCCGAAAGAGTCATCACAAATGCTCACGTAGTTGCTGGGGTGAAAGAACCTGTAGTTACTCTTTCGAATACTAAAATTCAATTAGCTGGCAAAGTAATTGCAATTGATAGAAAAAAAGATATTGCAGTCATATTTGTTCCAGGACTCAATGGAAACAAATTAACTTTTATAGGACCTGCAACTCCTAATGAAATAGGTTTTGTTGTGGGTTATCCCAATGGGGGAAGTTTAAGAACAAGTGCAGTCTCTGTTTCATCTGAATTTGAATCCCTTGGTACCGATATTGATGGCAATGGTGAAACTAAAAGAGACGTGATTGTTTTCGGTGGAGATGTTAGACCAGGAAATTCTGGGGGACCATTGCTTAATGAACAAGGACAAGTCTTAGGTGTGGTTTTTGCTGCTGATGCGGAAAATAAAAATACAGGTTACGCATTGGCACCTAGCGAAGTTGCAAAATTAGTGAGTGAAACAGCTTCTTTAATGCAAGAAATTGAAACTGGAAAGTGCGCTAAAGCCGCTTAGTTTAAAGAATTCCAACCAGAATCTTTTTCTGGCCTCTTTATATTTTCTGCTAAATATTTGGTTGTTTCACTACCAATGCGAGAGGCATCCCCAATGCCTCTAACTTTTCTAAATGATCTAAAGGCTAAAAGCACAAAAATAATAGCTATTGCAATCATGATTGCTGATACAAGTAAGAATGAAGCCCAGCTAGGCAATCCCCATTGGATGAAACCATAAGCAAGTGCAATCAATAAAAAAAGCAAAGAAACATTCATCAGCAAGAATGCCGTAATTATAAACCCGATTCCAGAGCCAATTTTCTTAACAGAATTAGTAAGGCTCTTCTTGGCAATATCAATTTCACCTTTAACAATGGTGGCGAAATCTTCCACAGACTGCAAAATCATTTTTGCAACCGAGGCTTTATCGGAATCAGACATTTTTCTCGTTTCTTAAGGTTTTAATAATTATGTCAGAAGACTATCTGGAACAACATTGATTGAGAATCCAACTTCAATGTTTTAGTCGTTATCTGATGTTGTTGATAAGCCTTGACCGATTAAATTCATCACAGTCGGGTCAGCCAAAGTTGTGACATCCCCAAGAGAGCGATTTTCTGCCACATCTCTAAGCAGTCTTCGCATGATTTTTCCTGATCGAGTTTTTGGTAATTCTGCAACAATAAGAATTTTCTTAGGCTTGGCAATTGCCCCAATTTCTTTAGCAACGTGATTTCTTAATTCTTTAACCGTTTCTGGGCCTTCAAGGGATCCTTGGCGAAGAATTACAAACGCAACAATTGCTTGTCCAGTTAATTCATCACTTGCTCCAACTACGGCAGCTTCTGCAACCGTTGGATTTGAGACAAGTGCACTCTCAACTTCAGTGGTAGAAATTCTGTGTCCCGAAACATTCATCACATCATCAACGCGACCAAGTAACCACAAACAACCATCGTTATCTAGTTTTGCTCCATCTCCAGCAAAATATTTACCTGGAAATCTTGACCAGTAAGTTTCTTTAAATCTTTCAGGATCGCCCCAAATGCCACGTAACATACTTGGCCAAGGTTCAGTTAGTGCTAAATAACCTCCATGACCGTTACCAACTGCAATTCCTTCTTCATTAATAACTTCAGCACTAATGCCTGGAAGAGCAGTCATCGCTGAACCTGGTTTGCAATTAGAAACTCCAGGAAGAGGAGAAATCATGATGGACCCAGTTTCTGTTTGCCACCAAGTGTCAACTATTGGAGTTTTATTTGAACCAATGTGTTCGCGATACCAAATCCAAGCTTCAGGATTAATTGGTTCACCCACAGAACCTAAAACTCTCAACGATGACATTTCAAATTTTGCAGGAATGTCATCGCCCCATTTCATAAATGTTCTAATGGCAGTTGGGGCAGTGTAGAGAATAGTTACTTTATATTTTTGAATTAATTCCCAGAATCTTCCCTTATGTGGAGTATCTGGAGTTCCTTCATACATTAATTGTGTTGCTCTATTTGCTAATGGTCCATAAACAACATAAGAATGTCCTGTAATCCAACCAACATCAGCGGTACA